>Ga0233425_10002295_pt1 | contig 38261 bp, 28 predicted proteins | sample Watercolumn_Towu_2_FD_181712 | JGI IMG/M metagenome (GOLD analysis project Ga0233425, IMG submission 181712) | Freshwater microbial communities from Lake Towuti, South Sulawesi, Indonesia - Watercolumn_Towuti2014_140_MG | ecosystem: Environmental > Aquatic > Freshwater > Lake | place... | reverse complement strand
GGTTCAACGCCCGGCGATAGAGCCCGTCGGCGTTCACGATGTCGCGGGCCAGACCGATCATCCGCTCCGCCGCCTTGTGGAGGTGCGGGTAGATCCACTCGTTGGTGTCGTTGAGCCAGAACTCGTGGTACCCCTTGTCGCCCCAGCTCGACTGCGCCGGTTCGGCCACCTGCTGCGTGGGTTGCTCGAAGAGGTACTCCACGAGGTGAGTGACCTTGTACACGCGCTGGTCGAAGCACGACTTGCGAACGACGTAGTCCAGCCACCACGGCCCCTCGTACCACCAGTGGCCGAAGAGCTCGGCGTCGTACGGCGAGACCACGATGGGCGGCCGGCCGAGCATGCCGTGCAGGTGCTCGACCTGCCGCTCGCGGTTGAACATGAAGTTCCCCGCGTGCTCCGAGGCCTTCTCGCGCGCCCAGTACGGGTCGTACAGCTCCTTGTGCTTGGTCTTGCCCGTGATCCGGTGGTATTTGATGCCTGTGTTCTTGCGGGCGCCGGTGGGCTGGACGTAGGGCGCGACGTAGTCGTAGTCCAGGTCATAGCCCACGTCGCGGTAGAACTCCCGGTAGGTGAAGTCGCCAGGGTAGCCGTGGTCGGCGCTCCAGACCTGGATCGACGACTCCTTGTCGCGGGCGAACGCGGCGACCCCGGAGCCCGGGTAGAAGAGCGGCGCGTAGGTCCCGTGGATCGGCCGCGGCGTGGCGTTGAGCATCCCGTGGCTGTCGATCACGCAGAGCCGGATGCCCGCGTCGCGCAGCAGCGCGTCCACGCCGGGGTACGCGCCGCACTCGGGGAGCCAGATCCCTCGCGGCCCCCGCCCGAAGCAGCTCTGGTAGTGGTCCGCGGCGACCTTGATCTGCGCCCAGACGGCCTCGGGGTGGACCTGCATCAGCGGCAGGTAACCGTGCGTGGCGCCGCACGTCAGCACCTCCAGCCGGCCCGTGCCCTGCAGCTCGGCGAAGGCACGGACCAGGTCGCCGTCGTACCGGCGCCACAGGCCGAGGGCCCGGTCGATCTGCTCGCGGTAGTGGCCCGCGAGGTACCGGAGGTGGGCGTGGAACGTGGTCCGCACCAGCTCCTTGTCCACGAGCTCGCTGAGCCGCTCGAGGTGCTCGAGGTAGCGTGCTCTGAGGAGCTCGTCGCGGAGCATCGAGGCGAGCGGCGGCGTGAGGCTCATCGTGAGGCGCCAGGGCACGCCGTCGGCCTCCCACCCGAGCATCACGTCGAGCATGGGGAGGTACGTCTCGGTGATGGCCTCGAAGAGCCAATCTTCCTCGAGGAAACGTTCGTGCTCCGGGTGACGCACATACGGCAGGTGCGCGTGGAGCACCATCGCCAGGTATCCCTGGTTCATGAGGTCCTCCGGCCTGTCTACTCGCTCGTGCCGCCGTTGGTGGTGTGGCGCCGGAAACGGACCTTCAGGTCCCGCCGCTCCGTCCCGTCCGGGCTCGTAGCCTCGATGGGGACGGTGATGTCGCCGTCGGGAAAGGTCATGCGCGCCGAGAAGGTCCCATCGGACCTCACCCTGACCGTCTGCCGCCCGACGCGCACCGAGGCGCCGGGGTCAGTGGCCCCGAACACCACGAGCTCCGCGTCCGCCATGAGCCAGAACCCCTTGTCGTCCACCGGCGCGCGGCCCGCGAAGCCGGCGCTCGCGGACCAGGCCCGCGCGGTGTATGGCGAGCCGCTCGCGTCCGGAACGGCGGAGGCCGATCCAGCGCCGGCCTCGGGGCGCTGGCCGCCGCTCGCTTCGAATGCACGCTCGTGCCGGATCTGCGGTTCCGCCTGTGCCTCGGGCTTCACCTCCGCGCGCGGCAACGGAGCCTCGACCGGGAGCGTCGCAGCGCCCGGGCTCGTGTCTTCGCTCACCGCTGCCGGCGCCGCCTTGCGCCGCTGGGGCCGCGGAAGCGGTCGATCGGGACGCAGCGTGACGAACTGGTCGGACACCACGGCCGACGGAGCCGCGGGCGGCACCTTGACCGCGTTCGAGCCGAGCAGCCGCAGCCACGACCCGTCGATCGCGCGGTACCCGATCTCCGCGACGTAGGTCTGGCCCGGCGACGGCACCTGGACGTACCAGCTCCTGGTGAGCTCCTGGCACCAGTGCTCCGCCATGGGCTCGAGCTCGCCGTCCCGGAGCTCGAAGAGCCTGAGCGAGAGGTTCTTCCCGCCCTTGCTGCGCGCCGAGTCCTTGGTCTCGTTCTTGAGGTCCCAGTAGGCGTAGAGCCAGTGCGGGTCGCGGGGGAGCAGGACGAGACGGTCCTCGCCGTAGCCGTCGGGCAGGCCGGGGAGGTGCGTGTCCACCTGGCGCAGCTCCTCCTCGGGGAAGGGCGTGCCCACCCGGTACTTGGCGGCCGTGACCCGCGATTGCTCGCTCATGCTGCCGTTGAACGCGGGCCGCGGCGGCGGAGCGGCATCGCCGGAGGCGCCGGGCGCGGGCTCGTGCCCTGTTCCGGCCGCATCAGCTCGGGCGACGGTCGATGCGGTCGCGTCGGACGTCCGGGCTGCGACACGGGGCTCGAGATCGCCGCGTGCATGGCGCGTCAGCCCGGGCCCCGGCCTCTCGTCCGGGCTCCGCGGCGGGATCTCCGGCCTGGTCGTGGCGACGACCCGCGGGCCTCCCGCTGCCTCGGGCGGCTCGGACGCACGACTCTTGGGACGTTTGAGAACGGTCTGTATCCGCTCGATCAGCTCTTCCTTGCGGAGCTTCTTGACGCCGCGGAGCCCGAGCCGTTCCGCCACGTCGAGGAGCTCCTGCTTGAGCATGCCCGCATAGATCTTCGGGAACTGGCTCCTTGCCATCGCTCGCTCCTGCCCTGGCCCTTGTGCCGATCGGCGGAGTGATGCCGCAGCGAGAGCTTCAAGTCAACGTAAAAAGGCCAGGACGAGCTGCAATACCGCGTGCCGCGCCGCGTCATTTCCGGGGTCTCCGCTCGCTCCGCAGTGGCAGCCGCCCCCTTCGACGCCGACCAGCGGCGCAGGCTCGGGCGGGAGCGCGGGCAGCCCCGCGTCGGGAGTGATCTCGCTCTCCCACGGAGCCCGGTCCACCGGTCCCGCGTCCCGCTCCGGGGACGGCGGCGGCGGCAGGAGAGGCAGGGCGCCCATCACGCGGAGCTTGCCGTACCCCCAGGTGTGGTTCGGCACCTCGTCGCCGACGAAGTCGTCCGCCAGGGCGCCGCTCTCGAGCGCGTCCTCGATCTCAGCGGCCGTGGCCCACGGCGCGGCTTGCTGGAGCAAGGCGATCGCTCCCGCCACGTGGGGCGCCGACGCGCTGGTCCCGCCGCCGAACGAGTATGCCCCCGGCGGGACGTCGTCGTGCGCGGCCTGGGCCCAGATGATGTCGTTGTCGCCGGGCGCGCAGACATCGACGAGCCGGACGCCGTCGATCCGCGGGCCGCGGCTCGAGAACCCGGAGATCTGCCCGATGACCTCGTCCCGGTACGAGTACCTCGTGCCGTACGAGCAGGCGCCGATGGCCCGGTCGGCCGTGGCGTATGCGCTGACCGTGGCGAACGGGTCGATCTGCGTCTCGTCGGTGAAGCTGGACCCCATGCCGCCGCGGAACCGGTCGTTCATCATGGTGGCGAAGACCCGCACCGGCTCCGCGTCGGGGTTCGAGACCTCGATCGCCCAGTGGCCGGCGCTCAGCGAGCCGGAAGTAACGTAGATGTAGATGTCGAATTTGGCCGTGCCGCGCGGCGAGTCCGCGCGCTCGTGCTGGATCGATGCGCCTCCGGCGGACGAGGTGCCCGAGGTCGTCCCGAGCTCGCCGCGTTGCCCGTCCGGCGCGATCACGGCGAAGCTCAGCGGCACCTCGGAACGGAGCCACCGCAGCGTGAGGATGACCATGCTGACCTGCTGCTCGGTCCATTCGTAGTGGGTCACGTCGAACGCGAGCGATGTCAGGCCCTCCCCCGCGACCTCGGCCGAGGCGTCGTCTCGGTTCGCCGCTTCGTTCCCGACCGAGATGACCTGCAAGGCGTCGTTCTCCTCGTAGGCGATGTCGATGGCGAGCTCGTCGTTGGAGGACCCGTCGAGGAACGACGTGACCTTGTGCCCGTACGGGTGCGCGCCGACCGAGGCGCCGAGCGAGATGACCCAGGGCAGCGTGACGGCCAGGCCGAGCTCGTTGTTGAAGTCGACCACCACGAGCTCGACTCCGGGCGCCACGCCAGTCAACCGGCGCCCGATGCCGGACCACCCCCCGCCGAGCACCGAGGAAACCCCGGTCCCGTGATCCGGGTGGTACGACGGCGACCCGGGGATGATGACGGGGGTCTCGACCATGTCCACGCCGCGGTAGCGGATCGTATCGGGCGCGACCAGGGTCGCGATGATCCTCGACGTCCCGAGGCCCATGAGCAGCTCGCCCGGATCGAGCTGCGCGTCGTGGTCCGTGTCATCGATGACGAAGATCATCTCACCGAACGACGGGTCGAGGTCGGTGTATCCCGCCCCCGGCCCGTAGTCACGGACACCGTCGAGGTCCGCGTCGTTGAAGAGCCAGTCGACATCGGCGTCGTAGAACCCGTCGACCCAGCCGCGGCCGTTCTGCATCAGGGCGCCCTCGAGCAGCTCGAGCTGCTCGCCGGGGTCCTCGCGCCCGTCGCCGTCGAGGTCCACCACGTCGTCGCCCGGATCGAAGCGCCCGTCGCCGCCCATGTCGATCCACTCGTACACCCCGCCGTCGAGGTGGAAGAACATCGGGTGGAAGACGTCGATTCCGGAGTCGAAGTCCGCGGCGATGATGCCAGTCCCGTCGATCGGGGCCCCGAGGTCGTCCTCGAGGGCCCACGCATCTGACGCCTCGATCTCGGGCACCGACACGTCGAGGTGCGGCACGAGCCCGGGAGCCCGGGCCAGCTCGATCCGCTCGATCTCCGCGACGGCGGCCAGGGCGCGCACCCCGTCCCAGGGCGCGATCACGCCGTACACGCGGCCGAGGTGCCAGGGCCTGCCGGCCTCGTCGCGCCGGAAGCGCGCCCCGGTGGCCTCGATCGCGGCCTCGAGCCGCTGGTCGAGGTCCCGCCGGAGACGGACGGTGAGCCCGACCTCGTCCCGGGAGATCGACGGCAGGAGCCAGTCCCATTCGGGCCGTACGTCACCCCGGTCCCGCAGCTCCAGCATCACGGGCAGCGGCGAGCCGAGCCTCCAGCCGAACGAACGGCCGGGAACGAGGAGGACGATGATGAACACGAGAGGATGGAAGTGCCGCCAGGCCATCGTGGCCCGATGGTAACCGAAGTGGTCACTCGTGTCGCTGTCGAGCGACGAGCATCTGCTGGAGCTCCTGCTGGCACCGGTCGTGCTCGCCGGCCCAGTCGAAGCCGGACGTCAGGAGCGCGTCGACCCGGCTCGCCAGGCTCTTCACGTCCCACTCGTCCCGGAACGCGAGCGCACCGGACGAGGTCGCCTTGCTGTGGAGCTCCGCCACGCACTCGTCGTCGAGCAGGCACTCGAGGATGCCCGCATCGCGCGCCGTCATCGCGGTAGCGGCCCGAGGTGTGAGCACGAGGACGTCCTTCGGCTCGAGCGCCACGTCCAGCACCGCCGGTTCCGCCGTCGCGGGAGCGGCGGCGATCGAGACCTTCTGCTCCAGGTACCGGGCGGCCTGGGCGTGACAGCGCGAGGCGATCTCGAGGGTGAGCCTGCGGACCATCTCGATCGCCGCGGTGACGGTGAGGTCGTGGGCCTTGCCGTCCGTCTCGAGCAGGGCCTTCCACCTGAGCCTCGTCGTCTCGGCATCCCCGGTCTGGCTCGCCACTCCGCTCAAGATCTGGGCCGCCTGACCAAAGAGGTCGATGATCGCGTGCCCATCGACGAGGAAGAGGCTTCCGGCCGCACCGTCGGCCTGTCCCTCCGCCGCCAGCACGAACGAGAACCTGACCCCGGAGAGCTCCCCGTCGTTGGCGTCGTCCGTTCGAGTGAAGAGCCGGACGTCGCCCCGATCCTGCCCGGGCCCAGGCGCCACGAGCTCTGATGCGGCTCCAGACAGAGGGATTGGCGTGGGTTGCTGCGATGGGCGGGGCTCGTAGTGCTCCTCGTCGTCCATCGGGGGCTCGGCGCTGGGATGTGGTCGCTCGTCGATGATGTCGTAGTCCGAGGTGTCGGCGCGGGTATCGCCATCGAAGCTGACCTCGACCGACGCGACCCCGCCCCCGAGGGACGGCGGCCCCTCGGGCGAGGCCGAGTGCTCCGAAGGCTTCGGCTCGTCGCCTCGTCCGTGCTTCTGGGTGACGCCCCATCCCACCGTCTGTGGGATCGGCGGCGGCCCGACTGGCTCAGGCTTCTTCAAGGGCTTCGACTTGATGATCCTCGGGATGGGAGTGACCATACCCGCCACGATCTCGAGGTCGTCGAGGTCGAGCTGGAACTCCGACACGGGGGAGATGACCACTTCGCTCTCCATCTCCATGGAGATCTCCGCGTCCTCCGTCGCATCGGGCCGCTTGCCCTCGAGGGCCATGAAATCCGCGGGCCCCGCGCCGCCCGCCGGGAGCTGTGCGGCCTCGGGGCGCGGGCCGAGATCGAACAGGAGCGCCGAGGCCAGGCCCGAGGCGCCGCTCGGTTCCAGGATATCGCGGAGCTCTTTTTCGAAAAGGACCGCCTCCTGGGAAGCCTCGGCCTCGAGCTCGACTTCCGTTCGAGCAATGGCTTCCAGCCGCTCTCTGGCGTGCTCGCACATCCCCTCCAGCTCGGAGACGCGGAACGCCTTGCCGGCCACCTCGCCGTCCTTCACCGCGAGGATACCCTCGATGTTCTCCGCGTCCCGGGTCAAGGTCTGCTTTCGCCGCGCGAGGTCACGAATGAGGTCCTTCCCTCCCTTCTCGACCTGCTCGGTGAGGCGCTCCTTCGTGGCCTGGAACTGGTCGCGCGCTTCCTGGACCTGTCTCCGGTTCGCCTTGAGCGTCTTCTTCTTGTCCAGGTAGACCTTGCGCACCTCGTTGAACTCGTTCCGCGCCGCCTCGTACGCCTCGTTCGCCGTCTTGACGTGGTCTCGCGCCTCCTCGAGCTCCCTCGTGATCTGCTCCCGGAAGGCGTTCAGGCGCTGTGCGATCTCGTCGTCGATGTCCGTGATGGCTCGCCGGACCTGCGCGGCCCGGCTCGCGTAGTCCTGGGCGTCGGCCCGGGCCTCCTCCAGCACGACTCGATCGGTCCGGAGGGCCTGCTCGATCTGCGTGATCGTGCTCTGGACGCGGTCCTTCTCGAGCTCCATCGGCTGCCGGCTCACCATCTTCTGCTCGATGGCGCCGAGCCGGGTCTCGAGGATCTCCTCGATCTGCTCGATGCTCTTCCTGAGGACGCGCAGCTTGGCCAGCGGGTCCGTGCTGAAGAACGACGGTCTCCTGGCGAGCGTGCCCGGCCGTTCGGGCGCGGTGATGTTGACCAGTGCCTCGCCGCCCTTCGTGGTGTCCTGGTCGGTCATCGGTCTTCCTCTCGGGTACGATTGATCTCCATCACACCTCACTCCGAGCTCAAGAGCTCCGAGTCGAGCCAGTTGAGCAAGTCCTCGATCGGTTCGTCATCGTCGATGGCGTAAACGATCTCCGGCGATCCCATCTTCGCGGCGAGCTTCAGGTACTCCTGCTCCTGCTCCCGGGTGACAATGACGCCGATGACCGGCTCCGTGGCGGCGGCGACCGCGCCGAGGAGCTGGTGTGCCGGCGGGAGGGGCATGATCCGGTACCCCGCGGCATCGAGGAGCAGGCCGTACCGGTCGTCGCTCACGAGGACCGCGTGGTCTCGCCTCCGGCCCAGCCTCAGCAGGTAGGAGCGCATCGCATCGATGAACCCTGGAGGGCTCTTGGTGATCGCGAACCCCACGCCGGGTTTCCGGTGGAACTTCTCCGCGAGATCCGGAGATAAAACGTGAGCCACCTCGGCAGTCACCATGAACGTGCCGTAGCCCGGGAGCGTGATCTCGACGTTGGCGGTCTGGCCACGCTCGAGGTTGGTGGCCCCCCGCACGAACAGGCCACCCGTGCAGAGGTTCTCGGCATACTCGATGATGAACTCCCGGGCCACGCAGTACCTGACGGAGAGGTTGACCGGAAGCCGCTCCTCGGCCCGGGCCATCTTGAACGAGCCTCTGTCATACGGAGCCCGGGTTCCCATGTGACGTCGACCTTCCCCCCGGTTGTCCCCCGACAGGGAGACGAGCCGCGACACCACGAGTCAGTATATCGCAGGTCCCGGTGGTCCCCGCCAGGATTCGATGGCCGCGTTCCGGAGATGGAATATGGATTGTGAATGGGAACGACTGGCTAGACCCAGCCGCGGAGCTTCATGGCCTCGGCCACGCGCTGGATGGAGACCAGGTACGCGGCGGTCCGCATGTGGACGTTCTTGGCCGTGTGGCGATCGCGCATGTCGAAGACCGCGTGGAACGCGTCGGTCATCTTCTGGTCGAGCCGTTCGTACACCTGCCCGATCGGCCAGAAGTAGTTGTACGCGTCCTGCACCATCTCGAAGTAGGACACGGTGACGCCGCCGGCGTTCGCCAGGAAGTCGGGGATCACGAAGACGCCGTTCCCGTGGAGGATCCGGTCAGCCTCGGGCGTCGTGGGCCCGTTGGCCAGCTCGCAGGAGATCTTGGCCTTGATGTTCTTGGCGTTCTTGTCGGTGATGACGTTCTCGAGCGCCGACGGATAGAGCACGTCCACGTCGAGCTCGAGGAGCTTCTCGTTCGAGATCGGCTCGGAGCCCGGGAAGCCCGTGACCTTGCCGGTCCCCAGCTTGTGCTTCACGAGCGCGGCGGGGTCCATTCCCTTGGAGTTGTAGACGCCGCCGCTCGAGTCGCTGGCCGCGACGAGCTTGCCGCCGCCGAGGATCTCGGGGTGGAGCGTGGCCGCGTACTGACCGGCGTTGCCGAAGCCCTGGATGGCGTAGGTCGCATTCGAGACGTCGATGCCCAGGCGCTTGCACGCCTCTCGGACCGTGTAGACGCCGCCGCGCGCGGTCGCGTCGTGCCGCCCCTTGGACCCGCCGAGCGGGAGCGGCTTGCCCGTGATCACGCCGAACTCGTTGAACCCCTTTTGCCAGTAGAACTCGTCCATCATCCACGCCATGATCTGGGGCGTGGTGTACACGTCCGGCGCCGGGCAGTCCTTGTCGATGCCGATGATCCGGCCGACCTGACGGATGTACTGCCGGGAGAGGCGCTCGAGCTCTCGCTCGCTCATCTCCTTGGGGTTGCACACGATGCCGCCCTTGCCGCCGCCGAGGGGGATGTCCACGACAGCGGTCTTCCACGTCATCCACGCGGCGAGCGCGCGGACCGTGTCGATGGTCTCGTCCGGGTGGAACCGGATGCCACCCTTGGTCGGACCCCTCGAGTCGTTGTACTGGACGCGGAAGCCATGGAAGACCTTGACCCTCCCGTCGTCCATCCGCACCGGCAGCGTGACATGGAGCTCACGCATGGGCCAGCGCAGAGCCTGGTGGGTACCCTCGTCGAGGCCCAGGATCGCTGCGGCCTCGTCGAGCTGTGCTTGGGCAATCTTGAAGGGATTCAGCTCGGCCATTTCAAAGCTCCTTTGCAGGCTATCGGGAGGTGGATCACCATCGTCCACCCCCGAAAAGTGGGCGAATCATATCAGCGAGCACTGGCCTGTCAACCGATCTGCGGGCCCGGCGACGGCACCCAGGATCGGCGACCCGCGGCGCGTATCGCAGCGCTGCGGATCATCTCGACGGCCTGTGCCCGGGACTCCTCGTTGACTTCCTTTATCACCCGGAGCCGCCGCGCGAGCTCGTGCTCGCCGTGGATGAACAGCCAGGTCGAGAAGTGGTCCCGCCGGCCGTGGTAGTCGAAGACCTCGAACGGCATCCGCTCCAGGACCGCGGCCAGCTCGTCGAGGTCGTGCGCGCGCCCCACTTCCATGCCGTCCGGGCCCCGGAAGATGAAGCCGCCGAAGCCGAAGTAGTCCATCATGATGTCACGGAGCTGGTGGAGGAGGAGGTCCGAGTTCTTCCAGATGAAGAACGCCCCGGCCTCGTGGGCCCTGGGCTCCATCTCCCGGTCGCGGGACTGGACGATGACCGGGATGGACTCCCGCACGTGCTGCTTCGCATGGCGGGCGAGATGGAGACCGGCCTCGTTGTCGAGGCGGCCGTTTCTCGGGTACTGCATGTCGGTGAGCACGCCGCAGAGCGACGCACCGTACCGGCTGAGCTCGAGCGCCGCCTCCTCGAAGGTACGAACCAGGATCAGCTTGGTCCGCGCCCTGAGCCGGCTCACTCGCTCGTCGCGAGGCGCTCCGGGCGGGACGAGGTCCCTCGACCGCTGGCACATCTCGCGCAGCAGCATGGGGACGTAGCGGCTGTAGAGCGCCGGCTCGTCCTCGACGAGCAGCATGATCTGCACCCCGCCGACGAGGACGTCGTGCTCGGCGTTGAGCCGGTCCTCGAGCAACATGACGATCGCGGGGATCAGGTCGTCCTCACCCCGCCAGGCGAAGACCCAGTCGTACGGCTCGGTGGGCGGGACCTGGCACAGCGGGCCGTGGTAGGCGGGGTTGCTCGTCACGGCGACGGCCGGGACATGGGGCAGGAGCGCCTTCAGCTCGCGGACGAGCTCGAAGGTGTCCTCGCCCGGAAGGCACATCGAGCTCAGGACGAGGTCGATCTGGCGGCTGCGCGCAAGGTCGATGGCGTCGTCGGCGCCCTCGGGCTGGATCCACTCGGCGTCGCTCGCGAGGCATTGATCGACCCCGAGCACGGCGTCCTGATCGACGGCCTGGCCGAAGACGAACGCGTCGTACCGCGACCCGAGGATCATCACCGACCGCAGGCGCCGCCGCATCAACCTTTCTCGTCCGTCCATGCGCGTCCGATCATGGAGCCCGTCGATCACGGCGTCAACGACCTCGTGGCCCCTTTTCCACCTGGACCGGGTCGGTCTGGGCTAATCTTGGGATGGAGGCACGGAAGCGATGGACCGCACCGACCTCGGCGTGATCCTCCGGCAGACCCTGGACGACCTGCGCCTCTCGCGCTCCGAGCGACGCGCGCTCGGCGAGGTGCTCGCCGACCTCTCCCTCTCGACCCGCGACGCGGCGGTCCTCCGATCCCTGGCGTTCGACCTGGCGCGGGAAGCGCTGGCCAGGCACGACGACCGCCTGGTGCTCGACTGGCTCGAGGACGTCCTGAAGACCGTGGATCTCGCCACGACGATGCGGCCGGAAGGCCACGCCGAGGCGCTCTTCATGCCCGGCGACGACGGCCCGGCGCGCATCGTGGACCTCATCGCCTCCGCGAAGCGCTCGGTGGACGTCTGCGTGTTCACCATCACGGACGACCGCATCTCCCGTGCCCTGCTCGACGCCCACCGCCGCGGGGTCCGGGTCCGGATCGTCACGGACCACGAGAAGACGCTCGATCGCGGCAGCGACGTCGCGTGGCTCGAGCGCGCGGGCGTCAGCGTTCGCACCGAGATGTCGCTCGTTCACATGCACCACAAGTTCGCCGTGTTCGACGGCGGCGTGCTCCTGACGGGCAGCTACAACTGGACCCGGGGCGCGGCCGAGGACAACCTCGAGAACTTCGTGGTCACCGACGACGCCCGCCTCGTCCAGGCGTTCGCGCGGACCTTCGGAGACCTGTGGCGCCAGCTCGCGTGATCAACACCCGGTGGAATGTGGCGCACGGAAGCAGATCGCCAGGCCGTCGGTCAGCGAGTCGCCACGCTCGCATGCGTAGGTCAGGCCCTCGGAGCCGCTGCCTTCGATCCCCGTGGTCGAGTACCTGCCACGCTCCGTCCCGGTGTCCTGGTACTGCAGGAGGACGCTCCCGTTCTCGAAGAGGACGGCCTCGAAGGTCCCTGCATCGCTCCCGCTCCCGTAGTGGTGATAGTCGTCGTACTGGACAACGAGGCACCGGCCGCCGGCGCCCACGGGGCACGCGGCGAACGTCTGGTAGTACGCCAGGTCTCCGCTGCTCGGGTCGAGGTCGTCCCACATGATCGCGACGAGGTGGTTCGGCCCGGCCGAGTCGGGCAGCGGGCACTGGTCGCTCATGCTCGTCGAGCCGCCGGCGAAGCTGATGAACCCGTTGCTGCCGATGTAGAAGCTCGTCCGTTCGACTCCGTAGAAGGTGAAGGTGAACCCGATCGGGAACGATCCGTCCCAGTCGTCGTCGAGGAGCGAGACGGACCGGCCCGTGGCGCCGATCTCGACCCACGAGTACGTGAAGGGCACGATCCGGTACTCGTCCGTGCACCTCGACGTATCGAACGCGGTGCAGCCCGCGGCGCAGCCGATGTCGCCGCCCGTGAAGCCGAGCCCCACGCAGGTCTGGCCCGCGAGGTCGGCGCCGTCGCAGGTCTCGTCACCCTCTCGAGCGTCGTTGCCGCACCCGCCAGCACATCTGGACAGGTCGAGCGAGAGGCAGGTCGCGCGACAGCCGATCTCGCCTCCCTCGAACCCCTGGTCGACGCAGGTCTGGCCCCGGAGGTCGCTCCCGTCGCACGCCTCGAGGGGCTCGGCCACGCCGTTCCCGCACCCGCCAGTGCACCCGGCACGAACGAAGGCGTCGCACACGGCCGTGCACCCGAGCGTCCCGCCCTCGAACCCGAGCGTGGCGCACGACTGGCCGGCGAGGTCGGCGCCGTCACAGGTCTCGGCATCCTCCCGCGTATCGTTGCCGCACCCGCCCGTGCAGGTCGACACGTCGTACCCGTCGCAGATCGCGCTGCACCCCAGCGTCCCGCCGGTGAACCCGAGATCGGCGCAGGCCAGGCCGGCCGTATCCGGGCCGTCGCAGACCTCGCCCGCCTCGAGGACGTGGTTGCCGCACCCGTCGCCGCAGCCCGTCATGTCGAACGCGGCGCAGTCGTCACCGCACGCGAGGGTCCCGCCCGAGAAACCGAGATCGGCGCACGTCGAGCCGCCGAGGTCGGCGCCGTCGCAGGCCTCGCCAGGCTCGGCGAAGTCGTTCCCGCAACCCCCGGTGCAACCGGACAGGTCGAGGCCCGTGCAGGTCGAGGCACACCGCAGCGCGCCGCCCACGAAGCCGAGATCGATGCAGTCCTGTCCTCGCACGTCGCTGCCGTCACAGACCTCGCCGGACTCGACCCGATCGTTCCCGCAACCATCGACACACCCGGTCACGTCGAAGTCCTCACAACCTGGGGCGCAGGCGAGGTCCCCTTCGCCGAACCCCACGTCGGAGCACCCCACACCTCCGAGCGCCTCGCCATCGCAGAGCTCGCCCTCCTCGATGACCCCGTTCCCGCACCCAACGCCGCACCCGGACACGTCGAACGCCTCGCAGGACGGCGCACACCGCAACGACCCTGCCCCAAGCCCGAGGTCCGTGCACCGACGTCCACCCAGATCATCGCCGTCGCATGTCTCTCCGTCCTCGAGCGCGCCGTTGCCGCACCCTCCGACGCAGCCGTCGAGCACGAGCGCGTCGCACGCGGGGCCGCACCGCAGCGTGCCGCTGTCGAAGCCGTGGTCGAGGCAGTCCTCGCCTCCGGTGTCGAGCCCGTCGCAGACCTCGCCCACGTCCAGCCTGTTGTCACCGCAGCTTCCCGTGCATCGTGAGACGTCGAAGTCGTCGCAGGTCTCTGCACAGGCCAGGGTCCCGCCGAGATACCCGAAGTCGGTGCAGTCCTTGCCGCCGAGGTCGCTGCCGTCGCAGGCCTCGCCCTCCTCGACGAGGTCGTTGCCGCAGCCCTCCGCCTCCTCGCAGGCCGCCAGGTCGAACGCGTCGCAGGTCTCGAGGCAGCCGAGCACGCCGACGTCGAAGCCGTGGTCCGTGCAGTCCTGGCCGCCGAGGTCGGCGCCGTCGCAGACCTCGTCACCCTCGCGGACGTCGTTGCCGCATTCGCCCGTCGTGACGACCCCCCTGGCACAGCTCGTCCCGAGCACCGCGAGCCACGCCACCCGGCATACCGCGGCGAGCTCCGGGTTGCCTCTCACGTCCGGTCCTCCATGAGGCCGATTGTACCCGAACCGTCGCGTCCCGGATCAGCCGAGGATCTTCCCGAGCGCTTCCTCGAGCGCAGTGGACCGATATGGTTTCTGGATGAAGCCGGCGAGCTTCTTGCCGGAGAAACGGTTCACCGCGTCCTGCTCGATGTACCCGCTCGAGAGCAGTACCTTGACGTCGGGACGGATGCGGCGGAGCTCGCGGAACGTCTCCTCGCCGTCCATGTGCGGCATCGAGAGGTCCAACACGACACATTCGATCTCATCGGCGTGCGCTGAGAACATCTCGATCGCGGCGCGACCGTCCTCGGCCGTGAGCACGTGATATCCGGCCCTCCGGAGCATGTGCATGCCCACCGTGCGCACGGTTTCCTCGTCGTCCACGAGCAGGATCGTCCGCTCGCGAGCCGCCTTGGTGGCAGTCGGGGGCGGCGTGGTCACGTGGGAGCGCCCGGGGTCCGCCATGGGGAACAGGACCTTGACCGTCGTCCCCGTGCCCGGCTCACTGTAGACCTTGATCGCCCCGCGATGCCCCTTGACGATGCCCTGCACCGCCGCGAGCCCCAGCCCGCGCCCCGTGAACTTCGTGGTGAAGAACGGGTCGAAGATCTTCTGCACCGTCTCCGAGTCCATCCCGATCCCGGTATCCGATACCTCGAGGTAGGCATACGTCCCGGCGCGGACCTCGTCGTTCACCACCAGCGGCTTCAGGTAGTCCGCGTCGCACTCCATGACGCCCGTGGAGAGTGTGATGGAACCGCTCCCCGTCTTGAGCGCCTCCGACGCGTTCGTGACCAGGTTCATCATCACCTGCCGGATCTGAGTCGGGTCGCCCTCGATGACCGGGAGGTCCTCTCTCAGCACGGTCTTGAGCACGGCTTTCTTTGAGATCGATGCCTCCAGCAAGTGCGTGATCTCGGCGATCAGCCGGTTGAGGTCGAGGCGTTCGACGATGAACCGCCCCTTGCCCGAGTAGGCGAGCATCTGGCGAGCCAGGTCGGCTGCGCGCCGGGATGCGCGTTCGATGCCCTCGATGTACCCGCGCACCGGTGACTCCGGGGGCAGCTCGGTCAGCGCCAGGTCGGCGTTACCGAGGATTCCCACGAGCAGGTTGTTGAAGTCGTGCGCCACTCCGCCCGCGAGCACCCCGAGGCTCTCCATCTTCTGGACGTACTGGACCCGAGCCTCGAACGTCCGCCGCTCCTGCTCCATGCGCTTTCTCTCGGTGATGTCGTTGAACACCACCTGCGACGCGGGCTCTCCTTTCCAGTCCACCTGCGAGGCGGAGACCTCGACGTCGAACGACTCCCCGTCGAGCCGGACCCATTTCTCCTCGATCCACGGTGCCGGAGATATCTCTTTTTTATAAAGTGCTTTGATCCGAGCGTGCACGACCGGCAGTGAATCCGGATGGACGAAGGACAGCACGGACCGGCCGATCAGCTCCTCCCTCGAGCTCGCTCTCGCCAGGTCGACGGCCGCCTGGTTGGCGAACACGATCCGCCCCTGGCTGTGCACCACGAGACCGGAGCTCATCGAGTCGATCACGGCGCGATATCTCGCCTCGCTCTCCCGGAGATCGCACTGGTACGTCAGGTGAGGGCTGACATCGAGCATCGTCACGACCATGAGCTCACCGGGCAGCAACCCGGCGCGCATGAGGAGCTCCTTGTCGGCTCCGGACTTGGTGCGCACGCGGTACACGACATCTCGTCCGGTCTCTGTCACGTCGCGTTCCCAGTTCCCCACGACGAAGGCGCGGTACTCCGGATCTGGATAGGCCCGCTCCACCCAGTCCGGGATGGTCGGTACGTCATCGATGGTGTAACCGGTGAGGGCAGTGAACTCCCGGTTGATGTAGTCGATCGTCCCCGTACTCGTGGTGGATGCCACGACGGCTCCGCACGGTGCGTTGTCGAGCGCCGCGCGGACGAAGTCGAATGTCGTCACCGCCTGTCCCATGGTCCCCTTCCTGCCTCCGGAATCCTCGCAATCCTAGGGAGAAGAACAGCGCGATGTCGATCATGAAAAATATCCGACCTTTCCAGATGGGGTTACGAGCCAGTCCGGACCTCGGGGCTCGCGACGAGGCGGGGAATGAGCGGATCAGAGCGGGAGCGCGACGACCTGGAGTGATCCGGGCGTCCGCCCCTCAGGCGACGAGCGGCTGTCCCGGTGCGGACACGTGCTCGGGCACGACGTCGGCCACGACCTCGGGCTCGCGGACCTCGCGATCGACGAGCTTGCGCGCCCGTCGCCGCTCGATGATGACCTTCAGGCCGTTGATCATCGTCCAGAAGATGGCGGCCTCGTCGATGACGGGCAGGGGGTCGGCCACGGCGAGGTCGGTCAGGAGTAAGGCGAAGAGGGCGACCACGCCCGGGACAAGCACAAGGTTCGGGAGGCGCCTCATGACGCCGATGACGGAGAGCTCCGTGTCTCGGCGCCGCGGCTCACGGATATCGGTCGCATCTCGGACGCGCTCGAGCGCCGTGTCATTGGCTATCTTGCTCACGGTCGTGTCCCCTTTTTTCCGGTTCATACCCGAGCTACGCACGGCCGGCCGGCGATATTGCACGGCAACGGGGAGAACTCGCGCGGACTCCGGTGAGGCGTGTATCATGGAGCCGTGACCATCCGGCAGCTCAGCTACTCGCTCGTCGTCGTGTCCGCCTCGGACGGGTCGGTGCATACGGTCCCGGTCGGAGATACCCCGATCACGATCGGCCGATCTCCCCAGGCGACGATCTGCGTGGCCGAGGAGGCCGTGTCGAGACGCCACTGCATGATCACCAAGAGCAGCGGCCGGCTGACGCTTCTCGATCAGGGGAGCACCAACGGCACCCGTGTGAACGGCCAGCCCGTCACGCAAGCATGGCTCAGCCACGGCGACCTCATCGAGGTCGGCACCATCCGGATGCAAGTCCGAGCGGCGACCATCGGATGGCCCGAGGAGGGGTCCGGCGCCGAGGCAGCGCCCGCGCCTCCGCGAGTCAAGCAGCCGATGCCGCACGACCAGATCTCGCTCGTCCAGCGGCTCGCCGCACGTCTCGCCTCCGTCTCCACGGTCACGGGTGTCGGGGAGGAGCTCCTCGATGCGGCGATGCGGGCATTTCCCGTGAAGCGCGGCGTGGTGCTCCTCCGCGATCCTGCCTCGGGCGTGGCCGCCTGCCGCGCGATCGCCACCCGAGGGTGCGACCCCGACTTCGCCACAGAGGTGAGCACCCGTCGGGCCGTGGTCCAGCGGGTGATGGAGCTGGGCAGGGCGGAGCGGTGCCTCGCCTCGAGCCGTCAGACGAGCCCCCGGATGGACAACTCGCAGCTCTGCCAGGACTCGAACCCGCTCCTCTGTGCTCCGCTGCGTCACGACGACGAGGTCATCGCGGTGATCTACCTCGATGCCGAGACCTATCCGCCGTGGCTCGGGTCGGGCGAGACGATGAACCTGCTGACCACGCTGTCGGACGTGGCGGCCCTCGCGCTGGCGCGGGTCCTGAAGACGGCGGACGGGGTCTCCGGGACGGGCGTCGATCGATCGGAGCGCGACAGAAAAGATACTGCACGCCACGTACAGAAAACGCTCGTTGGAGATCAAACCCCGAGCGACGTCATCAAGGAGCAGCGCATCGAGCTCGCGGCGCGCCTGAGCGAGCTGGAGCACCTGCAGCAGGCGCGAGCGATCATGGCCGAGAGCCTGGTCCACGACATCAAGAACCTCATCTCGGCGCTCAAGTGCAACCTGAGCGTTGTGGAGCGAGACCTCACCGAGGACAGCGAGGCGATCGAAGCGATGACCGACGCCGCGGTCTGCGCCCAGCGCATCGAGGCGATGGCGCTGGACGTGCTGGACGTGGCGCGGATGGAAGACGGCGCGTTCCCGCTCACGTCACGACCGATCGCGCTGCATCAGGTCCTCGAGTCGGCATTGAGGCGACAGGGCAACAAGGCACGCGCGCAGGATCTGCGTCTCGAGATCGGGCTCATCGATCCCCGCCTCGTCGTGATCGTCGACCCCGGGGTCATCTCGAGAGTGCTCGACAACCTCATCGACAACGCGCTGCGCTACATCGACACGGCGGGACAGATCATGCTCATGGCGCGCCGCATCGACAACGCGGCGGAGATCACGGTCCGCGACACCGGGCCCGGTGTGGCGCCGGAGCACCGGATGAGGATCTTCGACCAGTGGTTCCAGGCCGATACGACATCGGTCCGGCATCACGGGATCGGGCTGTACTTCTGCCGGCTTGCCGTCGAGGCGCACGGCGGCACGATCCGCGTCGAGGGTCAGAGCGGCGACAACCGGTTCATCGTGACCCTGCCGGGGGTGATCGAGGTGCGAGAGGCATCCGACACGACCCAGGAATTAGTTGTGGAGAAGAAGTAGGGGGGTCGCCTCGCCGTGTTCACCGCGGTCGTTGGCGGAGGGCCTCGGAGAGCAGGCCCAGACCCTCACCGAGCCGTTCGCCCGCCTGGAGCCAGCTCACGCGCAGTGCCCCTGGAACCTCGAAGAAGGTCCCAGGGACGACCAGCACTCCCTTCTCGCGGTGCAGGCGCTCCGCGAGCGAGACGTCATCGACGTCTCGAGCTTCGAGCTCGAGGCAGCCGAACCCCGGGCCCTGGGGCTGGTGCCAGGACACGCCCTCGGTCCGGCCGACCCAGGAGCTCACCACGGCGAGCCCCTGGCGAGACACGTCCACGGCGCCGGTCCTGAGATCGTCGGCGCGCGCGATGATGCTCAGACCGATGGCCGCGGCCGGGGCGGTGGCCATGCCGAAGTTCCAGTGCGCCGCCCGCAGGTCCGCGACGACGGCCGGAGGCCCGGAGAGCCACCCGAGCCTCGCCCAGTAGGCGCCGATGAGCTTGGAGAAGCTCGAGACGACGACGATGTTCTCCGCAAGGCCGTGGTACGAGGGGCGGTCGCTGTAGCCCCGGTAGACCTCGTTGATCAGGACGTAGGCTCCAAAACGGGCGGCGTGCTCGGCCAGAGTGAGGACGTCGTCACGCGGCGAGAAACGGCCGCTGGGGTTGTGCGGCTCGGTGATCATGACGAGGCTCGTCTCCGGTCCGATCAGCTCGCGTGCGGAGTCGAGGGGCAGCTCCCAGGCTCGCTCGGGGGAGCGGACGAGCCGATCCACGGGGCCGAGCCGCAGGGCTTGCCGGAGCATGGGCTCGTAGATGGGCGCCTCTACGACGATGCGCCTCCCAGGGCGCGCCAGCGCCAGCAGTGCCAGCAGCGTCCCACCCGTGGCGCCGGGTGTGAAGAGCACCTCGTCGTCCGGGACGCCCAACCACGCGGCGAGGGCCGTCTCGAAACGCCGGACCGCGGTCCACGGGTCGCCCGGGGCCGGGGGGAAGTCCTCGGCGCGCAGGGCCGGCACTCCGCTCGCGTGGAGGTTGATCGACCCGTCGAAGGAGTGGGCGCGCGGGACAAGCCAGCCGAGGTAGTCGTTCCGCTGGAAGCTCATGGCCGGAGTGTACGGGGTGGGTCTGGCAGGTCAAGGTACGGAGGACCGCCGTCGGCGGCTCACGTGACCTGCGGCAGCCGGGGGTCGATCATGTCCCGGATCACCTCGCCGAGGACGTTGAAGGCCGTCACCGTGGAGAAGAGGACGACGCCCGGGAACAGCGTGAGCCACCACGCCTGCGGGTTCTCGTACGCCTGCGTGAGCAGCTCCCCCCACGACGGCGTCGGTGGCGGCGTCCCGAAGCCGAGGAAGGAGAGCGCGCTCTCGGTGAGCACGGCAGCGGCGACACCGAAGGTGCACGTGACCCAGACCGGCCCGAGCGAGTTGGGCAGCACGTGATCCGTGAGGATCCTCCACTCCGTGAGGCCCACCGCCCGGGCGGCGAGGACGTAGTCCATCGCGCGGACCCGGAGCACCTCGGCCCGCACGAGACGGGCGACGTCGGTCCACCGCGTCAGGCCGATGACGACCACGAGCTGTATCACCGTGGTGCTCCCCATGAGCCCCTGGACCGTGAGGATGAAGAAGAAAGCCGGGAAGGCCATCATGACCTCGATGCACCGGTTCACGGCATGGTCGATCCCGCCGCCGTAGTACCCGGCGCTGCCGCCGAGGAGGACGCCGAGCATGGCGTAGAGGAAGACGGCGACGAACCCGACCGACAGCGAGACGCGAGTGCCGTGGATGAGCCGAGCGAGCACGTCCCGCCCGCGGTCGTCGGTCCCCGCGAGGTGGTCCCGATCGGGGGGCTCGAGCGGCTGGACCCAACCTCCGACGCGCGACTGGAACGGCCCGTACGGGACCGGCGGCAGGAGCGCCCAGTCTCCCTCCCGCATCTCGCCACAGATGGAGCCGTTGTCGAGGTCCCGGAGCTCGTCGTAGTCGAAGACGTTGGCGAGCAGGTACAGGCGGCCGTCGCGCTCGAGCAGGATCGGGCGCTCCGCGGCCAGGAAGTCCGCGCCGACGGCGACGAGCGCCATGAGCGCGACCGTGACCAGCGCCACACCTCCCTCCCGCCGGCGGCGGAGGCCTTGGCCGAAGCGGCGGAGCCAGGAGGGCGGCCTGAGCCACTCGCGATGGAGGATCGTCATGTGGCCTCGCCCTCGTCCAGCCCGTCGAGGCGGACCCTCGGGTCGAGCCACGCGTACACGATGTCCGAGGCGAGGATCCCCAGCATCGTGAGCACGCCCGTGAGCGTCACGACCGCCATGATCCAGTTGTAGTCGTGGCTCCGGATCGCCTCGAACGTCTCGAGCCCCATGCCCGGGATATTGAAAATGCGCTCGACGATCACCGCTCCGCTGATCATGTACGGGAGCTGGAGACCGAGCAGGGTGACCACCGGGAGGAGGGCGTTGCGAAGGGCGTGGTGGACGATGACCCTGAAGCGAGACAACCCCTTGGCCCTGGCCGTCCGCACGTAGTCCTGGGCCAGGACCTCGAGCATGGCCCCACGCTGGTACCGCGAGAGCACGGCGAGCGAGACGTAGCTGAGGCACACGACGGGGAGGACGAGGTGGTGGGCGAGGTCGAGACCCCGGCGCCACCAAGACCACTGCTCCGCGCCGTCCGACACGAGCCCTCCGAGGGGGAAGATCGCGGGCCCCGACACGCCGCAGACGCCCTGGATCAGGACGGTCGCGGTCCAGAACACCGGGAGCGAGTAGATGAAGAACAGGACGAGCGTGGTCACGCGGTCGCTCCAGGCGCCTCTCCGCAGCGCCGAACGGAGCCCGAGCGGGATGGCGAGGCCGTAGGCCATCAGGACCGACAGGATGCTCAGGAGGATGGTCACCGGGAGCTTCTCCGCCAGCTTGGCCATGATGGGCCGGCCGTCCCGCTGGCTCACGCCGAAGCTGAGCGTCGCCACGCGCCCGAGCCACTTGGCGTACTGGGTCTCCGTGACGACCGCGGTGATCCGCCCTGCCCTCCCGAGCGGCTCGTACCGGGACCGTTCCCGACGCCACCACTCCTGCCAGGCCGAGACGGTGTCCGCTCTGGCGCTCTCGTCGTCATCGGCGTTGACGGTCGGCCCGCTCCGCCGGACTTGCCGGAGCATCGTGATGATGCGGGTGGTCTGCTCCGCGTCGAGGCCCTGATCGAGCGCCTCGATCAGGGGAGTGTACGCATACGTGTCGAGCCGCCGGAGCTCGGCGCGGGCGAGCGGGTCGTCGCGCCGGACCAGACGCCGCACGAGCCGGTGCGCCCGCCCCGGCGTGTAGTCGAGGCGATAGACGTCCCAGTACTCGCGCCAGAACACTTCCGCCTGGGACGCGGACGCGAGCTCGGACTCCATGCCGATCCGCTCGGCGATCCCGGCGAGCGCGTGCATCACGCCGTCGTGGATGTCGCCGTCGGTCCCCTCGATGCGCGGGATGAGATACGGCAACGCCGCGCCGCCGATGCCTTGCAGCCTGGTGATGGCCTCGGCTCGCCGTCGCGAGTGACCCAGGTCGGCGACGCGCCGGTCCACGCGCTGCTCGACGTCCATCGGGTGGAGGTTGACGAGCAACGGGAGGTCGAGGAAGAAGGCGTGGCGGAAGTCCTCGACCACGCGGGCGGAGACCGACCCCGCCCGCATCCCGCCCTCGAGCTCGATCGTCACGGGGTCGCCCGGAGCGAGCTGGATCAGGATGAATGTGACGATGGTGATCCCGACCAGGGTCGGGACCATGCTCCACAGCCGGCGCCAGACGAACGAGCTCACCGCCTCGGCCTCCCCCCGTCGCCGCGGTCGGCCGGCGGGATGAACCAGCGTCTCTCGTCGTACCACGGGATGCCGGGTCGAGCGTTGCGGATCGATCGGCTGGAGAGGCTGGTGACGACCCGCGCCAGCATGAACGTGATCGGCTGCTCGTCGTGCAGGATCTGATGGAGCCGGCGCTCGAGCTGGACCCGCCGACCGGGGTCGAGCTCGCGGCGGAGCTCGACGAGCAGGTCGTCGGCCTCGGCATTCTCCCAGCAGCCGTAGTTCTGGCCGCCCTGGCACTGCGAGGAGTGGTAGAGATCGAAGTAGTCGGTCTCCCAGTCGGTGGAGAACATGAGCGTCGCCGCGTCGAAGTCGTGCTCGGTGACGCGCTCCATGAAGGCGGACCAGTCGAGGCTGTGCAGGTCGACCCGGATGCCGGCGCGGAGCAGGTCCTGCTGGATCAGCGTCGCCATGCGGTGCTGGTTGGTCGACACGGCGGGGATGAGGAGCGTGAAGCGGAGCGGGTTGCCGGCGCGGCGCCTGACGTCGCCTGGCCGCTCCTGGCGCCACCCGGCCTCGTCAAGGAGCCGCCGGGCACGGGTCGGGTCGAAGGGCCACGGCTCGATCGCCGGGTCGTTCCCCGGATGCCCCACGGGGAACGGGCCGCTGACGACCTCGCCGAGGCACTCCTCGAGGGCGCACAGGATCGTCTCGCGGTCGATGAGCATGGTCAGCGCCTGGCGCACGCGCGCGTCGCGGAACTGCGCGCGTCGCGTGTTGTACACAATGAAGGAGAAGCCGGGCGCGAGCATGTTCACGAGCTCGTGGGTCCCGAGGAGGTCCGTGTCGCTCGCGACCTGCTCGAACTGGGCCGGCGTGAGGCGCGGCAGCACGTCCACGTCGCCCCTGCGGAGCATCTGCATCGCCAGCGCGCGGTCGCGCGCGAACCGGTAGACGATACGGTCCAGCCTGGCCGGCGGCCCCCAGTACTCGTCGTTGCGTTCGAGCACGACCTCGCGGCCGGCGCGATAGCCGACGAACCGGAAGGGTCCCGTGCCGATCGGCTGGCGGATGTGGGAATGGGTGTTGATGTCGCCGTGTCCGAAGACGTGGCGCGGGATGATGGTGGTGGACTCGAGGTGCTGGAGCATCAGGAACGACGGCTCCCGCAGGGTCATGCGGAACGTGGCGGGATCGGGCGCGTCGTACCTCTCGACCGTCTCGAAGTGGGCACGCGCCGCAGCGGCCATGACCGCCGGGTCGCGGATCGTGTCGAAGGTGAACATCACGTCGTCGCTCGTGAAGGGCCGGCCGTCGTGCCACCGAACGTCACGCCGGAGGTGGAAGACGAGCTCGAGCCCGTCGGGCGAGACGTCGAAGGACTCGGCGAGCTCCGGGACGATATCGTGCGGCGGGAAGGGATCGCGCCGCACGAGGGCCTCGTACACGTCGTGCAGGACGATCCGCTCGCACCAGGCGTCGGGGCGCAGGAGCGGCAGCAGGTGGGGCGGCTCGACCTCGACGTGGACGACCGCGGTGCCGCCCCGCGGCGCGGTCTCCGCGTCCACGAGACCCGTGCCCGGCGGCAGCGCGGCCCTGGACCCCAGACGGTCGGTGCACCGGCACGGCTCGCCGACGGCCGGCCCCCCGCATCCGCCGGAGGCCGTGCGCAGGCACCCCGCTGCCAGGGCCAACACGACGCCCACGAGCGACAACCGTCGCATGGGTCCAGCAGTATGGAGTCGGGGAACGGACGTCAAGTCTCTGCGAGCCAGCGCCTTTCGATGGCGATGACGGTCGCGACCGAGGCCGCCCTCCGCGTTGACTGGGCAGACCCCCGATGCTAGGGTCCGCGTCCCATGCACTCGTTCGACCTCCCGTTGTGGTCGATCGCGCCGTTCGTCCTGATGCTCTTCGCCATCGCCATCTTCCCACTGGCGTCGGGACACTGGTGGGAGCGCAACCGCAACAAGCTCGTGGTCGCCTGCGTCCTCGGCGTCCCGGTCGGGCTGTATTTCCTCGTGTTCGAGGGACACCAGGGCCGGACCGAGGTGCTCCACGTCATGCTGGAGTACGTTGCGTTCATCGTCCTTCTCGGGTCGCTCTACGTCATCTCGGGCGGCATCCTGCTCCGGGGAGACATCGAGGCCACGCCGCGCGTCAACACCATCTTCCTGGGCATCGGCGCCGTCCTCGCCTCGATCATGGGCACCACGGGTGCGGCCATGCTGCTCATCAGGCCCCTGCTCTCAACGAACGCGGAGCGCCGCTCCAAGGTCCACACTGTCATCTTCTTCACGTTCCTCGTGGCCAACATCGGCGGGAGCCTGACGCCGCTCGGCGACCCGCCGCTGTTCATGGGCTACCTGAGAGGCGTGCCGTTCACGTGGACCCTCTCCCTGTGGCCGGAGTGGGCGTTCACGACCGGGGTCGTCCTGGCGGTGTACTACGTGATCGATCGCCGCCGCTTCGGACAGGAGACTGCATCGGATCGGAAAAAGGACAACGTCCAGATCCCAAAGTTGAGCGTCCGGGGCCTCGTCAACCTGCCGCTCCTCGCCTGCGTGGTCCTCGCGGTGACGTTCGGGCAGCAGCTCAACCGACTGTCCGGGAGCGCCATCGCCGACGTCCTCGGCGTCCCGTTCGAGCTCGACGGGATGTTGTCCGTGGTCGGGTTGCGCGAGGTGGTCATGGCGGCGCTGGCGCTGTTCAGCATCAAGGCGACGAAGCCGGAGGTCCGCAGGGGCAACGAGTTCACCTTCGCCCCCATCATCGAGGTGGCGGCGCTGTTCTTCGGCATCTTCCTGACCATGATCCCGGCGATCGTGCTGCTGCATGAACGAGGCGGCGAGCTCCCCTTGACCGAGCCGTGGCACTACTTCTGGGCCTCCGGGTCGCTGTCGTCGTTCCTGGACAACACGCCGACGTACATCGTGTTCTTCGAGCTCGGCGCCGCGAGGGCGCACCTCGCCGCGGACGCCGGATCGCTCGGGCTCCAGATGGTGGAGCATCAGGGACCCATCCTGTCCGCCATCAGCCTCGGCGCCGTGTTCATGGGCTCGATGACGTACATCGGGAACGGTCCCAACTTCATGGTCAAGGCCATCGCCGAGGAGCGGGGCGTGGAGATGCCGAGCTTCTTCGGGTACATGGTCTACAGTTGCGCGATCCTGCTCCCCACGTTCTTCCTCATGACCCGGATCTTCCTGTAGCGATTGTTTCAGCAGGCTGATTCAGCAGGCTTGTCGCTGCTCCTGTGCCATGGTAGTTTCTCTGGCGCACGGGGAAACGAATCATGAGAGCAACCACGTGGTTGAATTTGGTTTTTGTCGCGCTGGCGGCGGTGCTGACGGTGCTCGCGCTCGCGGCCTGCGAGACCCCGCAGACGGCGCCCGTGGCCGCTGAGCAGAACCTCCCCGAGATCAGGCCCAACCTCCCGCCGATCCCGGACGTGCCGCCGCCGCGGCACAAGATCCAGTACGACGACGGGACATGGTCGGTCTACGGCCTGCGTAAGCGGGCCGAGCAGAACATCGGTGAAGAGGTCCGCGTCAAGGCCTACGTCGCGAAGATCTACGAGCCGCAGCCCTGCCCCGAGGGGCAGACGTGCCCGCCGCCGCCGATGCCGCACCTGTGGCTGGGCGACGACCTCGATGAGACAAAGGAGCGCAGCCTCCTGCGCGTGGTGGGCTACGCCACGAGCCAGGCCGACATGGACAAGGCCCGGGAGGACTTCGAGAAGGGCGTCGCGCCGGACCTCGAGCGGGAGGCGGCCGGGCTCAAGGTCGTGTGGGACTGGCAGCAGGGGAAGCAGTACATCGTCAAGGGGCTCTTCGAGCGGGCGTCGGGCTCGGGCTTCAGCTACAGCGGCGGTCTCCTCGACTACCTCGATCACCAGTGCCTGGACTGCCCTCCACCGGAAGAGGACGAGCAGGGCGGACGGCGCTGAGCCCCTGGTCAGGGCTCGAGCGCCCGGTCCTTTCCGTATCACGACACGCAGGAACCCGAGAGCTTTCGGAGGTCGATCATGAAGAGGGTCATGGTAACCGGAGCCGTTGGACAGATCGGCTCCGAGCTGACGCTGGCGCTGCGAGAGCACTGCGGACACGACAACGTCGTCGCGTGCGGGCGCAAGACGGCACCGAGCCCGGAGCTCCGGGACTCGGGGCCCTTCGAGTTCGCGGACTGTACCGACAGGCGGCGGCTCGAGGAGACGGTCGCGCGGTACGAGGTCGACACCATCTATCACCTCGCCGCGATCCTCTCGGCCGTGGCCGAGGGCAATCCCCAGCTCGCGTGGGACGTCAACATCAACGGGCTGTACAACGTGCTCGAGGTGGCCCGCGAGCACCGGTGCGCGGTGTTCGTCCCGAGCTCGATCGGCGCGTTCGGCCCCGGGACCCCGCTCGACGACACGCCGCAAGACACGATCCAGCGGCCGAGCACGATGTACGGCGTGACCAAGGTGGCGGGCGAGCTGCTCTGCGACTACTACCACAAGCGGTTCGGCGTGGACACGCGCGGGCTCCGCTACCCCGGCATCATCTCGAACGTCACGCTGCCCGGCGGCGGGACCACCGACTACGCCGTCCAGATCTTCTACGATGCGATCAAGACGGGGCACTTCACGTGCTTCCTGAAGGCCGGCACCTTCCTCGACATGATGTACATGCCCGACGCACTGAAGTCCGCCATCGACATCATGGAGGCAGACCCGTCGAAGCTGAAGCACCGCAACGCGTTCAACGTGACCGCGATGAGCTTCGATCCGGAGCGGCTCGCGGCCGAGATCCGGAAGCACATCCCCGGCTTCACCATGGACTACGCGGTCGACCCCGTGCGACAGGCCATCGCCGAGAGCTGGCCGAACAACATGGACGACTCGGCCGCGCGCGAGGAGTGGGGGTGGGCGCCAGAGTACGGGCTCGAGCGCATGGTCGAGGACATGTTGAACGTCCTGGGTGAACGCCACGCCCGCGGGGAGCTCAAGTAGCTCCCTCCAGCACCGAGTCGAGCAGCTCCGCTCCCCGTTCGATCACAACTCCGACCCGGAGCGCGGCCACCTCGACGCGGGGGATGGGTCCGAGCCGGGGGAGGTCCTTCTCGGTCGTCAACACGAGGTCGGCACGGAGCCGGACCGCGGTCTCGCCGATCCGGCGACGATCCGCGGTGGTGTAGCGGTGGTGGTCCGGGAACCACAGCGAAGCCACGGGACGGACGCCGAGGCGTGCCGCGGTACGGCCGAAGCGCTCGGGCCGCGCGATACCCGCGACGAGCACCGCCCGCTGGTCACGCAGCACGTCGAGGCCGGCGACGCTCGATCCACCGTGGCGGACGATCTCCTGTGGGACGAGACGGAACACGAGCGACCGCCGCGGGAGCATGGCGCTCCTGCCGCCGTCGAGCACGGCCGCCTCGAACGCGACGAGATCGGCCCGTGACATGGCCGAGAACGGCTCTCGGAGGTGGCCCTGGGGGATCAGCCGGTCGTCGAACAGGTCATCGGCCGACAGCACGACCACGTCGAGGTCGCGGGCCAGCCTCCGGTGCTGGAAGCCGGAATCGAGAACGGCGACCCGCGCACCGAGCGAACGAGCGCGCCGCGCCGCGGCCACGCGGTCCGCGCCGACCACGACGAGCGCGTTCGGGCAGCGTGCCGCGATCATGAAGGCCTCGTCGCCCGCCTCCTCCCACGCGGCGAGCACGCGGCCTGTGCCCGCCGACACCACCCCGCCGGAGCGCTCCCAACTCCCGCCGTACCCCCGGCTCACGACCGCGGTGGCGAGGCCGCGCGCGAGGAGCTTCCGTGCGAAGTGGATCGTCATCGGCGTCTTGCCTGAGCCGCCGGTCGAGATCCCGCCCACGCTCACGACGGCGAGGCCCTCGACGCGCTCGGTCCTGCGGATGCCGAGGTCGTACGCCACGCCTCGCGTCCGGATCGCGGCTCCGTACGCGCCCGCGGCCATGTGCTCGAGGATGGACACGCACACCGAGAATAGCAGGGAGTTGACGTCATCGGGGAGGTGCCGCACCCTTGGTCCGTGCGCTCGACCCGGTCAGTGCTCGCTGCCCTCGCGCTCGTCGCGCCCTGCGTCGCGGTCTCGCCCGGATGCGGCGGTCCCCGCGACGAGGAGGCGTCCACCCCGGACGCGGCGCCGCGCCGGGACGAGGCGGAGCCCGCGCGTCCCACACCCGGGACGCAACGGCCGGCTCCGCCGGCGCACGAGCCCGAGCCCGACGATCCGCCGCAGACGTCTCCGGTCGAGGCGGGTGCCATGGTCGCGATCCCCGCGTCCAAGGTCCGCGCCGGCAGCGTCCCCGGCACTCCCGGACGGCGGCCCGGCTCGGAGATGATCGACGTGGAGGTCCAGCTCGGGGCGTTCGAGATCGATCTGCTCCCCTTCCCAGACGATCCGGGGCGGCCTCCCGAGACCGGGGTCACGTGGCGCGAGGCCGCGGCGGCTTGCGAGCAAGCCGGGAAGCGGCTCTGCCACGAGCTCGAGTGGGAGCTGGCCTGCGAGGGCGCGACCGGGAGGGTGTACCCGTACGGGGACCGATACGACGGACCACGGTACGTGGATCCACTCGGCGTGGCGAGCGCGGCCGGCGTGCGCGGCATGGGGGCGCTGGGCGAGTGGACGCTCGAGGTCTTCGATCGCAGCGACGACCCGCCCCGGACAGTACGGGGCCCAGGCGACTTGCCCGGGGACGAGTCAACGAGGCGGTGTGCGTTCCGGAGCAAGCGGGAGCCGAGACAGTCGTCCGCGGCTGTCGGGTTCCGCTGCTGCCGCGGCGCTCGCCAGCGGGAGGCGTACCGCGCGCCCCCCGCGTTCGACAGGATCGAGCCGCTGGGCGCCACGGACGCGTTCCAGGCCGTGATCCGGTCCGTGCCCGAGCTCTCGGAGCTCCACGACGACCCGCAGGTCTTCACCCGCGAAGACCTCCAGCACGTGATGCACATCAGCGAGCCCGCGGGAGCGACGGCGACGGAGGAGACGACGACCACCTGGCTTCCGGTACACTGGATCCCGCGTGACGACGCGGAGTACCTCGTGATGACGGGGCGGGACGGGAGGGACGGGTTCGTGGTCGTCCTCGATTTCCTGCCCGGCGGCCGGTACGGGCTCGCGGCCGGCCTCGTCCTCCGCGGCGACGACGACCCCGTGATGCTGGCCTATACGAGGAACCCCCGTCACGTGCAGTGGCTCCCCTGCGTCGGGTGCCAGGACGGCGGGCTCATCACCACGGACGGCGATCGGGTGAGCATCTCGCAGAGGTGGTAGATGAAGAACAGGTCGATGTTTCGACGTTCAGTTCTCACATGCTCGGTCTTCGCAGCCCTCGGCGCGACGAGCTGCTGGCACGCGCGGCCGGGCCTCGACGAGTACTGCGACGTGGACGACCCGGTGAACGCCACGTGTCCGGACCCCGGGGGATGCCGGCCGTACGAGTGCCTCTCGTTCTGTCTGCGCCACGACGTCATGGGAGAGACCGCCCCGGTCTCGGGCCTCGGGACGTGGTGCTTCCACGTGACCGTCGAGGACGCCTGCCAGGTCTGTCGCGACCACCCGGAGGTCGACTCGTGCGACACCTGGGCGTCTGCGCGCTGCGGCTCCGCCGACGGTGATTCCGACGGTGATTCCGACGGGGACGCGGACGATGACGGAGACGGGGATCCCGACGTGGACGCAGACGCGGACGCGGACGTGGACGCGGAGGTGGATGCAGACGCTGACGCGGACGCAGACGCGGACATCGACGACGGGCGATGTCACGCTCACTCGGACTGCCCGACCGCGGCCGCGCCGCGATGCGACGAGACGGGGGCCTGCGTGGAGTGCCGAGGGCTCGAGGAATGTGAGCGGTTCGCTCCCGACCTCAGGTGTCACGAGGGTACGGGGGCCTGCGTCGAGTGCCGGTCGTCGGAGCACTGCGCACCCGGCGAGGCCGACGTGTGCCTCGTCGAGGAGAGCCGGTGCGTCGAGTGCCTCCGGGACACGGACTGTCCCGCGCCTCCGGCGGCGGGCGTCGAGGTCTGCAATCACACGACGCACGAGTGCGTCCCGGGGTGCCAGGCCTGCGCGAGCTCGGTGGAATGCGAGACGATCGCCGGGCCGGGGTTCTCGTGCCTGAGCTACCAGCTCCTCGATTTCCGGTCCAGCGAGGGGCACATGCTCACCCAGTGCCTGGAGGCAGTCCCCACCGGCGAGCTGTTGATCTGCGATCGTCCGTACCGGCGGGTGGCCGGGGTCCAGAGTGCGGACATCCCGATCGTCATGTTGGACACCTGCCTGCCGCCGCCCGAGACATCATGCGTGGCCACGAGAAGGCTCGGTACCGACTGCGCGCTGATCTCCGACTGCGGCGACCCCTCGTTCGAAGAGCCCGTCAACGACGGGTTCTGCATGGCCAACGTCGGAACAGCGGAGCCGCCCGTCATCTGCACCGCATCGTGCTTCGACGGTGCCGACCCGCACGACGACTACTGCCCCGAGGGGTTCTCCTGCAACGAGATGCAGCACGGTTGCATGCCGGTCCCGGCTGGCGGATAGTCCCGGCTCCAGTCTGCCGAGGGCTGTGTCCGAGGCCCCAGTCCGGCCGGCTCAGGGCCTCGGCCGCATGGACGCGGCCATGTTGAGCAGGTCGGCCCTGATGTCGAACCGGGCGCTGCCCTCGGCGACCGGCCTCCCCGCCTCGTCCGTGACGTCGATGTCCATGGTGGTCATGGTCTCGAGCAGGTTGGCCGGCTCGACGTCCTCGACGCCGCGGAAGTGGCACCGCGTGCCGTCGTCCGCCGTGAAGTCGTACTCGTAGATGAACTTGCCCTTGCGCAGGAGCGCGGCCTCGAGGGTCCCCTCGAGGCGGGCTGCGGTGGCGAAGCCCTCCATGTCGATGGTCCCGCGCAGGGTCGCGACGTTGTCCACGATGAAGCGCCGCACGCTCTTGGCCCGGCCCGTGACGTTGAACTCCAGCGGCCGGTCGACCAGGCATCCGTCGCGGGTGCTGAAGGTCCCGCTCAGCCGCTGCCGGAACTGGAAGCCCCAGGTGTCCGGGATGTCCTCGCCGGGCGCCAGCCACAGCCGCGGCGCCCAGCCCTGGTCCTGGTACCACGTGAGCACTCCGGCGAACGCCGTCCGGATGTCGGGCCACTTGAACTCGAACCCGGTGCTCCGGAGCTTCTTGTTGTCGAAGATGACGTCCTTGACGAAGTAGCTCGCCGTGGACCGGTCGAGGTTGATCCTGATCTCGTCCGCCAGCGAGTAGCGGCCACGGATCAGGTCCCAGAGCGGGCCTCCCGCGCCGTTGATCACGTTGAAGAAGAGGTCCGTGTCGATGAACCGATAGAAGATGCGCGTGACCCACTTGGGCGGGACGGGGACGGTGCGGCCCATGGGGAGCCCGTAGGCCTTGCTGGCGGCGTTGATCACGTCGCCGAACGGCAAGGGAGTGTCGTCGGCGACGTTGAACTCCTGCCCCCAGCACTTCTCGTGCTCCATGCAGAAGACCGCGGCGCGCGCCACGTCCTCGGCGTGGACCCAGTTCAGCCGGGGGCCGCCGACGAATCGCAACACCGGCTCGCCCGTGAACAAGCGCATCAGCGGAGAGGCGGTCACGAGCTGAGCGCCGAGCAGCCGGCCCCGCGGGCCGTAGATCAGGCTGGGCCTGAGGATGACGTACGCCGGGCCGCCCTTGCCGTGGTACGAGCGCAGGATCTCTTCCGATTCGATCTTGGTCTGCTCGTACGGGCTCGTGGCCTTGAGCGGGGTCTCCTCATCGACGAGCATCCCGCCGTGGTCGTAGATCGACCCGCTCGAGAAATGGACGAACGTCAGCGCCCTGTGCTTGCGAGCGGCCTCGTACAGGTTCCGAACGGCATCGACGTTGATCGGCCGGAGCTGCTCGTACGTCCACGAGATGTCGATCACCGCGGCCGTGTGGATGACGTGGTCCGCGCCGACCAGGCACGACTCGCAGAATCCCCGGTCCGTCAGGTCGCCCGCGCGGACCTCCAGACCTTCGCCCGGCTCGGGGAGCCGGGCCGAGGGGAGGTCGATGGCGATGACCCCGTACCCCTTCTCCCGGAGCAGGTCGATGATGAACCCGCCGACTGAGCCCGCTGCGCCCGTGACCGCGACTGTTGCCGCCTCGCTCATGTTCCGCCCTCCCTGGGACGTGTTTGGTCCTGGAGCATTCTGCGATAACGCGGTGCGTCACGCAAGGAAGGAATGACGGAGCCTACGCGTCCTCGGTCGAGTACACGCCGTTGGAGACCTCGACCTCGTACCACCCGCAGGCCGCTGCGGCGCCCGAGGTGCGCACGACGCAGAACCGGAACACGGCGGTGTTGTCGGAGCACTCCTGCGTGCCGTCTACCGAGTCGGCCCGGCACGGGCACTCGCCGCGCCACTCGGCGCCGCCGGTATCGAGGAAGTCCGTGGCCCACGAGTAGTGGTCGTAGGACGCGGTGGCGCACTCGGGCGACTCGCACGAGCCCCGGAACACCTCGACGGCGAACTGGTTGTCGGGGTTGGACGTGAACCGGACGTCCACGTGGAACGAGTCGCAGTCCGCGTCGGCGGTGTCCGCGGCCGTGAACCAGAAGCAGTCCTGGTCGCCGTCGGGGTAGAGGTTGCCCGTCAGGACCTGCTGCTGCCCCGAGTCGTCGATGCTCCCGAGGGGTAATGCGTCGGCGCAGGTGTTCCCGCCCGTGGCCTCGTGGGCGTCGGCCGAGCACTCCTCGCAAACGCCTTCGGCGCAGCTCCCGTCGCACACAACGCCGCATCCGCCGCAGTGAGCTTCGTCGTCCTGTGTGTCGCGGCACCCGGCGCTGTCGCAGCAGACCATGGGGTCGCCGCATGACACGGCGCCGTTGCATGAGCAGACCCCGCCGATGCACGAGTCGCCGTACGGCGCGCAGGTGTTCCCGCACGCGTTGCAGTTGTTGACGTCCTCTCTGACGTTGACGCAGCCGCCGTCGCAGCACTGGTAGGGCACGGTGCAGTCGCCCGCCCCCGAGCAGGAGCTCACGCATCGGCCGCTGACGCACCGCTGCCCTGGGGGGCAGCCGCCGGCGCAGCCCGTGGAATCCGAGTCGGCGTCGCTGTCGCCGTCGCTGTCCGCGTCACCGCCGTCTTCCCCGATATCGATCGAACCGGAGCATCGCACCAGCGAGAGCATGGCCGCGAGCAGAGCCGGGACGAGGAGCCGTCGGTACGTCATGACTGTGATCAGCGTAGCTCGCCGCGACCGTGAACGTCAACGAGTTGTCCCGCGCCGTCCCTTTGCCAACTCGCGCCCTGTCCTGTAGGTTTGCGGGCTCGGCAGGGGCGGCCCGGACGCGCCCTGACGTGACAGAGGCGTGGATCATGTATCGCAAGGTCGAGTCCTGGTTCGATCTCGTCGCGCTCGAGCACCGCGTGCTCGCGTTCTGGAAGGAGACGAACGCCTTCGAAGCGCTCCGCACGAAGAACCGCGGCAAGCCGCACTGGTCGTTCCTCGACGGCCCGATCACGGCCAACAACCCGATGGGCGTGCACCACGCCTGGGGCCGCACGCTCAAGGACACGTTCCAGCGCTACTGGGCGATGAACGGCCGCGAGCTCAGGTACCAGAACGGCTTCGACTGCCAGGGGCTCTGGGTCGAGGTGGAGGTCGAGAAGGAGCTCGGGTTCACCTCGAAGCGCCAGATCGAGGAGTACGGGATCGATCGGTTCGTCGAGAAGTGCAAGGAACGCGTGCGCACGTACTCGGCGGTCCAGACGGAGCAGTCGATCCGGCTCGGTTACTGGATGGACTGGTCCGACTCGTACTTCACGATGTCGGACGAGAACAACTACACGATCTGGGCGTTCCTCAAGAAGTGCCACGAGCGGGGCAAGATCTACCGCGGCACGGACGTCATGCCCTGGTCCGGCCGCTCCGGGACCGGCTACTCGCAGATGGAGGTGGTCGAGGGACGGAGGCTCGTGGCGCACGAGGCGTTGTTCCTCAAGTTCCCGCTGCGCGGGCGCCAGAAGGAGAACCTCCTGATCTGGACCACCACGCCCTGGACCCTGACGAGCAACGTCGCGGCCATGGTCAACACGGACCTCGAGTACGCGAGGCTCCGGTGCCGGGGCGACGGCGAGGTCTACTACCTCGCAGTCGAGAACCTCAAGTACCCGCGGCTCAGGCGCCAGTATGACGAGGGCAAGGAGTGGATCGAGGGCGTGCCGCGGCTCGCGACCATCCACGACATCTTCCAGGCCCGGGGAGGCTACGACATCGAGGGAATCGTCCGGGGCGCGGAGATGGTGGGCTGGGAGTACGACGGCCCCTTCGACGAGATGGAGGCCCAGGGCGTCGTCGGCGGCTACCCGTTCACGGACCTCCGGATCGGGCTGTCGGGCGTCACGGCGCACCGCGTGATCGACGGCGGCCGCGACTCGCACGGCAACCCGGTGGTGGTCGTGGGCGAGGGCACCGGCATCGTCCACAGCGCGCCGGGATGCGGCGACATCGACCACGTCATCGGCGTCGCGGCCGGGCTCCCGCACATCGCGCCGCTCGACGAAGAGGCGCGGTTCCTCGACAAGTTCGGTCCGCTCCAGGGCCAGCACGCGCTGGACGCGGGCACGGTGGCGTGGATACTCGGCAGCCTCCGCGAGAAGGGCCTGTTGATCCACACCGAGATGTACCCCCACGTCTACCCCCACTGCTGGCGCAGCGGCGACCCGCTGGTCTTCCGGCTGGTGGACGAGTGGTACATCGACATGGGCTGGCGCGACGAGATCAAGGAGGTCGTCACGCAGATCCGCTGGATACCGGCCTGGGGCGAGGAGCGGGAGAACGAGTGGCTGACCAACATGCGCGACTGGATGATCTCCAAGAAGCGCTTCTGGGGCCTGGCGCTGCCCATCTGGGTCTGCGAGGACTGCGAGACGTTCGACGTGATCGGGAGCAAGGAGGAGCTGCGAGCCAGGGCCGTCGAGGGGTGGGACGCGTTCGAGGGCCACAGCCCGCACCGCCCGTGGGTCGACGCGGTCGTGATCGCCTGCCCGAAGTGCGGCGGCCGGGCGCGCCGCGTGCCGGACGTGGGCAACCCGTGGCTCGACGCGGGCATCGTCCCGTACTCGACGGTGCGGTACACCACGGACCGCGAGTACTGGAAGCAGTGGATCCCCGCCGACCTGGTGCTCGAGTGCTTCCCGGGCCAGTTCCGCAACTGGTTCTACTCGATGCTCGCGATGAGCACGATGATGGAGCACGTCCGGCCGTTCAAGACCCTGGTCGGCCACGCCCTCGTGCGCGACGAGAACGGCGAGGAGATGCACAAGTCCTCGGGGAACGCCATCTGGTTCGACGACGCGGCCGAGCAGATGGGCGCCGACGTGATGCGGTGGATCTTCTGCCGCCACGAGCCGACGATCAACCTGAACTTCGGCTTCGGCGTGGGACGCGAGGTCCGCGGGAAGTTCACCAACACGCTGTGGAACACCTACTCTTTCTTCGTGAACTACGCGCGCCTCGACGGGTTCGTCCCTCCCGCGGAGCCGACACCGGTGGCGTCGCGTCCGGCGTTCGATCGATGGATCACGAGCCGGCTCCAGGGCCTGATCCTCGACGCCCGCGCCGGGTACGAGGGCTTCGACACCCGCGCCGTGTGCACGGCGGTCGAGGCGTTCGTCGAGGACCTGTCGAACTGGTACGTCCGGCAGAACCGCAAGCGCTTCTGGAAGACCGACGACCCCGCGGACCAGCGCATGGCGTACGAGACGCTCTACACGTGCCTCGACGCGCTCGTCCGGCTGCTCGCGCCCATCATGCCCTTCGTGACCGAGGAGATGTTCCAGAACCTCGTGCGCTCGATCGACCCGGCCGCGCCGGTGAGCGTTCACCTGACGGACTTCCCCGTGGCGGACGAGTCGCTCGTGGACATCGTGCTCGACCAGGACATGGCGGCCATCCAGCGTCTCGGCTCGCTGGCGCTCAAGGTGCGCGAGACGGCGAAGATCAAGGTGCGCCAGCCACTGGCTGAGCTGTCCATCGGCCCGGCGGACGAGGTGGAGCACCGTGCCGCGAGCCGCTTCGCCGAGATGATCCGGGACGAGCTCAACGTGAAGCGGGTCGTCGTGCACGACGTCGGGACGCCGATGCCCGAGCTGCCCGTGGACCACATGGCCAAGCCCAACTTGAAGCGGCTCGGCAAGCGCCTCCGCGACCGGCTCGGGACGTTCAAGGAGGTGTTCCCGTCGGTCGCGGCCGAGGCGGGCCGCGCCTTCCACGGCGGGGCGGGCACGTTCGTCGTGACGGTGGCGGGCGAGGCCGTGGTGATCGACCGCGACGACGTCTTCCTGTCCGAGGTCGCGTCGCGGGACGCGGCCATGGCGCGCGACGGCGACACCTGGGTGTCGTTCGATACGGTCATGACTGACGACCTCAGGCTCGAGGGCACGATGCGCGAGGTGCTTCGCGGCCTCCAGGTGCTCCGCAAGGACGTGGGCCTCGAGCTCGAGGACCGCATCCACATCACCTACGCCACGTCCTCGGCCACGCTCGAGACTCTCTTCCAGCGGTTCGGCGACACGCTCAGGGCCGAGCTGCTCGGCCTCACTCTGGGCGCGGGCGACGCGACCGGCGGCAAGCTCTTCGCGTTCGACGGCGACGAGGTCACGGTGAAGATCACGAAGGCGTGAGGAGCCCTTGTTCGTCTGTAGCCGAACGGCTACACTTGAATCGTGATCGAGGTTCGCAAGACCGCGATCTTCGCGAAGTGGCTCGACGGCCTGAACGATATTCGTGCGCGTTCCCGCATCCTCGTGAGGATCGAGCGTCTCGCCTGCGGGAATCCCGGAGACATCAAGCCCGTAGGTGAAGCCGTATCAGAGCTGCGTATCGACCACGGTCCTGGGTATCGCGTGTATTTCACGAGGAGAGGACACGAGGTCATCATCCTCCTGGCGGGCGGAACCAAACGATCACAGGAGTCGGACATCAAGCTGGCGATCCGACTCGCGCGGGAGTTGTAGGAGTCGCACATGGGCAAGACGACGACGACCCGATTCGACGTGGCAGAGCACCTCCGAACACCCGAGGACATGGCTGCCTACCTCGAGGCGTGTCTCGAGGAAGCCAACGGAGATGCGGCGTTCATTGCCAAGGCCCTCGGAGACATCGCTCGCGCCAAGGGGATGACTCAGGTGGCGCGAGATGCCGGTCTGTCCCGAGAGAGCCTGTACAAAGCGTTGTCAGGAGAACGCAGCCCCGACTTCGCAACGATCCTCAAGGTCGTCGGGGCCCTCGGGTTGAAGCTGCACGCCGAGGTCACGAACACATGAACCGTCTCGTGACGAACAACTCCGACATCATGTCGTTGAGGGGTGAGGTTCAGAGTGACTGTCAACAGACCTTCGCGTTCGACGGCGACGAAGTCACGGTGAAGATCGCGAAGGTGTGAACGACGGCATCGCGTGCCTGGTCACTGGTGGTGGGTTCTGGTAGCGTGGCCCAGAGAGGGGCGAGATGAGCACCTGGGATACATTCGATGAGCGCGTCGGGTCCGTCCTCGTGGCGCAGGACGTCGCGGAGTGGTCGCTCGCGGCCATGGCCTGCGTGGCTTACGCCGACGGCGTGGCGCACGAGGCGGAGATCGCGCGGGCCGAGGAGCTCGTGAGGCACAGCACGGCGATCGCCGGTGCGCTCGGGCCGGACCAGGGGCTCCAGTTCTTCCACCAGGTGCTCATGGCGCTGGAGCTCAACCCGGAGCGGGAGCTCGAGTTCCAGAAGGTCCGCCTCGGCGTCATGGCGTCCAGGATCGCCGATCAGGAGCAACGTGACGCCGCGTTCTTCACGCTGATCGCCATGGCCACCGCGGACCACGACGTCACGGCCTCGGAGCACGCGCTCCTCGTCGAGCTCAAGGCGCTCATCGGCTCCAAGGTCATGGTCCCCATGCCGCAGGTGCAGTGCTGAGGCCCGCTCCATCCGTCGATGCCACACATCTCGAGGTATACACTTGTTGTGTGGAGGTGACGGACATGGCCACGAACCTCGTGCTCGATGACCGGCCGTGCTGGTGGTGTTCCTGTGCTACGAGGAAACGGCGGCCACGCGGCTGCACTCGGAGTTCCGGGTGCTGGAAACGCACGACCACCAGCTCTTCAGCGAGGAGCTGGGCCTGCATCTGAT
>Ga0233425_10002294_pt1 | contig 38277 bp, 34 predicted proteins | sample Watercolumn_Towu_2_FD_181712 | JGI IMG/M metagenome (GOLD analysis project Ga0233425, IMG submission 181712) | Freshwater microbial communities from Lake Towuti, South Sulawesi, Indonesia - Watercolumn_Towuti2014_140_MG | ecosystem: Environmental > Aquatic > Freshwater > Lake | place... | reverse complement strand
CGGGAGATGTCATCCCGTCGGCTCATGCTGTACTCGATCCTCTCAAACCGGGATGCCCCTACCCCTACAAGACCCTTTGCGGCTGCAGTGTGGCATTCAAGCTCGTGCAGGCGCTCTCGAAGCACCCGGCGTTTCAACCGGCATTCGAAGAAGGGAACCAGTCCCTCCTCCAATACCTCGACTTTGTCACGCTCGCCACGACAGCCGACATCGTCAATCTCACCGGTGAGAACCGCGTCCTGGTGAAGCTCGGGCTCGAAGTGCTGAACACGAATCCCCGTCCGGGCGTTCACGCGCTCATTGAGACTTCCGGACTCAAGCTGGGGGGTATCTCAGCGGGACAGATCGTCTTCGTGCTCGCGCCGCGGATCAATGCCGTCGGACGCCTGGGCGACGCAACCCGCGCGGTCGAACTCCTGACATCCGAATCATTCACTGTCGCTCTCGAGCGGGCCAGAGTGTTCGAAGAAGAAAACCGGAACCGGAGGAAGATTGACGAGGATACGTTTCTTGAGGCTCAGGAGCTGGTGGAAAAATACCTCGACATCGACAACGAAAGCGCCATCATCCTCCACCAGGAAACATGGCACCCCGGCGTCATCGGCATCGTTGCTTCCCGACTCGTGGAGCGCTACTACAGACCCACGATTATGATGACCACTGTCGACGGCGTCGCCAAAGGCTCGGCCCGAAGCGTTGCCGGCTTCGATATCTACCAGGCACTGAAGCGGTGCGAGGGCAAGCTCGTACAGTTTGGCGGTCACAAGTACGCCGCGGGGCTATCTGTTGAACTCGATCGACTGGACGAATTCAAAGAAGCGTTCAACGAAATCGCGAAGGAACTGTTGACGGGGGATCTGTTGACTCCCGAAATCCGTGTTGACGCTGAGATACGGCTGGGCGAAGTGACGCCGAAATTCGTCAGAGTCCTGAACCAATTTGCCCCGTTCGGACCCGGTAACATGCGACCTGTATTCGTCGCCCGCAACGTGGAAATCTACGGCACACCGCGCATCGTCGGCAAGAACCATTTGAAGTTCAAAGTCCGGTCAAACGGTCAGATCTTTGATGCAATCGGATTCAATCTTGGGGGATTCATCGACAAGCTGCTCCATGGCCGCCGCACGGTCGATCTCGCTTTTTCGCTTGACGAAAGTGATTTCACGGGCGAGGCAATTCCGCAGCTGAAAATCAGGGATATCAAATGAAGTTCCGAGTTTTGAGTTTCGAGTTCGAAGTATGGGCGCACTGAGTGTTTTTCGACCTGGTACTAGGAACCTGAAACTTGAAACTCCCTGCTCCACCCTTTCTACCGAAAGGCACCGTCTATGTCAGGTCACTCGAAGTGGGCCAAGATCCGCCGCGGCAAAGCTGTCACGGACGCAAAGCGCGGAAGGATCTTCACACAAATCATCAAGGAGATCACAATCGCCGCGCGGCTCGGAGGCGGTGATCCGGCCGGCAATCCCAGGCTGCGATTCGCGATGGACAAAGCCAGGTCCAACAACATGCCTTCGGACAACATCAAGCGTGCGATCCAGAAAGGTACGGGTGAACTTCCGGGCCAGGCCTACGAGGATGCCGTTTATGAAGCGTACGGGCCGGCTGGCGTCGCCCTCCTTATCGAGACGGTCACAGACAACAAGACCCGCACCGTCAACGACATCCGGCACATTCTCGACCGAAACCATGGAAAAATGGCGGCCAGCGGTTCCGTGGCATACCAGTTCCATCGCAAGGGTCAGATTTCGATCCTGAAGAGCAAAATCGGTGAAGATGCTCTGATGGAGCTCATCCTGGAAGCCGGAGCGGAGGACATGATCACGGACGAAGAGCACTATTCGATCACGACGCCTCCCGATGTCTTCGAGAAGGTAAAGAAGGCGGTCGAGGACAAACACATTCCGATCGAGCATGCCGAACTGCATATGATTCCGGAAAACAACGTCAAGGTCGAAGGGAAAGATGCAGAGAACCTTCTGAAGCTGGTCGAAGCCCTGGAAGATCACGACGATATTCAACAAGTATATGGCAACTTCGACATTGACGAAAGCGTGCTAACCAACTTCAACGCCGGATGACCAGGATTACACCGACCATCATACTTGGAGTTGACCCGGGCACCCTGATCACCGGCTACGGTGTCATCGAAGTCCGGGGGAGCGCTATCAGAGCTCTGGAGTACGACGTCGTCCGCAACAAGAGCAGCCAATCAATGCCGATCCGGCTGAAAGCGATCTATTCCGCGCTCTGCAATGTGATTGAGCGTTACCATCCGGATGAGTTCGCGATTGAGACGGCATTCTACGGCAAGAACGCCCAGTCAGCTATGAAACTCGGCCATGCCCGCGGGGTTTCCATCCTGGCCGCCGTCAACTTCGAAATCCCTACGTCGGAGTATGCTCCGCGCGAAGTGAAACGATCGGTGGCCGGCAGCGGCGCAGCGTCGAAGGATCAGGTCAGCTACATGGTTCAATCGGTCCTCAGGCTCAAAACACAACCGCGGTTCTATGACGCAACGGACGCACTCGCCGTCGCGCTTTGTCACAGTTTTCAATCCGGCGTGCAAGCCCCACGACGCAATGGCGCAAAAAAAGGCCGTGGCTCCTGGAGCGACTATATCCAGGCTCATCCTGAAAAACTCGCGAGGCCCCGATGATCGGATCGCTCACAGGAACACTCAAGCACAAATCCCCAACAGAAGTTCTCCTCGATGTCAACGGCGTCGGCTACTCCGTCATCATCCCCTTTTCGACCTACGAGAGGCTCGGCGATCCAGGAAGCCACATCACCCTGGTAACGTATCTGCATGTCCGGGAGGACGCGCTGGTGCTTTTCGGCTTCTTTACGGAGGAGGAGCGGTTCCTCTTCAAGCTTCTGATTTCGGTCAACGGCATCGGACCAAAGATTGCCCAGGGGATTCTCTCCGGAATTTCCGTCGTCGACCTTCGCCGTCACATTGCCAAAGGTAATCATGCGGCCCTCACTGCCATCCCAGGAGTCGGCAAGAAAACAGCCGAGCGGCTCGTCATCGAGCTTCGTGACAAGATTGGCAAGATAGAACCGGGAACGGCCGGGGAGGGAGTCACTGAAGATGGCGGCGAACTCCGCCAGGAAGCTCTCCTCGCGCTCACATCGCTCGGCTACAACCGGCAGCAGGCGGAAAAAGCGATACGCCTCGTCCTGCAGGAGGTTAAGGAGGGAAAACCCTCTCTTCAGGATCTTATCAAGAAGGCTCTTCGCGTCGCAGCGAACAGCTAGGCTAGATTTTCACCAATGGTAATCTCACACCGCGTTCCAGCAATGCCCGATAACACATGAGAAAATCGGATCACACATCGCCCGAACGACTTGAGAATGAGGTGGAGCTCGATCAGACACTCCGGCCGGCCCATCTGGAGGAATTTGTCGGCCAGCGAATCCTCGTGGACAATCTGAGGATATTCATCTCTGCGGCAAAGCAACGGCACGAACCTCTTGATCACGTACTCCTCACAGGTCCTCCCGGACTCGGGAAGACGACTCTGGCCTTTGTCATCGCCAACGAGATGGAGGTCGGCATCAAAGTCACATCGGGGCCGACACTGGAGAAACCGGGCGACCTCGCCGGGATACTCACCTCTTTGCAGACCGGGGAGGTCCTGTTCATAGATGAGATTCACCGGCTTCCTCCGAAAATTGAAGAATACCTGTACTCAGCGATGGAGGAATTCCGGGTCGATATCATCATCGACAGCGGACCGGGGGCCAAAACCATATCACTCAGTCTTGAGCCGTTCACCCTTGTGGGAGCCACAACCCGCGCCGGCCTGCTGAGCTCCCCACTGCGATCGAGGTTTGGCATCGCCAACAGGCTCGACTACTACAATGTCGAGCAGTTGGCTTCCATCGTATCGCGCTCGGCGACCATCCTCAGCATTCCCATTGAAGGGGAAGCCTCACTGGAGATCGCCCGGCGCTCGAGAGGCACCCCCCGAATTGCGAATCGTCTCCTGAAGCGATGCCGGGATTTCGCTCAGGCTGACAGGAAACTCTCACATCACGGCGGCATTGTCACCCGTGAAGTGGCACAGTATTCGCTGAAGGCTCTCGAAGTTGATGACCACGGGCTCGACGAAATGGACAAGAGGATACTCCAGGCAATTCTCGAGAAGTATGGCGGTGGTCCCGTCGGGCTGACTACGCTCGCGGTGGCTGTCGGCGAAGAGTCCGGGACGATTGAAGAGGTGTACGAGCCGTATTTGATCCAGGAAGGTTTTCTGAAGAGAACCCCGAGAGGGCGCGAAGCCACCCCACTTGCATACAAACACTTTGGGGCTGTCAAGAAAGCCCCAGGGCAAGAGAAGCTCTTCTAGCTCCCCCCTTCAAATCCGAAATCCTAATATCGAAACTCGAAGGAAGTTCGAAAACGAACTATTTGGTGCGCGTCGCGGCGCAAGGTATAGAATTCGTATTTCGGATTTGTTTCGGACTTCGTACTTCGAGTTTCGGATTTCGCTCCTCTATCCTCTGAACTTTCTCAGGTACCTGAGTACAGAATTCATATCTTTCGGCAGTCCTGCCGAGTGGTTGGAACGCTCCCCCGTTCTCGGATGATCGAAAGAAATGGCGAAGGCATGCAGGGCAGTTCGATCGAGCAACGGCTTTTCCTCGCCTGACGACCGGTAGGATGGTTTTACTGACGACAGAAAGAACGGCTTGCCCTCACCATAGATCTTGTCTCCCACCAAAGGTACTCCAATCGACTTCAGATGCACACGAATCTGGTGCATCCTTCCGCTCCTCGGCCGAAGTTCCAGGAATGAGTACCCGTGAAACCTCTCCAGCACCTGGTACTCGGTAACCGATGCCTTGCCCGATTTCCGATCGACGCGCATGACTCCCGGAATATGACTCTCCGATAACGGAACATCTATCCGGCCGCGTTCGCCGGGCACCTCACCGCTCGCAATGCCTACGTACAGCTTCTCCACGAGCCTTCCTTCGAACTGCTCATTCAGTGACGCGTGCGCCTCCGCGGTTTTTGCGAACAACACCACGCCGCTCGTCTCTTTGTCGAGCCTGTGTACGATAAAGATCTTCCCGAGTTCCTCGGTGAGGATCGAGAGCAGATTCGGGAGATGATGCCTGTATCGATCAGGGAGAACAAGAAGATTCGCGGGCTTGTCGAGTACAATGATATCATCATCATCGTACAGAATCTCAGACCCAGTGGATTCCAGCCGCCATTTGAGTTTGCGTTCCATGTCGTAGAACTAACTTAGGTCATCCGCAAGAAAGATACAAGTGCGACACCTGAGCCCTGACGACATTGCGAGTCTTCCCAATTACTCCTACATTTCACACGAAGCCACTACACCTGTCACCCTCTGCTCAAGAACTCCGATGAGATCGAACCGAGTGCTTTTGGTGCTCTTCACGCTGACGATTACCTGGTACGCCACGCAGGCCCGGCAGGAAGACAGCGTCAAAGTCGCCTCCCAGAATCCTTCACCGATGGTCGATCATACACGCGACCATCTACGTATCGAGCAAAAGGAATATCCCGGTGTCGCCTTCGAACTGAGCGGGGTGTTCGCCAAACCGGTGCAAGTCTTCGTGCCAAAAAAGAGCGTCGGGAAGAAGACCGTTGATCTTCTTATCCACTTTCACGGCGCCGCTTACGTAACTCAATATGCTGCAACAAAATACAGAGGCGATGTCATCGGCGCGACGATCAATGTTGGCTCTGGATCAAAGGTGTACAACGACGCGTTTGTGGATACAACGCGACTGAGCACTCTCATCGACTCGATAACGGCGGAGGCAACGAACCGCCTCGGACACAGAGTCCGTCCCGGACGCATCGTGCTCAGCGGATTCAGTGCCGGATACGGCGCCATCCGCAGAATCATCTCAACACCAGTGAACTACAACCTGGTTGATGCGGTGCTCCTTCTCGACGGATTCCACACAAGCTACATTCCGGAGCGCCGCGTCCTGGCTCAGGGCGGACGCATCGACTCTACCGGCCTCCAGCCGTATATCAACCTCGCCCTCGATGCCTCGTCGAGGGGATCAAAGAAGAGGTTCCTCATTACTCATTCGGAGATCTTTCCTGGCACGTTCGTCAGCACCACCGAGGCGACCGACTATCTCATTCAGGCCCTGGGTCTCAAACGAAGGCCGGTTCTGAAGAACGGCCCCCTCGGCATGCAACAGCTCAGTGCAACGAAGAAGGGAAAGTTTTCCGTTTTGGGATTCGCGGGAAACACCGCGCCGGACCATGTCGATCATGTTCAGGCGCTTTACTGGTTTCTGAACGAGCTGATGAAACTCTAGAGAGATCGTCCTCCCCGGTCGATGGAGAATCATCCGCACGGCACAGCCTACATTCCGGAGGCAAACCGAATTTGAAGAAGCTCCCGCGTTCGTTCTATCTGCGTCCGACCATCCGGGTTGCTCGAGACTTGCTCGGCACATATCTTGTCCGGATCTTGAACGGGAAGCGATTGATTTCCCGAATCGTCGAGACCGAGGCATATTGCCAAGGTGATCCGGCCTCTCACGCATTCAACGGCAGGACCAGACGCAACGATGTCATGTTCTGGAAAGGGGGCCACCTCTACGTGTACTTTACGTACGGAATGCATTATTGTGCCAACGTGGTTACTGGCGAGGAGGGCGCGGGCGAAGCTGTTCTCATCCGGGCCGTGGAGCCGCTTGACGGCGTGGACTTGATGACACGGAACAGAGCCCGTCCGACCGGGAGGAAGGCTCTCGGGGCATCTCAGGAATCGATGCCCGCTGCGAATCTCACCAACGGTCCCGCAAAACTCTGCCAGGCACTGGATATTCGGAGGGAGCAGGATGGAACCGATCTTCTCGGCGGAGAGATCTACCTGCTCAGCGCTTCCCGCTTACCTGCTTCAACGATCGGCAGGTCGAAAAGAATTGGGATCGTGAAGGGTACGGAGAAGGAGTGGCGGTTCTATGTGAAAGGGAATGCGTGGGTTTCGAAACGATAGGTGTCTTGAACACTGCTATTGAAGTTCTTTCAACAGAAACGCGCCTGTGTATGACGCTTTGACTCTTGCTACATCTTCAGGAGTGCCTTCCGCGACGATGCGGCCCCCCTCGTCCCCTCCCTCAGGCCCGAGATCGACAATCCAGTCGGCAGTCTTAATAACATCCAGATTGTGCTCGATGATGATAACCGTGTTCCCCTTATCGACCAGCTTGTTCAGCACCGAAAGGAGCATGCGGATATCCTCAAAATGCAGTCCGGTGGTCGGTTCATCGAGGATGTAGAGTGTCTTCCCTGTCCCGACTTTCGAGAGCTCCGTCGAGAGCTTCACTCGTTGCGCTTCCCCTCCTGAAAGCGTCGTCGCCTGCTGACCCAGGCGGATGTAGCCGAGACCAACGTCGTGAAGAGTCTCCAGGTGACGCAATATTCTCGGGAATTCACTGAACAGCTCCATCCCGTCCTCAACCGTCATGTCGAGGACATCGGAAATCGACTTTCCCTTGAAGTGCACCTCCAGTGTCTCCCTGTTGTATCTCTTCCCCTTGCAGACGTCGCACCGGACGTAGACATCCGGCAGAAAGTTCATTTCGATTTTTCGAACACCGTCCCCCTCGCATTCCTCGCACCTTCCGCCCTTCACATTAAAGCTGAAACGACCGGCCTTGTAGCCGCGGATTTTGGCCTCGGGGAGCTGTGTAAAAAGATCGCGGATCAGTGTGAAAACGCCCGTGTACGTAGATGGATTGGAACGAGGAGTACGGCCGATGGGCGACTGGTCGATGTCGATCACTTTGTCGATGTACTCAAGCCCCTTGATGGTCTTGTATGGCAACGGAACGACCCTGGTTTTGTAGAATTTGCTCGACAGAATCGGATACAGAGTTTCGTTGATCAACGTCGATTTGCCCGAGCCGCTCACGCCTGTAACACACACCAATCTTCCCAGCGGTATCCTAACATCCAGAGTCTTGAGGTTGTTTCCCGCCGCTCCGGCCAGCGCAATCCATTTTCCCGTGCCTTGTCGCCTGGTGGTGGGGATGTCAATCGAGCGCTTCCCCCTCAAGTACAGCGCCGTCAGCGATTGCCCGTCATACCCGTTCCCGGAAGACTTGAGACGTTCGTTGCGGACCTTGAGTTCCGTCGGATGGCCGCTGGTCACGACGTGCCCGCCGTGTTCGCCGGCACCGGGACCGAGGTCAATCACGTAGTCCGCGCTCTGGATGGTCTCCTTGTCGTGTTCAACCACAATGACCGTATTGCCGAGGTCGCGGAGTGACTTGAGCGAATTGATGAGCTTGATGTTATCGCGCTGGTGGAGTCCGATGCTCGGCTCATCGAGGATATAGAGAACCCCGACAAGCTGGGTTCCTATTTGAGTCGCCAGTCGGATACGCTGGCCTTCACCTCCCGAGAGCGAACGGGCAGAGCGATCGAGTGTGAGATAATCGAGCCCGACATTGAGCATAAAATCGAGGCGCTGTGTAATCTCCTTGAGTACCGGCCGCGCGATTTCAGACTGGCGGGAGGACAAAGCGATCGAAGTAAAGAACTCCCTGGCCGATCGAATGGAAAGCGAAACGACATCGTGGATGGTATGCTGCTTGCCGGATTTGGCATCCTCCATCCGGATCGCCAGACTTTCTTTGCGGAGTCTCCCTCCCCCACACGATGTACACCTGGTGGTGGTCATGAATGACTCCACCCATTCACGGATGTTGTTCGAATTCGATTCCTCGTAGAACCGTTTGAGCATATCCATGAGACCGGAGAACCGGTGACGGTAGGTCACCGAGCGCCCCCCCGGTTTCGAGTATTCGATCTCGAACTTCTCGTCACCCGCGCCGTGAAGAAGAACTTGCCGTGCCTTTGGCGAGAGCTTCTCGAGGGGGGTGTCAAAATTGAATCCGTAGCGCTTCGCGACCGCCCGAAGCTGGCTGAACATCCACGTCGGCCTCGGCTTCCCAAGCGGTGCGATCCCCTCTTCGTTGATGCTGTGCGATTCGTCCGGAAAGATGAGCTGCAGATTGAACGCTTTCTTCTCGCCCAGACCTTCGCACTCCGGACACGAGCCGGCGGGAGAGTTGAATGAGAATGAATTGGGGGCCGGCTCCTCGAAGCTGATGCCGCAGGTGTGGCATGCGAAGTGGCTGCTGTACAGTTGATCCTTTTCTCCGTCGAACACTGTTAGCGCGCCATTGCCGTACCTGAGGGCCACCTCAACTGATTCGGCGACGCGGGATCGGGCCTCCTTTTTCACTGCGATGCGGTCGACGACAATCTCGATTGTGTGAATCTTGTACCGATCGACTTTCATCCCATCCGTGATTTCCCTGCTCTCCCCGTCGACCCGCACCCTCACAAATCCATCTTTCAATATCTGCTCGAAGAGTTCGCGATAGTGCCCCTTGCGGCCTTTCACCACCGGTGCAAGGATCTGTATCTTTGCTCCCGGGGGATATTGAAGAATAGCTTCGATGATCTGGTCGACTGTCTGTCGCTGCACCTTCTGACCGCAGTTATGGCAGAACTGCGTTCCGACGCGGGCGAAGAGCAGGCGGAGAAAATCATAGATCTCGGTCACTGTGCCGACGGTCGACCGGGGATTCGTTCCGACCGTCTTCTGCTCGATCGAGATCGACGGGCTCAGTCCTTCGATGTAATCAACGTCCGGTCGCTCCATCAGGCCGAGGAATTGACGGGCGTAGGCTGAGAGGCTCTCAACATAGCGGCGCTGTCCTTCGGCGTAGATCGTGTCAAAGGCAAGACTCGACTTGCCGGAACCGGAGAGACCTGTAATGACAACCAGTCTGTCTCTCGGCATCTCGACGTCGATGTTCTTGAGATTGTGGACGCGGGCGCCCTTTACTATGAGCTTTTCTTCATTCATGACAGAGCGTGCGATCTGGCGATTGACCTTCTGGAGATCGGGAGATCTGGTCATCCAGCCATAGGGCCTTGTGGCAATCGGGACACCGACGAATTGAACAAGACAAATGACACAATGGCCCGATCACCCGACGGCAAATTTTAGTGTATCCTTTTCCTCTTGTTCAAATACTCAAAGAGGGCTTTGTCGAACGGCGTTGCGGTATCGAGCAGAACGTAGTCTATTGCATTTTCCCTGCATTCGCGCTTGTAGAATTCCAGAAACTCCCGCATCGACTCCCGGTACGCCTTCTGAATGTGCCAGGGTTGAGTGAGCAGTTCCTCCTTTGTTTCCAGATCCCGGAAAATGGCGTCAGCTCCAAAGGCAAATGAGCGCTCGATAGGATCGAGGACCTGCATTACAATGACCTCGTTGCCCTTATGGCGGAAGTGCTTCAGCGCCGTTACGACTTCCCTCGGATTGTCGAACAGATCGCTGAGAACGACAACGAGCCCCCGCCGCTTGATGCGCTCTGCGACCTGATGAAGTGCGGTCGCAGTCCCGGTCTTATTGCCCGTCTTGAGGTTCTCCAGCTCACGCAGCAGCTGCTGGAGATAGAGCTTCGCGGCCCGGGGAGGGAGCATCGTACGGACCTGCTCGTCGTAGACTGTCAGCCCCACAGCGTCCCGCTGCTCGACCATGAGGTATCCGAGGGCTGCCGCAACATAGGAGGCATATTCGATCTTTCGGATCTGCCCGGGCGAACAGTACTCCATCGAACTGCTTGCGTCCAGGATGATGTACGATTTAAGGTTTGTCTCTTCCTCAAATTCCTTGATGTAGTACCGATCGGTCTTTCCGTACGCTTTCCAGTCAATGTGCTTGATCTCATCGCCCGGCATGTACGGCCGATGCTCCGTGAACTCTACGCTGAATCCGTGGTACGGGCTTTTGTGAAGGCCGGTAATGAATCCCTCCACGACGAGCCGCGCGCGCAGCTCCATGTTCGCGAGCTGGGCAACAACGTTGGGTTGGAGATATCGGAGAGCGTCCTGCATTGCTGATTACTTTGCGGGTTTGGATGGCTTTTTGAGTTCGTCCAATTCAGTTTGGGCAGCGGAGGCGGACATCGCGCCCGGATACCGCTTCAGACAGTACTCGTATGCTGCAATCGCCGAGTCCGGTTTCTTCAGGTGTTGCGCGAAAATCCTCGCCCGTTGGTAGGCAGCGCTGGCCGCGGTCGGATCGTCCGGATAGCCCAGCGCAAGCCTTGTATAGATCGATTCGGCCTTCGCATACTCTTTCTTTTTGTTCGAATAGATGACCCCCATCGCGTAGAGAGCTTCGGGCACCTTGTCACTTTTCGGGAACTTCGTTGTCAGTGAGCTGTAGTCTTCGAGAGCTTTGTCGAAGTCATCCTCACTGAATGAGCGGGTGGCGGACTTGAGAAGCTCGTCTTCGGTGGGTTCCTTCGAACATCCGGTCAGGACCACACCAACGGCGAAGGATAGCATCACGACCATCACAGGCACAGATTTCATTGGATCCTCACGGTTGAAAAAGTCTGACTGAAACTGAACCGGGTCACGTTCCGGTTGGTTGCACAGATCGAATGCCCTGCTTCTTTAGAACCGCGACGAAGAAGCCGTCAGTTCCCTCTCGGTGCGGGAAGAACCGAACGTACTTCCCGTCGAAGTGTTTCGTGGCGTCAAACCGCATGCTCCGGGGCGGCGATGCAGGCAATGAGAACTCAGGGTGCGATTGCAGGAACCGTTCAACGACTTCCTCGTTCTCTTCGCGGAACAGCGTGCACGTTGCATATGCGAGCATTCCGCCTTCCCGGACCAGCGAGGCGCTTGAGCTCAGAATATGGAACTGCTTTTCTGACACTTCCTTGACTGTCTCTTCCGTTACCATCCACTTCATGCCCGGATTGCGTCGAAGTGTTCCGATACCGCTGCAGGGAGCATCCACAAGAACAAGATCGAAGTGAGCAGCGTGCTTTCCCGCCAGGTCTCCAATGTCCTCGACCTGTTGAATCCTGACGTTGGAGACACCGGCACGCCGCGTCCGCTTTCTGAGTTCCTCCAGCCTGGAGCCGTGGACATCGGTCGCCATGACCTCTCCACGGTTCTTCATAAGGGCGGCCAACTCGAGCGTTTTTCCCCCGGCGCCGGCACAGGCATCTAGAACCTTCGCCGTAGGTTTTGGATCGATGAGCAACGGAAGAAGCTGGCTTCCCTCGTCCTGGACTTCAAACAAACCGTCTCGAAATGCCTGCAGCTGAAACACGTTTGTGCGCTTTGTCAGGTGCAACCCAATAGGCGAGAGATCCGTTGTGAGCGTATCGATTCCTTCAGCTTTGAGAGCCTTCTGGCAGGTCTCGACGCTCGATTTCAACTCATTTACCCGCAGCGTGACCGGCGCCTGCTCATTCAAGCTCCTGCACAAAGCTTCGGTCTCGGTCTCTCCGTATTGTTTGATGAATCGTTCGATCATCCAGTCCGGGAACGAGTATTTCAGCGCAATCGGCTCAGCAGCGTCACCTTCCGGCAGCGTCTGAGAAGGGTCCATCGCCTCCAGGATTCCGGCGAGATGAGATTTGAGCTTCACGGATTTCAGGATGGGCTTCAAATCTTCAACGGTGACTTTCGTCCGGCGATCGTCAAGTGCGATCAGGTAGGTCGTGAGCAGGAGAAGGAAGCCATCCTCGGGAATAATGCCTTCCGTATGGCTCCCGAGTGCATTCAGCAGGAGATGTTCGCATTTGCGAAGGTGCCGAAGCGTCCCATAGGTCGCCTCAGCAATGAAGCGGCGGTCATGGGAGCCGAGGTACTTGTGGGAGCGGAAGAAGATGTCGATGATGCTGTCGGCGGGTCGTTCAGACGACCGCACCTGCTGCAGAAGTTCGGCTGCATGACCGAGGAGCGAGGCTAATTTCATGGGGCCAAGATACGGAGAAATTGCTCATCACACAAAACGATGTGAGGCTGCCCCGGGCAGACAGAACGATGTCCCGCCTGACAACCGAAACAGCCTCATCTAAGAATGAACGGTGCGGACTCAGTTCGCTCGTTCCGCTTTCACTTTCGTCACGAACTCTATCCCTCCCCTGTCGTCGGCATTCACGGTGATATGATCCCCGTCGACAATCTCGCCGGCAAGGATTTTCTCGGAGAGGTGATTCACCAGATGCTTCTGGATGGTTCGTTTCAGAGGCCTGGCCCCGAAGGAAGGATCGAAGCCTGCCCTGGCGAGCCATTCTTTGACGTCTGTCGTAAACTCGAGCATGATATTCCTGGCGGCGACCATTTTCTGTACTCCCGCCAGCTGCAAATCGACTATTTGCTGTATCTCGCTCAGTGTCAGCGGCTTGAAGAGAATGATCTCATCGATGCGATTGAGAAATTCCGGTCGGATCGTCTGCCTGAGCATATCGAGGAGATTTACGCGGAGATCATCCATGATCTCATCCCGGTTCTGCTCGGTCAAGCCCTGCAGACGCTCCTGGATCAGATGCGATCCCAGGTTTGAAGTCATGATGACGATCGTGTTCTTGAAATTGACCGTTCGCCCTTTGCTGTCCGTCAGTCGACCCTCGTCGAGGAGCTGGAGGAGGACGTTGAACACTTCCGGGTGGGCCTTTTCGATCTCGTCGAGGAGGATAACTGAGTAGGGCTTACGCCGGACGGCCTCCGTGAGCTGCCCTCCCTCCTCATACCCCACATAGCCCGGCGGGGCACCAATGAGGCGGGAGACGGAGAACTTCTCCATGTACTCGCTCATGTCAATCCGGACCATGGCAGTCTCATCATTGAACAGCAGTTCAGCCAGAGCCCGCGCAAGTTCGGTCTTTCCCACTCCGGTACTTCCAAGGAAGATGAAGGAACCAATCGGTCGTTTTTCGTCCTGGAGACCGGCCCTGCTCCTCCGGATGGCATCAGCAACCGCGCGGACGGCATCGTGTTGATTCACCAGCCGATCGTGGATGCGATCTTCGAGATGAAGAAGCTTGCCGCGCTCACTTTCGAGCATCCTTTGCACCGGAACGCCTGTCCACTTTGCCACGATCTCGGCAATATCCTCGGCGTCCACCTCCTCCTTCAGCATCTTCTTTTCTTTTTGTACTTCATTGAGCCTGGCGGACGCTTCCCGAAGCTGCCTTTCCAATCCTGCGATGACGCCGTACCGAAGCTCGGCCACCCGCCCAAGGTTTCCGTTTCGTTCATGCCCCTCTGCCTCAACCCTGGCGTGTTCGATCTCGCCCTTCATCTTCCGGATCGACTGAATGAGGTCTTTTTCGATCTGCCAGTGCGCTCGGAGCTCGGATTTCTGCTCGTTCAGATTGATCAGTTCTTCATTGATGACTGCAAGGCGGTTCTTGGACTCGTCATCGCGTTCCCGCTTCACGGCCTCCTTTTCGATCTCCAGTTGTTTCACCCGCCGCTCCACTGAATCGAGATCCTCCGGCATCGAATCAATCTCGATCCGCAGCTTGGACGCGGCCTCATCAACCAGATCGATTGCCTTGTCCGGCAGAAATCTGTCTGTGATGTAGCGATGGCTTAACTGGGCTGCAGCCACAATGGCACCATCAGTGATGCGAACGCCATGGTGAACTTCGTATCGTTCTTTCAATCCGCGAAGAATCGATACTGTGTCTTCCACCGACGGCTCATCGACAAGAACGGGCTGAAAACGCCTCTCAAGTGCAGGGTCCTTTTCAACGTGCTTTCGGTATTCGTCGATGGTGGTCGCCCCTATCGCACGGAGGTCTCCGCGGGCGAGCGCCGGTTTGAGCATATTTGCGGCGTCGACAGAACCCTGGGCCGCTCCGGCTCCGACCAGCGTATGGAGTTCGTCGATGAAGAGAATAATCTCTCCGTTCGAATCCATGACCTCCTTCAATACCGCCTTCAGCCGCTCCTCGAACTGGCCGCGGAAGCTTGTTCCGGCGACAAGCGTGCCCATATCGAGCGCGACAATGTGTTTGGTTTTCAGGCTCTCGGGCACATCGCCCTGGACAATCCGTTGCGCGATGCCCTCGGCGATTGCTGTCTTCCCGACCCCCGGATCGCCGATCAGCACGGGATTGTTCTTCGTGCGACGGGAAAGAACCTGAAGGACCCGCCGGATTTCGTCTTCCCTGCCAATCACAGGATCGAGGCGGCCCTTTCTTGCGAGCTCATTCAGATCGCGGCCAAACCGCTCGAGTGCCTGGTATTTGTCCTCGGGGTTTTGATCGGTCACTCTCTGACTTCCGCGAACTTCTTTTAGCGCCTTATAGATGGCATCCTTTGTCACTCCCTGGTCCAGAAGCATCCGCGAAGTCCGCGACAGCGCGTCACCTTTTCCCGGCTCGCCGGTCAATCCCAGGAGCAGATGTTCGGCACTGAGGTATTCATCCTTCAATTGCCTCGCTTCGTTCTGGGCAGACTCCAGGACCTGTGTGAGCCCGGGGGACATGTGCTGGTTGCTCAGACCCGCGCCCTGAACCTTCGGAAGCCGCTCAATCGCCTCATTGACCTTGATCTTCAGATAGTTGAGATTAGCCCCGATCTTCTGGAGGAGAGGCACCGTAACACCTTCGCTGTCCTGGATGAGGGCAGCGAGCAGGTGCTCTGGCTCAATCGCCTGGTTGCTGTAGCTTGAGGCGATCTCCTGTGCATTCTGCAACGCCTCCTGTGACTTCAATGTGAATTTGTTGAAGTTCATTGCATGATTTCCTTGGATGTGAAAAAGGCGAGGGAGCACCTCGCCTTTTTCCTAGCTTTGTCGGGTGTCATCAGACCGCGATAAAGTTGGTTGAGGTGACGTCATTTGTCATCAACAACCTCAAAGTCCGCATCCTCGACCTTCTTTCCCTGATCTCCAGTCGGTTGTTGTTGCTGCGCCCCTCCGGCCGGACCACCTTGCGGGCCGGCTTGTTGAGGACCACCCGGCTGCTGTCCCTTTGCCGATTCGTACATCTTCGTCGAAGCTTCGTTCCAGGCATTGTTGAGCACTTCCATCTTCGACTTGATGTCCGCTGCGACGCCACCCTTGACAGCTTCTTCAAGAGCGTTTGCAGCAGTTTCGACCTTCGCTTTCACCTCAGGCGCCATCTTGTCACCAAGATCTTTCAACTGCTTCCGGGTCTGGAAAACCAGATTGTCCGCCTGGTTCTTGGTCTCGATTTCCTCTTTGCGCTTTTTGTCTTCAGATGCGTGCGATTGCGCATCCGTTTTCATCTTGTCGATTTCCTCCTTCGTCAGGCCGCTGGAGGAGGTGATACGGATGCTCTGCTCCTTGTTCGTCGCCTTGTCTTTCGCCGCGACGTGGAGGATCCCGTTTGCATCGATGTCGAACGATACCTCGATCTGCGGCACGCCCCGTGGTGCCGGAGGAATGCCATCAAGATGGAATCGTCCAAGCGTGCGGTTATCAACGGCCATCGGACGTTCACCCTGCAGGATATGTATCTCCACGGACGGTTGGCTGTCCGAGGCTGTCGAAAAAATCTCGCTCTTCCGGGTCGGTATTGTCGTGTTCGCCTGGATCATCGGCGTCATCACTCCACCAAGAGTTTCGATGCCAAGCGTCAGAGGAGTAACGTCCAGCAACAGAACGTCGGTGACGTCGCCGGAGAGCACCCCTCCCTGAATTGCAGCGCCGATTGCCACGACCTCATCGGGATTGACACCTTTGTGACCCTCCCGTCCAAAGATGTCGCTGACGAGCTTCTGCACCCGCGGCACTCTCGTCATACCGCCGACGAGAATAACTTCCTCGATCTGACTGGGATTCATCCCGGCGTCCTTCAGAGCCCTTTCAACGGGAGGAATACAGCGTTGAATGAGATCTTCTACGAGCTGTTCAAATTTGGCCCGGGTCAGGGTCAGGTTGAGGTGCTTAGGACCTTCTGCCGTAGCGGTAATGAAGGGAAGGTTGATTTCCGTCTGCATCAGCTGTGAGAGCTCCATTTTCGCTTTTTCTGCGGCCTCGCGGAGCCTTTGAAGCGCCATCGGATCCTTACGAAGGTCAATCCCTTCCTGCTTCTTGAACTCGTCCGCGATGTATTCAAGCACCCGCATGTCGAAGTTATCACCGCCAAGATGCGTGTCGCCGTTTGTCGACTTCACCTCGAAAACGCCATCTCCGAGCTCGAGGATGGAGATGTCGAACGTGCCGCCGCCGAGATCAAATACCGCGACCTTCATGTCCTTGTTCTTCTTGTCCAACCCGTATGCCAGCGCCGCGGCCGTCGGCTCATTGATGATACGACGCACGGTGAGTCCTGCGATCTCGCCTGCTTCCTTCGTCGCCTGACGCTGGGCATCATTGAAGTACGCCGGGACCGTGATGACCGCCTCGCTGACTTTAGTGCCGAGATAGTCTTCGGCAGTCTGTTTCATTTTCTGGAGAATCATTGCGGAGATTTCCGGCGGAGAGTATGCACGATCACCGATCTGGACCCGCGCCGTGTTGTTGTCGCCCTGGACAACCTTGTACGGAACGAGTTTCATTTCCTCGTTGACTTCGTTATGAAATCTCCCCATGAACCGTTTGATCGAGTAGATCGTATTCTGGGAGTTTGTCACTGCCTGCCGTTTCGCCGCAGCACCCACCAGCCGTTCACCCGACTTCGGAAATCCCACTACGGAGGGTGTCGTCCTGGCGCCTTCTGCATTCGCGATGACGATTGGATCATTCCCCTCCATCACGGCCACGACCGAGTTGGTCGTACCGAGATCGATTCCGATGATTTTGCCCGTTGTGTTTGACATTGTCTGTTGCTCCTTTTTGATGATAGCGGCTGTTGAATGTGCGTCGTCAGATTTTCGCTGCTGTTTCTCCGAAATGGCGCAGGTCGGACCCACCCCACCGGAGGATCCGACCGAACCATGCGACCCTATGAACAACGACAGTGAACTTGTTACCTCACCTTCACTTCGATTTGCTTCGGTTTCGCCTCCTCGCTCTTCGGCATCGTGATGCTCAGGACCCCGCTGTTGAACACGGCGTCGATCTTGTCGTTCTTCACCGTCGACGGGAGAGTGAAGGAGCGTTGAAACGAACCGTAGGAGCGTTCGACGCGGTGGAAGTTCTTGCTCTTCTCTTCCATCTCCTGCTTCTTCTCCCCCCTGATCGTCAGGACATTCGATTCAACGCTGATCTTGACATCCTCCTTGGCGACGCCAGGGAGCTCGACTTTCACGACATATTCATTCTCCTGTTCCGCGATATCCACGGCCGGAGCGAAGCAGGATGTGGCCATCGTCTCTTCCACCGGCGTACCGGTGCGGAAGAAGTTGTCAAAGAGCCGATTGATGTCGCGCTGGATGCCGACAAAGTCTGTGGGCCATCGGTCAAATTCGTGTACTGGATTCCATCGGATGAGTGACATAGTCTGATCCTCCCTTCGATTACCGTATGATTATTTCACGTGCTTTCATGGCATCAGACTTTGGGACAGTGATCACTAGGACCCCGTCCTCCAACTGAGCCTGAATGTTGTTGTGGTCAACACCTTCACCAAGATTGAACTCCCGAACGTAGCTCTTCCGGCCAATTTCGCTGAAGAGAAGCGTTCCCCCCTCCAGGTGCTGGGCAACAGCCTCGCCCTTCGCAGCCAGGCGTCCCGGTTCAGCGGTCACAGATACCGATTCCTTGGGAACACCAGGCATGTCGAGCTTGATCGTGAAACTGTCATCGGTTTCATAGATATCAGCAACCGCAGTCACGAGCGTCGCGAGAGGTTCCGGCCTTATCGCGAGTGCGTTCGTCTGTCTGCGCTCGGGTTCGATGTGATTGTTGGCATCCATTCTTCGTCACCCTCTGATCACTTTACCGAGATCGTCCTGGGTCGTGCTTCCTGCGCCTTGGGGAGGGAAATCCGAAGCACGCCGTTCTGCAAGTCGGCAGCAATGCGCTCACTATCGATTCGTACCGGCAGACGGACGGACCGAGCAAACTCACGTACGCGCATCTCGTTCAGAAGAATCCGTGCATCCTGCGGGAGATCGTACGGCTTACGCTCGGCCTGAACTGTCAGAAGGTTGTTCTCAAACGTGATTTTCAGTTCTTCCTTTTTTACGCCAGGAATTTCTGCCACCACGACATACTCGTTTTCGTGCTCTGAAATATCCATCGCAGGCGCAGTACGTCTTGCCTCGCCTTGCTCGCTGAAACGAGTTTCGTCGAACAGGCCTTCAAGCGTTCGGGGAAAATCGAATCGTACCATCATGTGTTCATCCTTCAGGAGTTTGTTGTTGGTATTGTTTTCGGTTGTCATAGATATTTCAACCGCCGTGCCAACACCCAACCAGTGAAAAATCATCGAATTTGGACATTTCTCGCAGCATGGACTCCAACTGCGGCGCCTGAGGAGACACATTGGCAGCCATCATGTGCATGCTTTGTCATGAGATATGGGGCATTCTGTCATAATGTCTGCAATATTTTCAGGAGTGTAATCAAGAACTCTGGATTGATTATCAGGGTTGTTTTGAGTAATGTGTTGGCTGAATTTAACTCCTGCAGAAATCATGAATTTCGAGGTCAAGATGAGACGTTTTCTACTCCTTCTCCTTCTCATTCCCTTCACCCTTCTCATAGCCCAGACTCCGCGAGTCCCCAAAGATGCGCTTGCAGGCTATAAAGCAATAACTGCCGGAAGCCTGAGTGCACGGCTTCATTTCATTGCATCTCCCGAGCTTGAAGGAAGAGAGACCACGTTCCGAGGACAGAAAATTGCAGCACGCTACATCGCATCAGAGTTCCAGCGTATCGGGCTGAAGCCCATCGGAGACAGCGGAACATACTTTCAGCGTTTCAATGTCCAGGTTCCGAAGGTCAGCGAAAAGGCCAGCATCACCGTGACGAACAAATCAGGTACCACCTCCTATGCGTATCGAAGTGACTTCTTGGCCTATTCCGGCCTGGAGAAGGTGGTCACGGGACCAGTTGTGTTCATCGGTCATATGGACACGGAAGTCGATACGGTGCTCACGAAGGGACGTATTGTTCTGGCACTTCTCGGGAGGAAAGACGATGTTCGCGACACTAGCGTCGCACCGATGAGGCGCGTACAATTCGTCCGGCAGTTCCCAGGAAGTCTGGCGACGCTTGTGATTGCCGACGATGCAGGGGGAGCTTCCGTTGCCCGGCTCGATGCACGACTCGACATGCTCGTCGAGCGGAGCAGCATGCAGGTGATGACTCCCGAAGCCCGCGCTCCACGCAGCTCCAGTCTTCCCACTCTCATCGCTTCAGGGCTCGCAAGCGCCATTCTCTCGGAAACCGGGAAGACACTTCCGCAATTGCGGGCATGGGCGCTCCAGGATACAGGATTTGCACCGGTTGCCTTGAACCAGACATCTCTGGCCGTCGATTTACCGAGGTCGAGGGAAGTCAAAACCACGGAAAACGTTGTCGGATTTCTCGAAGGGTCAGATCCAAAGCTCAAGGAGGAGGTTGTGGTCTTTACCGCCCACTATGACCACGTGGGTCTGGGGGCGGGCGGCAGCATCTATTATGGCGCCGATGATGACGGCTCCGGAACTGTCACCGTCATCGAACTTGCTCAGGCATTTGCTGCAAATCCCGTGAGGCCAAAACGGAGCCTTGTCTTCATGACGGTCGTCGGCGAAGAGAAAGGTCTCTGGGGTTCAGACTGGTACGTAAAACATCCCATCATCCCTCTCGAGAAGACTGTCGCTGACCTCAACACCGACATGATCGGAAGGATGGACAAGAAGTATGAAGAGCTGAAGAACCCGAATTACGTCTATGTGATTGGATCCGACAAGATCAGCACGCAGCTTGACAGCCTCCTGAAGCTCTCGAACAAAGAGTCTGAGAATATCACTCTCGACTACACGTACAACGACGACAAGGATCCAAACCAGTTCTACCGAAGAAGCGACCACTACAAATTCGCCGAGCGAGGTATACCTGTCGTGTTCTTCTTCACCGGCGTCCACGACGATTATCATAAGGTCACAGACACTGTCGACAAGATCCTCTTCGAGAGAATGGAACGGATTGTTCGCTTGATCTATTACACCGGCTGGAAGATTGCGAACAACAAACGAGGGCTTGCGAAGAACGTCGGGTCTACCATGTTTGGCAAGTAAACGAAATGCTGTCCAAGGACGATCTTGCCGGTGGTTTATCCACTGCGATCGTTGGAAAGAAGCTGTTTCTCTTTGAAACGATCGACTCCACGAACTCGTGTGCCCGGGCCCTGGGTGATGCCGGCACGGCAGAAGGAGCTGTCGTCGTCGCGGAGTACCAAACCAACGGGAGAGGCCGTCTTGGCCGGACCTGGTCTGCTGAACCGGGCACAAGCCTTCTCTTCTCCACACTGCTCCGGCCACCGATTACAGTTGAAACCGCCGGCCTGCTCACTCTTTTCGCCTCTGCAGCCATCGCCAGAGCGGTTGAGCGTTCAACATCTCTCACAGTCGAATGCAAGTGGCCCAACGATCTCCTTCTCGGGGGAAAGAAGTTCTGCGGGATTCTCATCGAGAATTCATTTCAGCAGGCAGGACTTTCCTACGCCGTGATCGGGGCCGGGATCAACGTGAATCAGCAGGAATTTCCGGAAGAGATTGCCGCCAGGGCGACATCGCTCGCACGGGAGACCGGTACATCGTTCGAGCGCAATAAGATACTTCTGAGCATCCTCTCGGAACTGGATTCGATGTACACATCAGTCCGCCGCGGGGAATTTGAACTCGCCTTCTCGGAATGGACGAAGCGTTGCGGCATGTTCGGAAAGGCTATCACAGTACAGGAGCATGACAGTACCGTGAGTGGCGTAGCCGTCAGGTTGCATCGGGACGGGGGACTTGTAATCAGAATGGCTGAGGGGGAGCGAACAATTTACGCAGGTGATGTCACTGTTCTCTCATGAATACTCTCTGAATCTGCACTGAAACGGAGCTATCATGCTTCTGGCAATCGATATCGGAAACACGCACACTGTATTTGGCGTCTACAGGGGCACCAGACTCATTGCGGACTGGCGTGTCACAAGCATGCTGCAACGCACGGAAGATGAGATTGGAACGCAGGTCCGTCTCTTCCTGAAGGAAGCCGGAATTCCCGTCAAGGCAATCCGGGGCGTCGGCATTTCGTCTGTCGTGCCGAACCTCACCGACATCTTCTCCATGATGGCCCGGAAGTACTTCACAGCCGATCCGTTGATCATATCTTCCTCGCTCGACCTGGGATTCAAGATCCACTACGACGACCCGCATTCCGTCGGCGCAGACCGGCTTTGCAATGCCGTCGCCGGTTACGCATCGTTTGGCGGCCCCCTCATCGTCATCGACTTCGGCACTGCAACCACCTACGACGTGCTATCGGCATCGGGCGAGTATCTGGGTGGAGTGATTGCTCCCGGCATCGAAACCTCCGCCGTTGATCTTCACCGGCGGGCAGCAAAACTTCCGAAGATCGAGCTTCACTTTCCGAAGGGCACCATCGGAAAGGACACCGTCTCGAGCATGCAAGCCGGCATTCTCTATGGCGCTGTGGATTCGATGGAGGGAATGGTGGAGAGAATTCAGGCGGAGGTCAGAAAACGCGAGGGGAGGAAGGCGGCCGTGATCGCTACCGGTGGTTTTTCCGAATTGATGGCGCAACAATCAAGCAAGATCACGGCATGCGTCCCCTCCCTCGTCCTGGATGGTGTCCGGATCATCTACGACCGTATATCCAAAACCAGGCGTGACAAGAAGCGGTAGGGGCCTCTAGTCGTTTGGCGCATCTGCGTTCGCAGCTCCCGGCCCGGATGGCGTGCCGCCAGGGCGCTCACCCACAGGATGTTGTTCAGCGACCTTCGCATAGAGTGACAGGAGCCCTCCAACAACATTCTGCAGCTTGCTGAACTCCTGCTGCATCCCGAGAAACAACTTCTTCAACTCTTCCCGCTCAGCCTCAGGAACTCCCGCGAACAATCCTTTGTCGTTGGCCTCCAGATCGGTGGCTATCCGGGAGAAGGCAGAATTAATCGCCGGCGTCATCGCTGAGACCAGCTTGTCTACCTGGGCCCGCTCCGCCTCCCCTTCAAGCTTCTCTTTGGCACATTCCTCTTCAAGAGCGCGGGCCAGCCGTTCAAGATGACGATTGTGCGTCGCTCTGATGTGAGACGCAAGGTGCTCGATATCCGTGTCCTCCTTGCGAAAATAGTCATAGGCGTCGAGTTTCATGGCTTCCGCGACGACCGCCTCCGAGCCGGCTGCGGTCAGGATGAACGCCGGGATGGAGATCTCGTTCCGCTGCATCCATCGCAGAACATCGATGCCTGTTACCTGTGGCATGCGATAGTCCAGGACAATCACACTGAACGCACGGTCCCCGGACTTGAGCAAGTCGATCGCTTCCTGCCCGCCATGAGCCACCACAACATCAAAGCCGTACTCTTCCTCCAGCGCAAGTGATACGACTCTCGAGTATGTCTCGTCGTCATCGACGAGGAGAATTCTCATTCCGCGTTCAACCATTTCGGAACACCTTTCCAGATTCAGAACACTGACCTGTGAACAGAAAAGCCTCCCCCCGGAGCACGAGGGAAGGCTGTCAAGACAAATCGGCCATCACGAGGGAACTCTCAGCGAACGCCGAACATGATCACGGAGGCGTTTGCGAGCTCCACGATCGGCGCATAGTACAAACCGAACACGAGCGTCGGGATCGCCAGAAGCAGGAGCACCGCCAGCTGGGGAGCGGAGAACCGAATCGGCGATGCATCTCCTTCGGGGTCACGCAGGAACATATTGCGGACAATCCGTACGTAGTAATACAGGGAGATGACGCTGTTGATGGCTCCGACGATCGCCAGCCAAATCCACTGTGCATCAAGCAGAGAGGCGAACAGGAACAGCTTGCCGATAAATCCCGCCGTGGGCGGAATGCCGGCGAGCGAGATCAAAAACAGCACCATCGCAACCGACACCAGAGGTGTGCGGTACCCGAGCCCCTTGTAGGAATCGATATCTTCGCTGCCGGTCTTGTTTGCAACAAGCATGACGACGTAGAAGGCGCCGAGATTCATCAGGAGATACACCACGAAATAAACCATCACAGAAGCGAGCCCCTTGTCGCTGAGCACCACCACGCCCATGAGCATGTAACCAGCGTGTGCGATGCTGGAATAGGCCAGCAGCCGCTTGAGGTTGTTCTGCCATACGGCAACGAGGTTGCCGAGAGTCATCGTCAGAACGGAGAGAATCGCAATGATTTTGTTCCAATCAAAATCCTGCACGACGGCCCAGAAACCGGCCGGAAGGCCCATGGCATTTGCATCGCTGAAGGTGATCTTGAAGAACCGGATCAGCACTGCAAAACCAGCGGCTTTCGAGGCAACCGAGAGGAACGCCGTGATGGTAACCGGGGCGCCCTCGTACACATCGGGCGTCCAGAAATGGAACGGCACAGCAGAAATCTTGTATCCGAGTCCCGCGATGATCAGAAGCGCGGCTACGAGGAGTGCTACAGGATTCACGGCAGTCACCGACAGCGCCTTGTTGATGCCGTACAGGTCGGTTGCGCCGCCTGCCAGCCCGAAGAGGATCGAGATGCCATACAGCATCAGTCCTGTGGAGAGCGCTCCGTAGATGATGTACTTCAGCGCGGCCTCGCTCGAGTCAGGCGCCTCCTTCGTGTACCCCGCGAGCACGTACGAACTCAATCCCGTCAACTCGATGGAGAGGACAATCATCAGAAGATTCGAGGCACCCGCCATGAGGTACATTCCGAGCGTCATTGCGAGCAGAAGCGAAGAGTACTCGGTCATACGGGCAACGGCCGTCCGGACCTCCTCGGAATGGAACGAGAAGAGAATGATGACCAGAGCAGATGCGCCAACAACCAGCTTGAAGAACGTGGCAAACGGATCGACCGCCACCATTCCGGAGAAGAGGGACACCGATGTTCCCATGTCCTGGACGGCAAAGTACATAGAGAGCCCGATTCCCACGAATGCGATCACCAGCGGAACTCGCGGACGGGAACGAACGACGATGCCCCCGAGAAGGGCGATGCAGAATGCTGCGGCCAGGGTTGTTTCCGGAAGGAACTTTGCCAGGCTCTGTAAGACTTGTTCAACCATAAGTGTCTTCGCTATTGTCGTGTCAGGCAAATCAAGAAATCAATGCATCGAGGTCACTGCAGCACCGCTCTGCTTCACAACTTCCACGAGATGATTCAGCGAGGAGGTCATGAGATCGAGAAGCAGGGACGGATAGATCCCCAGGACCAGAACCACAACTGCCAGCGGGACGAGCGTGAACATTTCCCTGCCGTTGATGTCCGGCATGGAAGCCCACTTCTCGTTTGGCTGACCCAGGAATACGCGTTGGAGCGTCCACAGCATGTACGCCGCGGTCAGGACGATGCCAAGGGTGGCGATAATTGTGAGCGTCCGGAACGTCTGGAACGCGCCGAGGAATGAGAACGCCTCGGAGATGAAGCCGCTTAATCCCGGAAGGCCGAGGGCAGCGAAGAACGCCACCGTCATGATCCCTGTGTATTTCGGCATGGTGATCGCGAGTCCCCCGAACGCATCGAGGTCGCGCGTGTGTGCGCGGTCGTAGATGACACCCACGATCAAGAAGAGCATTGCGGTGATCGTGCCGTGGTTGAACATCTGGAACACTGCGCCGATCATCCCCTGCGTGTTCATAGCCGCCATACCGAGGAGGACAATGCCCATGTGGCTGATGCTGGAATAGGCGATGAGCTTTTTGAAGTCCTGCTGCGCCATGGCGCAGAGTGCGCCGTACACGATGTTGATGAGAGCCACAAGAGCAAGCGCCCACGCGTAGTAGTTCGCGAGCTCGGGGAACATCGGATAGCTGATCCGCAAGAGTCCGTACGTCCCCATCTTCAGCAGAACTCCGGCCAGAATGACACTGATCGCGGTCGGGGCCTCAACGTGCGCATCGGGCAACCAGGTGTGGAACGGGAAGATCGGAACTTTGATGGCAAATCCGATGAAGAGCGCGATGTAGGCAAGATGGCGCCAGTATGTACCGACTCCAGCAAGCAATGAACCGGGCTGAAAATTCGCCGCGTCCATCATTGCCAGCATATTGAAGGTGTAGATCCGCTCTCCGGTCGCTGGATCGGGAATCGTGACGCTGAAGTACAGCGCGATCATCGCGAGCAGCATGAGCACGCTGCCAAGCAGCGTATACAGGAAGAACTTGATGGCGGCATATTCACGTCGCGGTCCGCCCCAGATGCCGATAAGGAAGTACATCGGCAGGAGCATCACTTCCCAGAACACATAGAAGAGGAAGAAATCGAGGGAGACGAAGACACCCATCATTCCTGTGTCGAGAAGCAGCAGCATCGCCATGTACCCCTTCAGAGCCTTCGGGATGTTCCACGAAGCGAAGACAGCGATGAAGCTGATCAGTGCCGTCAGGAGCACCATGGGTACGCTCAGTCCGTCGACACCGACGAAGTACTCGATGAAGATCCGTCCAAACCAGGGAACACCGCGAATATCGATCCACGACACTTTCTCGACCAGCTGCATGCCGTCGACCGTATTGATGCCGGTGAATCCCTTGTTGAAGTTCATGTAGATCATCACGGCGAGGACCAGTTGCACGAACGTCGCGGCTGCCGCTGTCCACTTCATGGCGCTGAGCTTCTCCTTTGGAATCAGGAGAATCAGCACCATGCCGATGATCGGGAGAAAGGTGATCCAACTTAGAACGCCGATGCCCATGAATGCCATTTCTATTCTACTCCTTCATGAAGTCAAGAACCTCGTACAGGGAACTCCGATCTCCGGCTCAACGGAACCAGAGAAACAGGATCATTACGCCAAGAATTGCAAATGCCAGGTATGTTTGCACCTTGCCGGTCTGGACGCGCCGGGCCAGAAGCCCGAAGAATCCTGCCAGGTACGCAAGCGCGTTCACCAGCCCGTCCACAATACTGTTGTCGAATCCTCCCACACCGACATAAAAGAGGAAGAACGACAATCCGGCGACCGCGAGTCCAAGGATGGCATACCCGACGATCGCACCGATCGAAGCTTCCGCGGGCAGCAATCCGACTCCGACGAGCCAGCCGATGTAGAGCGAGAGAGCGGCTGTGATCACCATGTAGAATATTGCGCTGATGCTCCCCTCTTCCCAGTTCTGTTTTGTGCCGAGGGTCAATCCTTTGACCCAGCTCGCCGTGCCATTGACGACTCCGTCGATAATGTTGTTATCGATCCATCGGAGCACTTTCGTCGTGCCAATCGTCCCGGCGACCGCCGTCGCATCGTAGAGTTCGTCAAACTTCCACTTGTTGAGGAGGAAGCGATAGAGCGGTCCGGTGCTCGCCGCGACGTTATCAGCGTTGATTTTCTTCCAGTGGTAGGTTGCGAACGCGGCGAGGATACCGATGCCGGCGACAAGAAGCGACAGGATCATGGCAAGCGTATGCGAATGATGCACTGCCTCCTCGAATTGTTCGATCCCGGCTGCAGCGACAACTGCCGGCACCACCGACTCGGGCCGCGGGAGAGCGCTATACACCCACCCCGCCGATGCACCGATCGGGTTGGGACTGAAGAAGACAAAGAAGGAAAGCACGGCGAAGACAATCAACGGAATGGTCATCGTCTTGGGCGATTCGTGGATCGCGTCGAGGCGGTGATGATCTTTGTGTTCGCCGAGGAATGTCAGGATGACGAGGCGGAACATGTAAAACGCCGTCAACGCAGCGACCAGGTAGGCAACAATTGGTATGTACCAATGTCCTGTCAGATTCGCGTAGGCCAGAGTTCCCGCCAGAATCTCATCCTTGCTGAGGAATCCTGATGTCAGCGGGACTCCCGAGATTGCAAGTGTATACACCACAAACGTCCAAAACGTTATTGGCATCTTCGCCTTCAAGCCGCCCATGTTACGGATATCCTGGGCATCGGTATGGTGGTCGCCCGCATGATGGAGTGCATGGTGCATCGCGTGGATCACGGAGCCGGAGCCGAGAAAGAGTCCGGCCTTGAACATCGCGTGCGTTGAGAGATGGAAGAATCCCGCGGTGTAGGCTCCGACGCCCAATCCCATCACCATATATCCAAGCTGGCTGATCGTCGAGTACGCAAGTACCTTCTTGATATCGTTTTGCGTGATGGCGATGGTGGCGGCGATGAACGCGGTAATGGCGCCAATCGCGGCGATGTACATCAAAGCATCGGCCGTCATCATCGGGAATGTCCGTGCGATGAGGTAGACGCCCGCCGCAACCATTGTTGCGGCATGGATCAAGGCGCTGACCGGTGTTGGGCCTTCCATGGCGTCCGGGAGCCATACGTGCAACGGGAACTGGGCCGACTTGCCAACTGCGCCACAGAACACGAGAATACCAGCGGCCGTCAACCACGCCTCGCTTCCGAAGGGGACCGTTCCGGCCTTCATCGCATCGAAAATCGCATCGAACGTAAACGTGTGGAATGTTGCGAACAGGATCATGATACCGGTGAACATGCCGATATCGCCGACGCGGTTCACGATGAACGCTTTCTTGGCCGCATCGCTCGCCGATTTCTTTTCAAACCAATGTCCGATCAGGAGATACGAGCTGAGACCGACCAGTTCCCACGAAACATACATCATGAAGAAGTTGTTCGTCAGGACGATGCCGAGCATGGAGAAGGTAAAGACTCCGAGGTAGGCAAAGTAGCGCCCGTAGCGGACGTCGCCGTGCATGTACCCGATCGAGAAGAGGTGGACAAAAGCACTGACGATATAGACGACGAGGAGCATCACCGATGCGAGATTATCGATCATGATCCCAAGCGTCATGGTCATTGGACCAAATCCGGGCACGTTGCCGAAATCGACCCATGTGAAGCTCGCCTGGATCGTCTCATCGTGGTAGGTCCCCAGCTTCACCGCGAAGATGACAACCGAGAGAGCCAGTCCGAAAAAAATGATAGCGGTCTCTATGAGGTCACCCTGCCTCGGGAGCCTCTTATTGAGGAAGATGAGGATCGTGAACCCAAGGAGCGGGAGAAGATAGGCGATTACGCTAAGCTGCAGTATTGATTCGTGCGACATTGGTGCTCTATGAGTCTACGGTTTCGGGAAAATTGAAGCCGAGCTAGTCTTTCAGTTGATTGATCTCGTCGATATTGACGCTGTTGAAGTTCTGATAGATGTTCAGCACGATGGCCAGGGCAATGGCAGCCTCCGCCGCGGCAAGGATGATGACGAATATTGCGATCACCTGTCCGTCGAGCGTTCCTGTGGTGTAACGCGAGAAAGCAAGGAAATTGATGTTCGCTGCATTGAGCACCAGCTCAATGCCCATGAGAACCATGATGGCATTCCGTCGGGTGAGAATCGCAAACACACCGAGCGAGAAAAGAATGCCGCTGATCAGCAGGAAATGGTTGAGACCGGGGGTCTGCAGCCATTGGAGAAATTGTGCAACTGTCATACTGAGCTCCAGTACCGGGAGGGCCGGGTATCCCGCCCCTCCGTTTCAATTCATTGGACTACAAAGGCTTCTTCTCTCTGCGCGCAATCATCGCCGCGCCCATCAATGCCACGAGCAGGACAACGGAAGCGATTTCAAACGGAAGGAGGTAGCTGCTCAAGAGCATCTCCCCCAACCTTGGCGCCGTCCTCTCGAACCCTGTGGCGGCAGGGGACACTTTCCAATCGGTTGTCCAGAAAATTCCCACGAGCACTCCAGCCATCGCAGAGACAACGAGAACAGCGGGGAGTGTCTGTATCGTGCCGGTCCGCATGTCGACGCTGATGACTTTCGTCGTCAACATCACTCCGAACAATAGCAGCACCAGGATGCCGCCAACATAGATCATGATCTGCGTGACGGCAATGAAATCAGCCATCAGCAGCACGTAAAGACCCGCAACACCGAAAAAGGTAAAGAGAAGCGAAAACGCCGAGTAGACGATGTTCTTCGAGAACACCACGACACCTGCCGACACGAGCGTGATCAGGGCAAAGACATAGAAGGCAATGGTGAACAGGTCGATCGTCATGAGGGCTTTCCCCCTTGGTCCGGTGAATCTGTCGCCGGTGGAGCAGGCGGTTGTGCAGGAGTGCCGGCCGGCGGTGCCGGCGCTGCGGCGGCGGGAGGCGGTGCCTGAGCGGCAGCTGCCTTTGCTGCAGCAGCCGCGGCCGCGGCGGCGGCCTTCTTGGCCGCTGCTTCTTCGTCAGCCTTCTTCAGTTTTTCCCGCGCAACTTCGATATCCTGCGGCGTCATGACGCTGAACTTGTAAATCAAGTTCTGGCGGTCGAATTCAGAGAATTCGTACACATCGGTCATCACGATGCAGTCAGTAGGACATGGCGGTACACACAATCCGCAGTAGCAACACTTTGCGATGTCGATATCGAACCGCGGAACATGGAGGCGCTTCTTCTGGCCGGTCGACGTCGTGCCAAGGTCTACATCGGGCGTCGATTTGATCGTTTCGATCGTGATGCAGTCAACCGGGCAGGCCATGGCACACTGGTCGCAGCCGATGCAGTCGTCCATGTTTACATAGAGACGGTTGCGCGCTCGCTCGGGCAGTTTGCGCTTGACATCGGGATACTGGGTCGTCACATTCTTGACAAAGAGATGCTTGATCGTGATCCGCATCCCGATTGCTATGGAAGACAACGCCAGCCAGATATTATTGAAGTAGATTCTTGCAGCACTCATAGAAAGTATGGGATATGATAATCAGGCTCAGAGCACTAAAATGAGACCAATGGCGAAGATGCAGAGGAACAAAAACGGAACCAGCACCTTCCATGCCGTATACATCAGCTGATCGACCCTCAGCCGGGGCAGCGTCCAGCGCAGCCAGATCTGCAGAAATACAAGCACCATGCCTTTCAGTACGAACCACATGAATCCCCAGATCGGACCGGAGAGCACTTCGCCGAAGGGACTTCCCCATCCGCCAAGGAAGTATGCGACAGCCACGGCAGAGACCAGGAACATATTCGCATACTCGGCAACATAGAACAGTGCCCAGCGCATGCCGCTGTATTCCGTGAAGAATCCCTGCACAAGCTCCGACTCGGCCTCCGGCAGATCGAACGGTGTTCGGTTAACCTCGGCCAGCGAAGCGACAAAAAGGACCAGAAACGTGATGAGCGTAAAGGGAAGAATGAGGAGTTTCTGAACTAACGGCAACGGCCCTCCGAAAACCACCCAATCCTGGATCCCTCCCGCCTGGAATTTCGACACTTCCTGAAGGTTCAGCGAACCAGTGATCATCACACCCACCAGAATCGCGAGGACTGTCGGGATCTCATAGCTGACCATTTGAGCCACGGAGCGCACGGCGCCGAAGATCGACCATTTGTTGTTCGAAGCCCAGCCGGCCATGAGGATGCCGACAACCACAAGCGAGGAGATTGCGACGATGAAAAACGCGCCGAGATCGATTTCGGCACCGATGAAGAGGCTGCTGAACGGAACGGCCGCATAGGCTCCGTAAGTGCCCATGAAGACAATGTACGGCGCCAGAATGAACAGCTTCCTGTCAGCCGCCACGCTTATGATATCTTCTTTCTGCAAGAGCTTGATGAAATCGGCAATCGGCTGAAGGACACCGTGCCATCCCGTGCGCATGTAGGCAAGGCGATCCTGAACGTGAGCGGCGACTTTCATTTCCAGGTAGATGGTCACCAGCGCGTAGAGGAGAATGAACACAAGCGGGAGCGCGCTGAGAACAACCGTCACGAGCAGTGTGCCCCAGAATCCGAGATTTTGGAATGCTTCCATAGGCTCAATCAAGTATAAGAAGTCGACGCGAGAAACGATTTCCTTGAGAATATCTTAACGATCCACCTGACCCAACACGATGTCAACGCTTCCTGCGATCAGCACCAGGTCTGCAATCATGCAACCGCGTGAGATCTCGGGCAGGACGCTGAGGTTGACAAATGCCGGTGCCCGGCCCTTGACCCGGTACGGTGTTCCGCTGCCGTCGCTGATCACGTAGAACCCGAGCTCACCGCGAGGCGTTTCAGTCCTGGCGTACACTTCTCCGGCATCGGGACGGATGCGCTTCGGGATGGCGGCCTGGACGTTGCCTTCCGGCAATGCGGCCAATGCCTGCTCGATGATGCTGACACTCACCTCCATCTCACGCATACGGACGATATGGCGGTCCCAAACGTCTCCTACTGTCCCCATCTCTCCTTTTCCGAGCTGCGGCTGCCAGTCGAGTTTGTGATAGACGGAGTACGGATCGTCACGGCGCAGATCCCAGTCGATGCCGGAACCTCTGAGCATCGGACCGCTGCAGGCATAGTTGATCGCTACATCCTTCGGGAGGACTCCGACGTTCGCCGTTCGCTTGACGAAAATCTCGTTATAGGTGAGAAGGTCGTTGAACTCCTTGATGCGGGGCTTGAAATACGTGCAGAACTGCTTTGCCTTGTCGACGAACTGAGGCGGGACATCGTGTGAAAGGCCGCCTATCCAAAAGTAGTTATACAGGAGCCGTGCGCCGCATGTCATTTCAAAGAGGTCGAGAATCAGCTCACGATCATGGAATGCATAGAGGAAGGGCGTAAACGCTCCGGCGTCGATGCCGAACGTCCCCACGGCAATCAGGTGACTGGCAATCCGCTGTAACTCGGCCATGATGACACGAATGTACTCCACGCGCTCGGGGAGCTCGATCTTGAGCATCCGCTCGACGGCCAGCACGTAGGAATGTTCATCGTTGATTGCCGCACAATAATCCAGCCGGTCGCAGTACGGAATTACCTGCTGGTAGTTGGTCATGTGCTCGGCGTGTTTTTCAAAGCACCGGTGGAGGTATCCGATGTGCGGGATGACATCGACAATGATCTCGCCGTCGACGACGATCTCGAGCCTCAGTACACCGTGCGTGGACGGGTGCTGGGGGCCCATGTTGATGATCATCTCGTCGGTTCGGAGAGTCTTGCCACTCGATGTCAGTATGGCACCGGGCTGCGAAACGTACTGTGTTGGGAGTGACTTGGTCTCAATCATGCGGATGGTCTGATCACCGTTAGTACGGAACTTTCATTCCATTGTAGAATTCGGGCACCTTGTAGTCTTTCCGGAGGGGGTGGCCTTCCCAGTCGTACGGAAGAAGGATGCGCCGGAGATCGGGGTGTTCGTCGAGCACGATGCCGTACATATCGAATGCCTCGCGCTCATGCCAGTTGGCCGTCGCCCAGACGGAAGACACCGATTGAATATGAGGCTGCTCTTTCGTGCAAAATGCTTTCAGGACAATCTTGTGTCTGTGAACCATCGAGAAGAGATGGTAGACAATGCCCAGCTTTCCGTTGTTATAGTCCACGCCGCTGAGGCACATCATATAGTCGAACTGCGTCGCCGGATCGTCTCTTAGGAAGAGGGCGATGTCCTTCATGCGTGCCGGATTGATGACGATCCAGGGCTGCGGTGCGTCAAGTTTCGACTCGACTACCGCATCTCCGAACTTCGCTTTCAGACTGTTCAGTATCTCTTCTGCAGTCATGCCTGTACCTCTCCTATGCAGACTTCTTCACGAGACTTTCTTTTCTCACCTTTTCCTGCAGCTTGATGATGCCCTCGAGCAGCGCTTCAGGGCGCGGTGGGCATCCGGGGACAAACACATCGACTGGGATGACACGATCGACGCCTTTCAGCACGTGATAGCCGTGTTCCCAGTACGGTCCGCCGCAGTTTGCGCAACTTCCCATCGAGATAATATACCGTGGTTCGGCCATCTGGTCGTAGAGGCGCTTGATGCGCGACGCCATTTTCAGGGTCACCGTACCGGCGACGAACATGACATCTGCCTGCCGGGGGGTTGCGCGAGGGATGATGCCGAACCGCATGATATCAAAGTCGGATGCGGACGCAGCCATCATTTCGATGGCGCAGCACGCGAGGCCGAACTGCATTTGATACAACGACGACAGCCGTGCCCAGTTTAGCAGATTTTCAAGCGATGTCACGAAAACGTTTCCGTTTTCGAATCGTTGATCGAGTAAACCCATAGGTGTTGTTCAGTCTAATGTGGTCTAGTTTGCTACAGGAACTTCTGCGTTCTTTTTCTCAGGCTCTACCTGCAAATCCTGTCTCCGGTTGATCTGCGGAAGAATCGGCCGCGGCTTGTCCCAATCCAGGTCCCCCTTCACCCACACGTATGCGAAACCGACAAGCAAGATCCCAAGAAACACAGCCATCTCCAGAAAACCAAAGAGTCCGAGGTCGCGATAGACCAAAGCCCATGGAAAGAGGAACACCACTTCCACATCAAAGATGAGGAAAATGAGGGCGACGACGTAGAATCGCACATTGAACCTGATCCAGGCATCTCCTACGGGTTCTTCACCGCATTCATAGGGAGCCACCTTGCCAGGATATGGGCGACGAGGTCTGAGGAGCCATGCGACGAGCAAACCGGCAGCTACGAAGAGCGCGCCGATGATGAGAAAGATTAGGACTTTGCCGAATTCTGTGAGCATATGAGCTCGAAGAGGAAGAAAAACGGTGAGGAGAAAGTTAAAATCGGGTGTAAATATATGGAGGAATTCCCCATATGTCAAGAAAATGATAGAGATTCTCAACATCTCTGACAACAGAATCTCTCAACGCCCGCGTGATTTCCGCGGGCCGTCCTGATTCATTTGGTCGACAGAATTTCGAGCGTGGAAAACGGGAGCGCGAAACCTGGGATGGAGGATGATGTTCTCACCCGAGGACGGATTGTAGACTCAGCGAGTCCGGTTTTTCTGCTCCCTGCTTCGCAAGCGTTGACGAACTGGTGCACTCCGAAGTTCGCGGAGCGCGTCGGCGGCGATCCATCGTGCGGAGCGTGGCTCCATCGCACCGATTTGCAGCGCCGTCTCAATCGCCATTTCGTTCAGGCGGGAGTTCCGCTTTCCGATTTGACGCAGGGCCCAGTTGACAGCTTTCCTGACGAAGTTGCGGTCGTCGGCGGCTTCGCGGCGAATCGCCCGAAGCATGGGTACGAATTCAGCATCCACAAGGTTCTTCAGATGGACCGCCATACCGGCCATCATCACGAATCCTGCCCGCTTTACAAATTCTCTTTTCTGAGACGACCATCTGAAAGCCTTTTCGAAAGCGAATGGCGTATAGATGAAGAGCTCTCCACAGCACGCGTCACACACTCCCCAGTTGTCAAAATCTCTGACCCAACGTTCCATCTGACTCCTGGAAACAAGCGCCGGATCACCGATCAACGCTGCAAGCGCGCGTGCTTCAAGAAATCCTGACCGCCACAACGTAAGAGATAGTTTTTGATTTGTGCCGATGGACCTCGCGATGGCCCTGATCTGAGGAGCCGAGATGCCGAGCATCTTCACTCCCTTGATGCCGAATCGTTCAGCCCCTTTGACGACCGCGGGATTCGCGAGCCGGTGTAACTCCTTGAGGACAGATTGCAGGCTGGTTTTTGCCACGCGCGCAATGTTCAGGTGTGCGGTATTCAGGATTTTGGGGAAGAAACCCAGGGAATTTCGGGGACACCGTCGACCTTGTTCGCGTATCGTGCCATGACAAACAGCACATCCGAAAGACGGTTAAGGTAGATAGTACACGACGGATCTACATTTTCAGCTTTTGAAAGGCGGACAACGAGCCGCTCCGCGCGGCGGCAGATGGTTCTGGCAAGATGGAGCTGGGCAGCGAGAGGGGAACCCCCGGGGATGATGAATGTGGCGAGGGGAGGCAACTTTGCCTGAAGGACGTCGATGGTCTCTTCCAGACGCGCAACATGTTCACCGCCGATGGGCTGCGCCTTCTCGGCCCGTCTATCACCGGACGCTGCCAGATCAGCGCCCAGGACAAAGAGGTCACTTTGAATGAGCCCAAGGATCTGGTCTACTTCTGCCGTTGGTTTGTGAGCCCTCGCGATGCCAAGGACCGAATTCAGTTCATCGACAGTTCCATAGGCCTCGATCCGCAGCGCATCCTTCGAGACACGCTGACCCCCGAGCAACGATGTCTCACCACGATCACCGGTCTTGGTATAGATCTTCATGGCACCACCACCTTCAAAGTCGTTCGATGAGAGCCGCTTTGGCGGCGAGCAACATTGGACGATCGGGTCGCTACCGTTTCTTTCGATCTTTCACCCAGATGGCCGGCAGTTCGTTGTAGAAATGCAGGACCGTCTTGATACCTCCGAAGAAGTTCTCCAGGACGATGAATTCGTTCGGAGCGTGCGCATTGCCTTCAGCGAGGCCGAATCCCAGCAACACCGTATCGATGCCGAGGATTTGCTTGAACTGAACAACGATCGGAATCGATCCTCCCTCCCGCTGGTAGAGAGGTTTCTTGCCGAATCCTTTCTCCAGAGCAACGACAGCAGCGCGCACACCGGGACTTTCGATCGGCGTCAGCGCCGGTTCCCCGCCATGCAGTGCGCGAACTTTGACAGTCACACTCTTCGGAGCGATTTTCTTCAGATGTTGTTCGAACAGCCGGGCGATGGAAGCCGACTTCTGGTTCGGGACGAGACGCATTGAGATTTTTGCGAACGCTTTCGACGGAAGCACCGTCTTCGCCCCCTGGCCGGTGTACCCTCCCCAGATACCGTTGCATTCCAGGGTCGGACGCGCCCACAACCGTTCCAATGTGGAAAACCCTCTCTCGCCGTACAACTCCTTCACCCCAAGCGAAGCCGCATACTTCCGATCATTCCATGGAAGCTTGCGAAACGACAGGCGCTCGGTTCTGGACAATGGCAGCACATTCTTATAGAAGCCGGGGATTGTGATTTTTCCGTGCTTGTCATGCAGCGAGGCAATCATTTCCGACAGCGCCTGAATCGGATTGTGCACCGAGCCTCCAAACGACCCGGAGTGCAGGTCGCTGTTCGGACCGGTCACTTCCACCTCCATATACGCCAGACCTCTCAGACCATAACAAACGGACGGAACACCCCGGGCAAACATGTCTGAGTCTGAAATCAGAACCAGGTCGGCCTTCAGAAGTTCTGCATGCTCTTTCACAAATGCATCAAGATGCTCACTCCCAATCTCTTCCTCCCCTTCCACCAGCACTTTCACATTGAGCGGCAGTTTCCCATGGTGCTTCATGTATGCTTCAAAGGCCTTGAAGTGCGCAAACAACTGGCCCTTGTCATCGGTGGAACCCCGACCGTAGAGATTGCCATCACGAAGGGTTGCTTCAAACGGCGGAGAGGACCAGAGATCTACTGGGTCGACGGGTTGGACGTCATAGTGCCCGTACAGCAGTACCGTCGGAGTGCCCGGCGCACCAAGCCAGTCAGCATAGACAATCGGATGGCCGGCCGTATCCATCACTTGCACGTGCTCCAGTCCGGTTGCCTTCAGGTGCGTTGAGATCCATTCTGCGCATCGGCGCATGTCCTGCGCATGTTCGGTTTGCGAGCTGACGCTTGGAATCGAAATGAACTCCTTGAGTTCGGCCAGGATTCGGTCTTTGTTGGCATCGAGATACGAGAGCAGTTGCTGCATCGCGGATTCCTTCAGGTGACAGAGATCGATGGTTTCGTATTGAACATCACCGCGCCAATATATCCATCGACCGTCCGAAAGGCAAGGCCCTTTGACTCGAATGAAAGGAGACGGCCTTGGGTCCCTCTTTCTTGTTTCTGCAACGGGATTTTGCTACATTCGAAACGAACACGCACCGTAGAAATGTCGAGGTACACAATCGCTATCGCGGTTCTCAATATCGCTCTCCCGGTCCTCTATTTCGGAGTCATCTGGGCATACGGTAGTGCATTTTTCTCTGATACATCCTGGGCGAAGGAACGGAAAAGCCCAATGCTTGCGGCGGTCGTGTTCGCTCACCTGCTCTATCTTGTGCTGAGGACAATCACCTTTGACCATCCTCCGGTCACCACGATCTTTGAAATCCTCTCCGTTCTCGCGTTTGCCGTCGCAATCACCTACGCCGTGATCGAACGGACGTCCAAGGCCAAAGAGACTGGGTATTTCATCCTCAGCATTGCCTTCCTCTTTCAGTTTGCATCCACGCTCTTCATACGGGATCTCATCGAGGTTCCCCAGTTCCTGCGCAGCAATTGGTTTGGGTTGCATATCGTATCGGCGCTGATCGGATACGCATCGATCACAATTTCCGCTGTCTACGGTTTTCTCTATCTGATGCTCTACCACGAAATCAAAGCGAACCGTTTCGGCGTTATCTACAAGAAGCTGCCAAGTCTTGAAACACTCGAACGGATGAATTTCATCGCAATCATTCTGGCCTTCTCATCCCTGACGTTCGCCATCCTCGCTGGATTTATCTGGCTTCCCCAGGCGTTCGCGGATTTTTCATACCTGGATCCAAAGCTCGTCGGCACGGCAGCACTCTGGCTCCTCTACGGCGTCGGCATCGCCGCCAGACAGAAAGGGGCGCTGAGGGGACGAACCATCATGGCTCT
>Ga0233425_10002293_pt1 | contig 38318 bp, 34 predicted proteins | sample Watercolumn_Towu_2_FD_181712 | JGI IMG/M metagenome (GOLD analysis project Ga0233425, IMG submission 181712) | Freshwater microbial communities from Lake Towuti, South Sulawesi, Indonesia - Watercolumn_Towuti2014_140_MG | ecosystem: Environmental > Aquatic > Freshwater > Lake | place... | reverse complement strand
AGGTCGCTGGTTCAAATCCAGCCCCCGCAACCAACATCACACACCACCACGGAACACGACAGCCCGCCGGCTCGCGCCGCGCGGGCCTTTTGACGTTCCCGGCCGCACCACCACGGACCGCCGCCCATGGATCGGGCCGCCGGGCCAATGAGGGGAGGGGGGATGCGAGGCACTACGTGGTTGCGGGTCTGGTACGCCGGAGAGCGTCGGCTCTCCGGTGGCTGACCTATTACGGAAACACGTGTCCGCCGACGATCCGCAGGCCGACCTCCCGGCCGGCGGCGAGACGCGCCGTATCCGCGGCTTCGACCACCACGACCTTCGCGCCCGGCCGGTCGACCTCAATCCGCTGACGTCCCTGCGTGCGATACGAGGAGCGAACCGTACCGGTCAGGTGCGCCTCACCGGCCTCGGCGAATTGCAGCTGCCAGGGCCGGGCATAGAGCTTGACCGGTCCAACCAGATGGGCCGGCGCCTTGAGCGGCGTCGGGCGGCCGTTGACCAGAACTTGGCCGTTCTGGGCGATCGCCTCGACCTCGATCGTATCCCCCAGAAATTTCAGCACCGTCGGCGAGACCGGGTGCTCCTGCACCTCGTCCGGCGTGCCGACCTGCTCCAGACGGCCGCGGTCGAGCACCGCCACGCGATCCGAGAGTTCGAGCGCCTCGTCCTGGTCGTGGGTGACGAAAATCGTGGTCTGGCCGGTTCGGTCGTGGATCTCCCGCAGCCAGCGGCGCAGATCCTTTCGGACTTGTGCGTCGAGCGCGCCGAAGGGTTCGTCGAGCAGAAGGACGCGGGGCTCGACCGCGAGTGCGCGGGCCAGCGCGATGCGCTGGCGCTGGCCGCCGGAGAGCTGGCTCGGATAGCGGTCGGCGAAGCCCGACAGCTTGATCAGGTCGAGCAGGTTGCCGACGCGGCGCTTGATCTCGGCCTTGTCCGGACGCTCCGAGCGCTTCCGGGCATTGAGCCCGTAGGCGATATTCTGCGCCACCGTCATGTGCTTGAACAGCGCGTAGTGCTGGAAGACGAAGCCGACGGCCCGCCGCTGCACCGGCACCTGTGTGGCGTCGTCACCGCCGAAGATGATCCGGCCGCGATCGGGAAAGTCGAGTCCGGCGATGATGCGCAGGAGCGTGGTCTTGCCCGAGCCCGAGGGGCCGAGCAGCGCCAGCAACTCGCCGGCCCGCACGTCGAGGGTGAAGTCGTGCAGCACCGCGGCCGTGTCGAAGGTCTTCGAGACATCCTCGATGCGGATCGCGGTGGCTTTCCCGGTCCCCCGGCTCAGCGGGTCGTCAATGGCGCCGTGCCCCCGCCGCGAGGTCATCGGCGTAGCGCCACTCGAGGACGGATTTGACGGCGAGGGTGACAAGAGCGAGCCCGGCAAGGAGAGAGGCGACGGCGAACGCGGCAACGAAGTTGTACTCATTGTAGAGAATCTCCACGTGCAGCGGCAGCGTGTTGGTGAGACCGCGGATATGGCCGGAGACGACCGAGACCGCGCCGAACTCGCCCATCGCGCGGGCGTTGCAGAGCAGGACGCTGTAGAGCAGGCCCCAGCGGATATTGGGTAACGTCACCGTCCGGAAGGCGTGCCATCCCGAGGCGCCGAGGGTGAGGGCCGCCTCCTCCTCCGCCGTGCCCTGCTCCTGCATCAGGGGGATGAGCTGGCGGGCGACGAAGGGGAAGGTGACGAAGATCGTCGCGAGCACGATGCCGGGCACCGCGAAGATGATCTGGATGTCGTGCTCGACGAGGAAGGGGCCGAACAGGCCGCGCGAGCCGAAGACCAGCACGTAGATCAATCCCGACACCACCGGCGACACCGAGAAGGGAAGGTCGATCAGCGTGACGAGCAGGTTCTTGCCGCGGAATTCAAACTTGGCGATGGCCCAGGAGGCCGCAACCCCGAAGACGAGGTTGAACGGCACGGCGATCGCCGCGACCAAGAGGGTCAGCCGGATCGCGGCCTGCGCGTCGGGTTCGGCGAAGGCGGTGAAATAGGCGCCCCAGCCCTTGGCGAGCGCCTGCGCGAACACCGTGAGCAGCGGCAGGACGAGGAAGAGCGCGAGGAAGGCCAGTGCCACCGCGATCAGCAGCCAGCGCACCATGCGCCGCTCGGTGACGACGCTGGCGGGTAATCGCACCGCCTCGGTCGGCGGCGACAGCGGGCCTTGTGTCAGCGCCTCAGACATAGCCGAACCTCCGCCGGCTCCACGCCTGTATCAGGTTGATTGCAAGCAGCGTGACGAAGGAGATCGCCAGCATGATCACGGCGATGGCGCTCGCGCCCGCATAGTCGAACTCCGAGAGTTTGATGACGATGAGCAGCGGCGCGATCTCGGAGACGTAGGGCAGGTTGCCGGCAATGAAGATGATCGAGCCGTATTCGCCGACGCCGCGGGCGAAGGCGAGGGCAAAGCCGGTCAGCACCGCCGGGATCAGCGGCGGCAGCACCACCCGCGTCAGCGTGGTGATCCGCGAGGCGCCGAGGATGGCGGAGGCTTCCTCGACCTCCTTGTCGATTTCGGCGATCAGCGGCTGCACTGTGCGCACGGCAAAGGGCAGGCCGATGAACACCATGGCGATGAAGATGCCGACCGGTGTGTAGGCCGCCTCGATGCCGATTCTGGCGAGCTGCGCTCCGACCAATCCGTTGGGCGCGTAGAGCGAGGCGAGCGCGATACCGGCGACCGCCGTCGGCAGGGCGAAGGGTAGATCGACCACCGCGTCGGCGAGCTTGCGGCCCGGGAAGTCGTAACGGGTCAGAACCCAGGCGACGATGCCGCCGAACACCGAGGCGGTGAGGGCGGCGAGGAGCGATACGCCGAAGCTCACGCGCAGCGCGCTGGCCACGCGCGGGTCGGTCGCGACCTCCCAGATCCCTGAGAGGCCGAGGCCCGACGCTTTCACCACGAGGGCTGCGAGCGGCAACAGGACGATGAGGCCGAGGCAGGTCAGCGTGTAGCCGAAGGTGATCCCGAAACCGGGGATCACGCTTCGCTGGCGGAAACGCCGCCGGGGTTTCAGGGTCTCGACCATGCGGTCAACGCCCGGCCTTGCTCAATTGATCGAAGAGGCCGCCATTGTCGAAATTCGCCTTCTGGATATCGTCCCAGGAGCCCTGAAGATCCTCGATCTTGAACAGCTTGATCTCGGGCAACTGCGCCAGGTCCTCGGGCTTCGCCGCCTCGCGCTTGATCGGGCGATAATGGTGCTTGGCGAAGATCGCCTGCGCCCTGTCGCTGTAGAGGAACTGGAGGTAGGCCTCCGCCTGCTTGCGGGTGCCCTTCTTATCGACATTGGCCTCGACCAGAGCGACCGGCGGCTCGGCGTAGATCGAGGTCGGCGGCACGACGATGTCGAACTTGTCCTTGCCGAACTCCTCCAGCACGAGGAAGGCCTCGTTCTCCCATGTCGGCAGCACGTCGCCGAGGCCGCGCTGAGCGAAGGTCACGGTCGAGCCGCGCGCGCCGGTGTCGAGCACGGGCACGTTCTTGTAGAGCGAGCCGACGAAGGCGTTGGCCTTCTCCTTGTCCCGGCCGTCCCGCTCGTAGGCGTAGCCCCAGGCGGCGAGGAAATTCCAGCGCCCGCCGGCCGAAGTCTTCGGGTTCGGGGTGATGACCTTCACGTCGGGCTTGGCCAGGTCGTTCCAGTCCCTCACGCCCTTGGGGTTGCCCTTGCGGACGAGGAACACGACGGTCGAGGTGTAGGGAAGGCCCTCGTTCGGAAGCTTGGTGCGCCAGTCCGCCGGGATCTTCTTGGAGAGATTGGCGATGGCGTCGATGTCGGACGGGATGCCGAGGGTCACGACATCGGCCGGGATCCCATCGATGACCGTGCGGGCCTGCGCCCCGGAGCCGCCATGAGCGGCGCGCACGGTGATCGTCTCGCCGGACTTGGCCTTCCATTCCTCGGAGAAGGCCGCGTTGATCTCGCGGTAGAGCTCGCGCGTCGGATCGTAGGAAACGTTGAGGATTTCGCTCTGCGCCCTGGCGCCGCCGGCGGAGGCGAGGCAGGCGGCCAAGGCGATGCCGAGAAGGGCTGCGCGCCGACGAGCTGCCGCACCAAGTTTGACTGGATGTCCGTCGTACACGTCGTCTCGCCTCCACATCACGGGCGCGCCCCCGTCCGTGGAAGGAAGTGTTCTTTTTAAAGAACGATGTCAAGGCGAGGCGCAGGCTGCCGCATCAGCCGAACCTCTTCATTTATGCGATTTGCATGGGGCTTTGCAATAATTTTCTTCGTTGGATGCATGATAGAGAACGAATGTCCAAGACCTGGTCGTTCTACAGAACGAACGTTTTGTGCAAGTGCGCAGACCTGGCAGTCCGGATCGAAACGTCAGGCCGAGACCCATTCGACGGCCAGCCAGACGCCGTGAGCGACGATGAGCCACCACGTCAGGGTGACCACCAGGGCACCGAGCAGGCCGAGCACGGCGAAGCGGCGCCGGATCGGGCGCAGAAGGATTTCGAGAACGCTCTTCATCGAACGCCTTTGCAGATTTTACAGGCGCTCCGGGCTCGGAGGTCACGACCGCTGCGGCCCTTCGGCCGTGACGGCGTGCCATCTCGAAACGTTCGGTGCCGCCTTGGACGGTCCTGGCCCTGTGGTGGCAAGCGACAGGCCAAGGTTGCAGCCGCGCCGCCGTCTCGGGCGTCCGTTCCGCCGTGGGACCGGCGGGAAGGGCTTCGGATTTGCAACGATGCCCGACGGCGTCCCGATTTCGGACGATCTGCTTCGGCCCCGTGAAAGCTTTTGGAAATGTCGCTCCCGACCCCCGCGGACACTGTTCTGAGCCCCGACGCGAGGCCGATCCTGTTCGGGTTGTTCGCCGACGGGTCCGGCGAGGCACGCTTCGTCGGCCTCGATAGTGCGCCGTTCGGCGAGTTTCACTCCCTGTCCGAACGGCCTCGCTTCTCGCCCTCCAGGGACTGGTACGGCCGATGGGCGGTGCCGCCCCTTCACGGCACTCTGACATCGGTCGCGAAGCGGGATGATCGCGGCGTTTGTCCGGAGGACATCGTGATTCTGCGACCGCATCGCCGGACCCGGCCTTGCTGAAACAGTCGCATTGCGGCTTATCCGCGAGTGTCCCCGTCACGCTATGCCCGGCCGGCGGCATCGCTTAAGCTCGCGCGATGGACAACCATGAGCTACGCGAATCGCGAGCCGCCCTCATCCTGATGGCCGTTGCGGTGCTCGCCGTGCTGCTGTTCGGAGCCGTGACACTGATCCTGCAGGCGGCGGGATGACCTCGTGAACCGCCGTCGCGGCGCTGGCTATTCCGACAGGGCCCGAAGCTGCTGGTCGAGCGCTTCGAGGGCGCGGGCCTGATCCGGCTCGGGCTCGGGGCCGCTGACATAGGCGAGCGTCACCCGGGCGATGCGCAGGGCCGTCGCGAGATCGCGGCCTTCGCGCTGCGCCTGCTCGATCACGGCGGCGACGTCCGCCATGACCTGGGCGTTTCCCTCATATCCCCGCATCATCTCAGGGTCATCGATGTCCGGGCCGCGGTCCGTACGGCACCGCGTTCCCTAACATTTCCAGCCCATTGATGAAACGCGCGGGCCGCCGGCCCCTGTGCATCGGTCTGCGGTGCAGGCATAGTTCCGGCTCGATGAATCGGAGCACGGGCGCATGGGCGAGGAGCGAGCGACCGGCTACGCCGTTTTCGATGTCGCCGAGAGCCTGCGCCGCCTTCCTGAAAAGGCGTCGACGCTGGTCGTCGATCACCGCTTCACCGACGACGAGACGGCGAGCGCCCGCGTCTTCCGGGTCTACCGGCCGACGCCGCCGCACTACCACACGACCTGCGACGAGTATCTCTACGCCCTCTCCGGCCGCTGCCGGATGCAGTTCGGCGACGCGCCGCCGGTCGAGGTCGGGCCGGGGGCGCTCGTGTTCTTTAAGCGCGGCGTGGTGCATTCGGTGTCGGAGATCCTGGAGGAGCCGGTGGTGTTCCTCTCGGTCGACACGCCGCGGCGAGGCCCGCGCGACATCCAGTTCGTGGACGCCGGCACGGGCACGCCGGACAGTTTCATGCAGCAGACGGATTGAGGCTCAGAGCACGTCGCTGCCGGCCGGTGCGGTGGGGCGTGCCGTTCCGGCGGCTTCGGCGGCGCTCTGAAACAGGCGCTCGCTCGTCAGCTTCAGGAAGTAGAAGCCGAATTCCGGGTTCTGATAGTAGAGCTGCTTGACCTCGGAATAGGACAGGCAGCGGGCCGAGCCCGCCTCGACGCAGGCGAGCGACCCGGTCCGGCGGTTCCCGGGCGAGAGCATGCCGAGTTCGCCGACGATCTGACCCGGTCTGACGTCGAGGCCTTGCTCGGCGATGCGGAAGCGCCCGCTCTCGATCAGGTACATCTCGTGGGCCGGGTCGCCCTTGAGGAACAGCACCTCGCCGGCTCGGAAGCGGCGCGAGGTCCCGAAGGATTTCAGCCAGTCCAGGGACAGGTCGCCCGAGGCGGCCTTCTCCGTGTCGCGCACGAGCCTGATCATCTCGTAGAGGCGCCACGCGTTGAAGGGGATCTGGATCGCCTCCGTGAGCATCACCGGGACGCTGCCGATCAGGAAGCCGTAGGTGATGACGGCGCAGCTCGCGCACAGGGCCACGATGCGCAGCGGGATCATCGTGCCCATCGCCGTGGAGGCGACGGTGAGCGCCGTTCCGAGATAGCCGATCGCCTCGACCCAGTTCATGGTGTTGCCCCCGCTTGCGGCCGGTCCTCGCTCCGGCGGGCGCTCCTGCGCCTATCGCCTCGGCGGTTCGCCCATCCGAGCGGGGGATGCAAGGGTATGCCGCAGGATCCCGGTGCGGCCGCGCTCAGCCGCTCGCGCGTCGATCCGACCGTTCAGAGGCATCGACAAAGGGGGCGGCAAGGTTTCCGGCAACGAGGGTCTCGGCAACGCGGTCCGCGGCGCCGAGCCCTTCCTCGTAGGCGCCGCCCGCGGTGCCCCACTGCGCACGGGAATTGGCCTCGCCCGCAAACCAGATTCGCTCGCCCACCGGCTCTTGAAGCGTCGTCCGGGCGGCTGCGTGACCGGGGGGAACCACGGCCCAGGACCCCCGGGACCAGGGATCGTGCCGCCACGCGGTGACCGCCGGGATCGCGAGGTCACGAAGGGACCTGCGGCCGAAATGCTCGGCCAGCACCGCGCGGGCAAGGCGCCGCGCCCCGTCGGCCCCGGCCCCAGTCGCGTCGAGCGCGCGGGCGGAGGCCGTGTCCAGTTCGAAGTAATGGAACGGGGTGCCGTCGATCCGGGTCAGCATCCCCGGCGGCTTGTGACGTCCGCCGACCACGCTGGCGAGTCGGTCGCGGCCGCGAAAAGGGGCCGAGGGCCAGTGCAGGACGACGTGCTCGTAGATTCCCGCGAGGAAGCCGCCGATGGCGTCGCGCGGGCGCCCGGGAAGGGGCGGATCGAAGCGGAACGCCGCCTGGAGCACGGGAACCGGAATGGTGACGATGGCGGCCCGCGCCGCGATCCGCCCGCCATCGGCGAGCTGCACCCGCACACCCGGCCCCGACCAATCGAGACCGCTCACCGGGCAGCCGAGGCGGATCGGCAAGCCGAGCGCCAGTCGCGACAGGTAGGCGCCGTAGCCGCCCGCGATAAAGAAGTTGTCGCCGTATTCCAGGCTCGGCCAGTCGTGGAGCGAAACCTCGTCGAGAGGCCGGCCTGAGACCAGGCCGTGAACGAGGGCGATGCGCTCACCCCAGGGCCCGAGATGGCGTGGCAGGCCGCGGCCGGCCGGCCCGTCCTCGCTGCGGCCGGCCGCCCGCGTGATCGCCCGGTCGGCGACGTCGAAGGCACGGGAGAAGGCAGCCTCCTCGTCCGGCCGCCCTCGACGCTGTCCGATCCAGAGGTGCTCGTGCTGCGCGGCGCGCCGCAGCGGCTCGCCGCGCGCTTTGCCGAGAGCGACGAGGGGATTGATCGGGCCGGCATGCAGCCAGTGCGCGCCGAGATCGAGCGCATGGCCGCGCAGCTGCGTCGTCACCGCCCGTCCGCCGACCCGGTCCCGCGCTTCGAGAACCGCAACGGACAGGCCGCGCTCGATCAGTCGCCGGGCCGCCGCGATGCCGGCGGCGCCCGCGCCGATCACGATCACGTCGGGCGAGGCGGGCAGCGGCGCGAGCCGCGGCGCGAGCCGCGGCGCGACGGTCGAGCGGAAGCGGGCGTGCTCGGGAACGAGGAGCATGGTTTCGATGCGGATCCAGGAGGGCAGCGGCCCTCATGTCGTCCGCAGGCCCGGTCGCGGCAAGCACCCCGCCCGAGGGCGACCGCTCACCGGGCCGGTGCGGCGCCGTTCGGATCCAGGACCTCGACCGTGCCGGAACGGTCGCCGCCGGGCCGCGGACTCCCGGTCAGAGTGTAGATGCGGCCCTTGTAGGTCACGGCGCCGAAGCCGTGGCGCGCCGTGGGCAGCCGTGCCAGCGCGCGCCAGAGATTGGCCGGCAGGTCGTAGGCCTCGACCTCGTCATAGGTCCTGCGGTTCGACTCCCCGCCGATGACGAACACTTCGCGGCCGAGCACGGCGGAGGCGACGCCGCTGCGGGCGGTCGGCAGGGGGGCGGCCTCGCTCCAGGCGTCACGCTCGGGATCGTAGACCTGATTGGCCGAGAGGTTCTTGCCCGAATCGCCGTCGATCCGGCCTCCGCTGGCAACGATGCGGCCCTCCACCGCCTGCACCGCGAGATGGTCGCGCGGCGTCGGCAGGTCGGCTGCCTTGCTCCAGGTATCGCCGGCCGGATCGTAGACCTCGTGGGTGCGCACGTTGCCGCGCCCCGACCCGCTGCCGCCGACGACGTGGATCTTGTCGTTGATCAGGGCCGCACCGCCCGCTGCCCGCGGGGTCGGCATCGGCGCGCGGGGCTGCCAGGCGTTCGATTTCGGATCGTAGGCCCAGACCTTGTCGCTGGCGTCCCAGCCGTTGACGTAGCCGCCGAAGACGTAGATCCGCCCGCTCGTCTCGGCCGCCATGGTGTGGTGGACGGGGTAGGGGAACGGCGCGCCCTTGCTCCAGGAATCGGCGGCGAGATCGTAGATCAGCAGCTCGGTCGCGCCGTTGTAGTCGCCGATGACGTAGGCCTTGCCGTCGAGCGCCGCGACCGCCACCTCGGAGCGCTCGGCCGGGGCGGAACTGGCGCCGGCCCAGGCCCCGACCTCGTGGGCGGCGGCGGGCGCCGCAGCAAGCAGGGCCGCGAGGAGAGGCAGGCTGGGGAGAAGCAGGCGTGCCATGCGCGGGGCTCCGGCAGATCGTGACGCCGGGGCAACGCATCAATCGCTCTCAAGAGCCCGCCTTCGTCAGGATTCTCTCCGAAGCGACACTTGCGCGGCGGGGGCAGGGCGGCGAAAACCCGGCCCGGGCGGGTGCACATCATCGGAAGGACTGAAGGGCACGATGCTCATCAAGGCCGCCGCCGCAGCCCTGCGGCAGGTATTCTCGCCCGCCCTGCGCGGTATCCTGTTCAAGTCGCTGGCACTCACCATCGGGCTTCTGGTGGTGGCCTGGTTCGGTCTGACGCGCCTGATCCAGGCGTTCCAGGCCAGCCATCACATCTCGGCCGACTACCCGTTCTTCGACACGCTCGCCTTCTTCCTGGCCGGCGCCGGGCTGTTCGTGGCCCTGGCCTACATCATGCCCGCGGTCTCGATCCTCGTGGCGGGATTCTTCCTCGACGACGTCGCCGAGGTGGTCGAGCGCAGCGACTTCCCCGCCGACGCGCCGGGGCGCGCCTTGCCCTGGGGGCAGGCGCTCGGCTCGGCACTGCGCTTTGCGGGCCTGGCGCTGATCGTGAATCTCGTCGCGTTGATCCTCGTCTTCGTGCCGGGGGTGAACCTGTTCGCCTTCTTCGGCGCCAACGCCTACCTGCTCGGACGTGAGTACTTCGAACTCGCCGCCGGCCGGTTCCGGCCGCTGCCGGAGGCGCGGGCGATGCGCGAGCATTACGGGTTCACGGTGATCGCCGCCGGCTGCCTACTCGCAGGCCTGATGATCGTGCCGATCGTCAACCTCGTCACCCCGCTTTTCGGGGTCGCTCTGATGGTCCACCTGCACAAGGGCCTGGAACGCAGGGCGTTGCCCAGCGCGACGGGAAGCGACGCTCGCCTGCCGAACCGGCGCTGAACCCCGCCGAGATCACCGCAGCATCCGACTGACCCAGGCCGGGCCTCGACCCGGCCGAACCGCGTCCGCGCCGGGGCGCGGGCCCGTTCGCCGTGCCGAGACGTCAGCTTGTTGGTGAGCACGTCGAGGGGCAAGTCGCGCCTCGAATTTAATCCCTGACGGTGAGTGTGCCTCGGCACGTCATGCTCAATTCGGTTGAACTATATCAGTATAACCAGAGGAGAAAAATGCTCTCCCTAAGGGACTAATCGCAAAATCGAGAGTGAATAGCACATGAAGACCCGTCTCGCCGCCGTCGTCGCCGCCATTGTCATCGGAGTTGCTGCTCCGGTCTCGTCCGCCATGGCCTTCGAAGACCGATACGACTGGACTGCGCCCCGTGATGTGACGGAGACGGGTTCTCTCGGTGTCCACGACAGCCCGATGTACACCGGCTGCCCGATGAGTTCGGCGGCCGAGGGCAACGCCAACCAGCAGAACTTTCCGGTCAAGCAGTACGGCCAGACGTCGGGTGGCTATCGCTGCTGACGTGCGGATGAAGCAAATATGTATGACGTGACGCGCAACGATGTCGCGATATTGTGCAAATTCCGATATCGCGCGGAATTTTATCGGTAGTCAGGCTTCTGTTAGCCTCACATCTTCGCGATTTGGGTCGATCTTCTTCAATTCGACCCATTTTTCCATCCCTTATGATGGAATGGTCGGGCGCTTCCATCGTTGATGGAGTGCTGGACCTTTCCGGCCTCGTTCCTGTCCCTCGTCCATCCCGGCCCGTCGGCCAGTCCGCCGCGTCGCAGAGTCGATGTGCCCGGGTGGGACCTATCGATCGCAAGGAGTTGACCGCGCATGCAGCTGAAGCCCGTGTCCTACGCGATGATCGCCGTGTTCGCTGGCGGCCTCGTGATGACCGTCGTGGGGACGATGAACGTCCTGCTCGGCGGTATGTAAGAGGCGGTCAGGCGTCCGACCGGCTCTGCCGCGGGGCGGCATCCCGGTCGAGGCGCAGCAGTAGAGCCACGGGGATCAGACCCGTCAGCACGATCAGCAGCGCGCTCGCGGCACCGTCCTCGTAGGTGCCGCGGGCGGCCTCGCCATAGAGGTGGGTGCTCAGGGTCTCGACGTTGAGCGGGCGCAGGAGCAACGTCACCGGCAACTCCTTCGCCATGTCCACGAAGGCGAGCAGAGCCCCACTCAGAACGGCCGGCCATGCGAGCGGAATCTGCACCGCGAGCAGAGTGCCGAGGCGTCCGCGTCCCAGCACCCGTGCCGCGTCGGGAAGGGTCGAGGGGATGCGAGCGAGACCTGCCTCCGTCGCACCGACCGATATGGTCAGGAAGCGGAGCGTATAAGCGATCACCAGCGCCGCCCCCGTGCCAAGGCCGACGGCCGGTGCCCAGCCAAGCCCGGCATCCGCTAGGCTGGCCAGGCCGTTATCGAGCAGGGCGAGCGGTGCGAGCAGCCCCACGGCCAGCACCGTACCGGGCATCGCGTAACCGAGACCGGCGGCGCGGATCAGCGCCGATCCGCTTCGACGTCCCAGGAGATGCGGGGAGGCGGCCACCAGCAGCCCCATCGCGACCGTCACCAGGGTCGCGATGCTCGCGTAGAACACGGTATTCAGGGCTTGCGCGGCCAACGTCTCCGGCAGCCCCGTTCCCAGCAACCGCTGCCAGGCCGCCCATACGAGATAGCCCGCCGGCAGGCCAAAACCGAAGAGAACGGGGGTGAGGCCGAGCGTGAGCGCGAGGGTTGCCCGCCAGCCCGACAGCCGCCGGCGCGCGGTCGGCCGATCGCGATGGCCCGAACCGGCATAGCCTCTTCCGCCGCGGGCCAGCCGTTCGAGGGCGACGAGACCGACGACGCCGACGAGCATCACCAGGGCGATCTGCGCGGCGCCGGGCAGGTCCGAGCGGTTCACCCAGGTCGCGTAGACCTGGACCGTGAGCGTGCGGACGCCCAGGAACTCGGCCGCGCCGACATCGTTGAGGGCCTCCATCAGCGCCAGGCCGGTGCCGAGAGCGATGGCCGGTCGGGCCAGGGGCAGCGCCACCCGGAAGAAGGTTCGCGCCGGCCCGGCACCGAGCATGCGTGCGGCCTCCAGAAGCGTCCCCGCCCGCATCAGGAACAGCGCCCGCGTCGGCAGATAGACATAGGGATAGAGGACGAAGCCGAGGAGGAGAACGCAGCCGGGCAGCGAGCGCAGATCGGGGAGGGAGAGGTCGCGGGGGCTGCGCAAGCCGAGCAGCGTCCGCAGACCGGTCTGCACCGGTCCGAGAGGGTGCATCAGGTCGAGATAGGCGTAGGCCACCACGTAGGTGGGCACCGCCAGCGGCAGCAGGAGGGCCGCATCGAGGAGACGGCGACCGGGAAAGGCGAAGGCCGAGACGAGCCAAGCCGTTCCGGTGCCGAGCCCGATCACCAGGATTCCCACGCCTGCGAGCAGCAGAAAGGTGTCGCGGATCGCCTGCGGCAGGACGTAGGCCGCGAGATGCGGCCACAACGCGCCGGACCCGTCGGCCGCCGCGACGGCGAGCGAGAGGACCGGCGCCAGGAGAACGGCGGCCAGCATCGCTGACGCCGCATAGAGGAGGCCACGCGCGGGCGTCATCGATGATCCTGCGATCCGTTCCCTCGGTGTCCTGGGTGCCGGCCGCGCCGGGAGCGGACCGTGATCTTCGAGAGCGGTCAGTTGTCGAAGCCGACCTTGTCCGCGAGCAGGCTCGCCGCCTTGCGGTTGCGGGCGATCTCGACGAGCGGCGTCGTGTCGAAGGTCAGCGGGCCGAGCGCCTGCAGCATCGGATCGACGGCGACGCCAGCTTTGACCGGGTACTCGAAGTCGGTCTTGGCGTAGAGCGCCTGCGCCTCGTCGGAGACGAGGTATTCGAGGAGCTTGACCGCCTCCTCGCGATGCGGCGCGTGCTTGGCGACGACAGCGCCCGACACGTTCACGTGGGTGCCGCCGCCCTCGAAGGTCGGCAGCACGACCTTGATGGCCTCGCCCCATTTCTGCTGGTCCGGCCCGCCGCGGCCCGAGCGCATCAGCCCGACATAGTACGAGTTGGCGAGTCCGATCTCGCAGAGGTCGGCGGCGATGTCGCGCGCCACGTCGCGGTCGCCCCCGGCCGCCTTGCGGGCGAGGTTGGCCTTCACGCCGCGCAGCCAGGTTTCCGTCTTCTCCGCGCCGTGGCGCACGAGGAAGGCCGCGATGAGGGCGGTGTTGTAGGGGTGCTGGCCCGACCGGAGGCAGATCTTGCCTCGCCATGTCGGTTCCGCCAGCGATTCGTAGGTCGCGGCATTCAGATCGGAGAGCGCCTTGTCGGCGTAGAGCACCCGGGCGCGCATGGAGAGGGCGAACCAGCGCCCGTCCCCGTCGCGCAGCGGCGCCGGAATGGCCGCTTCGAGGACGGGAGAGCGGACCGGTTGAGCGAGATCGCGGTCGACCAGTTCGATCAGGTTGCCGATATCGACGGTCATGATCACGTCGGCATTGCCGCGGGCGCCCTCCGCCGCGACACGCTCGGCCAGGCCCTTCTCGACGAACACCGTGTTGACGGTGACGCCGCTCTTGGCGGTGTAGGCGTCGAGGAGAGGCCGGATCAGGCCCGGTTCGCGGGTCGTGTAGAGGTTGACCTCGGCGCTCTCGGCTTGGCCCACCAGAGCAAAAGCCAGGCTGATCCCCATCAAACAACCGAAGCGCCGCAGCCGCAACATTCTATTCCCCCGAACATCGTTGATGCTCACGAGGTGTTATAGGCGGTCCGGTGGGCCGACAAGCCGGATGATTTATAGTTATTCTAGATAAAATAAGATCACGCGCGCTCGCTCTCGGGAAAGATCAGGATCCCACCTTCCACGAGACCGAGCTCGACGCTGTCGCCGGTGATCGCATCCTGAGATGCGGTGAGGCGAAGGGGGGCGTCGAGCCCCGGGACTTCGATGTCGATGCGGCTGCTCGCCCCGGCAAAGCTGCGGCGCAGGACCTGGCCCGGCACGCCCTCGCCCCGTCGCACGATGCGGATCGCTTCGGGCCGCAGGCAGACCTGCACGGCCCCGTCGGGGGCGGAGGAGGGCAGGGGAATCGTTCCCAGCGGCGTCGTCAGACGCCCGCCGGCGGCGATTCCCGCCACTGTCACGACTTCGCCGAGCGCCCGCGCGGCGAAGGGGCTCACGGGCGCGCGATACAGAGCCTCGGCGGTGTCGCACTGGATCAATCGTCCCTTCCGCATCAGGGCGATGCGGTCGGCGAACTCCACCGCCTCGGCGGCGTCGTGGGTCACGAGGATGGCGCTGATGCCGTCCTGGCGCAGGACGGCGAGGGTGTCGGCACGAACCCGCTCGCGGGTGCCGGCATCGAGGTTCGAGAACGGTTCGTCGAGGAGCAGCACACGGGGGCGCGGCGCGAGCGCCCGCGCGAGTGCCACCCTCTGAGCCTCTCCGCCGGACAGCGTTGCCGGATAACTCTTCTCGCGACCCGCCAGCCCGACCTCGGCGAGGCGCTCCAGCGCCACGGCCCGCGCCTGCCTACTCGAGAGGTGATTCAGCCCGAACCGGACATTGGCCAGCACGGGGAGATGGGGAAACAGGGCGTAATCCTGGAACATCAGGCCGACGCCGCGGGTGTCCGGAGGCTCGCTGCCGCCCTTTCCCGCGACCCGCCGGCCATCGATGTGGATCTCGCCGGCGTCGGGTGTTTCGAGCCCGGCGACCAGCCGCAGCAGCGTGCTCTTCCCGCATCCGGAATCGCCCAGGACGGCGAGGATCTCACCCGGAAACAGCGACAGCGAGACGTTCTCGAGCGCCGGCGTCCGCCCGTAGCGGCGGCTCACGCCGCTGATCTCGAGGCGCACCAGTGAGGAGGCGGAGACGCCGTCGTGACCGGTGGTCGGGGCGGGGGCGGGTTTGCTGCGGCGAAACAAGGGCGGCGGATCCGACGAACGGGCCTGAGCCGGGCGGTTCGCCCGGCCGTCCCCCCCTCCCTCGCACAGCTTCCGCGCCGGGGCGAGACCCCGCTTCACGCTTCTCAAAGCGGCCGAGGCGTGCTATCGCCCCGGCTGCGTTGCCGCTCACCGCGCCGCCTCGTGCGGAAGGGTCCCGGGAATCCGGTATCCGGTGTGAGGTGCAGTCTGCGGGTGTAGCTCAATGGTAGAGCAGCAGCCTTCCAAGCTGAATACGAGGGTTCGATTCCCTTCACCCGCTCCAACTTCCCTCGCCGATCTGTCGCATCGCCGGGCCTGACCTAGGGGCGCCACGCGAAGGCCTCTCTCAGATGACCGGCACGCGAAGCGGATCGTAGGTCGCGCGGAAGGTGCGCGGGCCGACGAGCGGAAGCAGCAGGTTCCTGACCCAGTCCGGCAACCGCGCCGTTCGCGACAGGCGCTCCGTCATCTGCTGGACGTGCTCGACGCGGGGGCGTCGCAGGCGCTCGTAATCGGCCGCGACACCGGCCCAATCCCGTCGCTCCGCCAGTAGACGGGCCAGCACCAAGGCATCCTCCAGCGCGAGCGCCGCGCCCTGGGCCCAGACCGGCGCCGTGGCGTGGGCCGCATCGCCCAGCAGGACGACGCGATCGCGTGCCCAGGCCGGGATGCGGACTTCCTCCAGGGGGGAGTGATAGATCGTCTCCGGCTGCGAGAGGGCCGCATCGAGCGTGTCGCGCACAAGGCCGGGGAACGCGGCGAACGCGGCGCGGATCGCTCTCGGATCGGCGCTGTCGGCTCCATCCGTCCCGGCCGAGACCCAGCCATAGGCCTCGCCGCGATCGACCGGGATCAGCAGGAACAGGGCTCCGGCCCCGGCCCACAGGGTCCAGGCCTCGACGCCCGGATTGGGTACCATGAAGCGCCAGCTCTGGCGCGCCAGCATCGCGGCGCCGAGCGCTTGATCGCCGAACAGGCCGCGGCGAACCGTCGAGTGCACGCCGTCGGCACCGACCAGCAGGCCGCCCGATTCCGTCGCGCCATCCTCCAGTTCGACCTGCGCTCCCAGCGCCTCCTGCCGGACGACGGCGATCCCGGCTCCCCGCCGGATGTCGTCCGGCGACAGGTCGCGCTCCAGCAGGCGCAGAAAATCGGTGCGGCGCAGGCAATGGGAGACGGTCTCGCTGCCCCAGAAAGCGGCCTCGTCGACGGCGAAGAGCAGGCGCCCGCGCTCGGTGCGGTACTCGCGACGGCGCACCGGGGAGCCGGTCTCGCGCAGCGCAGCGAGCAGGCCGAGCTGGCGCAGCGCGTTCACCGCGTTGCCGGGCAGGTTGATCGCCAGCCCCGCGTCCCTCTGCACGCCCCGCCGCTCCAGCGTGAGCGACGGGATGCCCCGCTGGTGCAGGGCCCGCCGGAGGGCGAGCCCGGCGATACCGCCGCCCGCGATAAGCACCCGGCCGGCCTGTTGCGTGTCCATGCGGATGCGCCCCCTTCTCATGGGTCGAGGCGGACGTCACCGATCCACCCGGCTTCGGGCGCCGGATTGATGCCGGATCGCGCTCCGCTGCGAGCCCATGCGTGTCTTAGCCGTGGCCGGACGCCCGCTTCAGTGCGGCACCTCACTTTCCCGCCGCGCCTCGTAGGGCCATTTCCAGCCCTGGATATCGGGCATGTCCTCGCCGTACTCGCGGATGTGCAGCTTGTGCGCGGTCAGGCGGTCCCTGAACTCCTGCTTGGCTCGCGCCGCCCGCGTGACCAGCCCCGGCACGCGGTCGATCGCCTCGATGGCGAGGTGGAAGCGGTCGAGCTCATTCAGCACCACCATGTCGAAGGGCGTCGTCGTCGTGCCCTCCTCGATGAAGCCGCGCACATGCATGTTGGCGTGGTTTGACCGGGAATAGGTGAGCCGGTGAATGAGATAGGGATAGCCGTGATAGGCAAAGATCACCGGCTTATCGCGGGTGAACAGGCTGTCGAACTCGGCATCGTCCAGTCCGTGCGGATGGTCCCGGTTCGATTGCAGCGTCATCAGGTCGACCACGTTGATGACGCGGATGCGAAGGCCCGGGACGGCGCGCTTCAAGAGATCGACGGCGGCCAGGGTTTCGAGCGTCGGCACGTCTCCAGCGCAGGCCATCACGACGTCGGGGTCGAGCCCGCTCTCGTCGGTGCCGGCCCAGTGCCAGATGCCGATGCCCGCCTCGCAATGGAGGCGGGCCTCCTCCGCGGTGAGCCATTGCGGTTGCGGCTGCTTGCCGGCCACGATCACATTGATGCGGTCATAGGTCTTCAGGCAGTGGTCGGCGACCCAGAGCAGGGTGTTGGCGTCCGGCGGCAGGTAGACCCGCACGATGTCCGACTTCTTGTTGGCGACGAGGTCGATGAAGCCGGGGTCCTGGTGGCTGAAGCCGTTGTGGTCCTGTCTCCAGACATGGGAGGTCAGCAGGTAGTTGAGCGAGGAGATCGGTCGCCGCCAGCCGAGCTCGCGCGACACCTTCAGCCACTTGGCGTGCTGGTTGAACATCGAATCGACGATGTGGATGAACGCCTCGTAGCAGGAGAACAGGCCGTGGCGACCGGTGAGCAGGTAGCCTTCGAGCCAGCCCTGGCAGAGGTGCTCGCTCAAGACCTCCATCACCCGGCCCTCGTGGGCGAGACTCACGTCGTAGGGCTCGATGGTCTCGATCCAGACCCGGTCGGTCGCCTCGAAGACGGCGTCGAGCCGGTTCGAGGCGGTCTCGTCCGGACCCATGATTCGGAAGTTGCGCGCCTCGGCGTTGAGCCTGACCACCTCGCGCAGGTAGTGCCCGAGCGCGCGGGTCGCCTCGCCGACCGCCGCGCCGGGCTGCGGCACCGGAAGGGCGAAATCCTGCCAGGGGGGAAGCCGCAATTCGCGGCGCAGCAGGCCGCCATTGGCATGAGGGTTGGCGCTCATGCGACGCGGGCCCTCGGGCGCGAGGGCGGCGAGTTCGGGGCGCAGGCGGCCTGTTTCGTCGAAGAGCGTTTCGGGTGCGTAGCCCCGCATCCAATCCTCGAGGATCTTGCGGTGACCGTCATCGGTGCGGGCGTTGCCCACCGGCACTTGGTGGGCGCGCCAGAAGCCCTCCACCCGCTTGCCGTCGACGGTCTTCGGGCCGGTCCAGCCCTTGGGGCTGCGCAGCACGATCATCGGCCAGCGCGGGCGCCGGAAGCCCATCCCGCCGCCGCGTGCCTCGGCCTGGATGTCCCGGATGCGGTCCACCGCGCGGTCGAGCGTCTCGGCCATCGCCCGGTGCATCGGTTCGGGCTGGTCGCCCTCGACGAAGAAGGGCTCGTAGCCGAAGCCGGTGAACAGGGTCTCCAATTCGTCGTCGCGCATCCGGCCGAGCACCGTCGGATTGGCGATCTTGTAGCCGTTGAGGTGCAGGATCGGCAGCACCGCGCCGTCGGTAACCGGGCTCAGGAACTTGTTGGATTGCCAGGAGGCGGCGAGTGGTCCCGTCTCGGCCTCGCCGTCACCGACCACGCAGGCGGCGATGAGGCCGGGATTGTCGAACACGGCGCCGAAGGCGTGGACGAGGGCGTAGCCGAGTTCGCCGCCCTCGTGGATCGAGCCCGGCGTCTCGGGCGCGACGTGGCTCGGGATGCCGCCGGGGAACGAGAATTGCCGGAACAGTTTCCGCATGCCCTCCGCATCCTGCGAGATGTCCGGATAGACCTCGCTGTAGGTGCCTTCGAGATACGTGTTGGCGACGATCCCGGGGCCGCCATGGCCGGGGCCGCAGATGTAGATCACGTCCAGGTCGCGCGCTTTGATCACCCGATTGAGGTGGACGTAGATGAAGTTCAGGCCTGGCGTCGTGCCCCAATGGCCGAGAAGGCGCGCCTTGATGTGCTGCGGCTCCAGGGGCTCGCGCAGCAGCGGATTGTCGAGCAGATAGATCTGTCCGACGGAAAGGTAGTTCGCCGCCTGCCAGTAACGGTCGATCAGGGCGAGTTCCGCGCCGTCCGGCACGGCGGTCGGTCGCTGCTCAGTCGTGGGCTCGGTCATGGGGCTTCTCCTGGCTGGCGGGGCACTTGATGGCGCGGTCCGTCGGGCGACGGCCGGATCGCGGGGCGGGCGTGTCTTCGGTCACACTCCGAAGATCACGCGGCGGAAGCGGGTGAGGGCGAAGGCGAAGTAGATGCTGCCCAGGGCGGCGAGGGCGAGCAGCTGCGGCCAGACGACGGACAGGCCTGCGCCGCGGTAGAGGACGGCCTGGGCGAGCGCGACGAAGTGCGGCGTCGGGCTGACCGTCTGCACCACGATCTGGAGCCAGAACGGCATGCTTTCCATCGGCGTGCTGCTGCCCGAGAGCAGCTGCATCAGCAGCAGGATCGGGATCACCAGCAGGCCGAACTGGCCCATGGAGCTCGCGATCGTGCCCAGGAGAATGCCCAGCGCGGCCACCGCGAGGGCGTAGAGGCCGGCTCCGAACAGGAAGAGGGGGATCGAGCCGCTGATCGGCACGCCGAGCCAGCCTTCCACGACGAAGACCAGCGACAGGCCGGCGCCGACGAGGATGACGAGCCCGTTGGCGATCACCTTGGCGAGCATGATCTCGACCGGGACGAGCGGCATCACCAGCAGGTGCTCCACCGTGCCCTGTTCGCGCTCGCGGATCAGCGCGGCGCCGGTGAGGATGACGGTCAGCAGCGTGATGTTGTTGATCACCTGCATCACGGAGGTGAACCAGCTCGTCTGGAGGTTCGGGTTGAACTTGGCGCGCGTCACCACCTGAACGGGGGCGGTGTCGGTCAGGTCGCTGCGGGCGGCGAAGCGGGCGACCTCCTGGGCGATGATGCTCTGAAGGTAGATCGAGCCGTTGCCGGCCTGGGTCATCGCCGTGGCATCGACGCCGAGCTGGACCTCGGCCGGACGGCCGGACAGCACGTCCATCTGCAGGCGCGGCGGCAGCTCGATCACGAAGACGAGCCGGCCGGTATCCATGGCGGGGTCGATCTCGGCCGGGGTGAGGGCAACGACGCTCTTCACCAGCGGCGGGTTGAGCGCGCTCACGATCTGCCGCGACAGGTCGGATTGATCCTCGTCCACCACGCCGACGGTCAGGTTGCGCACCTCGGTCGAGGCGCCGGAGGCGACGGAGTAGACGGCGAAGGTGAAGGCGTAGACGACAAGGAACAGCATGACCGGATCGGCCCGGATGCTGCGCAGCTCCTTGACGATGAGGCGGAACAGGTTCGCCGCATGCGTTCCGAGGCCGATGCGGAACGGTGCGGGCGCGGTCCGGTCCGGGGTGGCGGGGCTTCCCATCTCACGCTTCCTGCTTGCGCAGGAGCAACTGCGACAGGATCAGGAACAGGAGAGCGAAGCCGGCCAGCACCAGGATGTTGGGCACGAGTTCGGAGAAGGGCAGGCCCTTGGTGAAGGTGCCCGCCGTGACGGGCTGGTACCAGGCCGGCGGCAGCGAGAGCCCGATCAGGCGGGCGCTGCCCGACAGCGAGGAGATCGGAACCAGGAGGCCGGAGAAATTGACGGCGGGAATGATGGACAGGAGCGCGGTGGCGAAGACCGCCGCAACCTGAGTCTTCATGAAGGTCGAGATAAACTGCCCGAAGCCGGTGGTCGCCACGACATAGAAGAACGTCCCGAGGCAGAGCGCGGCGAACGAGCCTTTGACCGGCACGTCGAACACGAACAGCGCCACGAGCACGAGCAGCCCGAAGCTCATCATGGCGATGCCGATATAGGGAAGCTGCTTGCCCAGCAGGAACTCGAACTTGGTGACCGGCGTCGAGCGGAAGTTGGCGATCGAGCCGGTCTCCTTCTCGCGCACCACCGCGATGGCCGACATGATCGCCGGGATCAGGATGAGCAGCAGCATCATCACGCTCGGCACCATGGCGTTGACGCTGCGAAAGGCCTGATTGTAGCGGAAGCGCGTCTCGACGCTGACCCGCGTCGATGACGGGTCGATGCCGAGGCGCTCGACGGCGAGCTGGTGGGCGTACTGGTTCGCCAAGCCCGTGACGTAGCCCCGGCTGGTCTCGGCCCGGAACGGCATCGCCCCGTCGAGCCACACGGCGATTTCCGGGGCGCGCCCCGACCGGAGGTCGCGGCCGAAGCGGGGCGGGATCTCTAGGGCGATCTGCACGCTGCCGTTGCGGAAGCGCCGGTCGAGTTCGGCCGCGGAGCGGATGGGCGCCTGCTCGCTGAAATAGCGCGAGCTGGTGAAGGCATCGACGAGCTGACGACTTTCGGGCGTGTTGTCCTGGTCGAAGGCCGAGAAGCGCAGGTTCTCCACGTCGAAGGAGATGCCGTAGCCGAAGGCGATCATCAGCAGGATGGGGCCGACGAAGGCAAAGGCGATGCGGATCGGATCCCGCAGCAGCTCCATCGTCTCGCGTCGGGCATAGGCCCAAAGGCGCCTCGGATCGAAGCGGTGGCGATGCGGGGCCGCGTGCGGCGGCGGGGAGGCTTCGGCGTCCGGACCGTCCGCCGCCGGCTCATCCGCCTCGACTCCCGCCTTCTCGGCCGCCTTCGGGTCGAGCCCGGCAGCCTCGGCCAGGTAGTCGATGAAGCACTGTTCCAGCGAGGAGCTGCCGCGCTCCCGCACGAGTTCGGCCGGCGTGCCGACCGCCAGAACCCGACCGGCATGCATGAGCGAGATGCGGTCGCAGCGCTCGGCCTCGTTCATGAAGTGCGTTGAGAGGAAGATCGTGACGCCCTCGTCCCGCGAGAGGTCGATCAGCGTCCGCCAGAAGGCGTCGCGGGCGATCGGGTCGACGCCCGAAGTGGGCTCGTCGAGGATCAGCATCGCCGGCCGATGCAGCACCGCCACCGCCAGCTGCAGCCGCTGCTTGATTCCGAGAGGCAGGCTGTCCGGCCGCGCGTTCTTGACCGGTTCGAGTTCGTAACGCTCGAGAAGCTCCTTGATCCGAACCGGGCGCTCCCGCGGCGGCAGGTGGTAGAGCTGCGCGTGCAGTTCGAGGTTCTGCAGCACCGTCAACTCGCTGTAGAGCGAGAAGGCCTGCGACATGTATCCGACGTTCCGGCGCGTCTCCATGTCGTTGTCGCCCACGGGATGGCCGAACAGCTTCGCGCTCCCCTCCGAGACCGGCAGGAGGCCCGTGAGCATCTTCATCGTGGTGGACTTGCCGCAGCCGTTCGAGCCGAGAAAGCCGAAGATCTCGCCGCGGGCGATGCGGAAGCTGACGTCGTCGACGGCGGTGAAGCTGCCGAAGCGCCGGGTCAGGTGCTCGGCCTCGATCGCCGGAACGGCGTCGAGCCGCGGTGGCCGGGGCTTCAGCACCACGGGCCGGTGCTGGGCCTGCTTCTCGGGCGGAAGGAGGGCGATGAACGCGGCCTCCATGTCGGGCTTGGCCGTTCGGACCAATAGCTCGGCCGGGCTGCCGCTCGCGATGACGTGGCCGTCGTCCATGGCGATCAGCCACTCGAAGCGCGAGGCCTCGTCCATGTAGGCGGTGGCGACGACCACGCTCATGCCGGGCCGCCCGGCCCGGATCGAGCCGATCAGCTCCCAGAACTGCCCGCGCGAGAGCGGATCGACGCCCGTGGTCGGCTCGTCGAGGATCAGCAGGTCGGGATCGTGGATGAGCGCGCAGCACAGGCTGAGCTTCTGCTTCATCCCGCCCGACAGCTTGCCCGCCGGGCGCTCCTCGAACGGGTCGAGGCCGGTCGCGGTGAGAAGGTCGGTGATGCGCCGTCGGCGCTCCGACGCCCCCTGGCCGAACAGGCGGCCGTGGAAGTCGATATTCTCGAACACGCTCAGCGTCGGGTAGAGGTTGCGGCCGAGACCCTGCGGCATGTAGGCGATGCGCGCCGCCTCCCGCGTGCGGTGGCGCCGCTGGGCCATGTCGCCGCCGAGCACCGTCACGCGGCCGGTCTGAATCCGGCGCACGCCGGCCACGAGCGCGAGCAGGGTCGACTTGCCGACGCCGTCCGGCCCGATGATTCCGACCATGCGGCCGGCGGGAAGATCGAGCGACACGTCGTCGAGGGCGCTCGTCCCGCCGTAGCGATGCGAGACGTGCTCCAGCCGGGCGATGACGGCCGCGTCGCTCATGCCGCCCTCACGGCAGCTTCACGGCGAGGTCGGCCGGCCAGGGAACGTCGGCCTTCGTGCGCACGAAACCCATCCCGCGCACGCCCGTCTTGACCCGCTGATGGTACTTCTTCAGCACCTTCGGATCGATCTGGAGCTTGATCCGGAAGGTGAGCTTCTCGCGCTCCTCCTCGGTCTCGACGCTTTTGGGGGTGAACTGCGCGTCGGCGGCGACGAAGCTGATGGTGGCCGGGATCACGTATTGCGGCACGGGATCGAGCACGATGCGGGCGTCGTCGTTCAGCGCCAGCGGCCCGGCCTGCGCGGCCGGCAGGTAGATCGTCATGTAGACGTCGGCGAGGTCGAGCAGCGTCAGGATGCGGGTCCCGGCGCCGACGACCTCGCCCTCCCGCGCCAGCCGGTATTGCACGCGCCCGTCGCGGGGCGCCCGCAGCACGAGATCGACCAGCACGGCCTGGAGCCGCTGGACTTCCGCCTCGGCGCTCTCGACCGCGAACTTCGCCTGATCCTCCTGCGCCTGGGCGGCCTCGAGCGCCGCCTTCGCCGCATCCGCCTTGGCCTTGCGCTGGTCGAAGATCTGCTTGGTGAGGTAGCCCTTGCCGACAAGTTCCTTGCCGCGGTTGAAGTCGGCCTCGGCGAAGATGAGATCGCTCTTGCGCTGGGCGATCAGGGCCACTGCCTCCGCAAGGCTCTTCTTGGCTCGCAGCACCTGGGCCTGGGCGCCGCGCAGCTGCGCCTCGGTCTCGGGTGATGAGATCGTGGCGACGACTTGCCCCGCGGTGACCTCGTCGCCCTCCTTGACGAGCAGCTTCGAGATCCGGCCGGCGTATTTCGCCGCAACATCGACCTGGGTCGCCTCGATACGCCCGTTGGACTTGGCGATGCCGTCCGGCATGCGCTGGCCGCGCAGCCGGTCGATCAACTGTTTCAGGCGTGATTGCCCGAGGGCGGGTGGAGGAGCGGCGACGGCGGCGCCGAAGACGAGCAGGATCGCGAGAAGGGCCCCGCGCGGGCCCGACGGTGTCCACCTCATGCCGTGGATCCTGCCGCGGTCCGGCCCAGCAGACGCAACGTGTGTCTCGCGATCATGCGTTCCTCGTCGGTCGGGATGACCCAGATCTGCGCCCGGCTTCCCGCTGCATCGAGTCTTGCGACGCCCGAGCGGTTGGCGTCATTGCTCAGGATCAAACCGGTCCAGCCCAGATCGGCGATGATGCGCCTCCGGATCTCGGGCGCGTTCTCGCCGATCCCGGCGGTGAAGACGAAGGCGTCGAGGCCGCCGAGCGTCACGGCGAGGGCGGCCGCCGCCTGTGCCACCCGCCGGCAGAAGAAGGCGACGGCCATGCCGGCTTCAGCCCGGTCGCTCGCCAGCAGGGTCCGCACGTCGCTGCTGAGACCGGACAGGCCGAGCAGTCCGCTCTCATGGTAGAGCATGTGCCCGACCTCGGACGGCGTCATGCCCTTCTGCTCGATGAGATGCAGCACGGCGCCGGGATCGAGCGCGCCGCAGCGTGTCCCCATGGGCAGACCGTCAAGCGCGGTGAAGCCCATGGTGGTTTCCTCGCTTCGACCCTCTTTCAGGGCGCAGAGCGAGGCGCCGGAGCCGAGATGCGCCACGACCACGCGCCCGTCCGCCGTCTCCGGTGACAGATCTCGCAGGCGCCCGGCGACGTACTCGTAGGAGAGGCCGTGAAACCCGTATCGCCGTAACCCCTCGTCGTAGAGGGAGCGGGGCAGGGCGAAGCGGTCGGACAGTTCCGGATGGCCGCGGTGGAAGGCAGTATCGAAGCAGGCGACTTGCGGCAGGTCGGGTCGGCGCTGCCGCAGCACCCGAATCGGATCGAGATTGCCGAGCTGATGCAGCGGCGCCAGCGGGATGAAGGTTTCGAGCGTCCGCAGCACCGCGTCATCGACCAGCACGGGCGCCGAGAAATCCGGTCCGCCGTGGACCACCCGGTGCCCGACCGCGACGATCGATTCGCCGCCGCGATGACGGGTGAACCAATCGGCGAGGTGATGCTGTGCCGCCGAGCCGTCGGGAATCTCGTCAGCCGCGAAGCGGCGGGTCTCTAGGACGGCACCGCTCCCGTCCTTGACAGTCAACGCCGGCGCCGCGCCGATGGCGTTCATCCCTCCGCTCAGAAGGGGGACGAGATCCGCGCCCACGATGCGGAACAGCTTGAACTTGATCGATGAGCTGCCCGCATTCACGACCAAGATGCTGTCGCTCATCGGAGCCCTGTGCCGGCGCCATGGCGACCGATGCGGTTCGCCCCGGCTCGGCATCGCCGCTCATGGGCCGGTCGCCGCGGACCTCCGGGATCGGTGAGCGGCAAAACTCCCATCGGATCTGCTCCATTCAGCGGCCGCTTGGAGGCCGGATTAGTCGGCGCCGGCCGCCACTGTCCGGAGGTTCCAATATTATACGCGGTTACGCAAATGATCGACCGCCGTCGGGAGCTGATCGGGTCAAATTCGGGCTAACATTTCGATATCCATGGAACAACAAATGATATAAAAAGAACCAATGCGATATAATTGTTTGGATCCCTCAAACGTCAATACACGTTGACACCGTATGGTTGCGTTGATTGTATGGGATCATCGGTCCCAATCAATTGGAATCTTCTAAGCCTCCAGGATCGAATTTTCTAAGGTTGCATTCCTCCAAGATGCGCCGGTGCTGCTCCAGCGCCGTCATGGGCATGCCGGCCGATCCCGTCAGGCGACTGGAAGGCTCCGGCTGCCGCCGACCCGTGACGGGATGCCATCCTTCGTCGCCGTCGAGCCCGCATCCCCTGAGCCCGAACGAAGGGATGATTGATGCTGCGCCCGCGCCTGAATCCGCCGACGGATATCTTCCCCCCGAACCCGTGGGCCATCGAAGCCGTCCGCTATGTGCGGGAACTCGTGCAGGACTTCACCGGGCAGGCCGAGACCATGTTCGCCCTGTCGAACGGGTATCTCGGCATCCGTGGGATCGTCGACGAAGGGATGCCGGTCCGGGAGCCGGGCACCTATCTCAACGGCTTCTACGAGCATCGCCCCATCTCCTACGGCGAGCGCGCCTACGGCTTTCCCACCGTCGGACAGAGCATCCTGAACTGTCCCGACGGGACGGTCATGTCGCTGTCCGTCGATGACGAGCCCTTCACCCTGGCAGGAGCCGAGATCCTGTCCTATCGGCGCAGCCTGGACTTTCGAACCGGAACCCTGAACCGAGACGTGGCCTGGATGACTCCGGCGGGCAAGCGCCTGCGCCTGCGGACGCTCCGGCTCGTCTCCCTCGCTCACCGCCATCTCGCCGCCCTCGAATACGAGCTCACGGCGGAGAACGCCGAGGCGGAGGTGGTGATCGCCTCCGAACTTCGGAACGACCAGCCGCTTGCCACCGACACGAGCGACCCGCGCCTCGCGGAAGGCTTCGTCGGCCGCGTGCTGCATCCGACCGGATTTCACGCCGAGGCGATGCGCGCGATCCTCAGCTATCGCACCGCGAGTTCCGGGCTGGCGCTCGCCTGCGGCATGGATCACGTGGTCACGGCCGACACGACGCTTAGTACGCGGGCGACCTGCGATGACGACCATGCCCGCATCGTCTTCCGGGGTACCCTGGCGCCCGGTCAGACGATCCGCATCCACAAATACCTGAGCTACCACTACTCCGCCGATACGTCGCCCGATCCGATCCGCTCCCAGGTGGCGTGGACGCTCGACCGTGCGGTGGAGGCCGGCTTCGCATCGATCCTCGCGCGCCAGCACGCGGAGGTCGAGCGGTTCTGGCAGCGCGCCGACGTGCAGGTGGATGCCGGTGACGCCAGTAACGTGAGACTGCAGCAGGCGATCCGCTGGAATCTGTTCCAGTTGATGCAGGCCTCCGAGCGGTCGGAGGGGCACGGCATCCCCGCCCGGGGCCTGACCGGCCGGACCTACGAAGGGCACTACTTCTGGGACACCGAGATCTACGTCCTGCCGTTCCTGATCTATACCAACCCGCCGATCGCCCGCAGTCTGCTCAAGGTCCGCTACGACATGCTCGACAGCGCTCGCGACCGGGCCCGCGAACTCCGGCATCGCGGCGCAATGTTCCCCTGGCGCACGATCAACGGGCGGGAGGCGTCCGCCTATTACGCGGCGGGAACCGCCCAATATCACATCAACGCCGACATCGCGTTTGCCTTGCGCCAATACGTCGAAATCAGCGGTGACGTGGATTTCCTGCGCCGCTACGGCGCCGAGATCCTGGTCGAGACCGCCCGCCTCTGGTGCGACCTCGGTTTCTTCTCGGACCGCATGGGCGGCCGTTTTTGCATCCACGGTGTGACCGGACCGGACGAGTATACGGCGATCGTCAACAACAACTGCTACACGAACCTGATGGCGCGGGAGAACATGCGCTACGCCGCCGAGATCGTGCGAATGCTGGAGCGCGACGACCCCGACAGCTTCGCGAGCCTTGTCCGCCGCACCGGCCTCGATCCGGACGAGCCGGGGGCCTGGGATCAGGCGGCGGAGCGGATGTACCTCCCCTACGACGAGCGGCTGAAGGTGCATCCGCAGGACGATGCCTTCCTCGATCTGGAGCGATGGGACTTTGCCAACACCCCGGAGGATCACTACCCGCTTCTGCTGCACTATCACCCGCTGAACCTCTACCGATCGCAGGTGATCAAGCAGGCCGACACCGTGCTGGCGATGTTCCTGCTGAGCGAGCAGTTCACGCATGAGGCCAAGCGCCGGAATTTCGAATACTACGATCCTCTGACGACCCACGACTCGTCGCTGTCCGTCTGCATCCAGAGCATCGTCGCGAACGAGATCGGACTGCGCGAGAAGGCGATCCATTACTTCTACTTCGCCCTGGCGATGGACCTCTCCGATATCGGCGGGAACATGATGCATGGCGCCCACATCGCGGCCATCGGCGGCACGTGGCTCGCGCTTGTCTACGGCTTCGCGGGGTTGCGCGACGCGCGCGGCCGGATCTCCTTCCAACCCTGCCTGCCCGAGGACTGGAACCGGATGAGCTTCACGCTCCGCATCCGCGAACGGACGCTCCGGGTCGAGCTCGACCATGCCGCCGCGACCTACCGATTGCTCGAGGGCGAGGACCTGACCCTCTGGCATGCCGGACAATGCGTTCGCCTGTCGTCGGCCGAGCCTTCGGCGACGCGGGCGATCCGCCCGCCAATCGTGGACGGCCATGACGCGGAGCCCTGAGACCGTGCTGGGGCCGCTGCAGGCGGTGATCTTCGACGTCGACGGCGTGCTGGTCGACTCACCCCACGAGCAGGCCTGGCGCGAGGCGCTCGCCGAGTTTGCCGATCCGGCCGATTTCACGACGGCCTTCTATCAGGCTCATGTCGCGGGCAAGCGGAGGATGGAGGGTGCACGGGCGACGCTCGAGCGTCTCGGCGGGGTCGGGGCGGCGGCCATTGCCGCCGACTTTGCGCAGAAGAAGCAGGCGGTGATCGGCCGGCTCATCTCCGAGGATCGCTTCCGAGCGTTTCCCGACGCGATCCGTCTCGCGCTGGCGGAGGCGGACTTGCGCACGGTGCTCGCCTCGTCCTCGAAGAACGCCGACGCGATGCTGGCCCGGGTGACCCTGCCCGACGGCTGCACGCTGCGGTCTCTGTTCGATGCGGATGTGAGCGGGCGCGACGTACCGCGCGGCAAGCCCGATCCGGCCCAGTTCCTGCTCGCTGCCACGTCCGTGGCGACGCCTCCGGCGCGTTGCCTCGTGGTCGAGAACGCCCCGGCCGGAATCAGGGCGGCCAAGACCGGTGGCATGGCCGGTCTCGGTATCGCCCGGCTCGGCGACGAGGCCAGACTGCGGGAGGCCGGGGCCGACCTCGTCCTCACGTCGCTGGATCAACTCGATGTGAGCGCCCTGTCGAGCGGCGTCCTGCGCATGCGAGCCGCACCGGCGCCGCCGGGCTGAGCCCGCCGTTCCGGGGAGGGCTCTGCCGCTAAGCGCCGGAACGGCCGTGGCGGGATCGGGTCACGGGTTGCGCAGGGCCGGGACCGTCTTCGGCGAGCCGAGATCGTAGGTCTTGTTGCGCAGGGGATCGAGGCGGGTACCCTCGGAGGCGTCGAAGGCCTTCGGGCGCGCTCCACCGGTGCCGTCGGCGGCTGCGCCGTCCAGCGTCGCGTTCGAACCCGGCGCGTAGGCCGAGGCGCGGCCAGGGGTGGCGCCGGGCTGACCGGAATTGGGCTCGGCGGTGTTCGGATCGACCTTGTCGACGGCGGCCGGATCGGCCTGTTGCGATTGCTGGCGGGCGCGCTCCACCTGACGCCAGCGGGTCACGTTGCGCTGGTGGCCTTCCAGCGAATCGGCGAAGGCGTGGCCGCCGGTGCCGTCGGCCACGAAGTAGAGGTCCTTGGTGCGGGACGGGTTGGCGACCGCCTCCAGCGCCGCTCGGCCCGGATTGGCGATCGGCCCGGGGGGCAGCCCCTCGATCACGTAGGTGTTGTAGGGAGTCGGCCGCTCGATCTCGGAGCGCAGGATGCCGCGCCCGAGGGTGCCGCGGCCGCCGACGAGCCCGTAAACGATGGTCGGATCGGATTGCAGCTTCATCCGCTTCTGCAGGCGGTTGACGAACACCCCCGCCACCCGCGGCCGCTCGTCGGCGCGGCCGGTCTCCTTCTCGACGATAGAGGCCAGCGTCACCATCTCGGCCGGCGTCTTCACCGGGACCTCGGCGCTGCGGCGCTGCCAGATCTGGTTCAGCACCTCGCGCTGCTTGGCGCGCATCAGGTTGAGGATCTGCTGGCGCGTGGCGCCGCGCTCGAACTTGTAGGTGTCGGGCAGAAGCGAACCCTCGGGCGGTGTCTCGGCGACCTCGCCGGACAGCACGTCGTTGTCGTTGAGGCGGGCGACGATCTGCTCGGAGGTCAGGCCCTCGGGGAAGGTGATGGCGTGCTGGACCTGACGCCCGTTGGTCAGCGTCTCGATCGTGTCCTTCACGCTGGCATGAGCCTTGAACATGTACTCGCCATGCTTGAGCGGGCCCTTGCCGCCGAAGCGGGCGGACATCTCGAACAGACTCGGATGCTCGATCACACCCTCGCGGGCGAGGATGCTGGCGATCTCGGAGGTGCCGCTGCGACTAGGAATCACCACGACCTTGTCGGCCGGGAGCGGCCCCGGCTCGGAGGCCTGGCGGTTGAGCAGGGTGAGCCCGACCAGGACGCCGAGCGCCAGCACGACGCCGAGGGTCAGGAACCCGCTGATCGTGGCGAGCAGCCCGCCGCGGCGGCGCTCGGGCTTCTCGGGTGGGGGAGGGGCGACCGTGGGTTTGATCGCCTCACTCGGGCTGCGCGGCGACGGCCGGTTCGGCAGCGACGGCTCCTCGGAAGCGGGCGGCGGAGACGGCGGATCTTGTCGTCTGCGAAACATCCGGAATCCTGCTGTGGCCCATCGCGGCGCCCCGCTCAGATAACCCTTTCCCGTTCGCCGGGTGGGAGCCGAGCGTTCGACGGGCGGAACCTTGAGCGTTTCTCACAAAGTCTCCGCCCGGCCGTGGACCGGGCGTTTTGCGAGGCAGTGTAAGCCGTTTTGTGGCGAAATGGCGTTGCCTGCGGCGGGTCCGCCACATGACGCCCGCGCTTTGAAGGCCGTCAGGCGACCCGGCGCATCAGCAGCGAGGCGTTGGTGCCGCCGAAGCCGAAGGAGTTCGAGAGCACCGTATCGACGCGCTTGCGCTTGGCCTCGTGGGGCACGAGGTCGATGGCGGTCTCGACCGACGGGTTGTCGAGGTTCAGTGTCGGCGGCATCACCCCGTCGCGGATCGCCAGCACGGAGAAGATCGCCTCCACCGCGCCGGCGGCGCCGAGCAGGTGGCCGATCGCCGACTTGGTGGAGGACATCGACGCCTTGGAGGCGGCGTCACCGAGCAGGCGCTCCACCGCCTTCAGTTCAAGCTCGTCGCCCAGCGGCGTCGAGGTGCCGTGGGCGTTGATGTAATCGATCTCGGAAGGATCGATGCCGGCCCGCTTCACCGCGGCCTTCATGCAGCGGTAGCCGCCGTCGCCGTCCGGAGCGGGCGAGGTGATGTGGTAGGCATCGCCCGACAGGCCGTAGCCGATCACCTCGGCATAGATCTTCGCGCCCCGCGCCTTGGCGTGCTCGTACTCCTCCAGCACGACGATGCCGGCACCCTCGCCCATGACGAAGCCGTCGCGGTCCCGGTCGTAGGGTCGGGAAGCCTTGGTCGGCTGGTCGTTGAAGCCGGTGGAGAGCGCGCGGCAGGCGGCGAAGCCCGCCAGCGACAGCCGGTTGACCGGCGCCTCGGTGCCGCCGGCCACCATCACGTCCGCATCGCCCAGCGCGATCAGACGCGAGGCATCGCCGATGGCGTGCGCACCGGTGGAACAGGCGGTGACGACCGCGTGATTCGGGCCCTTCAATCCGTGCTGGATCGAAACCTGCCCCGACGCGAGATTGATGATGCGGCCGGGAATGAAGAAGGGCGAGATGCGCCGCGGCCCCTTCTCGTGGAGGGTGACGGAGGCGTCGTAGATCGTGCCGATGCCGCCGATGCCCGAACCGATCAGGACGCCGGTGGCCTCCTGATCCGCATCGGATTTCGGGTGCCAGTCGGCGTCGTCGAGCGCCTGGCCGGCGGCGGCCATGGCGTAGACGATGAAGGGATCGACCTTGCGCTGCTCCTTCACCTCCATCCACTGGTCGGGGTTGAAGGTGCCATTGGAGCCGTCGCCGAAGGGCAACGTGCAGGCGATCCGGCAGGCAAGATCATCGGTCTGGAAGGCGGTGACCGCGGAGGCGCCGCTGTCACCGGCGATGAGGCGGCTCCAGGTATGCTCGACGTTGCCACCCAGCGGCGACACCATCCCCAGCCCTGTGATCACCACCCGACGCATTGTCCGATCCCAATGATCCGCTGTCCTAAGAAGGACTCTTCCGTCCCGAAGGACCTTTGGTTCAACGCAATAGCGGCGCGCGGGGTCTCATCGACCCCGCCCGCGCGAGGACACCGCCTCAGGCGGAGTTCTTCTCCAGGAACTTGATCGCGTCGCCGACCGTCTGGATGGTCTCGGCCGCGTCGTCCGGGATCTCGACGTTGAACTCCTCCTCGAACGCCATCACCAGCTCGACGGTGTCGAGGCTGTCGGCGCCGAGATCGTCGATGAAGTTGGAGGCCTCGGTGACCTTCTCAGGCTCGACGCCCAGGTGCTCGACGACGATCTTCTTCACGCGCTCGGCGATATCGCTCATCGTTGTTGGTCCTCGTCTTCTCGATCGTGATGGTGTGTGCTTCTGACGAAAGCGCCGTGGCCGCCTTCCCGCTCCGGGGATTTTTCTGGACGGCCGGTGTTCGATCGCGCGTGGTTTGGAAAAGCCGCAACCCGCTGAACCGTCAACTCCCCTGCACGGCTGAGCCGGGTGTTAACACAGGGTTTCCGCTCTGGCGAGGGGAGGTTCAGAAAGCGTTCATCGCCGTGGTTTTCCGGTTGGAACAGCCCTTTGTGGACATTCTCAGTACATCGCCATGCCGCCATTGACGTGCAGCGTCTGTCCGGTCACGTAACCCGCTTCTTCCGAGGCCAGATAGACCGCCGCCGCTCCGATCTCGGCGCCGGTGCCGAGCCGGCCCGCGGGGACGCGGGTGAGAATCGTCTCGCGCTGCTTCTCGTTCAACGCGTCGGTCATCGCCGACGCGATAAAGCCGGGCGCGATACAGTTCACCGTGATCCCGCGCGTGGCGACCTCGGCCGCCAGTGCCTTGGTCATGCCGACGAGGCCCGCCTTGGCGGCGGCGTAGTTGCCCTGTCCCGGATTGCCGGTGGCGCCGACGACTGAACCGATGCCGATGATGCGTCCGTAGCGGCGCTTCATCATGCCTCTCAGCGCGGCGCGCGACAGGCGGAAGGCGGCGGTGAGGTTGACGTTGAGAACCGCCTCCCACTCCTCGTCCTTCATCCGCATGAAGAGGTTGTCGCGGGTGATGCCGGCATTGTTGATCAGGATGTCGAGCCCGCCGAGCGCCGATTCGGCGGCCGGCAGCAGAGCCTCGACCGCGTCTTTGTCCGCGAGGTTGGCCTCGACCACGGCGACGCGTTCGCCGCCCAGTTCCGCCGCCAACTCGTCGAGAACCGCACGGCGGGTGCCGGACAGCGCGACATGCGCCCCCTGAGCATGGAGCGCCCGAGCGATCGCTCCGCCGAGGCCGCCGGTCGCGCCGGTGACGAGGGCCTTGCGGCCGGTGAGGTCGAACATGGTGTCGGCTCTTCTGATCGGGAAAGGGATCAAGCGTAGGCGGCGAGATCGTCGGGCGTGCCGATCGCGCTCGCGGCGGCACTCGGCGCGATCCGCTTGACGAGGCCGGTCAGCACCTTGCCGGCACCGAGTTCATGGAAACGGTCGACGCCGGCCTCGGCCATGGCGGCGACGCTTTCGGCCCAGCGCACGGTGCCGGTGACCTGGGCCACCAGCGCCTCGCGGATCGCGTCCGGCTCGGTGAGCGGGCCGGCGGTGACGTTGGCGTAGACCGGAACCACGGGCGCCTTCATCGCCACCTCGGCGAGGGCGCCGCGCATCGCCTCGGCCGCCGGCGCCATCAGGGCGCAGTGGAACGGAGCGGAGACGTTCAGGAGCACGGCGCGCCGCACGCCGCGCCCTTGTGCCAGCGCCATCGCCCGCTCGACCGCCTCCCGGTGTCCCGAGAGCACGACCTGACCCGCGCCGTTGTCGTTGGCGACGTCGCAGACCATGCCCTGCGCCGCCTCCTCCGCGATGTCGCGTGCGGTCGCGAGGTCGGGCCCGAGCAGGGCGGCCATGGCGCCGACCCCCGGCGCGACCGCCCGCTGCATTGCCTCGCCGCGGATGCGCAGCAGACGGGCGGCGTCGGCGATCGAGAAGGTGCCGGCGGCGGCGAGGGCCGAGTACTCGCCGAGGGAATGGCCGGCGACGAAGGCCGCGTCACGCTTGAGATCGAGGCCGCGCTCGGCCTCCAGGGTGCGCAGCACCGCGAGACTCGTCGCCATCAGCGCCGGCTGCGCATTGGCGGTCAGGGTCAGTTCCTCGGACGGACCCTCGAACATCAGCCGCGACAGGTTCTGGCCGAGCGCCGCATCGACCTCCTCGAAGACCTGTCGCGCGGCTGGGGACGCCTCGCTCAGCGCCTTGCCCATACCGACCGCTTGGCTGCCCTGTCCCGGAAAGATGAAGGCTCGCGTCATGACGTCCCGTCGCCTCGGCACCGGAACGAGTGCCCCGGCGCATCGGGGTCGCGCCCGCCGTCACGCCGCACGCGGGCAGCCACGAGACGGACTGCCGCTGGCCGGGATCGTCGGGAGACCCTGTTTAAGGTGCGGCGCAGTCGCATCACGTGCGGCAACTGTCAACAATGCGCTGCACAAGACCGGATCGGCGAAAAAAGCCAAGCTCGGCCGTGAATTACCGGTGCTGCCGGCAGAACCCTGCGCGCTTCCGCGCATTGATTCGACAGGCTTCGCGAGAAACCCGCCATGTTTCGCACGACCTTTCCTCAGGAGGCGGTCGGGCACGCCCATGCCCTGATCGGCGCCTACGAAACCGCCCATACCGGTCTTGCCCGGATTTCGCAGGAGTTCCGCCGCGACCTGCGCGTCGCGCTCGACCGGCTCGGGCCCGGTGCGCTGCCCTATCTGCGTGTCATCCGCAGTGATCTCGAGGGCCGCACCCTCGAAGCCCGGGCGACGTGGCCGCTGTGGATCGACCGGTTGACCGATCCGATGATCGACCGCCGGCTCATTGCCTCCCGCGCCCTTCTCGACGCCGTCGAGAGAGAGGCGGATGCTCGCGGAATGCGTCTCTAGAATTGGCTCCGGGGCCGGCGGCCGGTCCGCGCGCGTCAGCGCTCGGAGAGTGTCGGGTCGAGCAGCGACTAGGCGGCGGCGCGCAGGCGTGGCCGGTGCGAGGGGGCCGACGTATCGGCTCGTGCCAGGTCGAGCGCGGCGGCGACGCAGGATGCGGCCCGCGCGATCTCGGCGTCGGAATGTCCGGCAGTGACGTGCAGACGTAGGCGACCGGTGTCTTCCAGCGCGGCGAGATCGGCCAGCAACCCGAGGTCGGACAAGTGGTGCGCGACCCGCCGAGCACGCTCGCCGAAGCCGATCTCGACGGAGACAGAGGTGCAGGGTTCGCCGCAGACGCTCATCGCGCGATCGCGCAGGGCCGTGCGCAGGTTGAGAACGTTGCGCATCAGCCGGGCGCGTCGCTCCCGCCCCTCGGCCGCGTCGATGACGGCGAAGGCCTTGAGGATCACGGCAATCTGAATCGGCGAGAGTGCCTGGAGGGCGGCCTCCCCGACGCGCAGGCACGCCGTCACGGCGCGGGTGCGCGCGGCTACGAAACCGCCGTTCGAGGCGAAGCTCCTCGAAAAGCTGCCAGTGACGAGATCGGCCCTGCCCAGCATGTCCTGGAGGCCGAGATGGCCGCGCCCGTCCTCTCCGAGGCAGCCGAGATCCTGGGCGACGTCGACGAGGAGCGTCGCGCCGTGCGCGTCGCACGCGGCCCGCAGGGCGGCGAGGTCCGGCGTGCCGGAATCGAGCGGAGAAAGGCTTTCCGTGACGACGAGGATGCCGTTTCGCGCGTCTTGGGCGCGAATGGCCTGGAGATGGTCGCGGCAATGATCCGCATCGAGGTGGCGGAACGGCTGGATGTTGTCCGTTGCCTCCTCGGCATCCTCCCGCAGGCCGCCGCGGATGGCCGCATCGATCACCACGTGGTCGGCCGGGCGCACGAGGCCGCGGATCACAGTTCGGGCGGCGGCGCGTCCGGTCGGGCAGAGCAGCGCCGCCTCCATCTGGAGGAAGTCGGCGATCCGGCGCTCCAGGGCGACGGCGAGACCGGGATCGCCGGCCTCGGGCGCGGCGCAGACGCTGCGCACGCCGAACCGGTGCAGGATGTCGCCGGCGGCGGCGACGATCTCCGGGTGGGTGGAGAGGCCGAGGCAATCCTGCGAGGCGAAGTCGAGTCCGCCCAGAGCGTGATCGTCGCCGAGGGCCGGGGAGCCCGGAAGACGGCGGACGCCATCCGTGCGGTCCTGGATCGTCGCGTCGGTCTGCTCACGATGTCTCATGCCATCCCGTCCGGTGCCGCGTCGTTACAGGCATGACTGTCGGTCGGGCCGACTTGCCATCGCGTTAAACGGCGCCGGTGTAGGAAAAATGCATCAGCGCGTATTTAACGAATTGCTTCTTTCAGCAATTTGAGGGGCGCGCCGACTTTGCGTGCGGTCCAAGATATCGATGGTTGGATTTGGTAAACTTATCGAAACGTGAATGCAGCGTTTCGCAGATCTTGCGCCCGGTGTTTCGCGCGCCGCGCTCGTCGGCTGCGGCCCCATGCCGAACGGCGGGCGTCACCGGGCAGGAAAGCCGTTCGAGGGTGCCCCTCGCGCGAAGGGCACCCTCGTAAGCATCGCTCGAAACGCGAGGCCGGCCGCGGTCAGATCACCGGAACGCTGCCCAGGCCCGCACCGGTCGCGTAGCCTGCGCCGTAGAGCGCGCTGTGGGCGAAGTAGTAGACGCCGAGGAACAGCATCAGGGCGCTGGCATAGTAGACCGGGGCGAGAACCACGTCCCGGCGGGTGGCGGGCACCCGGGCATTGTCGGCCGCGATGGCGATCAGGACCGCGATGATGCCCGAGTGGCCGATGGCGTCGATCTTGCCGAATTCGACGATGGCCGAGACGAACACCGCCGTCAGGATGATCGCCGAGGCGCGGCGCACCAGGGGTGTCCAGATCAGGGCGAAGGCCAGGGTGAACTCGATGACGCCGGCGGCCTGCATGAAGAGTTCCGGCGAGGCGCCCATCGTCATGCCGGGCTTGGCGGCGATGAGCGGATCGGTCCAGTGGGGGTAGGCCCACTTCTCGACGGATGCCCACATCAGCGTGATCGCGGCGGCGATGCGGACTACGTCGATGGGGCGCTGGCCGAACAGGGTGCGATCCAACGCGGTCAGTGCCAGGAAGGCGGCCACGCCGAGGAAGACGGGATAGTCGGCGAGATGGAAGACGCCGTAATTCCAGACCGCGAAGCCGAACAGGAACACGATGCCGGCGGCGGTGAACGGCAGGGTGCGCTTCCAGAGAAGGCCGCCGGCCATGGCGAGTTGCAGCCACGGGATCCAGGCGACGTCCGTCTTCAGCTCCGGTGTCAGGATGATCCCGCCGAGGTTCCACAGCGAGACGAGGAAGAACCCCATCACCGCCCGGACGATCAGGGCGCTGTTGACCCGGGCCAGCGCCGTCACCCGGTCGAGTGCGTTGAGGATTGCCGTGCCGAGCGGCGTACCCTCGGTCAGGCAACCGAACATCAGGCAGAGGAGGGCGAGTCCGGTCAGCCATTCGAAGTCGGTGCACAGCACCTGCTCGAGACCGCGCGGCTGGCCAGCGACATCGAAAGCACAAAACCATTTGACGTGAGCGCTGGCGGCTCCCGTCCCGGCGAGAAGAAAGCTTGCTGCGCCTGCAAGCATGACGGGAGAGCGCACCCAGAAGCTGGACACGGAAGTCATGGGGCCGCCGAAACGGGAGGACAGTTCGTTGTGTGAGAAATATCTAACTGAAGTTGAGTGAGCTTGCTAAGGGTTTGTTTACACACTTAAACGAATGGTTAACAGGTCTCGTCCAACACACCTTATGAGCGGGCACGGCGCCTCGAGGTGGTTTGTCCTTGGCTATCCTTGCATCCGCCAGATCAGGCTGGGGAGAGCGGGGACAGCGGGGATGCGCCGCCCCGCGCGACGCGCGCATTAACGCCCTCCTAGAAGTCGGGGTGACCGCTGGAGCGGGGTCGTGCTGATCGCTGATCGGGGGGTTGGATGATTGTGCTGCTCAGTCTCGTGAGCCTGTCCTGCGGCGTCGTGCTGGCCGGCCGGGCGGCACGCTACCCCGATTGGACCGCTCAGCTCGAGATGGCCGGCGGCCTCTCTCTCGTGACGGGGCTCGCCGCCGTCGGCGTCGGCCTGAAGGTCTATTGCTGCTGAGGGCGTGACGATGGGGCATGGCGCGGCCACGGTGCCCGCGCGCCCCGGATCACGGGATCACCGGTCCGGTATCGAACCGTTCCGGGTTCATCCCCGCCGTCGCAGCAGGCTCGCGAAGAAGCCGTCGAGGCCGCCCGCCCGGCCTGTACCGCCGGCCAGATGGCTCGGCAGGGTGCGCAGATCGCCGGACGCATCGATCAACTCGG
>Ga0233425_10002292_pt1 | contig 38321 bp, 31 predicted proteins | sample Watercolumn_Towu_2_FD_181712 | JGI IMG/M metagenome (GOLD analysis project Ga0233425, IMG submission 181712) | Freshwater microbial communities from Lake Towuti, South Sulawesi, Indonesia - Watercolumn_Towuti2014_140_MG | ecosystem: Environmental > Aquatic > Freshwater > Lake | place... | reverse complement strand
GACGCGCTCGCCGACACTAAGACGATTAAGCGCGGCGCTGCAATTCGTATCGAAGGAGTCGAGCAGGATTTCGGCGCCTTTCCGGCGTTGCGCGATGTCAGCCTCGACATTCAATCCGGCGAACTCGTCGCGCTGCTCGGGCCCTCGGGCTCTGGCAAAACGACTCTCTTGCGCGTGATCGCGGGCCTCAATTCTCCCGACCGAGGGCGGGTCCTGTTCGACGGCGAGAACGCGACCAATTTCCCCGTGCAGGACCGCCATGTCGGCATGGTCTTTCAGAGCTATGCGCTCTTCAAGCACATGACCGTCGCCGACAATATCGCTTACGGTCTAAGAGTTCGTCCCAGGCGGACGCGTCCGTCTCGGGCGGCGATCAAGGCGCGTGTCACGGAGCTTCTGCAATTCGTGCAGCTCGAGGGGCTTGGCGGCCGCTATCCGGCGCAACTCTCGGGCGGTCAGCGCCAGCGCGTCGCGCTCGCGCGCGCTCTCGCCATTGAGCCACGCGTGTTGCTGCTCGACGAGCCATTCGGCGCGCTCGATGCGCGCGTGCGAAAGGATTTGCGTCGCTGGCTCCGCGACATTCATAAGCAGACTGGATTGACCACTGTCTTCGTGACGCATGATCAGGATGAAGCGATGGAGCTTGCCGATCGCGTCGTCGTGCTCAACGAAGGCCGCATTGAACAGATTGGAACGCCTGAAGAGCTTTATGATCGTCCAGCTTCGCCTTTCGTTATCTCCTTCGTCGGTGAAGCGGTCGCCTTGCCGGTCGTCATCGCTGACGGCCATGTCAAGTTCGGCGGCCGCGAGTTGCACATCGACACTCATGGCTTGCGCAGCGGACCGGCGAGAGTCTTCTTTCGGCCGGCGGACATCGCCGTCGCGGCTGAAGGAAACGGCGATCTCGAAGGCCGCGTCGAAAGCCTGCGACGCACGCCCGCGGGCGTTCGCGCCACGATCGCCATCGACGGCTACGATCAAACGCTCGAAATCGACTCGCCACTCGAGCGTTCAGCTTCACTTGGCGGCCGCGTCCCGCTTTCGCTGGCGAAAGCCCGCATCTTTCCGGCGGACGAAAATGGCGAATATGTCGACGCCGGAGAAGGCATTTGAGTCCCGCGATTGCTGAGAGGATCGAGGAAAGCGACGCGACCAACGATTGGAATTCGGCGCTCTATCTGAAATTCGAAGCGGAGCGCACCCGCGCCGCGCGCGATCTGCTTGCGCGCGTGCCTTATTGCGACACGCGACTGGTTTTCGATCTCGGCTGCGGTCCCGGAAACAGCACGCAGCTCCTCGCGATGAGCTTTTCAGGCGCCGACATCGTCGGGATCGACAAATCCGACAATATGCTGTCGGTCGCCCGCGCGCGCACCCCAACCGCGACCTTTATTAAGGAGGATATCGCGAATTGGCGCCCTTCGGAGCCGGCTGATCTCATCTTCGCCAATGCGGCGCTGCATTTCCTGCCCGACCATCGCGAGTTGATGACGAGGCTATTGAGCTATTTGCGGCCGGGCGGGCGCCTCGCCGTTCAAATGCCGAACAATACGCATGAGCTTTCGCACGCGGCCATGCGCATGGTCGCCGCGGACGGGCCGTGGGCGCCTCGGCTGCTGCCGGTCGCCAAGTCGATCATGGTGCTCGGGCCGCTCGAGGAATATTACAATCTGCTCGCGCCGCTCTGCGCCACGATCGATATTTGGCAGACGGTCTATGTTCACCCGCTCGACGGCCCTGATGGCGTGGTCGAATGGTTCGAAGGATCGGGACTTCGTCCATTTCTCGATTTGCTCGATGCAAAAGAGCGCGTCGAATTTCTTGCGCGGTACAGAGAGAGACTCGCGCAGGCCTATCCGCGACAGCCGGACGGCAAGGTCCTCTTGCGATACCCGCGTCTGTTCTTCGCTTTGCAGAAATAGAAGACGGATGGCGTCTGGCGCCGCGCGTCGCGGCCTGAGGGGTCAATCCTGACAAACTGTGACATTAGCGCAACGGTTTCTCTCGATTCATTAGTTTATCTATAAATTCTATAGACAATATGTCGCATTTTCGGTTCACTGACTCTCGCGGCGTGGATGGAGATTGTTCGCCGGCGATCGCCAGCAGGATTGGCTGCGCCGAGAAAAACGGCGTTGGCGCCGAAGGCCCTCCAAAGCCAGCAAGTTCGAAAGTCAAAGATGAGGGATAGACCTTATGAAACTCGGAGTTGGACAACGCGCCCTCGCCATCGCGGCGTTCGGCTTATTGGCGACGGCGTCGGCCGCTCCGGCCGCGGCCGACACCGCGTCCGATATCAAGGCGCTGAAAGAGCGTCTGCAGGCGCTTGAGGCGCAGGTCGCCAAGCAGAAGGCGGAGGTCAAGAAAGCGACCAATGTCGCGAACGCCGCCACCGCCGCGGTTGTCGCCAAGGGGCCGCCTGGTCCGCCGCCGCCCCCGCCCGTCTTCGTCAGCTTCAGGAACGGCCTGTTCGTCGAGACCGAGGACAAGGCCTATAGCTTCAAAATCGGCGGCCGCCTCCAAATCGATGGCGGCGGCATCACCAATCCGATCGGCGTTCCGACCAACTACGGATACAAGGGCTATGCGAGTTTCCGTCGCGCTCGTCTCGAGGTCGAGGGCGTGGCCGCGAAAATCTGGTTCTATAAGCTCGAGTATGACTTCGTCGGCGCCGGCCTCGGCGGCATTCGCGACGCCTATCTCGGGCTGAAAGTTCCGGGCTCCGAGCTCCCCTACGCTTCTGGCCCAGTGTGGGTCCAGGTCGGCTCAATGAAAGAGCCTTTCAGCCTGGAGGCGCTCAACTCGACGAAATATACCGACTTCATTGAGCGTCCGCTATCGGTCGACGCCTTCGCGCCGTCCCGTCACGTCGGCGCCGCCGCCGCCGCTCATGGCGACGCATGGACGGCGAAGTTTGGCGTCTTCACGACGAGCTTCGATGACGCCGTCTTCAACCCCGTTTTGATAAGCGCTCCGGCGACGTACTGGGCGCCGGTCCCGCGCGGCGGCGGTCAATATTTCGATGTGACCGGCCGTCTGACCTACGCGCCGATCAAGAATGAGCATGAGCTCCTCCACCTGGGCGTCGCCGGCCGTTATCATCAGCCAAACGACGCCACTGGCGTGAGCGACGACCGTATGCTGCGCGTCGGCAACCGCCTGCGTTCTGAAGCCAACGTCCTCGGCATGCAGACGCTGGGCACGCCGGACCTTTCCTGCAGCACGATTACATTCCCGGGTGGATTCCCGCTCGCCAGCCTGTCGACGGCCGGCCTGACGGGCAAATGCGTCACCAGCGAATTCCAGTACGGCTTCGAACTGTCCGGCGCCTATGGCCCGCTTTCGCTGCAGGCTGAATATATCGGCATGCAGGTCAATCGTGACCCGAACAAGATGCTGCAGGCGGCGCTCATCGGCACCTTCTTCCCAAGCGCCGGCACGCCGTTCGGCTTCGTGCCGGGCGGCTCCTCGGCGTTCTTCAACGGCTTCTATGCTTACGGCCAGTGGTATATCACTGGCGAAGAGCGCGCCGCAGCCTACAGCGTCAAAGGCAAGAACGGCGCGTCCTTCGAGCAGGTCAAGATTCTCAATCCTCTCGGCAAGGGCGGCCCCGGCGCCGTCAGCCTTGCCGCCCGCTACAGCGCGATCAACCTCAACAGCGGTCGCTGGTCGGGTTCGGGGCTCTTTAACATGTTGACCTATTCGACGATCATCGCGCCGAACAACGCGACCACTGCGCTGATCGCCAATCAGGCGGGCATCGCCGGCGGCCGGCAAGAGAATGTGACGCTGGGCGTGAACTGGTATCCGGATAACGGCTTCCACTTCCAGGCGAACTGGACGCATGTGCTGCACTGGTCCGCGCCGCTGGGCGCCAGCGCTGCGGCGGCGTTCGCGACGACGGGATTCGCCGGTCTTGTTCCGCCAGGCTTGACGGCTCTCCAGGGCAGATATCAGAGCCAAGCGCATCCGGACCTGTTCGAAGTTCGCGCTATGGTTTACTGGTAAGAACCGCTTTCGTAACTCTTGTCGCCCGCCGAGCCCAAAGCCCGGCGGGCTTTTCATTTGGCCCTGACCTTGCAGATCGGAAGCGCCGCCGCCACAACGGCGGCGCTTCGGCTTTCTTCAGCGAGCTGGCGATCGCACTATTGCTGGGACAATTCATGATGCCCGTCCTCGTCGGCAACCTCATCGGAGGAGCCGCTCTGTTCGCGTTAATCTCATATGCTCGGGTCATGAGCGAAATCAGAAGTAAGCGAGGCGTATTGCGAATCGAACCGCATGCTTAAGAATTGGGAACTGGGAAGCCCCTCCGCACGAGCTGCTCATTTTCGGTTTGCTCTTAGGAACCTTTCTCAAGTTCCCGAGTTTCCCTCAAGCCGGCGAAAGGCTTGGCCGCCGCCTACAATTACAAGGAGCGCTCGCGTGACGATCTCAGCGAGCAACTGATGCGCCGCCTATGCGGCGACTTCGCATCGCGATGCCGTCGCCGTTTCTTTTGGCGAAAGGATTGACCGATGGCTCCAGATCCCAATCCACTCCCAAAAGGAAAAGAACAACCTCCGTCCAAAATCGAAGACCTTCATGTGCTCTGGATAACGGCCGGGCTCGGTTGCGACGGCGATTCAGTGTCGATTACCGCCGCCAGCGAGCCAAGCATAGAAGACGTCCTTCTCGGCGCGATACCCGGCCTGCCGAAGGTCCACTTGCACAATGCGGTGTTGGCCTATGAGGTCGGCGACGATTTCATGAAACCATTCCATCAAGGCGCGCGGGGCGAGCTCGAACATTTCGTCCTGGTGGTCGAAGGATCGATTCCGAACGAGAAGCTTAGCGGCGAGGGCTTTTGGGCCGCGGTAGGCACAGACCCAACGACCGGTCAGCCCATCAAAACCACCGAATGGATCGACCGTCTGGCGCCGAAGGCGCTCGCCGTAATCGGGGCCGGCACATGCGCCACATATGGCGGCATCCACGCGATGAAGGGAAATCCCACCGGCTGCATGGGGCTGCAGGACTATCTTGGAGCCGAGTGGAAATCCAAAGCCGGAGTGCCGATCGTCAATGTCCCTGGCTGCCCGGTCCAGCCGGACAATTTCATGGAGACATTCCTCTATTTGCTGCGTCAACTCGCTGGCCTTGCGCCGATGATTCCTATCGATCATCACGGTCGTCCGCGCTGGCTGTTCGGCTCCACCGTTCACGAAGGATGCGACCGCGCCGCCTACTATGAGGAGGCGGATTTCGCGCATGAATATGGTTCGCGGAAATGCCTGGTGAAGATCGGCTGCTGGGGTCCCGTGGTGCAATGCAATGTGCCCAAGCGCGGCTGGATCGCCGGGCTTGGCGGCTGCCCGAATGTCGGCGGCATCTGTATCGGCTGCACGATGCCGGGCTTCCCCGACAAATTCATGCCATTCATGGATGAGCCGCCCGGCGGGCGCATCTCCTCGACGCTGATCAAGCCTTACGGCGTCCTGATCCGCAATCTCCGAAAGATCACCAATCACACGCTCAACAGAGAGCCGAAATGGCGCAACAGGGAGCCGGCCTACACCACCGGCTACGATCCTGATCGGCCGAGCAAGACTCATCCACTCTAATTAAGGGACCGCGATCATGGTCGACATCGCAACCCGTCCTTCAGCGCCTCCGAGCCCCAAAAAAGCGTCGCCAAACCTCGTCGAGAAGAACTGGGATCCGATTACCCGGATTGTCGGCAGTCTCGGAATTTTCACGAAGATCGATTTCGAGAATCGGCATGTCGCCGAATGTCACAGCACGTCGTCGATCTTTCGTGGCTACAGCATCTTCATGAAGGGGAAGGATCCGCGCGATTCCCATTTCATCACCAGCCGCATTTGCGGCATCTGCGGCGACAATCACGCGACGTGTTCGGTCTATGCGCAAAATATGGCTTATGGAATTAAGCCGCCGCCTCTGGCCGATTGGATCATCAATCTCGGCGAAGCCGCGGAATATATGTTTGACCACAATATTTTTCAGGACAATCTCGTCGGCGTCGATTTCTGCGAGCAGATGATCAAGGAAACCAATCCAAGCGTCTGGGCCAAAGCGCAAAGGACGCCGGCGCCGCATGCTGATGCTCATGGCTATCGCACGATCGCCGAGATCATGACGGCGCTCAATCCATTTTCCGGCGAATTTTATCGTGAGACATTGATTGTCAGCCGGTATACGCGTGAGATGTTCAGCCTGATGGAGGGACGCCATGTGCATCCCTCCACCCTTTATCCAGGCGGCGTCGGCACCGTGCCATCGAACCAGCTTTTCACCGAATATTTGACCCGTCTCGTGCGCTACGCCGAGTTCATGAAGAAATGCGTGCCGCTGCACGACGATTTGTTCGACTTTTTTTACGAGGCGTTGCCGGGATATGAAGAAGTCGGACGTCGACGCATTCTTATGGGTTGCTGGGGATCGTTCCAGGATCCAGACCATTGCGACTACAACTACAAAAACATGACCCACTGGGGTCGAAAGATGTTCGTCACCCCAGGCGTTGTCGTGGACGGCAAGCTTGTCACGACGGATCTCGTCGACATCAATCTGCAGATTCGCATCCTGCGCGGGCAGTCGTACTACGAGGACTGGGACAATTGCGAAACCTTCGTCAAGAACGACCCGTTGGGCAACCCAGTCGATCAGAAACACCCGTGGAATCAGACGACCATTCCGAGGCCGCAGAAGCGGGATTTCGACAAAAACTACTCCTGGGTCATGTGTCCGCGTTGGCTCGACAAGAGCAGTGGAGACCATCTTGCGCTTGATACCGGCGGAGGCGCATTCGCGCGGCTCTTCGCCACAGCGCTGGCAGGGCTTGTTGACATCGGGGGCTATGTCAAAGCCACTGGCGATAGCGTCAAGATTAATCTGCCCAAGACGGCGCTCAAGCCTCCAGTCGAATTTGAATGGAAGGTTCCGAAGTGGAGCAATGCGATCGAGCGCAATCGGGCGCGCACCTATTTCCAGGCCTATTGCGCCGCCGCGGCCTATTACTTCTTGGAGCAGGCGTTCGCAGAAGTGCAGGCGGGCCGCACAAAGACATGGACCGAGTTCGAAGTTCCCGACGAGGCGATCGGCTGCGGCTTCCATGAGGCGGTGCGAGGCGTGCTATCTCATCATCTCGTCATAAAAGACAAAAAGATCGCCAACTATCATCCCTATCCGCCGACGCCTTGGAACGCGACGCCGAGGGACGATTTCGGGACTCCCGGGCCTTACGAAGACGCGGTTCAGAACACGCCAATCTTTGAAGAGAACGGCCCGGACAATTTCAAGGGCATCGACATCATGCGCGCCGTGCGAAGTTTTGATCCCTGTCTCCCGTGCGGCGTGCATATGTATGTCGGCGGCGGCAAGACCGTTAAGACCATGCACTCGCCGATGTTTGGCGCATCGCGAAAGCAATCGTCATGAACGCAGCAGCGCGAGAGGCTGAGACGCTGGAGCAGGCCCTGGCGCGACTGGACACGCTGACCGCCGCGCTTGAGCGCGTCAGCGACGAAAAAGCGCGCGAAGCGGCGCGCGAGTTGTTGGCGCTTTTGCTGGACCTGCACGGCCGCGCGTTTGAGCGGCTCAGCGCGATCATTTCGGCTTCAGGAGACGGCCCGGCCTTATTCGAACAGATCGTCGAGAGTAGAGATATCGCGGCGGTCTTGCTTCTTCATGGGCTGCATCCGCAGAGCGTGGAGGAACGTCTGCAGAAGGTTATCGCGCGCATGCGGCCGCAATGGAACGCGCGCGGCCTACATGTGGATCTCATCAGCGCCGGAACAGCCTTCGCGATCGTTCAACTCAAAAGGAATGGCCGCGCGGAGCCTACGCAGCAGTTACGGCTGGAGATCGAGTCTGCCCTTACCGACGCAGCGCCCGACCTGGACGATATCTTAATCGAAATGGATATGACCGAAACCTACGCCGAAACCGCCGCCTAGGGGAGAGAGGCGCGAAGGCATGGAACGGATACAATCGGGCAATTGGGCCTCTCGGCTGCGGCGGTTCCTAACCGTGGCGGAAGAGGAGCATTGCGATTTCTGCTCGAAGGCCATTGATTCGCGGCATTCGCATCTAATCGAACGCGCGACTCGGAAATTTTTTTGCGCCTGTCCTCAATGCGCGCTCCTCTTGGGCGCGGGCGACCGTTATGCAGCCTTACACGCACGCACACATATGCTGCGCGACTTCGATCTAAGCGACGCAGAATGGCGGGGCTTTCGCATTCCGATCGATCTCGCCTTTGTTTTCCGCAGCACGGCGGCAAGAGGTCCGGTGGCGATCTACCCAGGACCTGCCGGAGTGACCGAGTCTCAGTTTTCGGTCGACGCTTGGTCGCAGCTCGTCGCAGCCAATCCAGCGCTGGCCGACCTACATCCGGATGTAGAGGCGTTGCTGATCAATCGTATGAATGGAGCGCGGGAATATTACCTCGTATCGATCGATCGCTGCTATGCGCTCATCGGATTGATCCGCAAGCATTGGCGTGGGTTATCAGGCGGCGCAGAGGTTTGGGAGGCCGTTCGAGACTATCTTCAAGGGCTGCGCGACGGCGTCTGGATGGAGGACGCTATTCATGGTTGATCTCGATTTCCGCATCGAGGACGTCAGAGTCGAAAAATATTCGGCTGCGCCGCTGCTGCTTTTCGCGCTGCATGTCGTGAACAGGACGCCTGAGCTGCCCGTGCTCAACGTGATGCTGAACTGCCAAATTCGCATCGAGCCTGCTCGGCGGCGCTATGACGGCGACGAGCACGAGAGGCTTTCCGATCTCTTCGGTCAGCCGTCTCGCTGGGGCGAGACGCTGCGCAGTCTTCTCTGGACGCACGCGAACGTTTCTGTCTCTTCCCTCGACCCCGAACGCAAAGTCGAGCTGCCCGTGCCATGCAGCTATGATTTCAACATTGCGGCGACGAAATATTTCCATGGGCTGGAGCAGGGCGACGTTCCGCTCAACTTTCTGTTCAGCGGCTCGATCTTTTATCGCGACGGCGAGGGCAGGTTGCAGATTGAGCAGATCCCTTGGAGCAAGGAATGCGCGTACCGACTGCCGGTTGGAATATGGCGCGCCATGATGGAGCGCTACTATCCGCAAAGCATGTGGCTTTGCCTACATCGTGACGTTTTCGACGAGTTGGACCAATATCGGCGGCAGCTCGGACTTCCGACGTTTGAGCGCGCATTGCAGTCGCTGCTCGAAGCGAGCGCAGCGGAGGCGACATGAAACTCGACTCCGTTAAAGCGATCGCGAACGCCGTTCTTTACGAGGGCTACATCCTCTATCCCTACCGGCCGTCGTCGATCAAAAATCGTCAGCGTTGGACCTTCGGCGGGGTGTTCCCAAAGGCGTTCGATCAACAGGGCGACGCCTCGCTGATGGAGACGCAGGTTCTATTGCAAGGCGGAGAACGGGTGGCCTTTGATGTCCATTTCCGCTTCTTGCAGGTCGTCAAGCGAGAGGTCGGAGCCCTGGCGACGCCGACCTATGAGCTTGTGAAAGAAGGCGAGCCGGCGCTTACGCTGGTTTCGAGCCTTGATGTCGACGGTCGAGAGCTGCTGGCCTGGGAAGAGGCGATCGAGCGGGAGGTCGCCTTGGGTGCGCTGCGGCCCGGCGACATCGAAGAGCTCACCAGCGTAACGCCATTCTGCTTTGAAGGCGCGCGCGATTTTGAACCCGTGCGCGCTCGCGACGGCCGCATCGTCGCGGCGCTCATTCGCTCGTCCCATACGATCGAAGGCGTCGTCGAAGCGAAAGCGCAGAGGCTCGCGCCCGATCTATGGAAGCTGACCATTCGGATCGAAAACGTCACGCCGATTGCCGAGGCCCATCGCCAAGACCGTGCGGCGGCGCAGCTTCGCGCCTTCGCTTCGACGCATGCGATCCTCACGGCCGAAGGCGGCGCCTTCGTCTCCTTGCTCGATCCTCCCGACGATCTACGCGAGGCGGCGGCGCAATGCGCAAACGTCGGCGCCTTCCCGGTGCTGGTCGACGGTCAGGACAATCGCGCCATGCTCTCGTCGCCGATCATTCTTTACGATCATCCGGCGATCGCGCCGGAAAGTCCGGGCGATTTGTTCGACGGCACTGAGATCGACGAAATCTTAACGCTTCGAATCCTCGCGATGACCGACGCCGAGAAACGCGAAATGGCGTCGGTCGACGCGCGCGCGCGGGCGCTTCTGGAGCGCACGCATGCATTGACCGCTGAGGACATGGCGCGGCTACATGGCGTCATGCGCGACGGCCAATCGCAGGCCAGTCAGAGTGATTCGGCGGCGGAGATCATAGATCGAAAGAAGCCTCGGCTCGTCTCGCTGCTCGACAGCGGGCACACTCTATGTGTTGGCGCCCGCGTGCGGCTGCGCCCGAAGTCGGGCGGCGACATCATGGATATCGCGCTTAGAGACAAGCTTGCGGTCGTCGAGGCGATCGAACGCGATTTCGAAGACCGCGTTCATGTCGCCGTGACTTTGGTCGATGATCCGGGCCGTGATCTCGGGGCGGCGGGCTTTCCTGGACATCGTTTCTTTTTCAGTCAGGAGGAGATTGAGCCGATTGGAGCGGGAGAACGGTCATGACCTCGATCCTCGTCGCCTGCGTCGGCAACATCTTTAACGGCGATGACGCCTTCGGAGTCGAGGTGGCGCGACGGCTCTCGCAAGGCGTGCTCCCAGATGGCGTGCAAGTAATCGATTTCGGCATTCGCGGGATCGATCTCACTTATGCGCTGATGGACGGCTACGACGCCGTTATTCTCGTGGATGCTGCGCAACGCGGGGAAGCGCCGGGCGTCGTCTCTATTGTGGAGCCCGAACTCGTCGAAGCCGAGGATCCTTCGCCCGACGACCTGGCGCTTTCGCCGCATGAACTCGATCCGGCGAAAGTTCTTCGTCTCGCGTCGGCGCTCGGCGGGAGTTGTCAGCGCGTCCTTCTGGTCGCCTGCGAGCCCATGGCGCTCGGCGGCGAGGAAGGCGTTATGGGATTGAGCGAGCCTGTCACGGCGGCGGTCAGCGTCGCCGCCGAGACGATAGAAGAGCTGATCGATGAGATGACGGCGGCGTAACACGGCGAAGACTGGCGCGTTAGCGTCGCACATCGGCAAAAAGGAGGAAATGTCATGAGTGGATGGGAGATTACAGGAATTATCCTCGGGGTTATCATCCTTGGATTGCTGATCATGAACGCGAAGGACCTCTATCGCTATTTCAAGATCAGCAATATGTGAGGCCGACAGGACATCATGAGTTTCGCGGCGGAGCAATCGCAGGCGCTCGAATTCCGGGTGCGCGGTCGCGTGCAGGGCGTCGGCTTTCGCCCGACCGTCTGGAGGATTGCGCGCGAACTTGGGCTAGCTGGCGAGGTTCTCAACGACGGCGAGGGCGTGTTGGTTCGTGTCAGCGGCGACCAATCGCGAATTGAGGCGCTGCTTCGACGGATCGAGCGAGACCCGCCGCCGCTCGCTCATATCGACGGCATTGAGAGGCAACGGTACAGCGGTAAGCTGCCTCGGGATTTCCGCATCGCCGAAAGTCTCGGCGGACCCGCCCGCACGCAAGTCGCGCCAGACGCGGCGCTCTGCGCGGCCTGCGCCGCGGAGCTGCGCGATCCCAGCGAGCGCCGCTTTCGCTATCCTTTCACCAATTGCACGCATTGCGGACCGCGTCTCAGCATTGTGACGGGCATCCCCTACGACCGCGCAACGACGACAATGGCGCCCTTCGCCCTGTGCGCCGCGTGCGAGACGGAATATCGCAATCCAACGGATCGCCGGTTCCACGCCGAAGCTGTGGCCTGTCCCACGTGCGGACCGACTGCATCGCTCATCGCATTCGGCGAAGCGGAGGTTCCGCGCGAAGGCGACGCGGTAGAGCTCGCCGCGCGCCTTGTCGCGCAAGGCGAGATCATCGCACTCAAAGGTCTTGGCGGTTATCATTTGGCCTGCGACGCGACCAATCCTGACGCGGTCGCACGACTTCGGGAGCTGAAGCGTCGTGACGCCAAGCCGTTCGCTCTGATGGCGCGCGATCTTGCTGTCATACGGCGCTACTGCGCGATCGACGACGTCGAGGAGCGCGCGCTCACGAGCGTCGAAGCGCCGATCGTGCTGCTGCGCGCTACTCGTCCCGAGCGCTTGCCAGAGGCCGTAGCGCCCGGACTCGGTACGCTCGGCTTCATGCTGCCGACGACGCCGTTGCACCTGCTATTGATGGATCGGTTTGAGCATCCTCTCGTCATGACGAGCGGCAATATTTCGGACGAGCCTGCCGTCATCGATGACGTGGAGGCGCATCGACGGCTTGCCGGCATCGCGTCATTCGCCTTGACGCACGATCGCGCCATCGCCAATCGGGTCGACGATTCGGTCGTGCGGGTCATGGGCGGCCGATCAAGAGTTCTTCGCCGGGCTCGCGGCTATGCGCCCGCGCCGCTGCGGTTGCCGAGAGGTTTCGAGAATGCGCCCCACCTGCTAGCGATGGGCGGAGAGCTGAAGGCGTCCTTCTGCCTGGTCCAGGATGGCGAGGCGATCCTGTCACAGCATCAAGGCGATCTCGAAAACGCGGCGACATTCGATGACTATCGAAGGAGCCTCTCCCTCTATCGGAGCTTGTTCGATCACGCGCCGTCGGCGATCGTCATAGACCGGCATCCGGAATATCTCTCGTCGAAACTCGGCCGAGCCGAGGCCGAAAGGCATGTCCTGTCCTTGATTGAGGTTCAACACCATCACGCGCACGTCGCCGCCTGTCTTGCTGAGAACGGCCGGCCGCTCGAAGCGCCCCCGGCGCTTGGGATCGTGCTCGACGGATTGGGCCTTGGCGACGACGGCGCGATATGGGGCGGGGAATTTTTGCTCGCCGACTATTTTGGCTACGAGCGGCTGGCGCGTTTGAAGCCGGTCGCCATGCCCGGCGGCGATCAGGCGTCGCGCGAACCATGGCGCAACCTTTATGCGCATCTTAAAGCAGCGGGTGAGTTCGATGCTGCGCCCCCCGCGACCGACGATTGGGTTGCATTCGACGGCAAACCGCTTGCGATGATCGATAGAATGATCGCGCGAGGCCTCAATTCGCCGTTGGCCTCGTCTTGCGGACGCCTGTTCGATGCGGTCGCGGCTGCGCTCGGCGTCTGCGCCGACCGTCAGGCCTATGAGGGCGAAGCGGCGACGCGGCTCGAAGCTCTCGCAGCCAAAGCGCTAAACGAAGAGCGCGGCTACGAGTTTAAAATTTCTCAGTCGGAGCTCATCGACATCGATCCAGCGCCGTTGTGGCGCGCGATACTCGACGATCTCCGGCAGGGCGTTGCTGCGTCCGCCATCGCCCGGCGTTTCCACCTTGGTCTCGCGAAATCTATCGCCGAAGTCGTCACTCGGCTGGCCACCACACGACGCTTCGAAACGGTGGCGCTGTCGGGAGGCTGCTTCCAAAACCGCATGCTTTTAGAAAGCGTTCACGACAGACTGTGCGAGGCAGGATTTGAGGTGCTGACCCATGCTCACGTGCCCGCCAATGATGGCGGGCTCTCGCTGGGTCAGGCCGCGATCGGCGCTGCGCGTCTGCTGAGAGCCGACATGACAAGAGAAGGAAGAGACAGCGCATGTGTCTCGGCATTCCCGGCTGCATCGTCAGCATAGACAATGCCGACGATCTCGTCGCGACCGTCGACGTGAGCGGAGTGCGCCGGCAGATCAACATCAGCTGCGTCGTCGACGAGGCGCATCCGGCGGAGTCATGCGTCGGCGATTGGGTTCTCGTCCATGTCGGTTTTGCAATGAGCCGGATCAACGAGGCGGAGGCCGCGGAGACGCTAAGGTTGCTTCGAGAACTCGGCGAGCTTCAAGCGGAGCTTGAGAATATGCAAGCGCCGACCGACGCAGTCGCGGCGGAGGAATAGGGGTTATGACCAGCAAGAGCGCTTTGGAGGTCCTTTATCCATTCCTCCATGGCAAGCAGCAGGATCCCGCGGCAGTCGACGCGGGCTTGCTGCATTCGATCGAAGAGAAAGCGCGCGAGTCGCGCGAGACAAACGCAAGCTTCTTCACCGAGCAAGCGGGTGTCCTACTCGACGCGGCGAAGGCGCTCGCCGCCGTTTATCGCCGCGGCGGCAAGATGTTCACCATGGGCAACGGCGGCTCGAGTTGCGACGCCTCGCATGTTGCTGTCGAGTTCCTCCATCCAATCACCGCCGGTCGGCCGGCGCTCGCGGCGATAAATCTCACTGCCGACATTGCGATGACTTCCGCGGTCGCCAACGACGTCGGCTTCGAACATATTTTCGCGCGCCAGCTTATCGCTCACGCCCGAGCGGGAGACGGTCTCGTCGGCCTCTCCACCAGCGGCAATTCGGCAAATCTGATCGCCGCCTTCGCCAAGGCGAAGGAGATGGGCTTAACGACCGTCGGCCTTTCTGGCGGCGACGGCGGCAAGATGGCGAAGGTCTGTGATCATTGCCTTGTCGTGCCCACGATGTCGGTCCACCGCATTCAGGAGTGTCACGTCGCCGCCTACCACATCCTCTGGGACCTCGTGCATACGCTGCTCGCCGACGATCGCGGCTCGACCATAAACAAGGACGTCGCAGCATGAAATTCGTCGACGAGTTTCGCGATCGGGCGAAGGCGGACGTTCTGGCCAAGGAGATCGAACGGCTGCTTGTGCGAATGAAGCGCGATCAAAGTCGGCCTCTGCAAATCATGGAAGTCTGCGGCGGGCACACGCATTCGATTTTTCGCTACGGCGTTGAAGGGATGCTGCCGAAATCCATCGAGCTGGTGCATGGACCGGGCTGCCCTGTCTGCGTTCTGCCGATGGGACGCGTCGATGATTGCGTCGCCATCGCCGAGCGTCCAGAGGTTATTCTCACCACCTTCGGCGACGCCATGCGCGTGCCGGGCTCCCGCAAGAGCTTGCTGCAGGCGAAGGCTGACGGCTGTGACGTGCGCATGGTCTATTCGCCGATGGACGCGCTGGCGCTCGCGCGTCAGAACCCCGAACGCGAAGTGGCGTTCTTCGGCATCGGCTTCGAAACGACCATGCCGTCGACGGCGTTGACCGTGCTGCAGGCGGAACGTGAAGGCGTCAAGAACTTTTCGATCTTCTGCAATCACATCACCATCGTTCCGACAATTAAGGCGATTCTCGACAGTCCGGATCTGCGCCTCGACGGATTCCTCGGACCGGGCCATGTTTCGATGGTGATCGGCGACGCCCCCTACGAATTTATCGCGCGCTATTATAAAAAGCCGATGGTGATCGCGGGATTCGAACCTCTCGACATTCTGCAGTCGATCTGGATGCTGCTGAGGCAGATCGAGGAAGGACGCTGCGAGATTGAAAATCAGTATGCGCGCGTCGCGCCAGCAGAAGGCAATTCCGTCGCGCTAAAAGCGGTTGCGCAGGTGTATGAACTGCGTGAATTCTTCGAATGGCGCGGGCTCGGATCGATCGATCACTCCGGCGTGAAGATACGCGACGCCTATGCGCGCTTCGACGCCGAGCGCAAATTTGCAGTGCCGAATGCAAGAATAGCCGACCCCAAGTCCTGCCAGTGCGGCGAGGTGCTCAAGGGCGTCATCAAGCCCTGGCAGTGCAAGGTTTTCGGCCGCGCCTGCACGCCGGAGACGCCGCTCGGCGCGCTGATGGTGTCCTCTGAGGGCGCATGTGCGGCATATTACCAGTACGGCGGCGTGAGGCGCGGACGCAATGAAGCGGAGGCGAGCGCCGCATGAACATGATCTCCTTCCCGTTCCGACGTCCGCGCGGCAAGGTGCATGTGCCGACCGTTACGCTTGCTCATGGCGGCGGCGGCAAGGCGATGAAGGATTTGATCGACGACGTCTTTGTCGAGGCCTTCGATAATCCGCTGCTCGCGCCGCTCGACGATCAGGCGCGAATCGATCTTTTGGACCTTGCGCAATATGGCGACCGGCTGGCCTTCACGACCGATTCCTTCGTTATCGACCCATTGGTTTTTCCTGGCGGCGATATCGGCAGGCTCGCGGTCTGCGGCACCGTAAACGACCTCGCCGTTGGCGGCGCCCTTCCGCTCTACCTCTCTTGTGCGGTGATCGTCGAAGAGGGCGTCTCGATTGATCTCCTGCGGCAGATCGCCGGGTCTATGGCTGCGACGGCGCGGGAAGCCGGGGTGAAGATCGTCACCGGCGACACCAAGGTCGTGAACAAGGGCGCTTGCGATCGAATGTTTATCACGACGACCGGCGTTGGCGTCGTCGCCGCCGGGGTCGAACTTGGCGCGCATCGCGCGAGATTAGGCGACGCAGTGCTGGTCAATGGAATGCTCGGCGATCATGGCGCGGCAATCCTTGGCGCCCGGGGCGACATGGCGCTGCAATCGCCAATCGAAAGCGACTGCGCGCCGCTGCAGGGTCTTATTGCAAGCCTGCTCGACGCAGCGCCGAACACCCGGTTCATTCGCGATCCGACGCGCGGCGGGATCGCGACCGTGCTCAATGAAATCGCCGAAGCCGCTCAGATCGCCATCGAAATCGACGAGACGGCGACGCCGCTTCGCGACGAGGTGCGCGGCTTTTGTGAAATTCTCGGACTCGATCCGCTCTACCTCGCCAACGAGGGCAAGATCGTCGCGATTACGCCGCCCGACGAGGCCGAACAGGCGGTCGAGACGATGCGGGCGCATCCGCTGGGACGACACACGGCGATCATCGGCAATGTCGTCGCTGGCGAACCGGGTCGCGTCACCATGCGCACGATTTTCGGCGGCTGCCGCATCGTCGACATGCTGGTCGGCGAGCAATTGCCGCGCATCTGCTAAAGGAGCCGACGTGCACGAACTCTCGATCGTTTGCAGCATCGTCGAATTGGCGTCTGAGGCCGCCGAGGGCCGGATCGTGCGCCGCGTAACAATCGAGATCGGCAAATTGTCGGGCGTCGAGCCCGAAGCCGTCGCCTTTTGCTTTCCCGAAGTCGCCAGAGGCACGCCGCTCGAAGACGCCACGCTGGACATTCGTGAAGTCGAAGCCGAGGCGCGCTGCGACGTCTGCGGCGCGGAATTCCCCACGCCCGACATGCTCTCGGCGTGCCCTTGCGGCTCTCGTCAATTCCAACGCCTGCGCGGCGATGAGCTGAACATCAAGAGCATCGAAGTTGAAGAGGCTGCGTAATGTGCACGAGCTGCGGCTGCCAAGGCCAAGGAACCACAATGACCAACCTGCAGACCGGCGCGAGCGCCGAGATCGCGACGCTGTCTGAGCATGGTTCGCCGCATGGCGCACCCCATTCGCAGGGCGCGGGTGAAGACCATGGCCACGACCATTTCCATGGCGAACATCATCACGCCCATGATGAGCGTCATCATCATCACCATGCGCACGGGCATGATCACGGCCACGCGCATTCGTACAATCACGGCCATCATGATCACGCTCATGAAGATTCCCACCGCCGCGTAGACCTGGAGGCGCGCATTCTCGCGAAGAACGACGCGATCGCCGCCAAGTGCCGTGCATGGCTCGCGGGTCGCGAGATAGTGGCGCTCAATCTCGTCAGCTCGCCCGGTGCCGGAAAAACGACTCTGCTGGAGCGCGCCATTGCGGACCTCGCTGGTGAGTTGCCGCTGTTCGTCATCGAGGGCGACCAGGCGACGTCGAATGACGGCGAGCGCATACGCGCGGCGGGCGCGCCGGTGATTCAGGTCAACACCGGGACTGGTTGTCATCTCGACGCGGAAATGATCGCGCGCGCCCTCTTTGAACTCAAGCCGAGCGTGGGCTCGCTCGTGCTCATCGAAAACGTCGGCAATCTGGTGTGTCCGGCGCTTTTCGACCTTGGCGAGCACGCCAAGGCGGTCATCTTTTCGACCGCTGAAGGCGAGGACAAGCCGCTCAAATATCCGCATATGTTCAGCGCCGCGAAGCTCGTCATCTTCAACAAGATCGATCTGCTGCCGCATCTCGATTTCTCGATGGAGCGGGCGAGAGAAAATGTTCGATGCGTAAACCCAAATCTTGAGATTCTGGAAGTTTCTGCGCGTACCGGCGCGGGGATGCAGGCGCTGTACGACTGGATTCACGCGCAGCTCGCCGTGGCGAAGCAATCGGCGCTTGTATGAAGACAATTTCTTCTTAGATCGCCGCTTGCTTCACGTCGACGCTGACATCGAGATCTTGATTGCCGGCGCCGAGGATCACGCCGTCAATTGGCGAGACGTCCCCATAGTCGCGTCCAATGGCGATAGCGATATGATCATTTCCGATGGCGATGGCGTTCGTGGGATCAAGGTCCAAGAACCCAAATTCCGGCCCGCACCAAATAGAAATCCACGCATGGGTCGAATCGGCGCCTTCGAGCCGCGCCTGGCCTGGAGCGGCGAAGGTTCGAAGATAGCCGCTGACATAGGACGCCGCCAGCCCGAGGCCGCGTAGAGCGGCGATCATGATATGCGCGAAATCCTGGCAGACCCCGCGGCCGCGTTCGAACGCCTGTGCGATCGGAGTCGCGACACGGGTCGCATCTGGATCATAGGCGAAATCGGCGCGGATACGCTCGGTCAGTTCAATGGCGCCTTCGAGAATGGGCCGGCCCGGCGAAAAGCTTTCGCGCGCATAATCCGTGGCGGCGTTGAACAGCGGAACAAAGCGGCTCGCAAAAATGTAATGGGCGGGAGAGGAGGCCGCGAGCGAGTTTGTCGCGTTGGCTGCGTTTCTCACGATTTCCCACGCCGGCGTCAGGGCAGGAGCAGGGGGTGGCTCCCGTTCCACCTCGACGCGCGCCGCAAGGGCGATCTGCAGCTTCGTGTGGGGTTTGAGGATGCGCGCTTCGCAGACTCGATTTCCGTGAAAGTCGATCCTGTCGCTGATGAATTCGGCCGTTGGCGACAGCTCGATGTGATTGGACAGCACCGTTTGGCCGCGATCGTTGCGCGGAATCAGGCGCATGGCGCAGCGTGCCGAGGCCACAGGCGCGTCATATTTATAGGTCGTATGATGGACGATGTCGTAAATCACGCGATCCGTGATGGTTGATAGCTTGTCGCGCCATCGGCGGCATGCATGAAATAACGCTCGGCGATTTTATCGGCGAGAGACATCAGGCGTTGCTCAAACGCAAGAATGGTCGAGGCGTCCAAGCGGCGCGCGTCCTCCGACTCGAGTTCAGCACGGAGCGTGACGGAGAGTCGCCGCGGCGGTTCCATGACTCCGTCGTCGCGCAGAGCGGGCAGCGCCGCGAGATGTTCGTCGATGCGCATCGTCTGGAAGAGGACGGATCGCGGATTGAACGGATCGAGCATCGCCATGTCGAGAACGGGCGCAAGCGCCGCGCCCGCGATATAACGGGAGCGATAGGTGATCTGCGAATCGAGCAGATCGAGTAGAGCGTCCAATGTTTCGACGGTCGCGTCGTCGCCGGCGAGCTGTCGCGCAAAACGGCAGGCGCCGATGGCGCGCTCGATCCTTCGGCCAAGATCAATGAAACTCCAGCCGGCGACGCGGTTGAAGTTTTCGTCGATCAGTCCCGATAACGCCGCCAGCGTATGGAGCGAACGCTCGACGACTTCCAGCGCTTCGGGCTCGGTTATGGCGCGCGCGTCTGCGCGCGTCAGACGCGTTTCGATGCGTCCGATGAGTTGCCAGATATCGTGCGACAAGCGCTCGCGCACGATCGACGCTGCACGTTTCGTGTTGCGCACGACCGACAGCGCTGAACCGTAATTGTCGGCGCCGGCGGCAGCCGCCCACGCGATCTGCGTCGGATTCATGTCTGGCATGTCTTCCGGCGCGGCGCCCCAGGCGATCAACAGTCGCGCAAGCCGTTCGATCGACTGGCGCCCTTGAAGATCGATGTGCTGGAGTTCGCCCAACCTTGCCCCAAGCGACCGCACGACCCGCAATGTTGCTTCGGCGCGTTCGAGATAGCGGCCCATCCAGAAGAGATTGTCGGCGGCGCGGCTCGGCAGATTGCCGAGCGCGCGCACGATCGGCGGATCTTCGTCAGATGGCAGCAGCGTCGACCATTCGATCGGACAGCTCGTCAACACCCAAACGTCGCTCGATTGTGCGCCGGCGTCCATCGACACGGCGCGCGCGTCGGGCCGGTTGGAGATGCGGCAGAAGCCTCCGGGCATTACCGTCCATCCGTCAGCCGTAGCGGCGGCAAAAACGCGTAAGACGAAAGGTCTCGGCGCCAGTCGGCCGTTGGTCCAGGTCGGCGTCGTGGAGAGTTTGATTGGCTCCTGAGCGACATAGTCGACGCCGCGCTGATTTATGGCGTCGATCAGCCGCGCGCGCTCGTCGCCGTTGAGCGCATGGCCGAGCGCCTCGCGACATTCGCCAAATCCGGGGACGCGTTCCGAGAAGGCGCCGCGGATCATACGCTCGCTCAAGGCGTCAATAACTTGCGTCCGTTCGCTTTGTCGGCCGCACCACCAGGTCGCGACATTCGAAAGCTTGAGACCCTCGCCGAGCACGCGTTTCGACAGTTCCGGCATGAAGCTCATCAGCGCGCGCGACTCGATGACTCCCGCGCCGGGCATATTGGCGACAACGACGGCGCCCCGGCGGATGGCTTCGAACATGCCAGCGACCCCAAGCCGCGATGAGGCGTTTTGCTCCAGCGGATCGCACCAATCCGCGTCGACGCGACGCCAGATCACATCGGCGCGCTTCAAGCCGGCGATGGTGCGCACATGCAGCTTGCCGTCGCTCATTACGAGATCTTCGCCTTCGACCAGCGTAAAACCGAGATAGCGGGCGAGATGAACCTGCTCGGAATAGGTTTCGCTCCAAGGGCCGGGCGTGAGCAGGCAGATGCGTGGATCGGCGCGCTGGGCGACGCGGGAGATGCTCGCACGGAATTCTCGAAAGAACGGCGCGAAGCGCTCGACGTTCATGTCTCGGTAGAGACTTGGAAGCGCGCGCGACAGGATCAACCGATTTTCCAAGGCATAGCCGGCGCCCGAAGGCGCCTGCGCGCGATCGCCGAGCACGCGCCAATTTCCATCTGATCCTCGCCCAATGTCGGCTGCGTAAAAGCGAAGCCAACGTCCGCCCGGCGGCGCGACGCCGCACATTGGTCGAATGAAGTCCGGCGACCCGGTGACGGCTACGGCCGGCAGGGCGCCCTCAGCGACAAGCCGCGCATCGCCATAGACGTCATGCAAGATCCGATCGAGCAGTTCGGCCCGCTGCGCAACGCCTGACGCAATGTCGCGCCACTCGGACTCCGGGATCAGCAGCGGCAATCGACCTAGCGGCCAACTGCGCTCCTTGGCTTCTCCGTGAACGCGGTAAGAAATCCCCATGTCTTCGATGCGACGACCGGCCGCGGCGAAACGCTGCTCGAGACCAGCCTCGCCTAACGCGGCGAGCGTTTCGAGGAACTGGCGCCAGTGCGCGCGTGGACGCCCATCGCGATCAAGCAGCTCATCTGGCGCGTCGCGTGTCGGCGCATAATCGCCGATCCAGGCCGCAACACGCTGCGACGCCTCATCCGTTTCGATGTCGCGCTCAGCGGACACTGCTCCTCCGAAGATCGAGCGTCAGCGGAAACTCTTGGCTCAACTCCTCGCGCGGCGGATCGACAGGCCCGGGCGTATGTCCGTGATCCTGAAACCGCGCCAATCGCCGCGCTTCGGCCTCGTTACTGTTGACGGGGAAGGCGTCGTAATTGCGACCCCCCGGGTGCGTCGCGTGATAGACGCAGCCGCCCAGCGAGCGCCTGCTCCAGCAGTCGATGACGTCGAAGGTCAGAGGCGCATGGACCGGCAGCGTCGGATGCAGTCCTGAGGGCGGCTGCCAGGCCTTGAAGCGCACGCCGGCAACCGCCTCTCCTGGGACGCCAATGCTCGTCATCGGGACGCGACGTCCGTTGCAGGCGATGACGTGCCGGCCGGGAACGAGGCCCTTCGCCTTGACCTGCAGGCGCTCGAGCGAAGAGTCGACATAGCGCACCGTGCCGCCGTTCCCGCCCTCTTCGCCCATGACGTGCCAGGGTTCGAGCGCGCCGCGGATTTCCAGATGAACGCCGCCACGCTCGACGCTGCCGGCCAGCGGGAAGCGAAACTCGCGCTGCGCCTCGAACCATTCAGGTTCGAAGGCGTAGCCGGCGCGGCGCAGATCATCGAGAACGCTCAAAAAATCCTGCCATACAAAGTGCGGCAGCATGAACTTGTCGTGCAGCGCCGTTCCCCAGCGCACCAGGTCGCCGTGTTGCGGCTCCCGCCAGAACCAAGCGACGAGCGCGCGAAGCAACAATTGCTGCGCCAAACTCATGCGGGCGTCGGGAGGCATTTCGAATGCTCGAAATTCCACGAGTCCGAGACGTCCCGTTGGACCCTCGGGCGAATAGAGCTTGTCGATGCAGATTTCCGCGCGATGGGTGTTGCCGGCGACATCGACCAACAAATTGCGGAACAGCCGATCGACGAGCCACGGCGGCACATAGCCCTCGCCAGGAGACGGCGCCTGATCTAGGGCGATCTCCAGCTCATAAAGCGAGTCGTGCCGCGCTTCGTCGACTCGTGGCGACTGGCTGGTCGGCCCGATGAACAGACCGGAGAACAGATAGGACAGCGCGGGATGGCGCTGCCAATAGAGGACCAGACTCTTCAATAGATCAGGGCGACGCAGGAAGGGGGAGTCGGCTGGTGTTTCGCCGCCAAGCACGACGTGATTGCCGCCGCCGGAGCCGATCTGCCGTCCATCGATCATGAATTTCGAGGCCGTCAATCGCGCCTGCCACGCCTCCTCATAGAGCGCCGTCGTCGTTTGGACGGCCTGCCGCCACGTGGCGGCGGGGTGAATGTTGACCTCGATGACGCCGGGATCGGGCGTCACCTTGATCACCTCGAGGCGTGGATCGTTCGGCGGCGGATAGCCTTCGATATGGAGCGGCAACCCCGTTGCTTTGGCGCTTTCCTCGACCGCCTCAAGCAGCTCGAGATAGTCCTCGAGCGTTGCGACGGGAGGCATAAATACGCAGAGATGCCCGTCGCGGGGCTCGATGGTGAAGGCGGTCCGCACGGCGCCTTCGATAATAGACTGTTCGTGCACGTCTTGACGCGCATGTCCTCCGGCCATCTGTCCGCCACCCGGAATGCGGCGAAAATGCCCGGGCTCCGGCAAAGGTTCGCGCGGAGCGAAGGGATCCTGCGGATGAATGTAGGGATGTTCGTCTTCGGACAGCTTGGGCAAGGACGCCACGGGGAGCCGCAGTCCAATGGGCGAATCGCCCGGCGCCAGAAACAGCTTTCCGCGACGCAGCGTCCACTTCTCCGAGGTCCAGCGCGACTGGGAGTCGGCGCGCGCATTCCAGCGCTGAATCGGCAGGACAAAGCCTGTTGGCTTGCTCAGGCCGCGCTCGAAGACCCGCATCATGCGCGAGCGTTCTTCCGCATCGTCGATCTTGGGATCGGACGGATCGACGTTGATCGGAAGAGCGCTCTCCTTCACCATCCAATGCGCCGGATCTTCATAGGCCGGCACCGCATGGTCGGCGCCGACGCCTAGTCGCTCTGCGAGATCGTGTACAAAGACTTCCGCGTCCGCCGTGGTCGCGCTTTGCGGCGTGGCGATATCGGCGGCGAGCTGCGGCTCCGACCAAATCGGCTTGCCGTCGCGACGCCAATAAAGTCCAAAGGCCCAGCGCGGGAGGCTTTCGCCGGGATACCATTTGCCCTGGCCGTAATGCAGAAAGCCGTTTGGCGCAAAGCGCGCACGTAGTCTGCGAATGAGATCGTCGGCGCGGGCGCGCTTGCTCGGGCCGGTCGCCGCCGTATTCCATTCGGGCGACTCGAAATCGTCGACCGAGACGAAGGTCGGCTCGCCGCCCATGGTGAGGCGAACGTCCCGCGCGTCAAGGTCGGCGTCGACTTTCTCGCCCAGCGCGTCGAGCCGACGCCATGTCTCATCCGAGAAAGGCGCGGTGATGCGCGGGACCTCATTGATGCGATCGACGCGCATCTCGAAACTGAAATCGACGTGAGCAGGCTCTACGAAGCCGGATAAAGGCGCCGCGGAGCGATAATGTGGCGCGCCGCATAGCGGCAAATGACCTTCGCCGCAGAAGAGCCCCGAAGTTGCGTCGAGACCGATCCAACCGGCGCCAGGCAGGAAAACCTCCGTCCAGGCGTGCAGATCGGTGAAGTCGTGATCGGTTCCCTTCGGGCCTTCGATGGGATCGGTGTCGGCCTTCAGCTGAATGAGATAGCCCGAGACGAAACGCGCCGCGAGGCCGAGCTTGCGCAAGATCTGCACGAGAAGCCAAGCGGAATCGCGGCACGAGCCAGACCCCAACGCGAGAGTCTCTTCCGGCGCCTGCACGCCAGGCTCCATCCGGATGACGTAGCGAATGTCGCGGTGCAGGCGCGTGTTAAGCTCGACGAGAAAATTGATGGTCCGCATCTTTTCCTGCGGAAGTCTTCGAATGAAGCCTTCCGTCAGAGGGCCGAGGTCCTCGCTCTCGAGATAAGCGGCAAGCTCAATTTTTTGTTCTTCCGGATAAGCGAAGGGAAAGTTTTCAGCGCAAGGCTCGATGAAGAAATCGAAGGGATTGTAGACGGCGAGCTCCGCCAGCAGGTCGACCTCGATCTTGAATTCGCTCGCTTTCTCGGGGAACACAAGGCGCGCCAGCCAATTGCCATGCGGGTCCTGTTGCCAGTTTATGAAGTGATCTGAAGGCGCGATTTTGAGCGAGTAGCTGGAGATCTTCGTACGACAATGCGGAGCGGGGCGCAGCCGGACGATTTGCGCGCCGAGCGCAACGGGGCGATCATATTTGTAGTGGGTGATGTGATGAAGGGCGATCTGGATCGACACGTTAATCAGCGTCTCATTTCAGCGCCATTCTTCCTTGAATTGGCGCAAAGCCACTATCGGAGTTTAGCGGGGCCGGGCCGCAAAGTGTCAATCTGACGCGCCACGAAAATCGCGGCTCTGTCCGAAATTACGGCAGCAAGCCTATCGGGTGGATACGGGTTGCGCAAACAGCCGGCGCCGGTTGGGCTGCGGCGAAAGACCCGCGATAAGCGATCACCGCTCCGTTGGAACTCGGAACATTCCATCTGCCGCGCAGTTATGGCCGCGGGACCGACAGCGAGAAAGACCTCCAATGAAAGCCTTTCGGTGCCAGGCTTGCCATCAAAGCATACTTTTCGAGAACACCAGATGCGAAAGATGCGGGCACATGCTCGGCTACTTGCCGACGCATTGCGAGATGACTGCAGTCGAACCCGGCGGATACGGATGGACCGCCTTGGCCGACAGAACCCGCGAATATCGATTCTGCAAGAACTGGGAACTGCACGGCTGCAACTGGATGGTCGAGAAAGGAGGGCCGTCGGAATATTGCCTCGCTTGCCAGCACAATCGAACTGTGCCCGATTTGTCGGACGATAAGCGGCGTTTTGCCTGGCAAAAGATCGAGACCGCCAAGCGACGGCTGTTTTACAGTCTGATCCGACTGAATCTTCCGACGCCGAACGCTTCCGATAATGACGGCGAACCGCTGATCTTCGAGTTCTTGGCGGAAGAGCCCCTACGACGGCCCGTTCTGACTGGCCATAGCTCGGGCCTGATCACGATCGCCTTGAAGGAAGCGGACGATCCGGTCCGAGAGAAAATGCGGGACGAGATGAGGGAGCCCTATCGTACCTTGCTCGGCCATTTCAGGCATGAGATCGGTCACTACTATTGGGACCGCATCGTGCCGAACTCACGTCACCTCTGGCCTTTTCGTGAGCTCTTTGGAGACGAACGGGAAGACTATTCCGCCTCCCTGCAGAAACATTATGAAGAGGGGCCTCCGGCCGACTGGCGGCGGAACCACATCAGCGCATACTCCTCATGCCATCCGTGGGAAGATTTCGCGGAAACCTTCGCGCATTATCTGCATATTGTCGATACGCTTGAAACGGGACGCAGCGCCGGGCTCGTCGTCCGACGGCATGACGGCTCTCCGGCTCGGGTCGATTTTGACCCATATAGCTATCCTGACATAAATGAGATGATCGATAACTGGCTCGATATTTCATTCGCATTGAACAACATCAATCGATCGATGGGCCAGCCGGATATCTATCCATTCGTGATCTCGCCGGTCGTGAAGGAGAAGCTGAGCTTTGTTCAAGACCTCCTGAAGGATCACGCGCAGCGCCGAGTTGCCGTGAGCGGCTCTTCACGGCGTGGATCGATCCCCTTGGAGCATATTGGGCAAGTTCCCTATCCATAGCCTCCCGTGAGCACAATCTTTTTCGCGAAGCCGCGGTCTCTGATACGCGCGCCTGCCGACGCTGCGAACCGGATAGAATTCGGCGAACGGATCTCCGCTTTGCCGCCTCTCAATTCACGACTTAGCGCCCGGCAAACGCCATCGATGGGATGATTGCCGCATAATCGCCTTAACCGCTATAAGGAAGTCGAGCGGGCTCGTTCCCGCCGCAGGGTAAGCCAAAAAGTCCGCTGTCGAAGCGCGAAGCGGCGACTTCGGACGCGTGGCGCCCTGGCGCACCAAACGTCTTTTCGGAGAATGGAATGATCGTTTCGTCGGCTTCAGACTATCGAAAGGCTGCGCAGCGCAAGCTGCCGCGTTTCCTCTTCGATTATATCGATGGAGGGGCGAACGCCGAGGATACGTTAAAGGCCAATGTCGCTGACTTGAGAGCCATAAACCTCAGACAGCGCGTGCTGAAGAACGCTTCGGATCTCAGTCTCGCGACGGAGTGGTTCGGTCAATCTTCCAGGCTTCCTGTGATCCTGGCGCCTGTCGGATTGACCGGAATGTTTGCCCGGCGCGGCGAGGTTCAGGTCGCCAATGCCGCGGCGAAAAAAGGCGTTCCTTACGTGTTGTCGACGCTTTCGATCTGTCCGCTCGAAGAAGTCGCGTCGCAATGCTCGCAATCGCTCTGGTTCCAGCTCTATGTGCTCAAAGACCGTGGGTTCATGCAGTCCATGTTGGAGCGCGCTCAGCGCGCAGGCGTAACAAATCTTGTTTTTACGGTCGACCTGCCTGTGCATGGTTCGCGTTACCGCGACGCCCCTTCCGGTCTGTCAGGACCATACGCCGCGCAGCGGCGAATGCTTCAAGTCATAAGCAAACCAGCTTGGGCCTTCGATGTGGGGATTAGAGGCCGTCCGCACGATCTCGGCAATATCTCGAACTATCTCGGCAAGGCGACGGGACTGCAGGATTACGTCGGCTGGCTGGGAAAAAACATTGATCCGTCGATCAGCTGGTCGGACCTGGAATGGATTCGCGATTTCTGGAAGGGTCCTCTGATCCTCAAGGGCATATTGGATCCTGAGGACGCTCGCGCCGCCGTGCGGTTCGGCGCCAACGGAATCGTCGTTTCGAACCACGGCGGACGGCAGCTCGATGGCGCGCTCTCGACGGTCAAAGCCTTGCCGCCGATCGCCGACGCCGTCGGCAACGATCTTGAGGTTTTTGTCGATTCAGGCGTTCGATCCGGACTGGACGTGGTGCGTATGCTGGCGCTTGGCGCAAAAGGCGTTCTGCTCGGGCGAGCGGTCGCATATGCTTTGGCGGCGGCCGGACAGGCCGGCGTCGAGAATATGCTTGAGATCTTCGCTAAAGAAATGCGCGTAGCGATGATCTTGACCGGCGTCACTTCGGTCGCTCGCATCGACCGACAGATTCTTGCTTGATGTTCCGGCACATGCGCTGGCCTGAAGATTTCCGCGTTGAAATTGCGCTTGCGCCGATAAACAAGCTTCACGCCTCAGCCGCCTTGCGTTGGGCGACGAAGTCGTGCCGTCTCGCGATGCCTTGCTGGCGCATGCTGCTTCCATGAACGATATCGGCAAAGCGACAAGCTTGACACATGGCCCGATCCTCCCGAGGAGAAACAACACTCCGCCATTTGTCGTGCAAACACGCACAGTCGCCAAGGCGCGTCGGGTGGGCGATTTTTCGCGCGGAAGCAGTGGATCTTAATGAGGCGCGAGCTGATGCCACGCGTAATCAGATTTAATTCACCATAAAGTTTACAAATCGTCTGTTGCAGGCCCGCCGCGCGGTGTCAGCCCACATTATGGCCGCAACCTATGTCGAGGCTCGATCATCCACTATTGACGAGTGGAGGTGCAACATGCGTCGGCCCCGCTTGCATCGCCAGAGCGACCGATTCGGCGAATTGTTACGACAAACCTACGATGACGTCCTTCGAGAGCCGCTTCCGGGCCGTCTGCTTGATCTCCTGGAGAGGCTGGAAAAGGACGGGACGCTGCTTTTCCCAGAAGCGCGGGCGCCCGAAAATGACGAGGCCGCTCGAGGAGCGCTGACGTCGTTGGCGCCTCGGTCCTCCGTCGTCGACTGAGGTCAGGTTAGGCGGATAGCGTAGCCGCCGTAAACGAAAATTGACGGGCTCGCCTCTCCTTAAACTGGACGCGGGACGCCGATGCTTCCCAGCGGACATTCGAGTGCGGCGCGGTCCCATCCGCCGGCGTCAGCGGCAGCTTCATATGTGCTCTGCAAGAAACTCAGTAGCGTCGCATCTGGCTGCTCCGCGTTTCGCACGATGTCATACGGCAGGATGAATTCCTTAAGGTCTTGGCTAAAGAACGCGCCGACCGGTCTGACCAGCGCATTATCGAACCCCGGCGGCGTTGGATAAGCGTACGAATAGAAAGCCGGGAAATCGATCGAGCCGCCTCCAGGCCAGAAGCCGGCGCTGCTCACCTCATGCGAGTAAGCTTCGCGCACAACGGCGTCGGGGAGATTGGGCACGCCTCCCGGATGGGGCGGCGCATGGCGACCGGAAAATCTCGTCACCGCCAAATCAAAGCTGCCCCAGAAAAAATGCACGGGGCTGGCTTTGCCAATGAAGCCGGTGCGAAAGAATTTGAACACGCGGTCGGCTTGCACAAGCAGTCTAAAAAAGCAGTTTGCATAAAGAGGATCGTAGTCGGCATGAATCCGGTCCTTGGTGAAGGCAAGCGTATCAGGGATCTCGTTGGGATGCTCATTGATGCGAACGAGAATGTTCAACTCCTTGAGCCGTGTGAAAAGATCCGAATAAAAGTCCGCGACCGCCTGAGTTCTAAGCTGCATTTGCCGTTGACCGCCATCGCTGGACGTAATGCGAAGCGTGTGGTCTATGAAATCGAAATCAATCTGAAAGGCTCTTGCGTCATATGGTATCGGCGACGTGGAGAGGCCGCGCGTCGTCACGTACAGCGGTACGTGCCAGGAGTGGTTTAGCCAGGGCGTAAGCGACAGTCGTATCTTGCCAACGATCTGAGTCCACAGATGAAGAGTCGCATAGGTTTCCCGCCAGGCGAAGTAGGGGAGTGCTGGCCAAGCGTTTCGATCTGCTTCACTCACATTGGTCACAGTCATTTCAGCTCTTTGCGTCTGCGGTGCGGCCTCCACTCAAGGCGCGAGCAATTCGTGAACGCTGAATAAGTTCAGGTCATCTGTCCAGACGCGCCGTGGGGTCCAGCCCGCCGCCCGCGCAATCAAATGGAACTCCTCGATCGTGTATTTGTAGGCATTTTCGGTGTGAATGGTTTCTCCTTCACAAAAGCGAATTCTTCGGCCTCCTACCCAGACGTCCTGATCTCTCATACTAGCGAGATGCATTTCGATGCGTCCTTCGAAGGGCTCGTAGGTCGCCGCATGGCGAAAGTTTCGAAGATCGAAGGTTCCCCCGAGTTCACGGTTGATGCGCACGAGCAGATTCAGGTTGAATGCGGCAGTGACGCCATTTGAGTCGTCGTAGGCTTGAACAAGCCGTCGAACGTCTTTTTTTAGATCGACGCCAATAATCAGTCTTCCGGCCGGCGAAAGCGTCTCTCGCATCGTTCGCAGCAAGTGCGTCGCCTCCGCGGGCGTGAAATTGCCGATTGTCGATCCAGGGAAAAATCCGAGCTTTGGTCGCTCGGCCAGTTCGGGAGAAAGCTCGATCCGGTGCGAGAAATTGCCCACCAATGGCCATACGTTGAGCCCGGAAAATCGCGCTGTCAGTCGAAGCCTGGCCTCGGTGAGGGCGCTTTCCGAGACGTCGACCGGCACATAGGCATACGGCCGCCGCATGCGTTGGAGAAGAATTTCCGTCTTGACGCTCGAACCAGAGCCAAACTCGACGAGAATCGTTTCGCCGAACTCTCCTTCTAGCATCTGCATCGCGTTTGCCTCGAGAATCGCAATCTCGACTCTTGTCGGATAATATTCCGGCTGGCGCGTAATTTCTTCGAAAAGCGCGCTGCCTTTGGCGTCATAGAAAAAGCGACACGGAAGACTCTTCCGCGGTCGGGACAGGCCTTCCAACACGCTAGCGGCGAAGTCGTCCGCTTGCCGAACGAGCGGCGTGGAGCGTTGCGTGGCTCTTGACATTCAGGTCGCCTCCGAAGCGAGGCGCAGGCCCATAAATTGCCAACGCTGGTGCGGGTAAAAGAAATTGCGGTAGCTCGCGCGGATGTGGCCTAGCGGCGTCACGCAGGAGCCGCCGCGCAACACGTGCTGACCAACCATAAACTTGCCGTTGTATTCGCCCAGCGCCCCTTCTGGGGCGCGGTAGCCGGGATAAGGCAGATAGGCGCTTTGGGTCCATTCCCAGACGTCGCCGAACATCTGGCGAGGCGACCCGTTTGGTTCGGCTTCGGCGGGCATCGGACGCAACGCTGCTGTCCCAAGGAAATTTCCCTGCTTTGGCGCGGTCGCCGCCGCAACCTCCCATTCGAATTCGGTCGGCAACCGCTTGCCCGACCAGCGCGCAAAAGCGTCCGCTTCGTAGTAACTTACATGCACAACCGGCGCATCGAGCATTAGCGGCTGCAATCCTTCGAGCGATATCTCAAGCCACTCTCCGTCGCGCGGTTCCCAATAGAGCGGCGCACGCCAGTTCTCGCGATTGACCGCCGCCCAGCCGTCAGACAGCCATAGGGTGGGAGTCTCGTAGCCGCCGTCGGCGATGAATTCCAACCATTCCCAGTTCGTGACCAAGCGGTCGGCGAGTCGAAATGGGCGGATCAGCGCGTCGTGACGAGGCTGCTCGTTATCCCATGCAAAACCGCTTCCCTCGGAGCCGATCTGATAGACTCCGCCTGGAAAACCGATCCAGCGGGCCGGCTCAAGCCTCGCGCTCGTGGTGCGGGAGCGCGCGGCTCGGTAGGCCGGCCGCAAGGGATTCGCTGCAAAAAGGGAAAGGATGTCTGTGAGCATCAGCTCCTGATGTTGTTGCTCGTGATTGATTCCGACCTCGAGTCGGTGAATCCAGGCCTGCGATGACGCAGTTGGCTCCGTGAGGAGTTTTGCCAACGCCAAATCCACATGCTCGCGATAGGCGAGAATTCGCTCGAGCGACGGTCTCGTTAGAAGTCCACGCTTTGGCCTTGGCTGCCGGGGACCCTGATGCTCATAGTAGGAATTGAAGCAATAGTTGAACGCCTCATCGAACAGCCGATAACCCGACAGATAGGGCGCCAAGAGAAAGGTTTCGAAGAACCAGGTCGTATGGGCGAGATGCCATTTGGTCGGACTGGCGTCGTCCATCGATTGGACGGCCATATCCTCCGCGCTGAGCGGAGCCACAAGTTCGATGGAAAGCTTGCGCGTTTCGCAAAGCTGATCGCCCAAGGCGTCGCAAGCGCTACCCGAAAGCTTTGTATCCGGCGCTAAAACCAATTCACCCATCAACATCTCTCCGACGAGAACCCCAGTCCGAGCCGCCATAATCCGATAACGACAATATAGGGCGAAGCGATTGGTCTAAGATTTGTGTGAGAACACGATCGGCCCAATCAGACATCGAGTTCCGGATAGTGACGAAAAATTCCTTGCTCATTGAATTTCACTCGGCGATCGCTACGAAGATATGCTCTGATGCGCGGACGTTGCGCGACCATCGTGTGAAGAGCGGCCACTCGGGGGCGTTTGGCGAGAACCGCTGTCGTCTTCTTTGGAAAGGCGTAGAGCAGGCCTTCTACGACCTGGAACAAAGAAAGATCGGCATAGCTTAGGGTATTGCCCACAAGATGCGCATCGCCGTCAGGATTGCGAGCGAGAATCGTTTCGAACCAATCAAAATATTTTTGTATTCGATCCTCACGGAAGCCCTTCGCTCGCCGTAACGCCTCAGGTTTCTGCTCCTCGTAATACAGGTCGGCGCCCAAGGGATGATGGGTGTCGTGGGCCTCGCCAACAAGATCAGCGATAGTGAGTTGAATTTGGTGAGCCCACAGCCGGCTCGCCGCGTCTTTTGGAGCGAGACCGTGGCGATCGCCCAGATAGAGGAGTATCGCCGCGGTCTGACCGATGATGACATCTCCGACTTTCAAGAACGGCGGCGCGAAAGAGGGATGGGTGAGGTCGGCTCGTTCGAGAAAAGCGACAAGCGTCGCCTCGGCGTTCCGCTTACGCGCGACATCAATGTAGTCAGCGCCCGCTTCTTCCAACGCGAGCCTGACAAACTCTCCGCGTCCCTGAATCCCGGGCCAATAATAGAGCTCATATGTCATGCTAGGCTGCACCGTGTGAGGCGCTCGTCGAGCGCCGGCGCCTGAGATCGTCTGACAGTCGCTTATGCGGCTCAAATATCGTTTGAGCCGCACTGATCAAGGCAGCGCCGGGCGCCCGAGGCGTTCGTGCTTGCGGATTGGGGGCAGGGTCCGAAATGTGTCGGAAACCGGTTCGTCGACTAAAATGATAGCTAGTATCAGCGAATTAGAGCGTTGGTGGAGCCAGACGGAATCGAACCGACGACCTCTTCAATGCCATTGAAGCGCTCTCCCAACTGAGCTATGGCCCCGTTCTTTTCGGACGCCTCTTGGGGGGAGGCCGGACGGCGTAACGCCGTCGCGCGCTGTATAGTTCAGCCGCGCGTCGCCTGCAAGCCCGCCGAAAGGCTCGCTTCCAGCAGATCGACCTCCGCGGAATATGTCCACGAAGACCAAACGCGCGACTTAAGGGTTTTCTTTGAGAAAGGAATTCACCGTCTCCAAGAATTTCGCCACGGAAATCGGTTTCGACAAATAGGCTTGGCAGCCGCCTTGAAGGATTTTTTCCTCGTCGCCCTTCATTGCAAAGGCGGTGATCGCGATGACCGGGATGTCGCGCAGATCTTCGTCCTCCTTGAGCATGCGCGTGACTTCGAGGCCGCTGACCTCCGGCAACTGAATGTCCATCAGGATGACATCCGGCCGATGGCTGCGCGCCAAAGAAATCGCCTCGAGGCCGCTTTTCGTGCGCAGCGTCGCATGGCCGTTGGATTCGAGAAGATCGTTGAAGAGCTTCATATTGAGCTCGTTGTCTTCAACGATCAGGACGGTCTTGGTCATCGCCTTTCGGCCCGCTTTCCATGTGCGACGGATTTCTGCGTAGCATAAGCCGATTAATGAAACGCGCCGAAAATCCGCGCATTGCTAAATATTAGGCGGTCGAGCGCGCTTGCGCGCCATTTGGCGCTCATCTAAACGGGTTCGGCCGATAGGCGCAGCCCGGAGCAATGTTCGCGCTCCGCGCCGCTAGGCGAAAGCTGCGGCGTTAGCGGCGCTCCCGCTCGCGTTGGAGGCGCGAGTTCATGACGCTCCTCATGCCGGCGCCTGAGCCGGCGATCATGTCGCGACGCAACGAACTGATCGCACGGCTGGCCGCCATTCTGGCTCCTGAAAGCCTGATCGTCGACGAGGTCGCGCGTCGCGCTTATGAATGCGACGCCTTCACCATGTATCGGGCGCTCCCACTCGTCGTCGCCCTGCCGGAAAGCGTTGAGCAGGTGCGCGCCATTATGGCGCTCGCCGCCGAAATGAACGTCAAGGTGGTGCCCCGCGGCGCGGGCACCTCGCTTTCCGGCGGTTCGATGCCGCTTGAAGACGGCATTCTTCTGGGCATGTCCAAATTCAATCGAATTCTCGAAATCGACTATGCAAACCGCTGCGCGCGCGTTCAGCCTGGCGTTCAAAATCTCGCGATCTCCAAGGCCGTTGAAGCGCAGGGCTTCTACTATGCGCCGGACCCGTCATCGCAGATCGCCTGTTCGATTGGCGGCAACGTCGCAGAAAACGCTGGCGGCGTTCACTGCCTGAAATACGGGCTGACCACCAACAATATACTTGGACTCGAGATCGTGCTGATGGGCGGCGACCTCATCAAGCTCGGCGGCAAGCATCTCGACAGTGAGGGATACGACCTTATTGGCTTGATGACCGGCTCCGAAGGATTGCTCGGCGTTGTCACCGAGGTCACGGTGCGGCTGCTCCAGAAGCCTTCCGCCGCGCGGGGGCTGTTGCTTGGGTTTGCAAGCGTGGCGGCCGGCGCGCGCTGCGTCGGCGCGATCATTGCGCGCGGCGTCATCCCAGCTGGTCTGGAAATGATGGACAGGGCGACGATTCACGCGGTCGAGCGCTTCCAGCCTTGCGGCTATCCGCTCGACGCCGAAGCGCTCGTCATCGTCGAACTCGACGGGACACAGGCGGAAGTCGACCATCTTGTCGGCGTCGTGCAGGATATCGCGCGCGAAGAAGAGGCGACGACGATACGGGCGTCGACGAGCGAAGCCGAGCGGTTACAGTTCTGGGCCGGACGCAAGAACGCCTTTCCGGCGGTGAGTTGCATCGCGCCCGACTATCTCTGCATGGACGGCACGATTCCGCGGGCGCGGCTGCCGGAAGCGCTCGCAGGGATGGACCAGCTCGCCAAGGAGCAGGGGCTGAGCGTCGCCAACGTGTTTCACGCCGGCGACGGCAATCTCCACCCGCTCATTCTCTACGACGCATCAAAGGAGGGCGACGTCGAACGCGCGGAAAAACTCGGCTTCGACATCTTGCGGCTGTGCGTCTCGCTTGGCGGCGTTTTGACCGGCGAGCATGGCGTGGGCGTTGAGAAGCGCGACCTCATGGGCGAGATGTTTACCGACGTGGATCTCGCGCAGCAGATGCGGCTCAAATGCGCCTTTGACCCGGCGGGTCGTCTCAATCCGGGCAAGGTGTTTCCGACGCTGCATCGCTGCGCCGAACTCGGGATGATGCATGTCGTGGGCGGAAAAATGCCATTCCCCGATCTGCCGAGATTTTGAAGATGGAGTCCGCTTCGGCGACGCTCGAAATCCGCGATGAAGCGGACGCCGTAGACGCGATTTGCGCGGCAAATGCGAAGGACGTCTCCTGCGCGATCGTCGGCGGCGGCTCCAAGTCGCGACTCGGGCGCCATGCGCCGCAAGCGCAGGCGCTCTCCACGCGCGCGCTTTCCGGGGTGACGCTTTACGAGCCCAACGAACTTGTTCTCTCGGCGTGCGCAGGCGCGCCTTTGAGCGAGATCGAAACGCTGTTGGAGAGCCACGGGCAACAGCTCGCCTTCGAGCCGATGGACTATGGACCGCTCCTCGGCGCAGAGGCGGGCGGCGCGACGATCGGCGGCGTCATCGCTGTGAACGCCTCCGGTCCGCGGCGGATCAAAGCCGGCGCGGCGAGGGACCATTTGCTCGGGTTCCGCTGCGTCACCGGGCGAGGCGAACAGGTGAAATCTGGTGGCCGCGTCATGAAGAACGTCACCGGCTACGACCTTTCAAAGCTTGTCTGCGGCTCCTATGGCACACTGGCGCTTCTGACAGAATTGACGTTCAAGGTGCTTCCGAAGCCAGAAACCGAATGCACGCTGCTGGCGATCGGAGCGGACGAAGCGGAGAGCCTCGCGCTGTTGCGTCGCGCGACTGCGACGCCCTGCGAGCCCTCGTCGCTCGCAATGCTGCCAGCCGGCGCCGCCTTGGCGCTGAACGGCAATGCGGCCGCGATACGACTCGAGGGTCCCGCAATATCCGTGACGGCGCGCCGCGACGATCTCGTCACGCGGTTGGCCAGCTGCGGCCTTAGATTCGAGACGCTCGACGAACGCGACTCGATGGCGCTTTGGCGAGGGCTGCGCGACGCTGCGCCGGTCGCCGCTCGGGCGGGCCAGGTCTGGCGCATTTCCGTCGCGCCAACCGAAGGTCTTGCCGTCACAGAGCGCATTCGCCGCGCGGGCGCGCCGGTGCGCGCGCATTTCTACGACTGGGCAGGCGGATTGATATGGTTATGCGTCGATACTGCGCCTGATGCGCATGCCGCAGCGGTGCGCGGCGCGGTCGACGCCAGCGGCGGCCATGCGACGCTCATCCGCGCGTGCGAAGAGACGCGCGCGGCCGTAGACGTCTTCCATCCGCAGCCGGCGGCGCTCGCGGCGCTGACTCGCCGCGTCAAGGAAAGCTTCGATCCGGCGCATATTTTGGAGCGCGGCCGAATGCGCGCGGAGTTCTAAACGGCGATGCAGACGTTTTTCTCGTTGCGCGCGCTGGCCGATCCCGACATGGCCGAAACGGAGAAGATATTGCGGGCTTGCGTGCATTGCGGCTTCTGCACGGCGACATGCCCGACCTATCTCCTCACCGGCGACGAACTCGACGGACCGCGCGGCCGCATCTATCTCATAAAGGAGATGTTCGAGAAGGAGCGGCCGGCTGACGCGCGCACCGCCCGCCATATCGATCGCTGTCTGTCCTGCCTCTCCTGCATGACGACGTGCCCTTCGGGCGTGCATTTCATGCATCTCGTCGATCACGCCCGCGCGCATATCGAAAAGACATATGCGCGGCCCCTCGGCGAGCGCGCCATGCGCGCGGCGCTCGCCTTTATTTTGCCGCGGCCTGATCTCGCCCGTCCGCTGTTTCGCGTGGCGGCGGTTCTGCGACCCTTGGCGCGTTTGCTGCCGCGGCGACTCGCGGCGCCGCTCGCGCTCGCGTCGTCACGGCTTCAGCCCCCTTCAAACGTCGATGCTCCGCAGGTCTTTGCCGCGCAAGACGCGCGCAAGATGCGCGTCGCATTGCTTAACGGCTGCGTTCAGACGGTAATCGACACGTCGATCAATGAAGCGACGATCCGGCTCCTGACGCGCCATGGCGTCGAGGTCGTCGTGGCGAAAGGCGCCGGCTGCTGTGGGGCGCTGCCGCATCACCTCGGAAAGGTCGACGACTCGCTACGCTATGCGCATGCAAATATCGAAGCCTGGTCGCGCGAAATCGAATCTGGCGGCCTCGATCATGTCGTCATCAACGCCTCGGGCTGCGGAACGAGCGTGAAGGACTATGGCCATATGTTCCGCAATGATCCGATTCTCGCGGATAAGGCCGCCCACATCTCGGCGATTGCGAAAGACGTGACGGAGCTTCTGCATGAGATCGGCTTTGCGCCGTCCGGGGACGCGCCGAGACTTCGGGTCGCCTATCATTCGGCCTGCTCACTGCAACATGGTCAGAAGATATCGCAAGAGCCCGTCGCGCTTCTCCGCCGGGCCGGATTTGAGGTCGTCGCCGTTCCCGAGGGTCACATCTGCTGCGGTTCGGCGGGAACCTATAATGTGCTGCAGCCGACGTTCGCGGAAGAACTTCGGTCGCGAAAGGTTGCGAATATCGCGAGCGTCGCGCCGGATGTCGTCGCTGCGGGCAACATCGGATGTATCGTCCAGATCAGGTCGGGGACGCGCATTCCGGTGCTGCACACAGTCGAATTGCTCGACTGGGCGAGCGGCGGGCCGAAGCCTCCAGCGTTCGGCTAACGCAAAAACCCAACAATGTCCTTCACCGCGTTCATGTTTTCGCGGGCGATGGCGCGCGCGCGTTCCGACCCGTCGCGCAGCACGCCGTCGATATAGCTTTCATCCTCGCGAATGCGGCGCATCTTGTCGGTGATCGGCGCGAGCTTGGCGACGGCGAGATCGACGAGCGCGCTCTTGAAGGTCGAGAAATTTGCGCCACCGAATTCCGTGAGGACATCCGCCTTGCTGCGCCCGGAAAGCGCCGCGAATATGCCGACGAGATTGTCGGCCTCGGGGCGCCCCTCGAGCCCCTTTTCCTCAGAGGGCAGGGCCTCCGGATCGGTCTTCGCCTTCTTCACCTTCTGCGCGATCTGGTCGGCGTCGTCCGACAGATTGATGCGCGAATAATCCGAGGCGTCGGATTTCGACATTTTCTTGGTGCCGTCGCGCAGGCTCATCACCCGCGTCGCCGGTCCGGAGATCAGCGGCTCGGGCAGAGGAAAGAAGGCCTCGCCAAATCCGTTGCGCGCAATCGATTCCGAGAAGTCGTTGTTGAACTTTTGCGCAATGTCGCGCGCAAGTTCGAGATGCTGCTTCTGGTCGTCGCCGACGGGCACATGCGTCGCGCGGTAGATCAAAATATCGGCGGCCATCAGCACCGGATAGTCGAGCAGACCCATGGACGCGTTCTCGCGATCCTTGCCGGCCTTGTCCTTGAACTGAGTCATGCGATTGAGCCAGCCGATGCGCGCGACGCAATTCAACACCCAGGCGAGCTCGGCGTGCTCCGGCACCTGGCTCTGGTTGAAGACGAT
>Ga0233425_10002291_pt1 | contig 38327 bp, 44 predicted proteins | sample Watercolumn_Towu_2_FD_181712 | JGI IMG/M metagenome (GOLD analysis project Ga0233425, IMG submission 181712) | Freshwater microbial communities from Lake Towuti, South Sulawesi, Indonesia - Watercolumn_Towuti2014_140_MG | ecosystem: Environmental > Aquatic > Freshwater > Lake | place... | reverse complement strand
GTTTTTACAGACATAAAGCTAGAGAACTTTATGCTTTAAGAGAGAATAGGCTTGGATATAGACAGAGAGGAAGAGGTGAGTCTGTATTTGGAAGCTTAACTAACTGCTATGGAGATAGATTTACCGCCATCAACTTATATGCAATGCAAACACGCATTGCATCGAGAGTATTATGTTATCAAATTAAGTTATTGATAAGATGTGAAATAAAGATTTACAGGGAATTATTAGACACGCTCGAAAAACCATTACCCTTAAAACCCCTCATTTTCTTATTCTTCTATGCGCCCAGAGATGAAACCCTTGTTTGAAGAAAGAATGAAAATTCTATTAATAGATAGTTCTGACTTTCAAAAATACTCTGAAATCATCCATACAGGCCCAAGAAATTTCATACGTTGTAACACTTTAAAGATAAATACTGAAGATTTAATGAAAAGACTAAGTAAAAAATGGAAGGTTAAACAGCTATTTGAGAATTATCCTGAAATTATACTAATAGATCAAGACTTAAAACCTGGAGAATTAGGAAATGCAATAGAACATGTTCTTGGCTATTATTATGTACAAGAATTGTCTTCAATGCTTTCAGTTCTAGCTTTAGATCCAAAACCAGGAGAATTCATCTTAGACGTATGCGCTTCTCCAGGAAGCAAGACAAGCCAAATAGCTGCAAGAATGGAAAATAAAGGAACATTAATAGCTAATGATATAAAAATGGATCGTGTAAGAATTCTAGCTTCAAATCTAGAAAGATCTGGAATCTCTAACACAATAATAACTAGAAAAGATGGAGTAGCCCTTTGCTCAGGATTATCAAAAAAAGGATACAAATTTGATAGAATACTTTTAGACGCTCCCTGTTCAGGAGAAGGAACTCTTAGAAGTTCACCAAAAACTTTTCTAATGTGGAACATAAAAGTAGTTGAAAATTTATCAAGAATGCAAAAAAAACTTCTTGCTCACGCTCTAAAAGCTCTAAAAAAAGATGGAGTTTTAGTTTACAGCACTTGCACTCACTCACCAGAAGAAAACGAAGCAATAATTGACTTTGCACTAAAAAACTTCCCTGTTAAAGTAGAATCTATTCATCTTCCAATAAAATCTAGACCAGGTATAAATAGCTGGAAAGAAGAAAATTACAATTCAGAAGTAAAAAAGACTTGCAGAATCTACCCTCAAGACAATGACACAGAAGGTTTCTTTGTCTCAAAAATAACTCTCCTGGAGGAAGTCCAATGAAAATCCAATTCATAAAAAGCCCTGAAAAGAAAAAGATAGTTCAGCAATTAACTGAACAATTTGGACTATCAGAACTACCTTACCTATTAGTTGAATCTGGAAAAGAGAAAATAAGAGGTTTCTCAGGAACGATGAATAAAGAAGAAATAGAAGAACTCTCTGAAATAGCTCCAATTGAATCAATAGGACTTTACCTAATAAGAGTAGAACACGATATAAGGTTAAGCTTCGATGCAAGCCATATATTAAGCAACCAATTCAACAAAAATATAGTAGATATATCAGATTTAGACTATGAAGAATGGATAAGAGGGTATGATATTCCCTTACAAGTACCTTCAGGAACATATCTAATAAAATACAAAGATGACTTTCTAGGTTGTGCAAAATCAAATGGTGAGAAACTAATTAACCATGTTCCAAAAGAAAGAAGATTAAAAACAAAAATGCCTGAAAACATATAATCATTCAGCAAAACCTAGATAATTATCATCAAGATATCTCACCAAACCTCTTCTCTCACCAGGACTTAATTGATTAGCTCCATCAGCTGCTTTTATCTTTTCTTCTCTACCTAAAAATAAAGCACTATTAGAATAAAATCGAATTATATCAAAAAGATAAACTTTTACATGATCGCTCTCAGAAAAGTAAAGATTAAGAATTACTCTCATAGATTATATAACATATTGAAGTTATAATACTTTTCTATCCCAATATATTTAAACCCTTATTGAATACTTTGACAATGACTGAAAAAGATTATAATTCAACAAATTCATTCTCTGGAAAAGACGTTTCCAGAAAAACGACAAAATTAGAAATATCCTCAGAAAAGAAAAAGAGCAAAGAAACAAAATCAATTACAGAAGAGCAATCAATTTCAAGTAAAGATATAGAAAATCTAAAGAAAGTCGGTCAAATAGCACAAGAAACAATAAAGTATGCTAAATCATTCATAAAGAAAGATATGCTTTTAATAGAAATAGCTGAGAAAATAGAAGTAAAAATAGAATCTTTAGGAGGTAAACCAGCTTTCCCAGTCAATTTATCAATAAATGAAATAGCCGCGCATGCGACACCCTTACCAAATTCAGAAGAAAAAGCTTTTGGTTTGCTAAAAGTAGATTTAGGAGTTCAAATAGATGGAGATGTAGCAGACACTGCTTTCTCATTGGATTTAGAAAACTCAAAGGAAAACCAAGCTTTGATAGAATCAGCAGAGAATGCCGTAAAGAAGGCCTGTGAAATAGCAAGCAATGAAACAAAGATAAGAGAAATTGGTGCAATAATAGAAAAAACAATAAAGTTATCAGGATTTCAACCAATACAAAATCTATCTGGACATTCAATAGAAAAATATGACTTACACGCAGGCATAACTATACCTAATTATGACAATCATCAAGAAAATTATTTAGAATATGGGGTATATGCAATAGAACCTTTCGTAACAACAGGCCTAGGCCAAGTAAGAGATGGAAAACCTTCAAGCATCTACTCACTAACTAAAGATGGAAATGTCCGCGATTCATTTTCAAGAACAGTTCTTGAATATATTAAGGAAACCTATTCAACCTTGCCTTTCTGCACTCGCTGGCTACACAAAAAATTCGGTTCAAGAGTAATAATAGCATTAAAAAATATAGAACAATCTGGATTAATACATCAATACCCTCAACTAATAGAATCAGGAAAAGGTAAAGTAGCACAAGCAGAAAACACAATCATAGTTCTAAAAGATAAAACAATAATTACAACAAGGTAATTATTTTAATGCAGGTAATTTTTGAACTAAAGTTAAATTACTCTCTCTAGGACTATATCTATCTCCCAAGAGTATTTCTCTTTCTTTATCATCTAAATACAAATTCTGTTCTCTTCTAACTCTAGTTTCATTAGTTAATTTAAGACAATGAGGTTTTTGAGCCAAATGATTAAAAACATAATCAAATGGAATTACTTCTTCTGGATTAAAAGCTGTTCTATAACCCTCTCCATGTGAATCCAAGAATAAATAATTTAACACAATTAAACCATTAATATATCTTCTCGGATTTGAAAAAGGAGTAAAAATATAATGTGCTTCTCTAAAAGGGGAAAAAGCAAATCTACGTTCAGGAATATCATCGTGAACTTCTATTATCGGCTCTTGTTCAACATGATTATTTGGAGGTACCCAAGTTCCATTTCTCTTAGCCTTCTGCTTAGCAGCATATTTACTTAAACCAATTGAACCTTTTGCAACATTAGGAGCATGATGACCTTCTTTCATTCTTTTTTCAAATTCTTCCATATCATGTTGCATTTTATCTCCAACATTATTCAAACTATTCTGCTTTCTTCTAGATAAAAATGTCATAAAAAACTTAAAAATAAAGACTTTAAAAATACTTCTAATTTATTCTAACTTACCTTCTCTATACAATTTAACAACATCAGCAGGAGAATTTGTTTTAAATCTCTCTAAAAATTCAGGTATTCTTCTATAATTTACACTACTCACAACTTGTCTTTGTATTTCTTTTTCAACAGCTTTCTTTCCAACTTCATCGAGCATATCTCTATACACATGAAAAGCAGTTGCATGAACAAGACTTTCATGAAGCATATGTTCTGAATTATTGACAAAATTTAATTCATTTTCTGTAAGTTCTTTTTTATAACCATCTATCTTTCTCTTCATTCTTTTTTCAAAATCACTATTCAACTGCCAATGCAATAATTCTATAGCAGGAACTACTCTATCAATAACCGGATCTTCTCCATTCATCTTAACTAATATTCCAAGCTTTTGATTTTCTCTACTGTATCCTTTAGGAGAATAAGTCCAATTTGCTTGAAATTGCACAAGCCTTCCTTTAGGTAAAGGTTCAAAGTCAGTCATAATAGTATCTGTATGCCTCTTACCTTCGACTTCAAAATCAAACTGACCTCTAAATTTTACAGCTCCGCCTTTTATAAAATAAAAAGGCACTATATCTCCCTCTTTGCGCTGAATAATAAGAGTATTAGGATATAAAGTACTAAAAGAATAAGAAGGTATCTTCACCCCAGATCCATCAAATACTTTTCTTATAACTGGAAAGGCATAGGTGTGAAACTCAGATACAATTTCTGAATCTTCAAAACCTAAAACATGACAAAGATAAGATAATTCAACTTTTTCAATTTTAAAGTCTTTACCTGGAAAATCTCTTTTTATACCTTCAACTGCAAATCGATTTATTTCATTCATATCTCTACTTCTAATAGAATTATCAGGATTTGTAATTGGATGATAAAAAGGAGCAGTCACTTTAACATTCCGAACTCTATTAGAATACCATTTTTGATAATCTTCTTGCGTCTGCCCAAAAGCACCAGCTAAACCTAATAAACCAGATAATCCTAAAGTAATTGCTTTTCTTCTATTCATAGAAATAACAGAAAATTAACGCTATATAAAACTATCCAGTATAAAGAGGGCCAGCTTCCATTCCAGCTTTAACTTGTTTCAAATATAGCTCTTCAAGTTTCTTATATCTCTTAGCAGTTTCAATAGAAACACTTGGCTTGACTTTCATCATAGCTTCATCAAAGTCTGCTCTTGTAACTTCTTTTGCGTTCATATTACTTCTCAAAGAAGTCATAGCTGCCTCTCTTACAAGAGATTCAATGTCTGCACCAACAAATCCTTCAGTCAACTTAACCATCTCGGCTAAATCAATATCTTTAGATAAAGGAGTATTCTTCAAATGGACCTCAAATATCTTCTTTCTCGATTCAGCATCTGGAACATCAACTAATATAACTCTGTCAAATCTTCCAGGTCTTAATAAAGCAGGGTCTAACATATCAGGCCTATTTGTAGCCCCAATTATAGTAACATCTTTCAATCCTTCTAATCCATCAACTTCAGCAAGCAACTGATTCAAAACTCTTTCAGTAACTTTATTTCCTGAATCTAATCCTCTTCTACCAGCTAATGCATCTATCTCATCAAAGAATATAACACACGGACTGACTTGCCTTGCTCTCTCAAATATCTTTCTAACTCCCTCTTCACTTTTACCAACCCACATACTCAATAAGCTAGGACCTTTAACATTAATAAAATTACTTTCACTCTCTTTAGCAACTGCCTTAGCAAGTAATGTCTTTCCAGTTCCTGGAGGACCATAAAGTAAAATTCCTCTTGGAGCTCTTATTCCTAATCTCTTAAATGATTCTGGATTCTTTATAGGCCATTCAACAGCCTCCTTCAATTCACTCTTAGTTTTTTCCAATCCTCCAATATCATTCCAACCAACACTAGGAGCCTCAACTAAAACCTCTCTCATAGCACTAGGTCTGACAACTTTCAAAGCAGAATCAAAATCTTCACTTTCAATAATAATCTTATCTAAAACTTCCTTAGGAATCGCTTCATCTCCATCAATCTTAAGTTCAGGTAGAATCTTTCTAAGAACATTCATTGCAGCTTCTTTGCTCAATGCAGATAAATCAGCTCCAACAAACCCATGAGTTTTTCCAGCAAGATTAACTAAATTAACACTTTTAGCCAAAGGCATATTTCTAGTGTGTATCTTTAATATATTCAATCTTGCATTCTTATCAGGAACAGAAATCTCAACTTCCCTATCAAATCTTCCAGGTCTTCTCAAAGCAGGATCAATGCTGTTTATTCTATTTGTAGCTCCAATAACAATTATTCTTCCTCTTGATTTCAAACCATCCATCATAGTTAATAACTGACTAACTACTCTTCTCTCAACCTCTCCCTGCACATCTTCTCTCTTAGGAGCAATTGCATCAACTTCATCTATAAATATAATTGAAGGAGCATTCTTATCAGCATCATCAAATATATCTCTTATCTTTTTTTCAGATTCTCCATAAAATTTGCTCATAATTTCAGGTCCATTTAACAGAATAAAATGTGCTTCACTCTCATTAGCTACTGCCTTAGCAAGTAATGTCTTTCCAGTTCCTGGAGGACCATGCAACAAAACTCCTTTAGGAGGTTCAACTCCTAATCTATCAAAAACTTCAGGATGTTTTAAAGGTAACTCAACCATCTCTCTTATTTTCTTTACTTCATCTGTCAAACCACCAATATCTTCATAAGTAACATCTGGTACACTTTCCTCACTTACTTCCACAGACTTAGCATTAACAATCAATTCGCTCTCTTCAGTTATAATGCAAGCATTATTAGGAGAAGTAGAAACAACAACAAATTTTATTTGCTGAAATCCTGAAAATCCTAAATTAGCTCCAAACAATTCATTCAAATCTCCAAGAAAGTCTGGAAACCCTTCTTGCATATTATTTCCTCTTCTATGCATTCCTCCTAATGAAATAATATCTCCCTTCAATAACGCTCTTCCAAGCAAACCATTCTTAAATAATTCAGGATCTCCTTGAACCATAACTCCAGCTTGTGCAGGAGCTATAGAAACTTTAACAGCTGGTTTTGCACTCGCCTTAGCAACAACTACAAACTCTCCAACACCTGTTTTTGCATTTCTTCTTATCAATCCGTCAATTCTTATTATCTGTTCTCCAACATCAGCAGGATAAGCTCTATCTACTAACGCAACAGTTTCTCTTTCTCCTTTAATAGCAATTACATCTCCCCTATTCAAACCAAGCATCTTCATTAATTGAGGATCGATTCTTGCAATTCCCTTATAAGCATCATCTTGTAAAGCTTCAACTACCTTCAATCTAACTTCACTATTTTTCATTTTTACTTCCATTGTTCATCCTCCTCATCATTAAAACTAACTTTAAGAGTATCAAAATCTTCAAAACATAATCTTACCATGTCGTCCATCTGCTTTCTCATGTTTTTATGTCTTTCGTTCATAAAATCAACTATCTCTTTAGGAATGCTAATTGCATGACTATTCCCAACCATTCTCAATTTAACATGAAAATTCTTTCCTCTAAGCTCTCTAAAATTCTCAACTCCATTCAAATCTGCTGGATGAATAATAATATCTTTACATTTATCACACTTCATAGCCCTCAAATCAAAACCTTCTCGATTAACAATTCCAGGTTTCATCTTAATATGACAATTCTTACATAAAATTGTTGTATCAAATATATCCGTCATGTATACACACAATGTATATACTACTATTTAAAGATTTCTATACTAAAAAATCATAAAAAACAAAATAAAAATTAACTTTTACACTTACACAAAGTTTAAAAGTTTCTTATACATACATAAATAGATGTTCTTCAAGAAAAAATCAAAGAAAGAGGTTAAGTGTGATTCATGTAATAACTACATTAATGAAAATTATAGTTTTTGCCCTCACTGTGGAGTTTCTTATATAGATCCAATAGAAGAAGCAAGAGAGTTTGGTATGTTAGGAAAAAGTGACGAAAATTCGGATGTAAATCAATTAGCGCCTACATCTGAAGGAATAACTGACAAAATAATAGGCTCAGTTATGCAAAGCATAATAAAAAATATGGTCTCACAAATAGGCAACTCTCAAAAAAAATCAAATATACCTGAAATACAAAGCTTCCCTAACGGAATAAAAATCAAAATAGGTCTTCCAACCCCTATTAAAAAAGTCCAGAAAAAAATTGTAAAACAAGCTCAAACTCTTACAGAAGAACAAATTGAAAAAATGTCAAAACTTCCAAGAGCGACAGCAAAGACTAATGTTAGAAGACTTCCAGATAAAGTTCTTTATGAAATATCAGCATCTGGAATACTATCTCCAGAAGATATTTTCATATCTAAAACTGAATCAGGATATGAAGTAAAAGCAATAGGAAAAAGTAAGATATACACAAACAACCTTCCAATAAATCTCCCACTAAAAGGCTATTCAATAAGTGAAAAAAGTCTTTTATTTGAATTCTCCCTTAACTAATTTTTATCAATAAATATCAAAAGAATGATCCCGCCAAGATTTGAACTTGGGACCTCTGCTGTATCAGAGCAGCGTTCGTACCGGGCTGAACTACGGGATCACAATAGAACCTACAAATAAGCGTTTAAAAGATTATCGTTATCAATTAACTTAATAATTCACAACGCTTAAAAGCATAATTCTCTTAACTATTAAATGCCTATAAAAGATAATCTAAAAAGATTCTACAATTTCCTTAAAGAAGACACTTGGGAATCTTGGATACTCTCTCTCATTTTAATTGTAATATTAATAAAATTCATAATCTTCCCCCTCTTATCTCTAATAACTGGAGCTCCATTACCTTTAGTTGTCGTCGAATCTTGTTCAATGTATCATCAATCCTCATTTGAAAGCTGGTGGAATTCAAATGGTGTAAAATATGAACAATTTAATATAAATAAAAATAATTTCTCAGAATTTAAATTTAAAAATGGAATAAATAAAGGAGATATAATTTTAGTATCAGGATATACAGACTATAATCTAGGAGATATAATAATTTTCTTAGCGAATACAAAAAATCCCATAATACATAGAAAGATAAGTGAAAATCCCACTCAAACACAAGGAGATAACAATATAAATCAGTTAGAAATAGAAAAATCCATACCAGATGATAGATTATTAGGAAAAGCAATTGCAAGAATACCTTATTTAGGATGGATAAAACTAATTTTCTTTGAATTCTCGCGTCCAGAAAATCAGAGAGGATTCTGTAAATAAATCAATAACCGCAAGCTTAAAATACTCCAACATTCTATAAAAGAACTATGGAATTTTGTCAAAAATGTAAGGGAATAATAGTAGTAAAAGAGAGTAAAGCCGTCTGTGCAGCCTGCGGAGCAAAGACTGGAAAAAAACCTAAAATGGAAGTATCAGAAAAAGTTAAAAAACACGACACAATAGCAGTAATAAGAGAAGGTGACGACAATACCTATCCTATTGTAGATATGGAGTGTCCTGAATGTAAACATAAAAAGTGCTATTTCTGGACTGTTCAAACCCGTTCAAGTGATGAATCAGAAACAAAATTCTACAAGTGTATGAAATGCTCGCACACCTGGAGAAAATACAGATAATTTTACTATTTTTAACCTAACAATTTAAGATTACCAGTTATCTTTATAAATCTCATTTCGATAAAATCTTATGGCTCCGTAGCTCAGCCTGGTTAGAGCACTGGACTCTTAATCCAGGTGTCGTGGGTTCAAATCCCATCGGGGTCATAAGTCCAATTTTATTAAGGAAAATCACACAATATGGAAAAGACATTACTTGCTAAGGCAGTTGCTGAAAAAAAAACAAGAGTTCATGTTGCTGATGAAAAAATAAAAGATACAGATAAAAAATCAACTATTAAAAAAGGCACTTCTGGTTCCAGATTATTCATAGGAATGCAGAATAATAATGTTCTTGTTCTTCTTTATCCTATTGGTCAAGAAGAATCTGTAAAAAGTTTAAAGGAAAATACATTAGAACATAGAACTTATGATTTTACAGACATTTCATTAGAAGATTTAGATAAATTATTTGTATACTATGGATTCAAACAAGGACCAATAAAGTTCAAACAAAGAACAGATTCTTCTAAACCTCTAGAATTTGATATATTATATCATGAAGATTTCCAAGATACTAGAAATAAAGAAAATAGTTATAATTTCTATCTATTCGATAAAAATCATAAAAAACAATCATATTCTCTAGCTCAAAGAATATCAGAATCACAAAGAGATTTGATAAAAACGATTGATAAATTGATATCTTAATTGAATTAAAAGATAAAATTAACTCAAACTTCTCTTTATATTTTCTATATTATCAGCAATTTCCTGTCCTCTCTTAGTTAATTTGATTAACTTTGTTCTTCCTTGTTTCTCAAATAAAACTAATCCAAGTCTTTCAAGACCCTGTAATATTTTTACAGCATGAGAATAAGTACAATCAACTTCTTTAGCTAATATACTTCCATACCTTGCTCTAGTCATTTTCTTCAATGCAACAAGCATCAAAGCAGGTTTTCTTCTGAAGAATATATCGAAGTTGTCTTTCATATTAGTGTATTTTGAGTTGTATACTATACAACCTATATATTTGAGTACAACAGACGCTTTTAAACTTTTCTGCAAATTTGTTATCTAAATCAGTAACAATTACCTGTAGCCTTGATAAAATAGTAAAATAATTTTTAATCAGAATAAATCTTAATTATACTTCCAGTTACACCTTTTCCAGTAAGTTTACTATAAATTTTAAGGTAACCTTTTGAGAATAAAATAGATTTATCAGCCACTAATTCCATTTTAGATCTTCCAAAATTAAAAGACTCAACAATATAATTAGAGTCCTGAAGCATTAAAACTCCTTCCAATTTACCAGTCCTTATTATAACATCAGGTTTATCAATTTTATCTTTGTCGATAATTATTTCTCCATTATCAATTTCTGCAGAGTAAATATCTTCGTCAGCATAAATTAATATTTTTGGGGTATCACGAGTTAAAGCATTACTTCTTAAATTATAAAACTGCATCTGATAAAGCAAATAATAAACAAAATCCTCATTAAATTCTTTAACAGCTTCTTCAGTACTTAGTTTCAAAACTGGATTAAGAAGTTTTCCAGATTTATCATACTCTCTATATTTATAAGAATAATCTACTACAACTAAAGAAAAATAAAGAAAAGCAAATACTAATAATAAAATAATTAAAAAAATACCTAAAAATGCATATTTATGCTTCTTTACCTCTTCCATTATTATAACAAGAAAACATATTATTTAAGACTTACCAAATCAAAAGCACAAGTGCTTTGGATGCTCAAGATGTCAAAAATCTTGACATACAAAAACTTATAATATCCCTTAGCTATAAATCAAAATGAAAAAGAAATTCAAAATATTAGCCGCTTCAGACTTACACGGAGAATCAAAAACAGCAAAAAAACTAGCAAAAAGAGCTGAAAAAGAAAATGTGGACCTTGTTGTTTTATGCGGAGATATTCTTGGTTTTACAAAAACAAACAGTATAATACAGCCATTTAAAGACAAAAATAAAAAAGTTCTAATTATTCCTGGAAATTGGGATTCATTCGCGACAGTTGATTTTCTTGCAAATTTATATGGTGTAAGAAATATTCATGGATACGCAGTAAAATATGAAAATATTGGATTTTTTGGAGCAGGAGGAGCAATAGGCCCTGGACCTGGAGCAGTGTCAAATGATAAAGAGATTTTTAAAAATTTAAAGAAAGCTCATGATTCTCTAAAAGGAATTGAAAAAAAGATAATGGTAACCCATATGCATCCATCAGACTCTCCTTCAGAATTCTCAGGAGTTCCTGGAAGTAAATCAATAGCATCTGCAATAAAACACTTCAAACCAGACTTTCTTCTCCATGGTCATATACATGAAGCATCAGGTATGGAAGTAAAGATAGGTAAAACACGCGTAATTAATGTAGGTAGAGAAGGAAGAATTATTGAGATATAATACGGGTAGCAAAATTTAGATGAGCGCGTGCAAGGTAGCAAGCCACAAGATGGAGCACAGAGTTTATTTTTGAGAACCTTCAAGAAAAAAATAAAACAATCCTCTTCCTTTTCACAAAAAGAAGTTCTTTTGAAATGAATTATTTCTTCTTTAGTTTTATAAAAATTTTAAATCTTTTTCATGGCTCTCTTTGATTTTAAAAAGAAATATCCAACAATTATAAAAGTAATCAATGGCGAGAGCCAGCTAGGAATATGATATCCAAAACTATCCAAAACCATTATTATTCCTAAGAATAAAATAGAATACATAGCGCCATTTTTTAAATAAGCATATTGCTTTATTTTATCAACCCCTTTTATTGTTAACTGCCTTACTACTATTGCTCCAAGCCCATTTCCTAATATGATAAGTGGAATGGATAAAGTAAAAGCGAAGGCACCCAGAACAGAATCTATTGAAAATGTTGAATCAATTACTTCAAGATAGAAAATTTTACTTAAGTCTGATAATCCTTTTTTCTTAAGTTTTTTTTCTTGCTGCTCAGCATTTATTTTGAATCCATGGGTAATGAAAAAAATACTAGATCCTAAAACAGCTGCAAATGCCATCATTATTTGTTTATGTAATGCAAACCAAACTATCTCAGTTAATAAAATAGAAACTACTGCAAAAAACCAAATGCCAAATTTTTCAATTTTTCTTTCTCCCAAAAAACCATAATTCTTCGGCTCAATAAACCACCAATGCAGAAAAAGAAATATCAAATAAGTTCCACTGCCAATTAATAAAATAGGGGAAGATGCTTCTATTGCCTCCAAGACGCCTTGATCACTAGAAAAACTTGCAATAAAAGATCCAATTGCTCCAAGTTTTGGATTTGATGCCCAAACAACAATCCACGGCAATAAACCTCGAACAACAAATACTCCTATTATAATCCCCATGCCTAAAAACCATTTTCTATAATTTGGTCTCATTGTTCTAAGAACATCCGCATTAATAATAGCATTATCAACACTTGTTATAATCTCGAACAATGCAAGCCCTAAAACTGTCAGAATAATAGTAAATATATCCATCTACAGATTAAATTGATCTTAGTTTAAAAGCTTTTTTCTGAAGCACCATAAAAAACAAGAAAAATAAGAGTAGTAGTTTTTGCTTCCTTTTCACAAAAAGAAGTTTTTATATAAAAGCAAAAATCGCTGAATTCTATAGTTATCTTTAAACAACTAAAAAACTTATATACTTGACTTTCTTTCGCTAAAAATGGCTATAAAGGACTTTATACCTCTTGGTGATGTTAAAAACACTGTTGAAAAGGCTGTAAAAGAGAAACCTAAATTTGAAGACCTAATCAGAGTAGAAAGTCCTGGAAAACCAACCCCTGCATTAAATCTTGAAGAAAGCTATGAAGAAAAGCCCAAAAAAATAAGAAAGAAAAAAGCAACTTCAAACCCTAGCACAATAAGAAAGTCAAATGCGGTTCTCATTATAACTGAAAAGCCTCAAGCAGCACAAAAGATAGCAAATGCTTTAGGTGATGCAAAAAAATACTCTGAAGATAATGTATCATATTATGAAATAGAAAAAGATGGTAAAATAATATACATAGCTTCAGCAGTAGGTCATCTATTCAATTTAACATATGTAAAAGGACAGAAAGGTTGGCCAGTATTTGAGCTTGTTTGGGAACCTAGCTTCAAAAACAAAACTTCTGCATTCACAAAGAGATACTATGATTTACTAAAAAAACTAGCAACAAAATCCTCTGAATTCATAATAGCAACAGACTATGATGTAGAAGGAGAAGTAATAGGCTGGAATGTTCTACGTTTTATATGTAACCAAAAAACAGCTAAAAGAATGAAATACTCAACTCTTACTTCAGAAGAACTATTATACTCTTTTAATAATACTGAAAAAGAACCTAACTGGGGAAATGCATATGCAGGAGAATCAAGACATATAATTGATTGGTTATACGGAATAAACCTATCAAGAGCTTTAATGTCTGCAATAAAGACTTCAGGTTCTTTCAAAATACTCTCTATAGGTCGTGTTCAAGGACCTGCACTAAAGATAATAGTTGATAGAGAAAAAGAAATATCTAATTTCAAACCAGAACCCTACTGGCAGGTATTTGCTTTAACTAAAAATCCAGAAAAAGAAGAAGAACTTGAATTCAAACATCCTAAAGACATATTTGATAAAAAAGAACTAGAAAAATTTGATAATATTAATGAAGCTCTAGCTTCAACAGAAAAAAAAGAAGAACTAACTCCTCCCCCAAGTCCATTTGACCTTACAACGTTACAAAGAGAAGCTTACAGATTCTTAAAGTTCTCTCCCTCTCAGACTTTACAATTAGCTCAAAAATTATACTTAGACGGAATAATATCTTATCCAAGAACAAGCTCTCAAAAGATTCCAGATGCAATAAAACCTTTAGAAATACTAAAGAAACTCTCAAAAATCTTTAAAGAAACTAAATTAGCAACAAGAAAAAAACCTATTGAAGGTATAAAATCAGACCCAGCACACCCTTCAATATATCCTACAGGAGAAATCAAAAAGCTACCTGAACAAGAAGAAAAGTTATGCAACTTAATAGCAAAAAGATTTATTTCTTGTTTCTGTCCAGACTTAAAAACAGCAAACAAAAGAATAGTTCTTACCTCTACTTCCCCAAAAACAAAAGAAGAAGTAAAATTCACAGCGTCTGGTTCAATAATCCTAGATAAAGGATGGTCAGCAGTATATCCTTCCTCTTTAGAAGAAGCTCATCTTCCAGACTTATCTGGAAAAGTAAAAATAAACAAAATCGATATAAAAGAAAAAGAAACACAACCACCAAGCAGATACACTCCTGCTTCTCTTGTTACTCTGCTAGAAAAAAAGAACCTTGGAACAAAAGCAACAAGAAGCATGATAGTAGATACTCTATTCTCTAGAGGTTATCTAGATGGAAAAAGCATACAAGCCACTCCTTTAGGAATAAGACTTGTAGATACGTTAGACAAACACTCTTCAATAATTATTGATGAGAATCTAACTCGTTCTTTAGAAGAAGAAATGGAAAAAATACAAGAATCTAAATCTGATTTTGAGAAAAACAGCAAAGAAATAGTAGAAAAAGCAAAGAAAATAATATCAGATATAGCAAAAGAATTCAAATCAAAAGAAAAGGAGATAGGTCAAGACTTATCATCAGGTTTACAAGACTTAAGAAAAGAGCAAAATGAACAAAACGAACTTATTATCTGCCCTACATGCAAACAGGGTAAACTAAGAATACTATTTAATAGAAAATCAAGACGCTATTTCGTAGCCTGCTCAGCATATCCTAACTGTAAGCAAACATACTCATTACCACCAAATGCACTAATAAAAAGAGCAGAAAATAAAATATGTCCTGCAGATAATTTCCCAAAACTTCTAGCAATAAGAAAAGCAAAACGTCCGTGGGAATTCTGTTTTAACCCAGAATGTCCAATTGAAAAAGAAAAAAGAGCTCTATAAAAACCTTAACAAAAGCTAAAAATTAGAAACATTTATATAGTAACTATAGTTGGTATATAATATGGAAAAAACAACTATACAAATAAATCAAAATACGCTTGAAAGACTTAAAATACTAAAAAATGTTGAGAAACAATCTTATGATGATTTACTAAATAATTTAATAGATAATACTGAAGAAGAATCTTTAACAGAAAATGAAATTGAAGAAATAAAGCTAGGTCTTGAAAATATAAGAAAGGGTCATGTAAAACCAATAGAACAAGTAGCTAAAGAACTTGGAATTTTTCTAAAATAATATGTATTCAATTCAAATAGAAAAAAATGCAGAGATTTTTCTAAAAAAATTAGAAAAGAAAGATGCTGAATTAATACTTAATAAATTATATTCGATTAGAGATAATCCTTTTAGATTCTTAAAAAGACTTCAAGGAGAAAAGCTTTGGAGATTGAGAATAGCAGATTATAGAGCAATATTAGAAGTTATAATATCAGCAAATAAAATAATAGTTGTAAGAATAGGAAAAAGAGAAAATATATACTATTAATCTTATTTACCCTTTCTATCCCAAGCTCTCAAACTAGGTCTTACTTTCAAAGAATGACTCTTACTTGTCAATCCCCTTGATTTCTTAGCAACACTTGTTAATCCTCTAATAGCTCTATTTCTATTACTTTCTTCACATATCCAACCTAATTCCTTATCGCTCTTTATTTCAGGTTTACTAGGATCTACTAATATAACTTCAAAGAAATAATACTTTCCATCTTTTCCAATATTATAAGAATTAAGAACTTCCATGTTCTTATGATGATTCTGCGCTCTCACTTCGGCTACCCATTGATAACTCATCTTCAAAACCTTTCTTACATGCTGTTTTCTTGACTTTCTTCCGTGCTTATGTCTTGACCTCTGTCTTCCTCCTCTCTTTACTCTAACTCTTACAACAACTATTCCTTTCTTAGCCTTATATCCAAGAGCTCTTGCTCTATCTAATCTCAAAGGCTTATCAACTACTTGAACAGCTTCAGAAGCTCTCCACTCAATCAATCTAGTCTGAACACTCTCTCTATCTCTATTCTTCCATGCTTCTTTTAAATAATGAGTTAATCCATTAACCATTCTTAACTCTAGAAAAAACGCTTTTTAAACCTTTAGAATAGATTAACAATCAGATAGTATTACTATAATTTATATAGATGCTCTACTAAATTATTTATATGAATATTGAGAAAGAAACTATTAAAAGAATGTATGAAAAAGAAAAACTCAATACTTATGAAATAGCAAATAAACTTGGATGTTCTCAAGGAACAATCTGGAATAATTTAAAAAAATATAGAATTAAGACAAGAAAAAGAAATGAATTAAGGTCGAAAGTTCCATCAAAAGAAGAGCTTATCAGACTTTATACTGAAAATAGATTATCAACCTGGGAGATTCAAAAAAGATATGGTTATTCTAGAAGCACAATTCATTTAAAATTGAAAGAATTCAATATTCAGATTAGAAATAGATCTGAATCTCATATAATTTATCCTAAATTTAATTTTTCAGGAGATTTAATAGAAAAAGCTTATTTAATAGGTTTTAGAATAGGAGATTTAGGTGTAAGAAAACAATATACTAATAGTAGAACAATCACTATAGCCAGTGGTAGCACTATACAAGAACAAATAAACTTAATAAATAATTTATTTAAGGCTTATAGTAAAGTCTGGATTAAAAGATGTAAAGAAAAGACTAATGTTCAGATAATAGTAAACGAATCTTTTAGCTTTTTATTAAGTAAAGATTATCCGTCTTGGATAGAAAAAAATGAGGATTACTTCTATTCTTTTTTAGCAGGATTTACAGACGCAGAAGGAAATATTAGTATTAGTAATAATATGGCTTATTTTGGACTAGGAAATTATGATAAACTAATCTTATTCAAAATATATGAACACTTAAATAAATTAGGAGTAATTTGTAATAAACCTCTATGTAGTCATATGGAAGGTAAATTTAATAAACAAGGATTCAGATATAATGCTGATTATTGGTCTTTAAGAATACATAGAAAAAAATACTTATTAGAACTTCTAAAAAATCTTAGCCCTTATTTAAAACATGAAAACAAGGTAAAAGCTTTAAATATTGCAATAACGAATATAATTGAAAGGAATAAGATAAATGATAAATGATAAATTTTATGTAACAACAGCAATAGATTATGTAAACGCTAAGCCTCATGTAGGGCATGCATTTGAAAAAACTCTAGCTGATGCAGTAGCAAGATATCATAGGTTAAAAAAAGAAGATGTTTTCTTCCTCACTGGAGTTGATGAAAATGCCCAAAAAAATGTTGAAGCTGCTGAGAAGGCAGGTATTTCAGTAAAAGAATTCATTGATAAAAATTCAGCTCACTTTTTAGAGCTATGCAATAAATTAAATATATCATATTCAGATTTTATTAGAACTACTGCAAAAAATCATGAGAAAGTAGTCCAAGATTTTCTAAGAAAATTAATTAAATCAAAAGACATATACAAAGACACTTATGAAGGATCTTATTGTCTTGGATGTGAAACATATTATACTGAAAAGGATCTTATTGAAGGAAGATGTCCTGAACATAAAACTAAACCAGAAAAAAGAACAGAAGAAGCTTATTTCTTTAAATTAAGTAAATATGAAAATAAATTATTAAAAATAATTCCTAAATATGTTATTCCTAAATCTAAAGCTAATGAAATAATAAAAAGAATAAAAGAAGACGGTTTAAATAATATTTGTATTAGTAGAAAAGGTGCAAAATGGGGTATAAATTTTCCAGATGATAAAAATTTCAAGGTTTGGGTTTGGGTAGACGCATTAATTAATTATATATCTGGATTAAAAGATAAAAATAAATACTGGCCAGCCCAATTACACATTATAGGTAAAGGAATAAATTGGTTTCACTCAGTAATCTGGCCAGCACTATTAATGTCAGCTAAAGAGAAATTACCTAAAAATTTACTGGTTCATGGATATATTAATATTGGTGGAGAAAAGATGTCTAAGTCTTTAGGTAATATTGTAGACCCATTATTACTTCTAAATAAATATGAAGCTGATACTGTTAGATACTCTTTGTTAAAATGTTCTGTATTTGATGATACTGAATACTCTGAAGAAATACTAATTGATAGACACAATCATGAACTTGCAAATAAACTAGGTAATTTAATAAGTAGAGTAAGTGCTCTAGCTGAACAATATGGATTAGAAAGAACAAAAATTTTAGACTCTTCTTCATTAATAAAAAATGTAGATGCTCATTTTGAGAAACTTGAAACAGACAAAGCTCTAAACAACATATTCTCTTTTATAGATGAGTTAAATGAACTTATACAGCACAAAAAGCCTTGGGAAAATAAAGACAAGAAAGTATTATATCAGCTAGCAAACGGAATAAAAGATATTGCAATTCTACTCTCTCCATTTATCCCAAGCACATCAGATAAAATATCAAAAACATTCAATTTCGATATATCACTAAAATCTCTTAAAACTCCTCTTAAGATAAGCAAAATAAAGAAATCAGAGATTTTATTTAGAAAGGTTGATAAATCTCCTGAAACAATAGATAATATGCCTAAACAAAAAGCACAAAAGAACGAAGTAAAAGTAAAGCATCAAGAAACCAAACAAATTAGCACAATTGCTCCTGAAAAACCAACAAAAGAAAACAAAGATAAAATAAGTTATGAGGATTTTACAAAAGTCCAATTAAAGATAGGTAAAATCCTTTCAGTAAAAAATCATCCAAATGCAGATAAACTTTATGTCTTAGATATCGATTTAGGAAATGAAGATAAAAGAACTATAGTAGCAGGTCTTAGAAACCACTATCAACCAGAGCATCTTAAAGGTAAAAAAGCAGTATTTGTAGCAAACCTTGCTCCAGTAAATCTTAGAGGAATAGAAAGCGAAGGAATGATTCTAGCAGCAGTAAACGAAGATGACTCTCATGTAACTATTCTAACACCAGATAAAGATATTCCAGAAGGAAGTAAAATTAGATAATCAATCTTCAAGCTTTCTTCTTTCCTCTCTAATTTCTTCATCTCTTTGAGCAATTTCTTTCTTCCAATACTCTATTAAATAAGGATTATCTCCAGAATAAGATTCAATTTTCTTTCTATGTTCTTCCTTACTTCTCTCAAGACCTTCAATACGTCTCTTTATTTTTTTATTTTTACCCATGATTCTTTCTGTTTATTAATTTCTTTAAATATATATGAATATAGCCTCTCAGCTTCTTTTATAGGTAACTTATCCATATTATCATTACTCTCTTTTACAGATAAATAAATATGATAAGACTTCAGACTTCCAGAGACACTTTTAACAATATATAAAAATTTCTTTCTAGACCATTTTTCATTTTTTAAAATACAATCAACAATATAAAGTTCTCGCAATCTTAAAATCAAAGAATATGCTGTGCTTTGACTCACAAAACTTTCATTTTTTTCCTTAACAAGCTTAATTTCAGAATCAACTAACTTCATAGCAGAAAGAGAAGTATTAAAATGAAATGACAAATTTTGTTTTGAAAAATTAGAATCTCTATATTTATTAAAAATGCTCTCATTTGTAATAGCCTTAGCTTCCTTAAGCATAGGTAGTAAGGGTAATATATTTATCTCAAGTTCTTTCTTTAGACTATTTTCTGATATTAAAATAATCTCATATTTTCCATTTTTAATTTTTGTATTAATAGATTCAGTTATAACTAAAACATCAACATCACTTCCTGAATATTCCTCTCCTCTAGCATAACTTCCAACCAAAGCAATTCCAATTATATCTGGAAGATAATCACTCAAAAGCTCAAATATTTCTTTATTTATATCTAAAGGTTTTTCAATTAACTCAATTCTAGCCTTACCATTTAGCCATTCTCTAGGTAATATAACTCCAGCAGAATTACCCACTCTAACTATAGACTTAACAATTTCCATGTTATAACAATGTTATAACATTATATAAATCTTTTTACATGGATGAAGACTAAAATAAACAAGCTATTTATAAGAATTATTATATTAAACTACCAATCAAATAAACCTTCAAAGATTCCAACTTTCTCTTTATAGTTATTATTACCCATTATTCTTGCAGCAATCATTCTATAAGCTCTTGAAGCCTTACTCTTTGGATGTGTATGCATAATTGCATCTTTCAATACAAGTGCTGATTGCATATTTCTATCTTCAGGTATAACTCCAATTATAGGCAACTCTAACATATCTCTTATATTGACAATGGGCATCTCACTCTTAACGCCACGAACTCTTGTAACTATAACTCCCTTTACACTCTTTCCAAGCTGTTCAATCAATTTACTAGCTTTCAAAGCATCTGTAACTGCAGGAATTTCTGGATTTGTAACAATAACTATATCATCAGCAGATTCAATTGAAGCAATTGCCTCTTCACCTAGACCAGCAGCAGAATCATAAATAACATAATCAGCCATTTTTCTAAGTTTCTTTCCAACATCTTTCAATTTACCATGATTCAACCTTCTTAGTTCTCTGACACTCAAAGAACTAGGAATTATCTTAGTCCCTGATTCATGTTCATATATTGCATCTCCAATCTTAGCTTTTCCAATAAGAACATGATTCAAACTCACAGGAACTATTGGAGCACCAAGATGTAATCCAATATTAGGAGTTGTAAGATTTCCATCAAGAATAATTACTTCTTTTCCAAAATGATTCAAAGCTACGCCTAAATTTATAGCAGTCGTAGTCTTTCCAACCCCCCCTTTTCCAGATGTAATAGTAATTAACTTTGCCATTTAAACTGATTATGAAACAATCATAATAGTAAAAGAAATTATTTAAGAGCACTTATAAACCTTTCTAACAAATTCGAATATTCTTTCAATTTATCGAGATTAATATTAACTATTTCTCCTCTAAAAGTGACTTTCAAATTAACTCCTTTCCTAAACTCACTCTCCCTTACTTTTTCCAAAATTTCAATATCTCTAAAAAGCTCATATAATTCAAGAGTCTCCCTTACATCAGTATTATCAGCATAAATTTTCTTCAATTGAACCTGTTTAGCTCTAGGAGCATCAGGAACTGGCTTCCACTTCTTTTGCTTCTTAGCTTTCTCAACAAGCAAATCCATTCCTTGCTCAATCATATGCTTCCATCTCAAGAGAAGATTTATAATAACATCACAAGTCTTAGTATACTTTAGACTTACATAAAGAAGATGATCGGCACTAATTTTTTCTTTTATTATTCTTTCCATAAATAAATCACCCTATAACTAGGGAAAGTAAAATGACTTCCTTATTTAAATACCTTTCTAGAAATTATAAGCCTAAATAGGCACTACAAATGCTCTAAGATTACCTTTAAATAATAGAATATCAAGAAATAACAATGCAATCTGCTAAATTATCAAAAGAGGTAAATCCTGAGAATTACACCATCTTAATAGAACCTAACTTTGAAAACCTCACTTTCAAAGGCAAAGTAGATATAAAAATAAGAACAAAATCTAAATTAAACACTTTAACATTACATTCAAGCGACTTAAATATAGAAAAAACATATCTACAGTCAAATCTTGAGGAACAAGCCCAAATTAACTTAAACCAAAAAGAAGAAACCTTAAAATTAACCTTTAAAGATGACTTAAAAGACTCTGAAATTCTTACAATAGAATTCTCTGGAAAAGTCTCAGACAAGCTAAAAGGTTTATACAAGGCCACCTATCATGAAAACAACAAGGAAAAACACTTCTTAACTACTCAATTTGAAGCACCTTATGCTAGAAGATGTTTCCCCTGCTTTGATGAACCTTCAAAAAAAGCAACTTTCAACCTTTCTCTAAAAATACCTGAAAACTTACAGGCAATTTCTAACATGCCCATATTAAAAGAAACAAAAGAAAACAAACAAAAGATAATAACTTTCAAAGAATCTCCTATAATGTCAACATACTTATTATATTTTGGAATTGGAGAGCTTGAATTCTTAGAAGATACTTACAAAAAAGTAAAATTAAGAGTAGTTACAACACCTGGAAAGAGCAAAGATGGCAAATTTGCAATAGATTTAACTAAAAAATTCTTAAAATACTTTGAAGAATTCTCAAACATACCTTACCCTCTTCCAAAATTAGACTTGATAGCAGTTCCAGACTTTGAAGCAGGAGCTATGGAAAACTGGGGAGCTATAACTTTCAGAGAAATACTTCTTCTTCAAAATGAAAAAACATCAACTTCAGTAAAAAAAAGAATAGCTGAAGTAGTAGCACACGAACTCTGGCATCAATGGTCTGGTAATCTAGTAACTATGGAATGGTGGGAAGACCTCTGGTTAAATGAAAGCTTTGCAACCTACATGGCTTTCAAAGCAATGAATCACTACTTCCCAGAATGGAACTCACTAGAAGACTTTGTAATAGAAGAAACTTCAGGAGCATTCTCAAAGGACTCTCTAAAAACAACACATTCAATAGCAGTAAATGTAAATAATCCAAATCAAATATCTGAAATATTTGATGCAATTAGCTACGGTAAAGGAGGTAGCGTATTAAGAATGATAGAGTCTTTCTTAGGAGAAGAAAACTTCAAGAAAGGAGTTCAAAAATATCTATTAAAATATAAATACAAAAACGCAATAGCATCAGACCTCTGGGATAATTTAGCAGAATTTTCAAATCAACCTATAAAAGAAATAATGATAGACTGGCTTACAAAACCAGGCTATCCTCTAATAGAAGTCTCCCAGAAAAACAATACAATTAGCTTAAAACAAAAGAAGTTCAACTCAAAAACAGGAGATAAAAACTTCTGGAAAATACCTTTAACAATCAAATCTGAAAAGGAAACATTAAAAGAACTATTCAAAGAAGAAAAAACATCCATAAATATAAAATCAAGCTTTTTCAAACTTAACAAAGGACAACACGGATTTTACAGAATAAAATACGACCAAGAATCATTAAATAACCTATCAAATCTTATATTAAACAAGAAAATATCTTCTATAGATAGATATGGAATACAAAATGATTTATTTAATCTCTGTCTATTCGGAGAGATAACTCTAGATACCTATTTACATTTCATAAAAGCATACAAAAACGAAGACAACTACACAGTTCTTCTTGATTTATGCTCAAATTTAAGGGAAATATATAACACATTTTCACAAGAAAAAATATCGAATGAATCATGGAATAAATTCAAACAAATATCTATACAACCTTTCAAAAATAAAATAAAACTTCTTGGCTATCTACCAAAAGAAAATGAATCTCAACAAGATACCTTAACACGTTCTCTATCAATAAGCTATCTTCAATTTGCAGATGATAAAGAAACTTTAGATTTCTGCAATCAACAATTCAATAAATTCATAAAAGACCCTAGTTCTGTACACCCAGATATAAAAGGCCCTATAATTGTAGCCTCAGTAGAACACGGAAATAAAGAAACTTATCAAAAGCTTCTTGAAATTTATAAAAAGACATCAAATATAGAAGAAAAAATAAAAATCCTCTCCTCGTTATTCAGATTTAAAGACGAATCTTTGCTAAAACAAGCACTAGACTTTTCATTAACAAAAGAAGTTAGAATACAAGACCTTAGAACGGTATTTTCAATGACTGAAGCAAACTCATCAGCAAGTAATTTCTTCTTCAATTGGGCAAAAAACAACTGGAATAAACTAAAAGAACTTGAAAAAAGCCCATATATCTTCATGGGACTAATCAGAACCACAATTCTATTATCCTCAAAGAATGAAAGAAATGAAGTAAAACAATTCCTTACAAAAGAAAAAGTAGAATATGAGAGCACAAAAGCAAATTCATTTGAAATTGCAGAAATCACAGATTCATTTATAGAAAAGAACAAACAGATTCTAGCTAATTATTTAAAATAATGAAATTATATTATCTATTCACTCAACATAACAATAGCTTCAGCAACGTCTTTTGTTTGATTAAGCGCTTTTCTAGCTTCTTCTTCTGAAACACCAGTCTTTTCCATAACTAATTCTACATCTTCATCAGAAAATTGAACTTCCTTGCTCTCTTCTCTTGCATTTCCAGTAATCTGCCAGCTTCCCTGCCCTTGCATAGTTATTTTCTGAACTAAAGCAGGTTCTATAATTATTCTCTTATCTTTTCCTTCAATTACTACCCTTTCTACTTCTATCTCTTCCTGCTTGATACCCATCTGCTTCATCATAGCTTTCATCTGCCCAGGATTTATTCCACCAAACATAATTTCTTCTAAGAAAGAGTATTTTTATAGCTTTCTAATAAAGTTTATATTAAATTAAGCAACAACCGGCCAAAACATCTTCAAAGCTAGAACAAAAACTAGCACAAGAACTAGGAAAACAATAACTTGAACAGGAGTTATAGTTAATCTGCTCTTATATTCAGAATCATATCTAACAATACCTCCAAAAGCACTAGGAACTCCAGTATTTGATTCAGCCATACTAAATATCAGAAAAACCAGTATAAAAATCTATTCCTTCAAAAGAACTTGAAGTTAAGATAAACTATAAAAAGATAAAATTCCTTCAATCATAATGAAAAAAACATATTTAGCTATCATTATTATAATACTAATTGGAGTTCTTATATTATCATCAATATTTATAGAAAATAAAAATGATAACTTGGAAGAATATATCATTAATAAGAATCTAGAAAATAAATATCATAAATTACAATATGACTCTTACAGAAAAGAACTCGCTAATCAAGATGAATCTCCTGGAAAAGCTATAGAGAGTTCAGAATTTATGTGTATAAATGGAGTATATTCGGAAGGATTATTATATGAATATAAAGCTCCAAAAGAAGGGTATATAGGTGGAGACTGGAGAAAAGTATGGGTAGTAGACTGTAAAAATAATTATTTTATATATGAAATAAGCGATGCTGGATCAAAGTTTTATGGACCATTTCCATTCATAGTCATTGATTAATCATCTAATTTAGCCAAAAACTTTTTCTTATCATTTCCAGGAACATCCTTACCCCAGAGTACAAATATTCTATTTATCTTATTCCAATACCGCTTAGGAGCAACTTTCTGTAATTCTAATTCGGTCTGATCAGCGCTCTTAGTTTTAACAAATCCAAACAAATTAGCTATTCTATGCACATGAGTATCAACACAAATAGCGTCTTTATTATGCAATTCACCTAAAACTAAATTAGCAGTCTTCCTCCCAACTCCAGGCAATTTAACTAATTCTTCAATATTATCAGGAACTTTACCATTATAATGAGAAATAAGCATTTTCGCACACGCTATAATATTCTTACTTTTAGTCCTATTATAATTCAAGCTCTTAAGTACTTTCAAAACATCAGCATATTTAGCGTTAGCTAAATCTTTCAAATTCCTATATTTCCTAAACAACTCTTCAGCAATAGGAATAGTGGTTTCATCTCTTGATTGTGCAGACATTATAGTAGCAATAATCAACTGCCAGTCCTTTTCCCATCCCTCACCAGCAAGCCTCTTATCGCTTTTACCATATTTTTTCTCAGCTTTATTAAATATCTCTAAGAAATAATCTGTTTTGTTCATGGTATTCTCGTAAAAATATCTTTTAATTTTTCAATAATGGTTAAAAGAGCAGGAAGTGCGCTGTCCAAATAAAAGTTCTCGATAGGCTTTCCCTCATAAGAACTTTTATTCCTTCGAAGGCGTAGATCCTGCACTACACTCAATTCATAGTCAGTCAATCCATATTTTTTAACAAAATCTATAACATCTTTGTGTGCATTCTCTCCAACAGATTTATATCCCTCTTTCAATGCAATTGCAACACAAAGTTCCTTTAGTACTTCATAATATGTTTCAGCAATAAGCGTTGCAGGAGCGTTAACTTTCCGTAAGTCAATTACGAATGTCTCTCGAGAAAGAGCCATTTTGAAAATAGAGTGTGCGCGTTCTTTATCAGGAAATACTTTAATCATGTAAAAGCCTGAAAGTACCCTCTCAGTACAATACCATTAATAAGATTATTCTTTAATGCAGCAGGTATATTCTGAACCTGCTCGTCAAAGAGCAAGTGCACATGCTTACCAAGTTTTTTTTGATAAGTATCAAGAATAATCTTCTTTTCTTTCCCAATAATAAAAAGGTCTATATCAGATCCTTCGATAGATTCTCCTTTTGCAGAACTTCCATAAAGAATAATAGCCTTAGGAGCTAAATGTTCCCATAAATAGTCAATCAGACCTGAATGGTTAAGTTCATATAATACACTTAATTTCTTATAAAAGATAAAATCCTTATTTTCTCTCTGTGCCTTATACCATGGTTTTCCTTTTTTAGTCAGAGTGACAATTAATTCCTTTTTTTCAAATTCTTTCAAATATGTAAGCACAGAAGGTGGAGAAAGGTTGGCAAGACGAGATAACTCTCGCAATCCAAATTCTGTAAGTGAAGCATCCATGAATACCTTAAGTACTTTATATCTGTTATTTTTTTCTAACATATGTAATAATAATATGACATCTGTTATAATTTAATAACAATAGTATTTAAAGGTTCCTAAACGTTCATACTTCTATTAGACCTGTTTGAAAATACGAAGAAAGAACAAATTGGAATCAAGATAGAAAGCCCGGAATTTGCAGAGCTCCAAAGAAATATTTTCCAATTGTTATGGAAACAGGCAAAGCGGTAAAAAGATATCTTCTTGGTGAAATTACAACTTTGCTCTTAACCTAGCTATCGGAGCAATTAATTCTGGTTTAACAAAGCGCTCTAGTCCTTTAAGTGCCCCGTCAAATGCATGCAAATCTACTTGTGTAAAAGATCTCACAAGTGTATCTGGCGCTAAATGCCCTACCAAAGCACCATTGCAATCCTGAAGACTTTTCCCGCCACGAATCCGAGATCCAGACGCGAGTTTGCCGACATAGGATACCATAAGTTTTGCTTCGCTAGAATGATCATTAAGGTAAACACCCATATTTTCATCTTGCTTTGTTTGACTTTTTACCCAATCATAGACTTCATACATTAAACGAGAATCCTCTGCAAATTCTTCTGGAAATAACTTCTTAGATATCTTGGAAGGAAAACAATCTTTATAACCTCTTCCATCTTTATACAGTTATGTCATACCCCCCACTATCAGATCTAAAAAACTGGTCTCCTGAGATAGAATCTAAAATAACTAAGCACTGGAAAGAAGCTGAAAAGTATGTTTTCAATGAAAAGACTAAGAAAAAAATATATTCAATAGACACGCCTCCTCCATACATAAATACACCAATCCATATGGGACATGCCTGTACTTATTGTTTTATGGATTTCTTTGCAAGATACAAAAGAATGAAAGGCTTTGAAGTTCTCTTCCCGCTAGGCTTAGACAAAAATGGTCTTCCAATAGAAATGTCTGCTGAAAAGAAATATGACGTTTCAGCTTTCAAAATAGGAAAAGACAAATTTATAGAACTCTGTAAAAAGATGTTATCAGAAACCGAAGCAACCTCTATAGACTCTTTCGCAAAACTAGGGATTTCATTCTCTTCATATAAGAACACTGGAAAAATAGGAAGCATTTACGAAACAGACTCTCCAGAATATCGTTCTCTAACACAATCAACATTCATTAAATTATACAGAGAAGGCCTTATCTATCAAGATTCAAGAATAAATAACTGGGATACAAAACTACAAACAACAGTAGCAGATGCTGAAATAGAATATAAAGAATTACCAAGCACATTCAATCATATAAAGTGGAAAGTCAAAGAAACAGGGGAAGAAATAATAATAGCTACCACAAGACCTGAATTAATATGTACTTGCGGAATGATAATATACAATCCAGAAGATAAAAGATATCAAAAACTACTAGGAAAAACAGCTATAAGTCCCATATTTGGAAAAGAAGTTCCTATTCAAGAGCATCCATTTGCAAAAATAGACAAAGGTTCTGGTCTAGTAATGATGTGTTCAGCAGGAGATTTAACAGATATTCAGTTTTTCAGAGAAATGAAAATTAAACCAACTATAGCCATAAACAAATTTGGAGCAATGAATGAACATGCTGGTCTTTTATCCGGATTGAAAGTAAAAGAAGCAAGAAAAAAGATAATTGAAGAACTGAAAAAAGAAAATCTATTAGTAAAACAAGAAAACATAATGCACAACACTCCTATTTCTGAACGTTCGGGAGCAGAAATAGAATTCATAGAAATGCCTGAATTCTATCTAAAACAGAAAGACTACATAGATAATATAATGGAAATAGCGAGTAAAATAAAATTTTATTCTCCACAATCAAAGAAAATACTAGACTCCTGGCTTGACTCAATTTCAATTGACTGGCCTATCTCAAGAAGAAGATTCTATGCAACACCAGTTCCATTATGGCACACAAGAGATAAAGAAAATAATCAATTAACTGCTCTCCCTGAAGAAGGAAAATATTACGAACCTTGGAAATTAAGCCCAAATAAAGATTTTGAAGTTTTCAAATCTGGAAAATACATAGGAAAAGTAAAAGACTTTCCAAAAGAATCATGGACAGCAGACGAGCGCGTTTTAGATACCTGGTTTGATTCTTCAATTTCAGAACTATTTATATCAGGTTATCTTACTAAAGATTCTTTATTCAAAAAAATATATCCTATTTCACTTCGTCCTCAAGGAAAAGAAATCATACGTACCTGGTTATATTATACATTGCTTAGAGGTTATCTAGAAACAGAAAAACCTGCATTCAAAGATGTCTGGATAAATAACCACATACTAGATGAAAAAGGAAAGAAAATGTCAAAATCTTTAGGAAATATAATAGACCCTCAAGAGATAATAAGAGAATTCGGTGCAGAAGCGATGCGTCTCTGGACTTCTCTTGAAGGAGACTTGACAAAACAGGACTTTACTTGCTCAAAAGAAAAAATAAAAGCAGAAATGAAAACTATAAACAAATTAATCAACATATCTAAATTCGTCTCTCAATTCAATAAACCTAAGAGAGCAAAGATAACAGAGCTAGATTCATTATTCATAAATGAAATAGAATCAATAATCTCAGAAGCAGATAAATCCTACGATCAATATGATTTCCATCATCCAGCTCTAAAATTAAGACATTTCTTATGGGAAATATTTGCATCACACTATATAGAAATTGTAAAAAACAGAGCTTACAACCAAGAAAAAAACTTCACAAAAGAAGAGAGCGAATCAGCAAAATACACCCTCTACTATCTACTAGAAAGACTAATACAAGGACTTTATCCAATAATACCTCAAGTCACTTCAACTCTAGCAGATGAATTCAAAATATCTCTATCAGAATTTCCTAAAACAAATAAAGCAAAATCAGATAAATCCCTAATAAATTCTATCATAGCCTTTAACAGCGAAGTCTGGAAAGCAAAGAGAGATAAAAATATATCTCTAAAAGAACCAATTTCAGGAATTAAGATACCGAAAGAACTTCTTCCTTTCAAGAAAGACTTAATAGCCTGCCATAATCTAAATTAAACTTAGCTTTCAATAACCACAACATTTATATATAATATTAAGTATAATAAAATATAACTTAATATATAATATGGAAGAAACAACTGCAATCGTAAAAACAAGAAGAATTGGAGGTTCATTGGTAGTGACTATTCCATCACACATAGTAAAATCTGAGAAAATCAACGAGAATAATCTTTTGAAAATAAAAGTAATGAAAAAAAGAACTAGTTATCTAGGAGCACTAAAAGGAATAGGTTCATACAATAGAGAAGAAGATCGAGCAAAGGGTCAACTCGATGAGGATTAATGAAATTGTTAATTGATGCACATGCATGGATTGAATATTTATTAGGTAGTCAGAAGGGAGAAAAACTAAATGAAATCCTTCTTAATGAAGAAAATGAGATCAAGGTTATTTCAATCACTATATCTGAAGTTTTAAGCAAAACAAAACGTATGGGGATGAATATAGAAACAGCATATAATTCAATAATTAATAACTCAGAAATAATAGAAACAAACGCTCAAAGCGCTAAAGAAGCCGGTTTACTTCACGCAAAAATGAAGAATGAAGGTAGTTCAATAGGTATAGTTGATTGTTTATTGATAAAAACAGCAATACAAACAAATTCAAAATTAGTAACTGGTGACTTGCATTTCAAAAATTTTAAAGAAGCGATAATCCTATAATACCAACTTTTATTAACCTTTTAATTTTATCACATTTATGCCTACATATGAAGTATCTGAAGTAACTGATAAACAAAAACAAGAGCTTGAAGAGCTTGTAAATCTTCTTCAAAGTATAAGGGGAAGCCATACTGAATTAGTAACTGTTCTAATGCCTGGCGGAACAAACATACATCAAGTTTCAAGCCAACTAGCAAGTGAAGCAGGAACAGCTGAAAACATAAAATCCAAAGCTACAAGAAATGCAGTAGTTACTGCCTTAGAAACAATAATAAGAAAATTAAAAGAATATAAGCAAACACCAAAAAACGGACTAGCTTTATTCTGTGGAAATGTCTCAGAAAAAGAAGGTGGACAAGATATTCAAATCTGGGCTTACGAACCTCCAAAACCATTAAACGTCAGATTATACAGATGCGATAAAGTATTCGTCTTTGAACCATTAAAAGAAATGCTTAATGTAACTGAAGTCTATGGTCTTCTAGTAATGGATAGAAGAGAAGCAACAATAGGAGTTCTAGAAGGAAAAAAAATAAATGTTGTAAGAGTATTAACCTCAAACGTTCCTGGAAAGATAAAAGCGGGTGGTCAGAGCGCAGCCCGCTTTGAAAGAATTACAGAAAGCTTAGCAAAAGAATTTTTCAAAAGAGTAGCAGATGCAATGAAAGAAATATTTTTTGAAATGCCAAAATTAAAAGGTATTCTTGTAGGGGGTCCAATACCTACAAAAGAAGAATTTCTAGAACAAGGTGAACTAGTAACAAAATTAAAAGAGAAGGTCATCTCAATTAAAGATATAGGTTATACAGATGAACATGGTCTTGAACTTCTAGTTTCAGCATCAGAAGAAGATATAGAAAATCAAGAGAGAATAAAAGAACAAAAACTAATAACTAAATTCTTTGAAACTCTTGGTAAAAAACCTCATCTAGCAGTTTATGGAGAAGAAAAGGTGAAACTAGCTCTAGAAAGAGGGGCAGTAGACATTCTACTAATTTCAAAAAAATTTGACAAGTCAAAAACAATGGAATTTGAAGAAAGAGCAAATTCTATAGGTTCATCAGTTCATATAATAACAACAGAAAATGCAGACGGAGAACAGTTCCTAAACTTAACTAAAGGCGTAGGTGCAATTTTAAGATTCGCCTTAGAATAATTAATCTTTAAGATGTTCTTCTTTAACTCGTGAAACTAATGAGAAAACAACAATAAATAATCCTAATAAAATAAGTCCATATTTAATATTCCATTTTACTAAGAAACCCATAACTACATCATTTAAGACCATAGTAAAGCTAGAAATCATAGAAATTGTAGATATAACAACTGCTCTCCTATCAGATGGAATAAATTTATGCATGTAACTATTAAACAAAGTCATTCTTGTTAAACCAAAAGATGCAATTAATATTATGCTTATTATAGCAACATATAAGTTTAGAGTTAAACCTAAGACTATAAATAAAAATCCAGGAAGTAAAGCAGATAATAATATATAATTCTTTTTTCCACCACTAATCTTCTCAAAGAAAGAAAAGGAATTCAATACTAAAATTTGTCCAGCTACTAAAAATAAATGTATAAAACCAAAATGTGCTATTGGAACATTCAAAGCCTGTAGTTTATACTGATAAACCCAGATAACAAAAAATGATAAAGCTGAAGTAATTGCTCCATCAAAAGCTAATATCTTTAAAATTCTATGATTTCCAAAGAATTTCAAGCCTTCTTTTAATGTTGCAAAATAAGACCTATTTTCACCTTCTTTTCTACCTATTTTAGGTTCTTTAAATGTTAAAATTATAAGAAAAGCTAAGAAAAGAGGTACAGCCATAAGAGACATAGCATACTGAACTCCCAAATAATGTGCAATTAAACTACCTATAGGAGCAGCAACCATAAAACCAAGAAGCTTGAAGCTTTTTACTCTACCAAAAATGATTTTAGATTTCTTTTCAGATTTAGTTTCTTTAAGAGTATCATATATAAGAGAATCATCTGCTCCAGAAATTAATGCTGAACCAATCGCCCACATTAATTCTGCTATTAAAAATAAATAAAAAGAAGGATAAATAACATAAAGAATAGCTCCAAACATAGTGCTTAAAACTCCTAAACCTATGCTTACTTTCCTACCATATTTATCTGCAACAGCTCCAGTCGGGCTCTCAAATAAAAATACACAAATCAAAAAGAAAGCTTGTAAAATCATAATTTGGAAGAAAGAAATATTCCCCCAATCAGTAAAGAATGGAATTAAAACTCCTCCATTAAAATGCAAGTTTGCAATAAAAGAAAAAGCATATATTTTTAATAAATTAAACTTCAAATCCTTATCAATAACTCTCTTTTTCATAACTACTCTCCAGACAACAATAAATAATATAAACGTATCTATTCAAAATTTAACATGGAAGATTCAATACCTCAAGCTTTACCTCAAATGAAAAAAAAGAAGTTTGAAGAACTTTCTTTAGAATCAAAGAACTTCTTTGATTATCATAAAAAGGAAATAGGTAAGTCAATGAGAGAAGGTGATAAAGTAATATCTCTAAGTTTTGACAATATAGCTGAATTTTCTCCACTCTTATCAGAAAGCCTGAGTGAAATGCCTGAACAAACAATAGAAATAATGGAAAGTGCTTTTGAGGAATTAGGAATAGGTTCAATAAAAGGTTCAAGAATACGTTTAACAGACTTACCAAATACATTCAATGTAAAGATAAGAGAAATAAGAGCAAAAAATCTCGATCAGCTTTTATCTGTTGAAGGAATAGTTCGTCAAGCATCAGACGTTCGACCTCAAGTAGTAAATGCTAAATTTGAATGTCCTACTTGTGGAGCTATTCTATCAGTTCTTCAAATTGATAGGAAGTTCAGAGAGCCTAGTAGATGCTCTTGTGGTTTCAAAGGTTCCTTTAGACTTTTATCCAAAGAAATGGTAGACACTCAACGTTTAGTAATTGAAGAATCTCCAGATTCTTTAGATGGAGGGGAACAACCTAGAAGAATAAATGTTTTCCTAAAAGAAGACCTAGTGGATCCTAAAATGGAAGATAGAACCACTCCTGGAAGTAAAGTCAAAATTCTTGGTGTTCTAAAAGAAGTTCCAGTCCCTCTTCAAACAGGAGCTATATCTACAAGATTTGACATAGCAATTGAAGCAAATAATACTATACCTCTAGAAGAATCTTTTGAAAGTTTAGACATCTCAGAAGAAGAAATAAAAGAAATATTAGAAATCGCTGCCGACCCTTATTTACATAAAAGACTAACTCAAAGCATCGCCCCAAGTATTTATGGATTTGACCAAATAAAAGAATCTGTCTTATTACAATTATTTGGTGGGGTAAAAAAGAAGAAGTCTGATGGAGGTTCAACTCGTGGAGATATACACCTTCTTCTTGTTGGAGACCCAGGAGTTGCTAAGTCGGTATTATTAAAATTCGCTTCAACAATCGCTCCCAAGGGAAGATATGTCTCAGGAAAAGCAGCTTCGGCAGCAGGTCTTACGGCTGCAGTTGTAAAAGATGAATTCCTAAAAGGATGGTCTTTAGAAGCAGGAGCAATGGTCCTCTCTAACAAAGGAGCTGTATGTATTGATGAAATTGAAAAAATGACTGAACAGGATCGTTCTGCCATGCACGAGGCAATGGAACAACAATGTTATCATCACGATACAATAATAACTTTAGCCAATGGAAAAGAAGTCAAAATAGGTGAATTTGTAGAATCTTTGCTTAATAAAAACAAAGATAAAATAATTCAAGGAAAAGACTGCCTTATTCTTCCTTATAATGAAGAAGAAGTATTAACAACGGACTTTACTAATATAAGTAAAACAAAAATATCTAGAATAAGTAAACATAAAGCATTTTCAAAATTCATAAAGATAAAATTCTCGCACGGAAGAGAAATAAAAGTAACTCCGGAACATCCTGTTTTTGTTGCAAAAGATGGAGCAATAATAACTAAAAGAGCTGATGAAGTTATTTTTGGAGATGCTATTCCAATTCCTTTAAATTACCCTATAGAAGGCAAGATCCAAAAATTAGAAAAAATACCGTATAATCATAGAGCTAAACAACATATAAAGATTCCAGAAACAAATAGTCCCGAACTCTATAAAATAATAGGGTATATATTATCGGAAGGTTCAAAAGAAAAAAATAGAGGCAAGTTTATAGGATTAAATTTCACAAACAAAGACCCAAGAGTCCTTAAAGATTTTGAAGAATTAATGCAAATAGAATTTGGAATTTCTCCTTATAAACAAATTAAGATAGATGAAAATGGGGAAAGATGGATGTATAGATACGTATCAAAAGAACTAGCAGAATTTGTTAGAACAAACATGCCTGAAATTGCAATGTTATCTGGAGAAAAACAAATTCCTAGCTGGGTAATGCAAGGAAGAAAAGAAGATATAAAGAAAATGCTTTCGGCTTTATTTGAAGGAGATGGTTATGCTTCAGCAAAAGACAGAACAATAAGAATAGGTTACAAAACTAAGTCTAAAAGACTTGCAGAGCAAATACAAGATTTACTTTTAAGATTCTCAATAAGAAGTTCAATCACTGCAGATAGAGAATATTTTAGAGTCAGTATAACCAGCTATAACAACATATTCAATTTTAAAGAAAAAATAGGATTCATAACACCAGAGAAAAATGCAATTATTGAAAAATATCTAAATGAAAAAGTTATAAGAAGATTTGTAAAAAACAAATTACCTATAGAATTCAATGAAAAGATAATATCAATCATAAAAGAAGAAGGCATAGAAAAAGTTGGGAAATACACTCAATATAATATAATCTTTGACCATCAAAAAAGAAAGGACAAATTCTCATTCTCAATAGATTTTTTAAAGAATTTACTTCCACTACTTAAAGAAGAGTCAAACAAAAAATTTATAAAAGAATTAACTAGTGAAATAGGTTGGGAACATATATCTGGAATAGAAATAATACCTAATGAATATGAACAATGGGTTTACGACATTACAATAGAACCAAACCATAATTTCATTTCTCAAGCTTCGATCTTGCACAACACAGTAACAATTTCTAAAGCAAACATTCATGCAACTCTCCGTGCAGAAACAACAGTTCTAGCAGCAGGAAACCCTAAACTAGGAAGATTTGATCCATACACTCCAATACCTCAACAAATAGATATTTCTCCAGCATTACTTTCAAGATTTGACGTTATCTTCGTAATAAGAGACTTACCAAATAAATCACAAGATGAAGCTATAGCAACTCACGTTCTGCAAGAACACAAACAAGAAATAGTTAGAGATATTATTGAGCCAAAATTACTAAGGAAATATATATCATATGCTAGACAAAAAATAAAGCCTAAACTTACAAATGCAGCAATTGAAGAAATAAAAGATTTTTATGTAAAATTGAGAAATCAATCAACTAGGTCAGACGCAGATATAAAACCTATACCTATAACAGCTAGACAATTAGAAGGAATAATACGTTTATCCGAAGCAAACGCAAAATTAAGATTGAGTCCTGAAGTTTTAGTAGAAGATGCAAGAAAAGCCATAGAATTATTAAAAATCTCTCTAAGGCAAGTAGGATACGATGAAGAAACTAAAACTTTCGATATAGACAAAATAACTTCTGGCATTTCCTCTTCAAAGAGAAGTAAGATTCTAGTTGTAAGAGAAACAATCTCTCTTCTAGAAGCAAAAATAGGTAAACTCATTCCAATAGAAGAAATAGAAAAAGCGCTAGAGGGAAAAGTAACTCAAATTGAACTTGAAGAAGCATTAAACCAATTATCTAAATCAGGAGATATATTCAGACCTAAAAAAGGATTTATACAAAGACTATAATACACTCCACAAACATTTAAAACATTATAATAACAAAACAAAATATGGAATCAACTTATAAAAGAAACGTAGCATACAAACTTAGAATAGGTCAAATACTTTCTGGAAAACCAGTAATGGAAAGTGAAAAATTAAAACATCTTGACTTAAACTCAAAACAAATAATAAGAGCAAATATTATTGCAAATATAACTGATAAATATCTACAAGAAGGTGAAAAGAAATTCGGTTCAATAACTCTAGATGATGGTTCTGGCCAGATAAAAGTTAAAACATTTGGAGATGATGTAGATAAATTCTCAAATCTCCAACAAGGCGACACAATTCTAGTAATTGGACTTTTAAGGTCTTGGAACAATGAAGTCTATCTAACTCCTGAAATAATAAGGAGCAAAGAACCCTTATATTTACTTCTAAGAAAACTTGAAGTAGAAGCGGAAATGCCAAAAACAATAGACAAATCACAATTAACAGCTATGAAAGATAAAATCCTTACAATGGTAAAAGAAGCTGAAAATCAAGGAGGAATTGATAAAGATAAAATAATTCTAGATTTAAAAGAACATCCTGATATAATAAACCAAGAAATAAAACGTCTATTAGAAGATGGAGTAGCATATGAACCTCGTCCAGGAAGATTAAGGTATTTAGGATAATAATAAATGGATATAAAGCAATTTATCGCAACAAAAGCATTTATTTCTTTTGAAGATAAAATACTAATTCTAAGAGAATCAAAAAAATATGCTGATAGCACTAATACTGGGAAATATGATATTCCCGGTGGAAGATTAAATCCTGGAGAAAATTTCATGGAAGCTCTAAAAAGAGAGATAAAAGAAGAAACTGGATTAGATATAGATATTAAAGAACCTTTCTTTGTAAATGAATGGAATCCAATCGTGAGAGAACAACAATGGCAAATTGTAGGAATATTTTTTAAATGTAATTCAAAATCAGATAAGGTTATTTTAAGCAAAGATCACGACTCTTTTATTTGGATAAATCCGAAAGAAGCTCATAAATACAATATAATAGATAACTTAAGAAAAGCTTTTGAAGAATATGTAAGAGATAATAAATAATTATCTATTCTTATTTATCTTAATAGCTATCCAAATTAAAAATACTAAAGCTATCACCAGTAAAATAAATCTAAGAAAATCACTTAAATTCTGCCAATTTCTCATACTTCCATAAAATATAGAGCCAATACCTGAAGCCATAAGAGCGCTTCCAACAGGCTCAAAACTCAAATATCTATAACCTACAAATAAAGCGACAAGTCCTACAATCAAAGAAATAATAAAAACTACTTTAGAATAATCTTTATTAGCATCATCAAAATACTTCTGACAATAATCGCACTCTTTTATAGAAATAGTACACCCACTATCATCATATTCATAAACAGATATACCAGAATCCTGAATACACAAATCAGCTTTTTCCTGAAGAGCTTTATTAAAAGTACAATTCACACCAGAGTAATCATATGCTTTGATAGGATAACTACTTCCAATATTAGGCTTACAAAAATCTTCATATTTAGGGCTTGCATAAAAAGCCTCAATTCCATAACCTAACATCAACATAAATACTATGAAGATGCCAATTCCCAAAACAAGATTTTTAACATTCATAAAAAAATATATAATTAAGACTTAATAAACATTAACACATGGTTCTAATTCCAGATCATATTCGGAATTATATTCTAAATTTAAATAACCTTTAACTTTAGTGCCTAACTTCACACAAGCATTTTTACCATTAAAAATCAAGACTCCAAGAATTTCTATATCTTGATTAATATTAAGAAATTTAACAGAATAACGACTAGACTTTACAATTTTTCCACTATCAATTAATTTTCTATCAAACATAAGAGCAGGCTTATGTTCTAAATTTATCAGTTTAGCCCTAATAATCATAAGATAAAAATCTACAGAGCGTGTCTAATAAATAAGTTCGTTTTATAAGGAGGTAACACCTCCTTCAGTTAATTAAAGGAGGTAAAACCATGTTATCTAGATGGAACAATGGAATAAACTGT
>Ga0233425_10002290_pt1 | contig 38337 bp, 63 predicted proteins | sample Watercolumn_Towu_2_FD_181712 | JGI IMG/M metagenome (GOLD analysis project Ga0233425, IMG submission 181712) | Freshwater microbial communities from Lake Towuti, South Sulawesi, Indonesia - Watercolumn_Towuti2014_140_MG | ecosystem: Environmental > Aquatic > Freshwater > Lake | place... | reverse complement strand
GAGACAAAAGATAAAACTTCCTCGATTTCTTTCGTCTCGATCAATCTCTTTAATTCGCTTTTGATGGTTTTAATTAATGTCTGCGCTTGGGTGCCGTATTCAACCGCCTGTTGGTCGGTCGCCTGATCCCTGACCTCTAAAGTCCCGGCCTCCTTGATCATCCGTTCAAGTTCGGCCTTGTGGGCATCGAAGGTGCGCCGGGCCTTCTCGATTTCCCCCTGCCAGTCACCAGCCTTGACGATTTCAAAGACCTGAACGGGCGGAATCTCTTCAAAATTTTCGAGATGTTTAACTTCGGCAAAATCTATCAATTTATTTTCCTCCATTCCGTAAAAATCGTTTTGCATTCAATATCCCCAAAAACACCGAAAAGCACTCTTCCGGATTTTTTATCCAAACCATCCTAGCGGTCCCGCCGTCCGGGTCCAGCATTAAACATCCAGGCTTAATCGTTGACAATCCCGTGTGAAAACGTACCAGGTGCCAATAGGCTCCACCAACCTGCAAGTCCCATATTTTACGGTGTTGAATCGGTGTTTTAAGATCAACAATTGCGTCTGTTTCGTCTTTCAACTTCAACCAAGGGAAGTCGGGATGTCCACAAAAATGCCATTTAGGATCAGTCAATTCAACCTCTGGTTTTATCACAACAAGATCAACCTTCTCGTCAAACCAACCCTTGAAGGAATTAAAATATCCCGTAATGTCTGAATCCAGTATCGGGAAAAACCTCAGAGCGTAGGCGATACAGGCATTATGCGCCCTCGTTCCCCTTTCGGCGGCCATTGCGATTCGGTCCGGATCTGGTCCATAATCTTGGGCAATAACGTCAAGGATGCTTGTAACGGATTCCATTAAAGCCTTTCCTCCGGAAACATCTTGTTTTGAATTAACTCAATAGACAAAACAACATCCATGCCGTTGATAGGGCCTAGCGTTGAGATTATTTCTTCGAGTCCACCCGGTCCTTCTTGGTGTGAGAAATTTATAGACACAGTAAAGTCTCCACTTTCTCCTTTTGGCCTAATCGAAAACCCCTTAAGTTTCGATTGAATTTTTAATGCGGTTGGCATCTATTCCTTTCCTTTCTATTCTCCCCCAATATCAGGTTGCACGGGAAATAATTAACCGTCACCGGAACCGTCACCGTAACCGTAACCGTAACCGTAACCGGAACCGGAACCGTAACCGTCACCGGAACCGTCACCGTAACCGTAACCGTCACCGTAACCGTAACCGTAACCGGAACCGGAACCGTAACCGGAACCGTAACCGTAACCGTAACCGGAACCGTCACCGTAACCGTCACCGGAACCGTCACCGGAACCGTCACCGGAACCGTCACCGTCACCGGAACCGGAACCGTCACCGGAATTTATCTTTTCCATACAGGAACCTCCTCGATTGTTTTTTTGGCCTTTTCGGTGCAGTCCAAAATCTCAATGGCCTGCAAAAGTTCAACCCGATCAACCGGAGCAGGAAACTTACATTTGTCGGGTTGGGTCGTCCCGTCTATGGCTAACTGAGAAAGAGATGCCGCCCCATCCCAATACCAAATCCTTCTTGCATTACGCATGACGACTTCCTGGCCGTTGCGCGACTCAAGAAATCCAGCGAACACTCCGGCAGATAAAGTCCTGACGATAACGTATTTCAGTCCGGATGTTTGATTTTTTTTTACATATTCAACGCCATTAATAATTAAAATTTCGCACTCCATTTTTCTTCCTCCTTTTATTTTTTTTATTAAACTCTGGAAAAAATCATTCTCCCCTGGCGGCGATTTCAACCAACCGCAGCCGTTCTTGAAAGCTGGCATTAATTACCCGGAGCTTCATAAGTTCTCCCATCTGTTCTCCGATGATTTCTTTTTGAGCCTTGTTTTCTGCTTCCAGCATCCTTAATAATGCTTCTCCGGCCTCCGCCTTGGCCTTCCATGAATTCCTTGGCATTTTTTTATCCCCCTAAAATTTGGTATTCGAAAAGCGCCTTCTTGATTCTCTTCTCTGTGCCAAGAGTTCGCCTCAAAAAATGCGTAAGAGAAACCCATTGGCGTTATTGATCGCAGTTCTTTCGTTCGTTCGCTTTTGCCCCCAAGCCGCTGCACCCAACTCCCCTGTTTACAGACACGCTCCGGCTCTACGTCGTTTCGTGGCAGTCTCCGGTTGAAGTTTCCATATAGTGCCGTTTTCTTAGTCCACGGATCACCATACCAGTTCGGCTGCCAGTACCACGGTTCCCCCAGTTCTGGTAACAACTTATGCAACCTCCCCACCGGATTCTCAAGCGCCCACCAGTCGGGTTTACAAAACTCAACCGTTCGAAGTACCTGTCTCACAAGTTCCAGGCTTTTCTCTGTGCGTCCGTCCTTATCTTTGGCCTTCCAGTATTGTGACCCACTAACTGCAAAGTCAGTACATGGTGGCGCGGCCAGGATTCCATCTACGGTTCCGAAGTCATTCATCACGTTTTCCATGATCCATGTTGCCGAGAGTTCCAACACGTCAGTTCCGAGTTTTTTGTCTATCTGCACCACGTTCGCTCCAGATTCCCGGTACGGGCGAGACCAGTTTCCCGAGAAGTCGAATAGCGAGAGTACCGTCTTGCCGGAACAGCAGGACATTTATTTTTATCCTCCTAAAATTTGATACTCAAAAAGCTGATTCTTGACTCTCTTTGCTTCCAGAATCAGCCCCATCGGCTCGATCACCCTTTTACGGATGTCCGAACATCTCCCCGTTGAATTGAAAATCCCCATTCCCAGGACGATTTCCTTGTTAGTCACCGGCCCCTCTTTAAGCCGCTCCAAAAGCCGGTGCTTCTGTGTTCCATTTGGGTACGGATTCGGAATTGGTATGGTTTTCATTTTTCTTGGACCTCCTCTTGTTTTCGCACTCCCGGCAACTTACCCGGCGATAATCGCCATGCGGTGTCCTTTGAAGGTAAAAGCCCTCGATGGGTTTTAGTATCCCGCAAGTTTTACAGGTTTTCTCGTTCGGAATAACCACCTTACGGGTTCCCTTTGGACGCCCAATTTTATTTTTGATTTTATATTTTGCTGAATACTCTTTTGCATTTCTCTTGTAATATTCCCGCCGCCGTTCTTTTTCGGACCTGATCTCGTCAATGGAGTGATCTTCCGCAAGAAAATTGATGCCCCTGTTGTGTTCCATCCAGATAGGATTTCTTTCTTTTCTTTTTTGCCGCAATTGCTTAGGGCATTTATGGCATGGGTGCGATTGGACATAGCCAAATTTATTGAAGTGGCCTTGATAGCGCAGGCAGGCATCTTCGGTGATTCTGGCGTGATATCGTTCGCAGGTCATTGGGTACACAAAGCCTTTTCAAGTCTTTTCCCGGACCGTCCATAAATCGACCAGGCCCATTCTGGGTTCCGCAAGAAGGACTCAAAGTCAATCTCCCGGTGATCCATTTTTTTGACAAAAAAATCTCCGAGCAATTCCAGACTGTAGTCAAAGGTTTTGTCGCTAAAAATATGAAGAGTGCCCTTCGGCTTGCCGCTCTTCGATTCTTTATAAATTGTCATTCGTCCTCTCTTTCCGCCAATCAAGTAAAAGAAAAATACCTGTGACAGCAAGAACCGCCAGGTTACAAAGTATCAGTATTATCCAGATTTTCATTTCCCCTTATCTCCCTTCTGCCCGGATTACCCTTTTTTGTGTCCCAAAAAATGACTAAAATAAAAAGGGCAAGGAAAATTCCACAAAACACTCCGGTCAAAAAATTTCCCATCGCTGCCATATTTCCCCTTATCTCCCTTCTGCCCCGGATTACCCGCCGAGGCTCGGGTGCAGGAAGGGAAAGGCATCCACGCATTCCCCCGCCCTGGTTAGAGGGTTGACTTCAATTAATGTAACTCCCGGTCCTCATGTCCCAGGCATTGTCCCCCGACCATCCTCCGTTGGACAATATTTCCCAGGTCATCCGTAGCCAGATATTCCCCGGCCCCAAGCTCAACACCTTGGGAAGCAAACCGCAGGAAAGCCGTTTTGTGTTGGTGTGCCAGCTTGACTTGCCGTTGACATTTCCGACCGGAATTGGATTTTAAAAACTCTTTCAGGGTTACTTTAGGGGAAGTCGTTATCATTTAAACTTGACTCCTAACTGCTATTTTTTGTTCAGTAAACTAAGGTAAACGAAGGTTTACGCAAATAAACCAAGGTAAACTTTTCAGATCAAAAAAAATCATCTATTCTCCTTGATAATCTGATCCAAGGTTTTGGAAAGGTGCGGTTCGGTCATGAAGATAGTCCCAAAGTCGTTTTTGATCCCGTCCACGGCATACCGATACAAAAGCTCGGCAACGGTAATGCCGGTCGTGTCAGAGATAAGATTAAGGGCTTTTTTGAAGGATTCGGAACAGGCGATGGGCAAGCGTTCGGTTTTTTTGCCTGAGTTGATGGATAGGGGCTTGGAGAAATCAAGGTTTAGCTGCAAGATACCTCCTTGTAATTTTCAAAAATGGGGTGGGGAAATTTATCAGGCCAGAGCCAGGAGAATTGGGGAATTCCGGATACGTCTTCGAGCTTCTTTGCAGTCTTCAAGGTCATTCCCTGTAAATTATTTTCGATACGGGATAATGATGCCGCCGTAAGTTCGATTTTTTTAGAGAGATCGTCAAGAGATAACTTGTTGATTTGACGGTAAATCTTTAAGGGGTGTGTTCTCATTGAAAATAACCTTACGTTAATCGTAAGGCATTGTCAAGTATTTTTTACGTTATTCGTATTGTTTTTTTACTTTTTTTGTAATAAGCAAATCAAATGATTGAATCTCTTGGACAAAAAGTAAAAAAGGAAAGAATAAAGAGAGGCTGGAGTGTCGAATATTTAGGAAATATGGCTTATACTACTGGGGCCACCATCTCAAGGATTGAAAGCGACAAGCAATTCCCAAGAAAAAAAACTCTTAAAAATATTGCTAAAGCTCTATCCGTATCCGAGACATATTTCTATCCGAGCGAAAATGTTTTCAGGAAATCCCCTTCGGGTGCGGAAGAAAACAAAAAATCTTTGAACAATAATAATGTTCGCCGATTTGATGATTATGTTCTAAAAAAAGATGAGCGATATAAAAAGGGGAAGGAATATCTTTACCAAATTTTTAATTCCAGACATGAAGACGTAAAAAAGTCAATTTATTTTAATCTGGAGACATTCGCCGGAACCGTTGAGGAAAGAGACTCGAAAAAGAAAAAAATATCGTGATTGTCGGAGGGTCAGAATTATGAAAAAATCAATTACGTTTCAAATTTAAAAACCCCTTGACAATCCCTTTGATTTATGCTTTTCTTAATCATCCACGCATTCCCCCGCCCATCAAGGAGACTTGGTGGGCACAATCCCCCACAAAATAGTTATGAAGTGCCGGTTCTACGAACGTAGGGACCGGCCCGGTCGCTGGATCGTCACCCTTTATTGGAAGGGGAAACGATACTACCGGGGGTATTACGACCAGAAAGAACCCCTCTCTTCTGAGCGCCTAGCCCTGCGGGTAGCTGAACAGGTCAATGGGGATATTGAAGAAAAGGGCAAGTCTTTTGATCCCCGGAGATGGTTCAGGCCTTCCGCCTCGGAGATGGCTTTTAAAAACTATGCTGAAAAGTGGCTTGCCCGCCAAACCCACTATGCCCCTTCCGTGGTCCGGGATGTCAACCGGCATATCCAGGCGGCTATGGATTATTTTAAGGAAATGGATATCCGGGAGATCCGGGCTGGTGCCGTGGAGGACTTCGTCGCTAATCTTCCCGCCCATCTGTCCCCTAAATCAAAAAAGAACATCCTGACCACTCTTCACAAACTCTTGGCCGATGCCTTCCGCCGTGAGGATATCCCCCGGATTCCGCCCTTCCCGGTCGTCTCGGTCCCGGTCCCCGAGGTTAAATGGACCACCCGGGAATGGCAGGACAAAATTATTGAGGCCATGCCGGCGCGGGACCGGCCTATTTTTATCTTCTGCCAGACCTACGGAGTCCGGCCAGGGGAGGCCCGTGCCCTGCAATGGGATTGCGTGGACTTCGACAAGGAGATAATCACTATCAGACGTTCTTTCTCTGGCCACACCCTGAGAGATCAAACCAAGACTGGAATGATACGATACCTCCCCCTGATCGAACCAGCAGAATCGATTTTAAAGCGTCTCCGGGGTATATCCGGTTTTGTCTTTCGGAACAGCCTAGGAAACCCCTACTCGGCAGAGATGTCCAGGGTTTGGAGAGAGGCCAGGGATAAGGTCGGCGCCCCGGAAGTCAACCTCTACCAGGGCACCCGGCACAGCTTGGCCAGCCAGAAGGTCAGCGAAGGGCACTCCCTGGACCGGATCAGGGATCTACTCGGACACACAACCACCCAGACGACCAGGCGTTATGCCAGGACCAGCGTTGAGGGATTGAAAGGATTGTTGGAATGAAAATAAAAACAAGTTACGGAAGACAACCTAGATCGGTGGGATAAGGGGCGAATAATGGAAAACTGGAAGACGCTGCTGGGCGGGGCGCTGGAAGTAAACGGCGAGTCGTGGGACGATGTGGTAGCCAACACTATGACCGAAGAGGACATGGTGGAAGAGTTTGATTCCGGCTATGGCGGAACCGAGGGATGCCCCTTTACGGTTTGGACGAAGAACCGCGTCTATTTCCCGGTCTGCTACGACGGCTCTGAGTGGGTCGGCAGCGTTTCCCGCCACCCGGACGAGAAACCGACTTTGCATCATGGCGGGTGATGGAAAGGATTGTTTGATGGGAATAACCATATTTGATGAGGGATTGAAAGGATTGTTGGAATAATGTTTGCACATCAAATTATACAGGAATTAACTTTGAATAAATTTAAGTATAACAAAGAGATGCAGGAGCAGATTAATCGTTGCCTGCCAATTTTAAAAAGGTCCGTCAAGTTCCAAATAGAAAGTTTATCTGATATTTATAATATTTTTAATTTTAAAGAGGGAGATAGTGGGCAAGCTGAAATATTTGGAGATAAAAAATATTTAAAATTTCCCTATAAAGAAATGTATATTGAGATCCACGCCTGTCCAAAAGACTTTCCGATTCGTGGCATATTATCCCAGGAAATAAATAAAGATGAGTTTGAATTTTTTTTCTTTTTTAAGTGGGGGGTTCCGTTAAACCATTGGGACATATTAGGTATCGTGACTCGACATAAATTGACTGAAAGAAAAATAACAAAATATATAACAGATAAAATAAATGATGAAGATTTTTTAATAAAAGATGCTTTACAAAATTTAACCATTTTGGATTTTTTTATTAAATTGATTAATTGCAAAAACATCGAATCCGTAGACCATCGACCTTCCGAAAGATTAAATAAAGCAAATAGGCGAAGGGGAAAACAGGAACTTTTTACTTATAAATCTCTTCAAATAAAATTACCCGGAATTAGGCGAGAAAAAAATGAAAGCCTACCGACCGGGGAGCATAATCGGATTCATTTTATCCGGGGACATTTTAAAGAATATACAGAAGATCACCCTTTATTCGGGAAGGTGACTGGTCTTTGGTGGTGGCAGCCTCATGTCAGAGGGCAGAATAAAGAAGGAATAATTTTTAAAGATTATAAGGTGGAAATTAAAAATCAGGAGGAAACAAAATGAATAAACATGACTTCGAAATTGAACAAATTAAAAAAATATCTAATATCCAAGATGATTATGAAAAATTGGCCGAACTCAAGAAAATCCCATATTTTAAACAATGGGAGAAGATAGAATTAAAAAGGGTTGCTATTAACGAGGATAAAAGTGCCCTATTTTCTAAACTTTTAAAATTAAACCCAGGAAGAAAATTGGTCGTTGGTTTAGACGGTCGATTAATTTTACAAACAGAATATAAAATAAAAAGATAAAACTGTTACCACTCGCAGACTGGCATCCTGGAACAAGTTGAAATTAAATATGTTTTTGACGGGTTCAAATCCCGTTGGGGACGCCAAAAAATTCAATAAGTTATATAAATAAAAACGTTGACTATTCGATTACCAATTTTGTCATCAATTACTTTTTCCGCCAAAAAGTCAGGCTAATTTTTGCAATCACATCCTCGATTGGTGGACGTTGCCCCGGCTTGAATTTCCGGATCTCCAAGTTTTGCTTTTAGCAGGTCGGATATTTTGTCAGGGTTCGCTTTTGGAATAAACCTCATGACAAAATTGATGGCCATTTGATGCTTTTCTATTGCCGGTATTTTCTCAAGGCCATGCTTTGCGGCGGCGGCGGCTTTTTCTTCCACGGAATAGATGGCCTTCTTTAGCAGGTCGTCAATCTGACGCTCCTGATTCTGGGTAATGTTCATTTTCAGTTTTTGATTTAAAAACGCCACGGATCGCTGACATAGCCAGGTAATAAAAAAACCGATAACGGTCAGGATCGTCGGCTGCAAGATTTCATCAAATAGCTTGTCCATGATTTAAACCTTCCCGGCCTTCATCTTGACCACGGCGGCCTCTAGTGCTAAGTTGATGGTTGAAGTGGCCAACTGTATACCTCTGGCTTGTAAATCAACGACGATTGTCGCAAAGGCGGCCTGGCGCTTGGAGTCGTCAGTAACCAAAGAAATATCTTTGGCGACATTAAGAACGGCTTTCATGGCCACGTCTGCCAGGATCTGTCCGGCCCCAGTCAATAGGATTTTAATAAATGGTTCTATAAAGTCCCAAATTCCAGACCAAAACAATCTGATTTTATCGGTAAAGCTCATTTTCATTCCTTTCTGCTAAAGAAGTTTTTTATCTTTTTAAAAAATCCCATGACGGCATACTCCGGGTCACATTCAACGGAATATCCGACGAGCTTCGTTACCTTCACTCCCCCCAATTCCCGCTCTTGTTCTTTTTCTGCAATGGCCCCTTCTCGGGAAACATCGGGGGGCGGGATATCCTCTGGATTGAAAGTCATGCAATCCAAACTTTAAAAAACAAAATCACGCTTAAGGCAATGATCAGTAAATCATCGATTATCATCTTGTTTTCCCGTTTTCTCCTTAGCCATTTCCTTTTTAATAAGATCCAGCGTCTCTGGCCAAAAAAGCGTATTGCATTTTTCGCACTCGTAAACGGTCCGGTTCCACTTTGGAACCGTCAGGGGACCATTACAATAAGGGCAAAATTCAATGCTCACGGAATCCAACCTTCAAATTTAGTAATACCCTTGCATAGATCAAAAAATTGATTCGGATGGAGGTCGCCGATAGTTACGTTGTTCGGCAGGTTCATCCATTGGCAGATAACCCTTGCATATTGCTCCGGGTCGTTTTGATCCTCTGCGGGAGCATATTGGGCAATGGCTTTAATAATGTTCATGTCATTGTATTTGGTAGAAAGGAGATAGGCAAGGGCGGCGCACCCCTTTGCGATAGAGGGATAGGAAGCATAATTTTGACCATCATCTTTCCCGCTCAAAATCAGGTTTACCGGATAAACGATGTTTTTTGAGTTGTGATGCCGGATATTTCCAGGGTTGTTGTTTCGACAAGATCGGCTGCTCATTTCCCTCCTCCTCTCTCCTTTATGTGAAGATCAACGAGTTTATCTAGTTTTGATTGAATAACGGCCTGGTTGTCTTTAATCTGAAGCATGACCAAATCAAATTCCCTTTTATCCACTTTCTGGCCCAACTGCGCCCTTGTATCATTTAACAAATATCCTCCAAGCATCAATAATATACCCAACAGCACAGAAACAATCCACGTCCAGGGGACCAACTTTCCTTCCATTTCCTTTGTCATTTAAGTATCCTCCTGCGTTGTGTAGTGGCCCTCTGTCGGCCGTGGGCGGCGGCTCATTATCTCTTTGTCTAAGTTGCGTCCTTCTATCAGCGTGCAAATGGCTTCAACAAACCTGCTTCGGTCCGGCTCTTCTATCTTTGGGATAACTTCCTTTAATACCTGTTCGGCTTCTGAAATTTTCAATAGCCATAACCCGCCAAGCTTTAGAAAACAAAATCACGTTTAGGTCAACAATTGATCATGTTTTATATTCTATCCCCTGAGCGTCCAATAACTCCTTAAAGGCAGCCCGGAGACCCGCAATATTATTAATGCTATCAATTTGGATATTTTTCAAATTAGCCCTGGCCGTTTCTTGCTTGACTTTTTCGGCTTCCCATTGTGACATTACGGGCGGGGCCAGGACGTCATAATTTGCCTTGACATCGTCCACGGTACTATTATTCTCCGGCGTGTCCCAGGCAGGGTCAAGCCAACAAATATCAGTACCCCGCAACTGCCACTTGGTAGGATCAATACGTTGAGCTAATAGTGTGCATAAAATATTTAGGTTCATTAGTCTCTCCTTTCAAAGATTAAATCTGCAAATCTCCTTAATCTACCCTATCAAATGTTAATAACGTAGCCCCTACATAAGAACTGTCTCCAAATATTGTGCGGGTTCCAGAAGCTGAAATGACCTGCGCACCTAAATGAATGGTGTCTCCTGTATTCAAATAGCATTCAGCCCGAGATGTTGGTTGTTGATCAACGCCTGACCCACCATATTGTTTACCTTGTGCCCTATAGGTTGCCGATCCATAAGTGGCACTTCCTGTCTTTATATAAGCAAATATGATAGTAGTTGCTCCAGAGCAATATCCCCACACCTGTCCACCTATGTTATATTTCCCGGATTGCTTAACTACTACACTTATAGCTGAATACTCAGCTATATCAGAACTTCCAGTAACTGTTGTTGCCAAATTCTTCTGATAACCATAATCGCTTTTAGGATTCCAAATGATTTGCGGAACATTTTCTCCAGTGGCCTGAAGCGTATGGTCCGGTGTGTCGGCGGTGTCGTATTGATACCGCACCTTTGCCACGGCTACGCAATAGTGAGAGGCAGAGCGCGTATATGTCGAAGACTCTTCCAGAAGGAAATAATCATCATCCGTGGCCGTAGTGGTGGTTGGGACTACATTAAATCCAGAATATCCAGCCAGCGCCCAAACAATCCCCGTACCATCCCAAATGGCGTAAAGCCAGGCAGTTTTGATTTCAGCATCAAGACTTCCCTTGCTCCAATAATTAGCAGCATCAGCCATAACGATTTGGCCTGTGCCAGACAGATAAGAGGCTGCTCTACTTCGTTGCGTGTACCCATTGGCATCCGGGATCATCACCTTGATAGGGTTGGTGGCGTCAGGTGCAGCCCCACCGGACTTACTGAAAATATCCAGCTTGTTTACAGCAGCATTGACAACAGGCTTTAGATTGGAAATCATCTCCCGTTGTGTAGACGGAGTAAGATAATTATAGGCTGACGAGGCGGCCAATGCGTCTGATACTGAGGCAGTTGGTGGAGTTTGCAGTATCCAGCGCTTGTTCCCTGCGTTCGTATCGGGAGAAATTACTAATGGGCTTGATTCGGCGGCACCAGAAGCGGCGTTTAATTTATAAACATAGAGCAGATTTCCGGTGGTGACGAAAGCTATGTCTCCATCGTTAAGAACACTACCGTCAAGGTTATCCAGACAGGCTGCCCCCCCACCAGTCAAGCAGGTCCGACTGAAATATACCTGGTTAGTGGCCGCATTCGCTAGGGAAGAAAAAAACAAAAAAATTAAAGCCATGGCCAGAATTGATTTTTTGAGTTTCATGAAAAACTCCTTTCTATATAACTTCTCTCAGGTTGAAATTTATTTTTGCCAGTGTCGAACTGATATATTCCACCTCTGGCGGACTGATCCTTTTTGCAAAAAGCACAAATTCTTTATCCGTAATCTTTTTATGGGCCAGCCTTATAGCTAAAGGCTTCGGCCCGATCTGGTCAAATATGTCCAGCTTAAATTTGAAAGCGTTTTCCCGAGTTTCGATTATGGATAAGGCCGGAAAAGACCTTACTATATTTCGAACTCGGAAGTAATCCGCTCCGTTGTTTAGCTCTTTTTCAATGGAAAAGTCAGTTGAAAATTCTTTGGGCGAATAAAGAGGATCATTAAACGTTTCTACATTCCCGGCCCTTAAAATTCCAGCATAAACGGTCTCTCCGACCTCAGCCGTAAGGGTCACTCGGATAATGTGAGGAGTACTGAACTCCTGATAATCCGCCCAGAGTCGGCCTTTGCTTCCGGGCAGGTTTTGGACGATGGAAATTGGATCATAGGACGTTTCAAGTTCATATCCGGTCTCTAAGCTATATCCGCTTTCGGCTTCATAGTCTCCGCCCGTCCCGATAACGATTTCGGCAGTTAGAGCATTTGTGTTCAGGATTTCGATGGCCGACCCTTTCGATACCAACACCGTTATAATGGCCTCATTTAGGCCATTGGCTTTCCAAACATCCGTCGTAAAATCGTTAAGCATATTAGATGCTGGAAAGCTCGCATCTTCCGAGGAGGCAGAAACGGAAGTTACGTTATCGGTCCCTAAATCTGTGTCAATGATTATTTTCAAGTGCTTATATTTCCCTCGCCTTCGACCTTAATGGCGTCGTTTAGAAAATCAAATGTAAGTTTCCGGCATCTGATCCAAGAAGAAAGATTGTTTCTGGTTCCGGTGTCGGGGAAGGCTATTTTTTCTCCCAGTTTTGGGAAGTTTCCTGCGATCATTGGGAAATCAAAAACAGCCCTCGGAGAATTTTCTAAAGATATAATATCGTCAAGCGCGTCTTCGACATTGGCTTGTGTCGAATGGAATGGAGTCGGACTTATATTAGACCCATGTGCGTAGCTAGAAAACCGGCTAAATCCCGCTGCGCTTGCCGAGGCCACCGGAGTCTTATATTGATATTTCGGAAATGCGAAAAATTTAAACTCGGTCAGGGTTCGTGATCCGTTGTCTCCCAACATATCGATCAAATAGGCGGTGGTTCCCTCAATATAGAGAAGATGAGAATAGAACTGGACCAGATTCGATAAAAGATTTATTGCCAGTTGGGTTGAGGTAAGAGTATAGAGAACGTTCGGAGATGGACTCCGGGCGTAGGTTGTGTCAAGTGTCGCTATTTCGGTGATCACGCTCAAAATATCTTCTACTGTCTCGTTAAGCGTAGTATCATAATGGGGCGCAAGCTGAGAAAAATTCGTCCAAGTCGTGGGGGTTGTTCCAGTAGCCGTAAAAATCTCCCCGGTGGAATTAGAAGAGGCACCTACATTAAGAAAATCATCCCCGGCTTTATAATCGACGATTTCATAGGTGCGTCCTACTACTAAAGGCGGAACGCCCATAATATAAAATTGCTCGCTATAAGACGGACCGAATAGATTATACTCGATTTTCTCTCGGTCAAATTCGGAGAGATGGGCAGTCCCGGAAAAGACCAGTTCTCGGGCTGCTTCGGTCGTGTCGGTGTAATAAATAGAGATTGGACAAACTACAGGGGGCGGCCAGTCATTGGAAAACAACTCAGGATTGAAACTGATCTTCCCGAAACTCATTTGACCGAAACCACCATAGTCAGACGGAAGGGCCAGCGTTGGGGCGTCAAGATTGATAATCCGAGGTTTCCAGTTATAGGTCAGGGCGTGACCGTCAAAGGATACACGGTTGACTGTTCCGTTTATGGTGATCTCGGTTAAAATCATTTACTGATAAATCCTTGTAGTAGGATTCAGACTAGAGCGGCTATTTCGGGCCACGATAACGCCATCAGCCTCGATCCTGATTGCTCCCTTAATCTCCTGTCCATCCAGAAAAATTTTAAATACCGGGGAAAAAGATCCCCCGCCATTTTCATATCTGGCGTTTTCTTTTCTGGAAAGAACCCGCTCGCCTCTTTGAAGAATGGCCGGAAATTCATCCGGGGCAAATCCGTTATGGAGCCGTGGCGCACCGGCAAAGGCCAGGGCCGGAACCGCTCTCATGGGAGAGTAGTCATAACCAACCAATCCTCCTTCATGAAAAATACTGCTAAAAAAATTCCCTATTCCTGACCCAATATCAGAAACGACGCTACTTATACCGCTAACGATTCCTCCGGTAATATCCTTTACACCTGGAATAAACGGCAGTAAGGCAGGCAGAAGGGAAAGCCCAAATGTTTCCGGTGCCAAGGCCATTTCACCGGCGAGTTCTGCGGCACTCAGCCCGGCAAACATTCCGGTGTCAATTCCGGCCGCAAGCCCCACCTCTGCTGCCCCTCCGATCAATTCACTTGTTCCTAGGCCTGCTAAGACTTCGGGATTAAAACCAAGAGACGCCAAGTCTCCTATTTCCGTAGCGACTCCCCCTCCAGATGATCCCCAATTAAGCCAACCCTTGACCCAGTCAAATCCTTTTGATGCCAAGCCCAAAAGTCCACCAGTTGCCCCACCCCCGCCACCACCAGTTGCCCCCATCGCCGCTCCAAAATTAACGATTGACATGGCCTGCCCGGTCATGATCCACTTCATCAACATCTTAGCCATAACATCGGTAAAATTGCGGAGCATAGCGTCCCAAAAAGAGACCAGATATTCACCAAGGTCTTTTGTTTTTCCCTTGAAGGTATCGAAAAAAAGATCAGACATGGCACGCTCTGACTGAGCCATGAAATTTCTAAAAGTGTTATAGCCAACCAGGCCGGTTTTTTCGGCATTTACCTGCATTTCCTGATAGCCCGCCTTAACGCCACCAAAGAAATCGTTCGCCGCTTTTCCTTTTTCAATTTCCGCCTTGACGGTTTCATTTTTGACCCAGACTGCAACCTTGACGGCGTTAGCCCCTTCCCTTAATCGCCTGTCGGCCTCTTGATTTATCTCGTCTATTCTTGCATTGAAAGCCTCTTGCTCCCATCCCCGAATGTCCTTGATTGAATCATAGTTAGTCTTGGCCACCTTAAGGGCGTGTTCTGTTTCCTTGAGTAGTCTGGCAGCGACGGCATTAGCGGAAATTTTGACCTTTAATTCTTCATATTCGACGAACGAAATCCAACCCATTTCATAAAGGCGCTTGAGGTGTACAAGTTTTTCACCTTCTTGAAAAGTAATTGCATTTATGGCCCTTTGTGTTTCGGTTATGCCAAAGTCTGCTTCAGCGGATTTCATCTTCCGGTATTCTTCGGCACCCTTCAGGTGGTCCGCCGAAATCTTTACTCCAAGAGCAATTTCTTTTTCTATCAATTTTACGGCGTCATCTTCGGCCTTTTTCGTCATCTGGGCGGTTATTTCTTCACGTTCATAGTTTAATTTGGTCCACAGGTGATTATACTCTTTCCAAAGGGCTTCTAATTTTGCTTTTGCTTCGCCTTCCTTGGACACATTTTTAATAATGCTGTCGGCTTGTTTGTCATACCATTCATTTAAATAGATTAATTTTTTTTCAATGACTTCACGGGTCATTTCAATATCGTTTATCCCGGAAATTTTCTGCATCCTTAGCCAGTGGTCTGCGGCCATGGCCTGTTCATCAAAATATGATTTATTGGCGGCAGTTTGAGCGGCCAAAATACTAGCCATTTCTTCTGTGGCCTGCTTCTTTATCTTGTTCAATTCCGGGGCGGCGGCGGTCCCTAATTTCTCCGATTTCTGTTTTTTGTTATAATCGGCAAGGGATTTATCTATCTCTTCCAATAAGCTTCCAGAAAAGGCTTTGCCTGTTTTTGTTCCGGCATCAGACCAGTTCTGCTTCGCACTTTTCCAGTTTTCAGCCATACCCTTAAAGTCAAGACTGGCCGCACTGTAAAGAGCGGATCCGACGTTTCCGGCTGCCTTTACAATGTCCCACATAGACTGACCGATCCATTTTACACGTTCCAAAATTGGAGGAAGAATGGCAAAGATCATCCCCCATCCATCAAAAACCGTAGACGTGACGGCACCAATCAGTTTAATCGGACCTTCAAAAGTGGAGAGGATTTCCCAGGCTGACCGTAAAATATTTTTAATGGACTCCCAGGTCTTATACATCCCATCCCGGAGAGTGGCGGCGATATTTCCGGCCGTGGAATCCTGATCCATCATGTTTAAGGAAATTTGTTTTCCGAGCCGGATGATGTCCTCATAAACCGGAGTAAACATTCCCCTCAAAACCCGGTGATACATGGTTTCAAGGGTCGATTTCACGGCAAGCCAGGTGGAGTCAATATCTTTGGCGGCGGCTGTAAATCCAACCAACAATAATCCGGCGTTTTCGATAAGGGTCCCTTGTTCTTTCCATTTTTCGACGTGATCCTTTAATGATCCTCCAACTTTTTGACCCAGTAAAACGGCCAAGCGGTTTGTAGCCCGTTCCTCTCCGTCGATCAGGCCCCTTATCTCCTGCCTGAATTGGATGTCTTGATTCTGCCCTTGAGTCAGTAAGGCCAGAGCATTGGCAATAGCGATAAATCCCTCTTTCTGCTTTTTATTATTTACGTCAAGAAGGACCCCGCCTTGAGCCATGGTCTCGACCATAGCCATAAGGTTTTTCCCGGTGGCTACGGTCTCGGCGTCCCACTCTTCCATTTTGTGAACAACCTGGCCAGCGTAGTCGTATGCCTGTTTGTAGGTTCCGGCAAGATCTGTTTTTGATCCTTTGGCAAAAGTGGTAATAGTAGCGGCAAGTGAAGCAGTGGAGAGTTTGACATCCTCAACGGATTGCAAACCATCCCGGATTAATTCAGTAATGGCATTCTTTAGGCCGTAAATGGCCTGGGTAGCAAAATTGGCAAGAGTAAAGGCCCCGAACATTTGCCCGAAAACAGACATTCCATTTTGTGCGGCCTCGGTCGTCTCGTCAATTAATTTTTTCGTGGTTCCAAATTGTTTTTGGTCAATGGTTTCAATTTTTCTTGCCAGAGATTCCCGAGCCCTTTCAATCTCGGCAGATGAAGACTTTGCCGAATTGGCAATCATATTGTAGGCGTTTTCGGCACCTTTTCGTTGAGCATCGAAAAGAAGGTCGGATTGAGACCCCAACGTCTTCCAGTTTTTTTCAATATCAAGTGTTGTTTGCTGTGCTGATTTTAAGATTTCTTTTTGCGCTTTTGTATATTTTGAAGCGTCAAGGTCTAATTCAGCATAGATGGTTCCGACGGGCTTCCCGGCCATTATCCGTTCTCCAAAATATTGCGGATTTCACCCTTGCTTGCATTTAAGGCAGGGCGAAGAAATGCTTTGTTTTTGTATTCAACTATCTTAGCGTAATAGACATCATAATTGCCCGCATAGACCCGGATGTCTCGACCTGCCGCAATAGGCTTTCCGTGTTGATCGTGTTTCTCAACAACCCGGATTGTTTTCTTTAGTGCGCCCGGCTTCCGGGCTGTCCAGGACTTACCGGCATATTTCCCTTTTTGGGCAACAGGTCGGCTTATCGTTCCCACCGGGCACTTTGATCGTGCCTTTCCAGCGATTACTTCCGCCGCTTTTCTGAGGCGGACCATGGATGCGTTGGCGAACTCCTGGTCAAACTTTTCCGGATTCCAATTAGAGACCCGCATTCCCCGTTTCCTTTTTCAGGTTTAACCAATGGTCAAAGACCAGAAGAACCTTTTCGAAACATCGTCTCTGATCTTCGACCCCGTAAAGAATCATGGCCGCATGAACGGCCAGTTGGTTGATGTCAACCGGCCCATTATGCGACATAATGACCTGACTCCGGGTGATCAAGAAAATTTTCGCCGCATCTTTGTTGTTGTCTGTCAAATCGACGCGGCACCGAAGACAGGCGTCTTCTCCCTCTCGGGAGTAATTCCCCATAGCGTGGCAGGCTGGGCAGGTGTGCGAGTATTCATCTTGCCACTCTACCCAGCCGGTAAGTTTTTTTGTTCTTCTTCTTCCTGCCGGATTCCGGATTCGGCTATCAACCTTTGAATCTTGGCTATGCAGCGATCAAAAGACGGGATCTGCATCAATTTTATTTTGTTTTCTCTGGTACACTCGATAACTTTTCCGGTTTTCTTGTCCTTGAAATTATCAAGCCCCGTGATAATAAAATCAATCCAATTTTCATTATCTTTTTGCTGTTCATCCAAAGGGAGAGACTCGAAATATTCAATCCTCTCCATAGCCCTGGTCTTCGTGTTGAAGACGTGTTCGGCCTTCCTCTTCCTGGATTTCAGTCTTTCCTGAATAAAAAATCGGCCAGACCTAGCACGGATTCTTGCATCGGTGTTAGGTTCATCCCAAACGGTTTCCCCGGTTGCCTCGTCAATGTGCGAAGGAAAAAAAGGAAACCATTCTCCTTCGTCATGTGCTTCAAAGTCGATAATCATAAGTACCCCCTGGTTTAGGTTAAGGTCATAGCGGCCCCGGAAACCTTGAATTCAAAGGCGGCCTGTCCGAGTCCGTTCTTGTCCATATCAATGGCAATGCCCTTTGTAACCAGGACTTGACCGCCCGACCCAACGGCCCAATAACTGGTTCCGTCAATAAACAGCTTCAGCCCGGTAGAGGTTGAATAAGGGATTACGGTTCCGGCGGCAACCAGGGCATTTAAAGCGGTCTGTCCGGTCGTGTCGGAAGGATCATAAAACCCTGCAATAGAAAGAGTTCCGGCATCACCAGCCCCACTCAGAAAGGTCTTGATGTCATCGCCGAACTCGGTGTCTTCCAGCATTTCTCGGGTAAACCCGCTCATAGACCATTTCCCCATCCCCAGGACGTTGGCCCCGTTGTATTGGACCTTTGCTAACTTTCCTACTTTTGCACCCATTGGTTTTTCCTCCTTGTATCCTGATTTTTTTTACTTTAATTTTAAATTTTGATTTTTATTCCACCGGCCTCTTTTTCTCTGTGCCTTTCAATGGCCCTATCTCTTGCCTTGTAAAGCCGATAAAACGACTCATCAACCTCCATCGTGGTCAAATGCCCGGCAGGAACCGAAGTATCAACAAAAATCCTATATCCGGCGTTCCGGGCATCCGTACAAAAAACAATGTCTTCCCCTCTTGTATTTCCGGTTTCCGGGTTTTTCTCGAAACGAAACCAGGGGCTTTCTAACTTAGAAAAAACCTCCATCTTGATCATCAGGCATCCCGTCCCCGTGGCATCCACTTCAACTAAACTTCCCGGTTCCCATTCCTCGATGATATGGCATCCGGGGTTATCGGCCTTAATCATCAATGGATCAAAGGGCGGCCAGCGGCGAAAACACAAGGCCCCTACTATCGGTAAATTATGAGCAATTAAATTCCTGATCGTTTTAGGATGTAGGGTCATATCTGCATCGATCATTAATAGGTGAGAACATCCGTCTTGAAGCGCCGCATTGACAATATCATTCCGCATTACATCCAGGTGGCCATAGGTGGCCATATAAAGTTGAAAGGGCGGCTTATCCAGACAAAGAATATTTTTAAAAAATTCCAAAGGCACCATTGGAAAAGAACATGGGATGCCTATACCTAACTGAAACTCAAGTTTCCCTATTGCGGCCTCGTATTTTGCCTTCAATATGGATTCTCTAAGATTCATCAAGGACCTCTTCCGTGAGTTCTTCAGTCATAATATCCCAATCCTCTGCCGCCTGTCGGGCCTCATCCGGGGTACGCCTGTATCCTTGCACGAATACCCGATCTTCTTCGGTAGGCGCTACTTCCAGCCAGTTATACCGTACCCATTCCGATCTGGTTATATCTGATAGATTTTTTTCAGGCGATTCTCCCATTAACCCTCCTGAGTCAAGACCCGGTATTCAACGGCCCAATGTTTGACCGTGGCCGTTCCTTCCGGGGTTGATATTTCATCGATAAACGTCACCAGGTTTGTCCGTTCCATAATCAGCATGGTGGCCCCGGTAAGGCTTAATTGAACATCGTCAAAAAGGCTTTTGAGATGATTAAACATCGTGGTTATTTCCGTTGAGCCTTTCGAGGCCGAAAAAAGATCAAATTGAATAATGACATCTTCAAAATTTTCGATGAACTGGCATTCCGGAACACCGGAAATTATTTTAAAGACCACATAAGGGAAATTGACCGGCAAGTCATCTCCATACTCATCAAGATAAATCCGCCCCGAAACGTCATTAGACAAATCCGAACTGTTTAATTTGGTCCTGATGGCGGTTAGAATGTGGATCATTTTTTATGTCCTGTTAAAAATAATCCTTCTTATTTCAATGTCGCCTTTTAATTCCATAACCCGGATATTTCCGTTTTTGTCTCTCAAATATTCCCCGTGATCATTTCGGCGATGACATAAGCAAATCCCCAATTCTTCATCGGCGGTGAAGCAGTCTTTAACTTCTTCCCCGTCTAAAGAAATGGTAAAATGATAAGCATATCTATAGTAGCCTAAATCTTTGGGATCCTGCGACATTCTCATTATCCCGACTCCTTAGCCGTTAAATCCAGCCACCTTCGACGCTGAACTTCGATAATTCCGATGATATTCAAATAAATGTCGCCGTCCTTGATCCGCCAGGAAGTCTTAACATCTGTTCGGTATCTGATACGGTAAGTATGGACTTTGAGCCCGGTTGTAGCCATCGCCTGAACAGCCTCATCGCTTCTATGGGTCACTTTCTTGGCCCAAACCGTAGCCATGTCTACCCAAACCACCGGCCTCCCTCCTCCGGCATCCACCGTGCGGGTCTGGGCCTGTAGGGTGATTCGCTTGTTTAGGTCACCTATCTTAATCAAAACTCATCCCAAAGCCGATAAGCGCCCAATAAGGCATTGACTGTTTTGTTAGGCTGATAAGACTGCATCGTTTGGTTTAAAATTTGACCTTCCCGGTTTTCAAAAAGGTCAGCGGCAATCATTTTGATTGCGGCTCGAATGGCTGATGGAATTGAGGCGGCAGCGGTCCATCCTCCCACAAATCGAATCGTGATCGGGTTAGACGGCCACGGTGTAAAACTTGGCCATGATACCCCATAAGGCAGAACGACCCTTCCACATTGGTCTCCGTTTGTCTCAACCAGATAGTCCGTATTGACGATCATGGTGGTTTCGGTCCCGTCGCTGTTTTTGTATTTCACCGATGAAATCGACTGAAGGTTCCCGCCGGGGATCTTGACAAAATACTCATCCGGCCATTTGTTTAAATAGTAATCCCAGGTTTGGGTTAAAAGGTTCCGTCTTAAAATGTTTTCGGCCTGTTCTCTGGCTGCTGTAATAATGTCCGTTAAAAGACTATCTTCGGCAGTTGTCGCCGCATTGACAAGAATTGACGTTCCAAATTCACAAGAGGCCACTAAGACCTTTGATGCCGTCCGGATATATCGCTTTGATCCGGTGTACTGCTTCTTATAATCGGCGTTATCATTTGCCGTCGTGACCTGAGTAAAGGTCCCACCGGCCCAATCGGTCCAGGAAGAATTATCGTCCGACTCCTGAATCTTCGTGTCTACGGTCCCCCCAGCCCCGTTGGTTCCATGGTGAATCAGGACTTCCGACTGTTTACCCAGGACATCAACTCCGGTTCCAATATGCGTTGTGTAATTGTCGGCAACGGCCTTAGACCCATAGGTCAAAGATTGAGTAAGCGTAAGGTTTCCATCGAATGTTTCCGAGTCTAGGCGGAGATGGGTCTTTAACTCCGCCAGGGTGATCGGTTCGATAGTTGGTGCGGTGTAAATCTTCGCTTTCATGCTATGGCCCTGTTATTTTGACCCCATTCACAAATGCCACTTTACCGGAAGCCAAGTCTGCCGCTACCGCAGGGTTCCCGACTTCGGTTGTATCAACTACCTCCGCTTTCCCGGCTATACCAAAAATCGTAACACCTGATTTTATGTTGGCCGTTGCCAGGTCGGTATCCTCGGCGCTTAAGGTCGTGGCGGCATAATATCCGGCCTCGACTGTATCATTGGCAGGATTCAGGGTCTTAGTTCCTGTGCCGGTAATCTTCGCACCATTGACAAAACCTACTTTTCCAGTCGGAATTATCCCCGCTGATATTGGATTTCCGGCTTCCGTGTCATAGGTTCCGGTTACCCCAAAGATCACTACTCCGGTCTTGATATTTCCAGCGGCCAAGTCTGCATCAATGGTATCCAGATTGGTAGCCTGATAAAATCCTTCGGCCACAGCCTTACTCGAGGCGCTTAAGGTCTTTGTGGCTATTTCAGGGGCGGTTGCTCCATTGACAATTAACATAAATCACCTCCCTAACCATCTGGTTATCAGGCCGTATGTTCTGGTGCTGGCATTTGTCCAGGCAATGACAATTTTGTCTCCGCTTTCCAGTTCAATCGGTCTTTCAGGCTGCCAAAGCAGATCGGTAACAGAAGTCATGTCCTGACTATATAACAGAAGGTCATAAACCGATCCGGCATAGGCATCCAAGGTGACAGTCAAGGTTCCCGCCGCTCCTGCCGCTGAAAGATGAAGAGATATTGAATCAAGGGCAAATGGACCAGAAGGGGTCACGGTTTCAGCAATAGCCGCCGCTCCTGTTGCTTTCTGAAAAAATACCGACATAAACTTTCTCCTAAAGAGCGGGGCTTCCCCCGCCCCCGTTTTAAGGTCAAAAAAAGCTAAACAGCGGCCGTTACATAAGCTCCCGGAGACATCGGGACATAAAAAATATGACCCGTTGCCGCAATGGTTCCAGCTTGCGTTGCATCAGAAGCCTGCATCCCGATTACTCCCACCGTATTGACTCCAGCGGAAGACTCCCCACCGATTATTGACTTTATTCCTCCGGTGGCAACGTCCGTCAATCCGGCACTATCGGTGATAATCGCATTAGTCGCTACGGCCCCGCCCGGATAATAAATCCGGCCATAAGCCCCCAAGCTGGCTATTGAGGCACATTTGGCACACATCGCATTTAAAGAAATGACCGGGGTTGTGAAAGTACAGTAAAACAAAACCTGGGTTGCATTGGCATCGGCAGCCGCTGTCAGTTCAATAAATAATTGCATAATTCCAATACGGCCATAGACATTGAAGATAGACGTATTTGTCCCACCCGTAGTGAAATTAGCCGCCACCAAAACCCCTTTGGTCGTTTCGACATGGAGACCACAGATCAGATCCCCAATCGTTTGGATTGTAGAGGGATTGTAATTTCCTGCTCCCATTGTTACCTCCTTTGAGGATGGAGCGGGGATATTTCACCCCGCCCCAGGTAAAATTATTTCAAAGCAGTTAATGAACGGTTCCCGGTATAACGTGGCTCAAGGATGGCCACGGCAGTTGCCGCCACTGCACTGGTGGTAGTCAGGGTAAAGGTCAGCCAACTATAACCAGCCATAAGTGGGGAAGAGACCTCGGCGACCACCATCTTATTTGACCAATCTACTGTTACCGTCCCGCTTGATACCACCGCCCAGGCCGCCAGAACATCACACGATGAAGTTGACCCGGCCACGGCAGTTCCAATAGCCGCTCCTCCGGCAGCATAGCGATAATCAAGGGTTGCAGTCTTTGCACCTTCGGTTGCACCCACGGAACACAAAAGGGTCGTGTTCCCGGCATTGCCAAGCATAACAATAATGGTCGCCTTGTGATAACCGGCCATATTGATGCTGTCCAGGTCAGCGCCGCCCCTCGCGTCCACACTTACCAACAATGGAACAATTTTCGCATTTTCTGAAAACATGATCTTTCCTCCTTTTTACCGGGTATGCAATCACCGGCCTTTAGTGGTTAAGCCCTGGTAGCCAAGGCAACAAAATGGGATTGCGTATAACTCGACCCACCCTTATATGGGGTCAATGCAGTAGACCGAACCGGCTGACCATCAATTCTCAAGACAAACCGAAAAACAGATTCATCATAGAGGAATTGAACATGGATCGACATATCGCTCTGAATGCCTCCCTTTTCGGCCAGGATATATCCGCCCAGGTCGGCAAAAATAATATCCCCGACAGTTCCCAGGGTAGCCGCTTGCTCAATGGCAATAACCGGACGGCCGAACAGGGTTCCGTAAGGTTGACCGCTCAAGCCGCCGGCAGGCATATAAATCGGAACCCCGCCGGTCCCAACCGATAAAGACATGGTGAAAAGTTGAGGTTCGATATTTTGATTGATCAACCAGACGGCATTGGGCCGGGATTGAGCGAAAATGCGAGAATACATTTTGACCACATTTTCAGCGACAACAGTAGCGGCTTTCTGCCCGGTCTCTTTATCTACGGAAACCAGACATCCGGAGTTCAAGATTCCCAGGGGTTGACCAGCTCCGGTCCCGTTGATGATCGCATCATCAAGAAGGAAACCGAATTCAGAGGCAAAGCCTTGCCGGATCACGCCCTCAAGAGCGGAAGCATCGGTCAGGAGTTCATCGGTCGCATAACAAAGGCCAATGAGTTTTTTGAGGTTTAATTCAATCTGACGAAACTTTGGCCTGGAGGCGGTCTTTAAGGCGGCCTCGTCTTTCCAATAACCCAATATCCCACCATAGCGGGTAGAGGCCCGACTCGTTTCGTCAATCCCGTTAATCTTTATGGAGTTGGCGTTTCCACCGATCTGAATTTTCCTGCATTTAGCGGCCAAGATTCCGGTTTGAAAAACATCCTGTAAAAGCTCCGTGCTAAAATCCTGCTGCACTAGGAAACCGCCATCAGATGGGACAGTTTCATTTAGGCCAGAAGCGGCGGCCCGGATACTGAGCAGGCGAGGATCAACAGAACCACCAGGGCGGCCAGCATTATATGTAGCCATAAGAAAAGATCCAAAAGACGGAAATCTCTCTTTGTCGGCCTGATCCATAATAATCTCAATTCGGTTACTGGCCATAGTTCTTGGAGGTTCCGGCTTGGTTAATTCCGTATTTAGTTTTTCCCTTCTTTCCAGGGTGGAAACAATCCGGCGAAGCTCTTCAACTTTGTCAAGGATCTGATCATTTAGGGCCAACTCAGCCTCGGTCATATCCCTATTTTCAGATGTCGCCTTTGCCTCAATGTCACCAGCCTTTTTCATTAAGGCTGAAATTTCTTCTTTATACTGACTAATTGTCTTCATGATTAAAAATCCTTTCCTTAAACGGTTGTTGGAGCCATTCGCTCCGCCTCGATTAAAAGTTTACTAACGGCGTCAACAGGCTTTAGGTTTTCAGCATCCCGCTGAACTTCTCCTTTTTTCCCGACTGCCTCCCGCAGTTTAGGAACAGAGAAACCCTTGGCCAAAATTTCCTTGGCAAGACTTCGGGAAAGTCCGGCGTCCCGCAAAACTTTCTCAATGTCCCGCTCGGTGAATTCTTTTTTCATGGCCCTGATCTTATCAGGAATCTTTTTAAATCCGACCCTTGACATAGCTGGCACAAAATCCAGACAGGCGGCCAGGTCCATTTCCTGACCAATTTGATCTATAAAACCCATCGAGAGAGCTTCATCGGCATTCAGCCAAGTTTCAGCATCCAACAGGGAATTAATCTCCTCCTCATTTTTCCGGCTTTTACTCATATAAATGCCGGACATAGAGCCCCGGATCTTATCCAGGACATCAGCCATAGCCCTCATATCCCCGGCGTTTCCCATTACCATCCCGAAAGGGTTGTGCATCATGTAAAGAGCATTTTCGGCCATGACAACCTTGTCTCCGGCCAGGGCGATGACAGAGGCGATAGAGGCGGCCAATCCATCAATAAAAGATGTGATATTAGCCGGATGCTGTTTCAGAAGATTGTAAATGGTTAACCCATCAAAGACAGATCCCCCAGGGGAATTGATATGTAGATCAATCTGGCTGGCTTTGATCGCTGATATTTCTTTCTGAAAATTCTTGGCGGTGACCCCCTCTCCTGACCAAAAATCTTCTCCGATCATTTCATATATCCAGACCTCGGCCTTATCGGTTTTATTTTCTATTCTGTACCAGTTCATAGACTTTGCCCTCCGTGATTATCGGCGGTTTTGGTTCTGTTGCTCCCATTCCGGTTATTGCCGGTTCTGTGTTGTTTAAATCGGCCATATTAAGGGGAATAAAATGCTTATCCCCGCCATCTATCGGATCTAATTCCTCAAGACTTCTAATTTCGTTTATAGACAAAGCTCCAATATTGAACATGGCCCGGTAGTAATTACCCCGGCTTGTAGCATCAGCCCGCAGGAGTCCCTCTATGTTGTGTTTAAAATAAAGGCTTCCATATCCGCTTAAGGATCGTTCACTTGGAGTTAACAGTTGATTATTAAAATTCTGCTCCAGCCTAACCAGCCAGGGAAGGATCGAATCGGTTACAAAAGAAATCTGTTCCGATTCGATATTATTGAAAGACGACCGGGTCAGGTCCTTTAATTTGTGCGGAGGAAGATTGAACCACCTGGCTATTTCTGGTATTTGAAAAGATCGGCTTTCCAAAAACTGACTGTCATTATTAGGAATGTTTACCTTTTCAACTTTCATCCCTTCTTCGAGCAAAAGCAGTTTATGACTCTTCCCAAGACCGGAATAAGATTCAAGCAATGATTCTTTTAAATTGGAATGGGACTGCGCTGATAAAGATGTTGGATGGGAAACAATAATGCCCGGATGGGTTCCGTTACCAAAATAAAGGCTTCCAAAAGTTTCAAGAGCCATACCAAGGCCCATGCTTTTTCGGGCCATTGCCACGACTGAGTAGCCAACATATCCGTCAAATCCAAGTCCGGGGATATGAAGAACTCTTTCCCTTGGCAAAATAACAGAAGTCCCGCCCTGAATTTTTATTTCATAAAAAATCTGAAAATCTTTAATAAAGGGCCTGACCCGATCAGGTGAAATAGGCCAAAGCTCAACCACCTTACCCATACCGTCAAGAACTTTTTCGGCAAAGGCATTTCCCCAAAGAAGAACGTGGGCCACAAGCAATTCCCTGAAAGACATGGCTGTCATAAATGGATTGGGTCTATCATGTAAAAGAGAATAGAGGGGAAGGTTATCAGCAACCCTTTTTTGTTTATCTCTTTTCTGCATCAAGTGAAGCGGTAATGCCCCGATAGTTCCAGAGATAAGGGTTACGGCGTTCCAGACAGCAGAATAGGTCAGAGCTGTTTTTTCGGTGACATTTTCACCGGATAAACTTTGAGATCCGGCAAGATTCCAAAGGCTTGAATCCCATGCCTTAGGATCGGTGATGGATAAATTTAAGAAAAGATATTCTTTAAAGCGATTCCACCATGAAGATTTTGTCATATTTTCTTTTCTTCATCTTTTTTAAAAAAAGTGGTCATAATTCCCTTATGAACTTTTTTTTAAGAAAAAACAAAGAAGGATTAGAAGGATTAGAAGGATTAGAAAGATTAGAAAGATTAGAAAGATTAGAAAGATTATTTTTTATTCAAAGGGCCTTAAACGGCTGTTTAGCCTGAAATTCAAAACAGATTTCCTTAGAATACGGATCGTCCCTTTTAATTTTTCAGCTTCCAAAAGACCGTGATCAACCCAAAGGTAAACGGTTTTTGATGAAACCCTCAGATATTCGGCAACCTCATCGACTTTCAGCAATTCACTTTCGGGAAGATCACCTCTCATGGTTTTAATTCTCCTTTTTTTCTGGTGGGTTGACCATAAACGGGGTCTGGCATTTCGCACAGATATATGTCTGGATATGTGCGATTAATTGCTGTCCGGTAGGTGACATCAGAGGTGAGACAATATGGACCGTTACCACCCCATTGAAATATATTGACCCGCAGTTATGACAGGCCCTTGGTGGTGATTTCTCCAAATCAATATTGACCTGAATCTGTTGACCTGGTCTGATAGACTCCGGCATCATTCCCAGGTCTACTCTCCTTTTTACTTCGCCCATAGTTTTCTCCTTTCAAAAAATCATCCTGGATTTAATTTCTTCTGCCGTTAATCCATCATAAGCCGATCTTTTACTTTTCGCTTCAGGGTTCATGGCCATTAAGGCCACGGCATTAAATGAGGCCATCAGCGGATCTATCTTCCCGGTTCCGCTGGCCTGTTTCGTGATCAGAATTGCATTCCCGCGCGGTTCAACCCTGGCATTTCCGACACACCAGGCCATTAGAGACTGCCCGCCGTGCAGGATTGTTTTTTCTGCAACTCGGCGCTCCATGGTCTTTATGGCTCCGCTCAATCGCCACCCTTGAGGAATCCCAACCACCCGGTTGTGTTCTATTTTGCGGAACTCGACCTCGTCAACCACGTCACCTATTCCAACCGGATCGACACCGATCCGGTCCAGTAATCCTGAATTTTCACAGCGTTCAACAATATCCCCAACCTGTTTAACGTCCTGGCCGATCTCGTCAACGATAATCAGATCTCCGTCACGTTCAAAATCGCGATATCTAGGGGCCTCAGATTTTCGGCGCTCTAAGGCTATGGAATTCGCCCAAGCCCTAGTCCACAAAAGCCAATTTTGGGTTCCGGTCACCCGGCCCAATACGGCCAACCCCAGTAGATCATCTAGTCCGCCTCCGTCAATCCCTATTTCGATCACCTCGCATTGTTCAAGGATCATTTCTAAAGTCACGTTCCCGCCGGCAGACTCCCAAAAATCAGCCCCGGCCCATCTCCGAGACTTTAAAGCAAGCCCCATCTCAACATTGAGATGCTTTGCTAAAAATCCTTGCATGGATTCATCCCCGGACTCTTCAGCTTTCTTAAATTCACGATTAATAAACTCCACATCTACCGAAGCCCCAAGGTTCGGGTTGGTGACAAAGAAATAATCAGGGTTAAGGTGTTTTTTTTCTTTAAGCATGGCCTGCGGAAATTCATAAATCACCGGCAAAAACTGATTGTCCTCTATTCGGCCATCTCTAACGCCTCGCGCATAATCCAATTTCTGCTTAAAGACTCCGGCCGGAGCCTCGTCGCTTTGGGTTGAAAGATAAATCACAAAACCCTCCGGACGAGAAGCCAGTCCACCACAGGCCTCCCGTAGCATGTTTTCGGCATTGGGACGCTTACCGAAAAGCCATAGCTCATCAATCAGTATCCCAGTTGCCTTTTTACCACCCACGGTCTCATTGTCGGCAGCAACGACCTTCAGGGTCGCCCCTGTTGTTCGGTGGGTTATTTGCCGGTAATGATCCTGGACAAGCATTAGATCCGAAAGGTCTTCGTCTGCCCGGACCATATCCCTCGCCGGGTAAAACGAATTATTGGCCACCTCCACCGTAGGGGCTAAAATTAAAAATTCCGCTGAATCTCTCCAATTTCGTATTAAGGCAGTCATCATAATACCGGCAGCCGAACTTGATTTCGAATTTTTTTTCGAGATGAGCAGAAAAAATTCTTTAATCAGCCTTCTCCCGGACTCTGAATCATAGGAACCAAAGATTGATCCCACAAAGTCAAAAACCCATTGCCTTCCAATTTCTCCATAAGTTGGTCGATTCAATATGTCAACAAGCCTCAACTCCTTAAACACCTTGAGTGCGGATTCTGACTCTTCCGGAAAAAGAGACGGGAATGAAATCAATGTCGCTTTTTCCATAACTCGGCGCTCCCAATCAGGGCAAGCGGTGGACCATTTTTTTTCCATTACTTCACCAAAGCAAGCGGCGGTTTACTTGGAGAAAATTTTCCTTCCCCGGCCCTCTTTGCCTTCTCCTCCCTCTCATCCTTTTTCCCCTTCCCTTCCCCTTTTCGATCATGACAATAAGGAGCAGCCGCCTGAGCCATCCTTGCCCGCAGCTCCTTGTCCTCAAGAGGGTCATTCATAACCTTGAGCATGTAATCCAATGGCAAATGATCCTCTGCCTTGATTTCTCCAGGTTTATCTTTTTCCGTTATCTTCCCGGCCATTTCTGCGATAAGGTAATTTAATTTTTCTTTATCGGAGACGGATGGCTTTACTCCTTGCTTTGCCCGTGATACCATACCAAGATAAAAATCGGCCAATTCTCTCGCCTTCAAAATGAAGGCTATTGACTCTCTAGGTTTATCTTTAGATCCTTTTTTTCGCCCGGATCCAGGCCTATATCCTCCGCGTGGCATTTTTAAACCCCCTTGTTTAATTTCATTTCCTGTTGAAAAAAATCATATATCGGGATTAATTCTGTGCATGGGAACCAACGTGGTTAATTCTCCGTCGATCTTCCAAAGATTTTACCCGCCCCCTCCCTTACCCCTTGCTTTCTCTTCCCGATCTGTCTTCTTCTGGTGACACTCACGGCAAAGCGACTGCCTATTAGCATCCGACTCTTGCCCCCCAAGGTACAATGGGACAATATGGTCAATCTCCAGGTCACTAGAGACCCTACCACAGGACCGACAGGTATAGGTGTCACGCAACAGAATGCGATTGCGGATTTTTTGCAGGGTGTATCCGCGCACCCTTTTTGTGCCTGGGTTGTTGATATCCAGACCTATTTTTACTGGCGAAGCTTTTGGCTTAAGTGTTTTAATTTTACTCTTCATGGTGCTGAGTCCGTGGGTATATTTTCCCTAATTCTTTCTTTAACCGTTCATGGGCCGCTATAGCATCGGCTTCCCGGTAGTTCTTGGATTCTATGTCAACAATTTTAGTTGCGTAGGCAATCATGTTGTCAATCTTGACCCCCTTCGTGACGGACTCTTTGAGCCGCTCCAGGGTGTGCAGGATTGCCAGGGGATGCCTGCGCTTCCTGATTCCAACCTGTATCCAGGCCCAGGGGTTAAATCCATTTTTGCCGGCCCAGTACTTACAGACTTCCTGGAGTCTGTTTATCAACTCTCCATCTGCAATCTGGTCGGTAAAATGCCCGCTCTTTTTTTCTTCCGATTTCATGGCCAGATTCTTGGGATCGAATTGACTGAAGTCAACGTCCTCCTCCGGCTCCATCGGTTTTTGATTTTCTTTTTCGTCAAGGGAGGCGGGCGGGGGGGTGTCGCCCGCTTTTATATCGTTAGATATAAAAGCTATATTAGAAGATGAAGAAGAAAAAGAAGGTTCGTGTTTGGTTGACCCTCCGGTTCGAACCGCGGTTGAACCGTGGTTGAACCGTGGTTGAACCACGGTTCGCCTAGCCTCCCCACTTTTAATCCCTCTAAGTTTTTGTTTTTCAATAAAATTTCTTTGCTTTTCTCTTTCCTCTTCTAGTCTTAAATTGATAAAAAAAGTTTTATTTCCGGCACCAAAATCGACAAATTTTTGTGAAATTTTTGACCAATTTTTTAGAAATTTTTTGTGACTTTTTTTTGCAATTTTAGCTAATTTTTTTGTATCTTGCTCAAGAGGTCCATTTACCCACTCTGCCATCAGGAGGCAGAAATATACTCCAATATCGTCTGTTTCCCATGTCAAGGTGTCCATGTAGAAGTCTGAGGCATATAATGGAAATGCAGGAGATTTACCCACGTTCCGGTCCTTTTTTCCTATTGCAAAAAAAACATAGGCATTGAAGATTATCTTCTGAATTTTTACCGCCAGCAGATAAAGGGATAATATGGTCAACCGTTAATTTTTTATTAGTTCCACACTTAAGACATTGCCCTGCCGATAGAACTTTTCTTCTTACTTCTTTAGAAATATACCTTCTAAGGTGAACACCCTTTTCTATTCTAACCACAAACGGTAATTCTTTGACTTTTTCAAAATTACCCAATAATAAATTTTTAGATAATTCCTTAAAAAGCAATCCAATCTCTTTACAGGACCAATTAAGAGTTGATAAATATGCAACTTTTGCATCTATGAATATTGATGCCTTTGGATATTTCGGCTTAAAAGGGAATGGGCTTGGCATGATTAATTACTCTTTTGGATTCCTTGTGAGTTCATTTTCATAGGCAATAAATGGATAATATCCCGATCTTCTAACCATTGAATATTTCCCGACGGTTGACATTATCTCTACCCTACATTTAAAGGTTTCATATTCCCACTTTCCACCTTTAAGAGATTTAGGTATTTTTTTGGTATATATTCCATATATTTTTTTATCCATAAACCAAACAACCCCCTTTCTATAGAGAGGAAAAGACCCCACTTCTTCGGCGGTCCAGGAGATAGTGTCCATAAAAAAATCAGATGCAAAAAGCTGGAAGGCCGGTGCATTTGCCATTAAAATTTCTCCATCTCAATAACTTTTTTTAAAATTTTCATTTACTACCGCATTAAATTCACAAGTGACAAGAACGTTCATGACTATCTCCAAAAATTTCTTAAATGACCTTATTTCATGCCATTCATGTCCTAGAAACAAAGCCATACTTTTTATTTTCTTTTGTTCATCCGACAATCTTCCTCCTTCCGATTTAAGTTCAAAGAAGACCGCCCGGCCTCCTGGAAGCAAAATAGTTCAGTCCGCCCATCCGGGTTCAAGTAGTCCCTTGGCTCTCTTTGATTGGTGAAAGCATTGGCAGGGATATCCCTTACCGCTGGCCCATTTTTTTATCTTTCCGGAGAGAACTGACTCCTTTTCAGTATCAGTAAGTTCCTTTCCTGGACCATATCGGTTTCCCCTCCCATAAAGATAGTTTGCATATTGCTCAGGTGTCCAGCGCATTATTTGATGACTAGCCCTTCTTGCATGATTTCACTCTTGGCTATCACACTTCCGTCTTGCTCGGCGGAACCTCCGAAGCATGGCAGTTCGACCGTTACCTTGATACGTTTGGTGTCCGAACATTTAAGCGGTGGTGGAGTTGTATTCATAAAGACATATAATGGTTTGACGTCCTGCCAACCTGGAAATAAGTCACACCAAAATTCTACTTTTTTTGTTTTCATATCATTCCTCTCTCCTTCCTATGCACATTGCTCCAGGGTGTTCAATTTGATCGCAAGGAACCTTGTGGCCCGCCTCACACTCCATCCCAGGCTCTTCGCAGGGCATGAAATCGGCCAGGAAACAACCGCAATCATAACCAGGAAGCCAGAGACCATCGTAGCCGTTCTCTTCCAGATGTTTCTGAACGATTTCTTTTATGGTCATTTTGAATTTTCCTTTCTCAACCGCCCCAAATTGACTTTTTCTCTGACATCAATCCCATAAAATTTAAGCTTGTCGATTAAGGCCATAACTCTTCCAATGGGCGGTTCCGGTAGTCCATACCTCTTACTGTCAGCCCCAATACAGACAAACTCCGGATCAATCCTGGCTATCCAATAGGCCAGAATATCTACATCAAAATCCATGATCGGCTCAATGGTTACAAATTTCCTGGCCTTCCAACCGATCATCGGCAAGGCCCTTTCCCATGTAATAGGAGCCAGGCTAATATTAGGAATAATGCGATTTGTTTCGATGGTTGTCCCGGCAAGAAACTTATCTGGCAAATTGAAATGAAAATTTCTCATGCGTTCTGGATTTTTGCTTTGAAAAACATAGGTGTTTTCGGGGAACTCGCGGGTGTGATCAAGTATTCTACAGATAAATTCTTCCGTAACACTCTCTGCAAATAGATCGTTGCAGTTTTCTATAAAAATAGTTTTCCCCTTGCCGTATTTGACCTGGAGTTCATTCTCGATCAGTCGGATAGTCCCCTGGTATTTCTTCGGCCTACCAAATCTTGGATTGTCTACATAACAATAAACGCATTTATGCGGGCATTCCCCTCCTAAATGGGAGTGAGTATGAGTCACCCATGAATACATATTTCCCGTGGACCGGTTAATTCCCATTTCTCACCTTTCTTTCAACTTTTGTGAATTTAGCACCAATACAACGCCACCTTATGCCTATCTTTTAGTTTTTCAAGATATGCCCCCACCGGCCCGGTGAATCCGCACTTTTTTAAGTCTTTAGCCCTGCACCATGTCAGGCGATAACCATACGGGGTTTCATGTGTCTGGCCATAATGAAGCTCATCGGAGAAATAAGAATTAAAGTCATCATCAACAGGCATCTGCGGTATCTTCCGCACTTTTTCAAAGACATCGTAGTTTCGTGGACAATCCAAAACCGTATGCGAAAAGTTGGATGTTATTCCATCTCCACAAAACGGAAGCAGCTTTAAATCCATTCCCATAAAAACCTCCTTAAAATAGTGTCATTTGTTCTTGTATTGTCTTTATTTTTGCCTGACCGATATTTTTAATCGCCTGAAAATAATAGGCGGGCTTAAGTTCTATCCCTATCGCCTTCCTTCCGTTTATTGTGGCGCAATAAACCTCAGAACCAACCCCCATAAATGGGGTTAAAACTATTTCACCTGGGTTGGAATATAACTCAATACACCGCTCAATTACATCAAGCTGGAGAGGATGACAATGCTTCTCGTCCTCTTCGTCTTTAGCCTCCCGGTGAGGCAGAACATTATCAATTCTTATGTCCATCCAGATAGAGGAGGCATATTGTCTCCAAATCCAATGACTAAATTTGTTTTCAAGCTGTGATCCCTTCCACCCCTTGTACTCAAGATTTTCTCTTGGCATTTGGTCCGATCCGGCATAATAGGTTAGGCCGTGTTTATGGGTAACGGGAATTTCGTTTTGTCCTTTTGCCCTAAACACCAAAAGCTGATCGGCATTGGCAATGCTGGACTTTGTCGAATCCAGGGTAATGCACTTATGCGAAAGTGATTTAGTCATGGTCCTATTCCGAACGGTCAGGGGCTCTTTCCAAACCATCCGGCGGGATACTAATTTAAATCCGTATTTTTCATGGTGCCGGATAATGTCCCCAGGAAAATCATAGATATAATCAAGGCCGGTGTTCCCGCTAGGGATGTCCATGCAATGAACGGCAACCATTCTGCCGGGTTTAATCAGCCTTGCGCTTTCGGCGATCACAAAGTCATAATGTTCAAAAAACTCATCTCTGTTCAGGCAATTTGAAAGGTCTCTTTCTGAACTACTGTATTGATATAACCCGCCGAAAGGAGGAGAATAAATCCAAAGGTCTGTCGAATGATCTGGAAGTTGTTTTAAGACTTCCATGCAATCACCCAAATAAATAGAATAATCTTCCGTTAATTCCTGCTGTTCGATAGCCATGATGGAATGATTACCTCCTTTTCATATTTTGAACGATCTAACCATGTCGCCTCGTTCATATATTTGACCAGTTCCGTAAATATTTTATCTGCGGCGTCTGATTTTCTTTGCATATTGTCTCTTAGATTTTGTTCTCCTTCAGTAGATATAAGGTCAACCCTAACAGGTCTTTTTTGACCAAACCTCCAGCATCGTCTTATCAGTTGATAGTATTGCTCATATGAATGGGTTGCAAAGGTTATAAGGTGATTGCAATGTTGATAATTGAGTCCCCATGCTCCTATCTTTGGTTTTGTTATTAAAACCCGTATTTGACCCTTGGCGAAGGCAAGAAGTCTTTCTTCTTTTTGCTCATCGGTGTGCTTTCCTGCCACCTGGACGGAATCGGGGATAATCTTCTCCAATAAATCTCCCTCGGAATTATAGTGACATCCTATGAAAACAAAGTCGCCCGTATCTGCCAGTTTTGCCACCAATTCACACCTTTCTTTAAGTGTTCGTTTTCTCTCTTGTCTTTCGGCATCAAGCCCAAACACTTCAGGGTTAAAAAGGTATCCGTCTGGCGGAGATCCCGGTTTAACCATGTGGTCAAATTTTGTTATCCCTGGCAAAATAAATCCGTTGTTTTCAAACCCCAAATCTGACGGCATACGGCAAGCAATGGCCCAGGAACAAACCCACTTCCAAAAAGGAATTTCGGCGTGCGGTTTTAAAATATAATTTCCCCATTGTTGAGCAGCCCTGTACGCTTCTTTAGAAAGCAAATTTGTTTCATCTTTGGCATCCTGATAAAGTTTACAGCGAGCTATCCTATGATAATAATTTTTATTGGTTTGATTGAAAAACCGAGTTATCATATCAACAAACCCCAACTCCCCTAATGCCTCGGCACTTGTTCCTAATTCGTAAAAATCATTTGGTGCTGCCGTGGCCGTTGAAAGTGTCCGGTATGGCATCTTGGAAAGAAATCTGGTTACAAGTTTTTGTGTGGCCCCTCCGAAATGTTTTAGTCTTGATGACTCATCGCAGATAACTTCCCCATAATCATTATGATTGAATAAATGAAGTTTCTCATAGTTGGTTACAGTAATTTTACCTTTTGGCTTTCCATCTATTGACCTTTTAACCTCAATCCCGAATTTTTCGCCTTCTTCAACAAACTGATATGAAACGGCCAGAGGGGTAAGAATTAAAACATTTTTATTTGTTTTTCTGACGATGTTTTCGGCAATAACCAAAGAAATTGGGGTTTTACCGAGGCCACAATCGGCGAAAATTCCTCCCCTTCCTTTTTTTAATTTCCATTCAACCAAGTATTTCTGAAAGTCGAAAAGGAAATCAGGCATAAAAACAGGGTCAAAACCAAACTTCCCTCCTATCTGGGATTTGCGTTCTAAAAACTCATGATATTCTGAACTCAATTTTCACCCCCAACATTTCGGCCTTTGCCATCTCTCTTTTAACTCCAACAGAATTCTCCCATCCCCAATCCTGAACGACGATCATCTTGTCGCACTTTTCCAGAAACCAGTCGTCAAATTTTTCCCAAAACTCATAATCTTTCGGCAGTCCGTGTTGTGCTATCGGATGACTGTGGCTGATTGGCGAGAAGACAAACTCACCATTTTGCATTAATTCCGATGCAATCCGATTGACAGTCTCAAACCTGACGAACCGGATCACCGGGCATGGGTGGGAATATGGGGTGGCTAGGTAAATCAATTGTCATCTCCGAAGTCTTCTCTAAACTTTAGTTCCTTGTTTATCTGTTTAACCCCTTCTGGAAATTTCACACAGAACCATTCCTGCTCCAACAACCAATTCAAGTAATGTGTCGGTGCATCCTCAATAGGCCCCCTATGCTTACCGAAGGGGATATTCCATAGGGATTCTTCTTTCATTTCACCGCCTCTAAGCTACTCACGATTTATGTTTCTCTTCGTTTGTCATATTGGCCTCAAAATGCTCTTTGAATGCTGGTCAGCCGGATCGTTACTCCCACGCCGGACACCCTGTAAAGGACTTACAATTTTCTCGGCAATACTTGAAAGATAGTTCGTTTTCGGGGTCGTTCGGGCACGGCTTCTTATCTGTATCCTGGTGGCCATTGGCCGATTTAGCAGAGTTTTTTTTCTTTTCCTGTTCATGCCATTTAGTAAACATGGTCCAGAATTTCTTGAAGGTCTCGCCATCCTTGGCCGCCTCAAGCATAATTTGATCGGTGGTCTTTTTTTGGAGGTCGGCACTTTTGGCAAGGTAAAGATTGAGGGAAATCGAATACTCCTGATTTCCTTGAATTTTTTCTCTGGCTAGGGCAATAAAGGTTTCAACGGTAGGTTCGGGGTCATTTTGATTTGTTTTGTCTTCATCCATATCAATAATAGAAGAAAGGTCTTGAGGTTCGTTTCCTATTTCTTCGGTTGTGTATAGTTTCCCAAGTTCGCGAGGCCATAGGGCGCTTAACCCCTGACTCTCTGCAACCTTGGCGATCATAGTGGGCTGATTTTCTTCTTGCCAGAATCTAGTTGTTTTCCCTTCTGATGTTTTTTTAACATACCCGGAAAGATTGACTTCAAGCCGGAAAGGGCCGCTCCATTTGTCCGGGGTAGCCTCGAACCATCCGCCTATCAATTTTTCTCCTTCGAGGATAATCCCCGCCGAATCCCTGATTGTTCCATCAGGTTTTTGAACAATGATTCCTTTTGTCCATCCCCGGCAATCATGGTTTGCTTTGGCCCGGGACCGCTTAAAATCAATACTGGTTATAATAGCCGCCGGGTCGTTTTGAGTATATTTGATCAAATAACAGTCCCCGGCGAAAGGATTCAGGGCTCTGGCTTTACATATTCCCATGAAAAATGCCATCTCCTGCTTGGTAACTAATTCGGATTTCCCACGGACCAAATAGGTTTTAATCAATTGTTCATTCAAAAGAACTTCAACCCCATCGGATAGATATTTCACTTCCCAGGTTTTTTGAGCGGGTAAATTCTGAGTCATTTTTCCTCCCTTTCTCTCTTGATCATCTTGACCGGAATTGACTTTTTGATTTTTCGAAAATCCTTAATCCGGGGATATCCCGGACACCGAGTTTTATTTGACGCCTGATCTCGGCATCGTTTAATAGCTTATATTCATTCGGCACCCTATCAAAAGGGTCTATGCCATCCTCTCCTTTTTCTTCCAAGGCATAGGTCCATTCCGTTTTTTGAAATGCGGTGCCCGATCCACTTTCGGCCCTTACGGTGGCCTGGGCCTGTGGCAAAATTGGATCGGGAATGATGATTTCAGGGACCGGCTCAACTTTAACTTCGATGGTTTCAACCGGGACACCCTTTTCGGACGCCTCTTTTTCTGCTCTTTCTTTGGCCTCGGCCTCCGCCCGTTCCCTGGCCTCCAGCCTTAATTTCTCCTGGAGTTCAGCCGCCTCTTTCCTTGCCCTGTCCTCTGCCTCCGCTTGCTTCCGGCGTTCTTCGGCCAACCATCGGTCCCGCTTGGTCACCATGTCTTTTTTGATAACTTCAAGGGGGTCAATATAGTTTTTGGCAATATTTCTTGCCTGGGAGACAAAAGATAAAACTTCCTCGATTTCTTTCGTCTCGATCAATCTCTTTAATTCGCTTTTGATGGTTTTAATTAATGTCTGCGCTTGGGTGCCGTATTCAACCGCCTGTTGGTCGGTCGCCTGAT
>Ga0233425_10002289_pt1 | contig 38420 bp, 29 predicted proteins | sample Watercolumn_Towu_2_FD_181712 | JGI IMG/M metagenome (GOLD analysis project Ga0233425, IMG submission 181712) | Freshwater microbial communities from Lake Towuti, South Sulawesi, Indonesia - Watercolumn_Towuti2014_140_MG | ecosystem: Environmental > Aquatic > Freshwater > Lake | place... | reverse complement strand
AAGGACTTCCGCCGCATCGCAACCCGTTACGACAAGCTCGCCCGCAACTACGCTTCCGCCCTCGCGCTCGCCGCCGTCATCGCCTTCTGGTGCTGATCGAGTCTCGACCCTAGTATGCGTAGTCGGCCGGACGGTATGAGCCGGGCGGATGCAATCCATATCGATTCGCAGCCGGCACCCGCGTCACCCCGACAGGAGCGCTCGGATCGAACGGCATAAGGGCGGCGCCGGCGGAGATGAAGCCTGCCAGCGCTCGCAGATCGTCCGGCTGGCGTGGGTCGCGCGAGATGAATTCGGTCTCGCGCTGGAACCGCACGTTACAGGCTCGTGAGGGCAAGCGCCCGCTCGGCGTACAGGCGTCGTGCCGAGCGCAAGCGAGATCAAGCGCATCAACGGGTGGCAGCGGCGCGTTGTTGCCCGCGCCGCAGTAATTGCCGTGGATGAGCGCTGTGGGCTCGCGAACGTAACCATCCGACTGAGCAAGAGCAGCCGAGGTCAGGCAAGCCGCAACAATGAGGGAAGATACAATCTTCGTGATCATAGCGTGTAGTTTCCCTGCATCTGGATGCGGGCAGAGGTTTGTACGACCCTTCAGGCACGGAAAGGGTCGTGATGCTTGTCAGTAGGGCTGGCAGACGCCGGTGTATGAGTCGTAATACGCATATGGCCCACAACCGCCGTAGGTGCTCCCGTAGTAGCCAGCGGCTGCAGCTGCTCCGAGCCCGGCCGCGGCCAGACCGTAGCCGTAGGGATAGCCACCCCACCCATAACCACGATAACCATAGCCATAGCGGCCGTAGCCGTAGCCGGGCCGGCCAGCGATAGGTCTGCCCCCACCCCAGCCGGGTCGCGCCCCACCCCAGGTCCGGCCGTTCCAGCCGGGTCGTGCTCCACCCCAGGTCGGTCCACCCGGACGACCGATGCCACCCCGCATTCCTCCACCCAGCGCGGCACCTCGGAAACCGCCGCCGCCGAATCCACCGCCCCTGAAACCACCGCCACCGAATCCACCGCCGCGGAAGCCGCCACCGGCGAAGCCGCCGCCACGGAAGCCGCCACCGCCGCCACGAAATCCACGAGCGTCGGCCGCCACGTTGGTCACGATGAAGGCGGCGAAGGCCGCAGAAGAAATCAAGAGAGCTTTCATCAGGTCGTCTCCCTGCCAGAGGACAACGCATCGCTCTGGGGCACGTCAGGCGAGAGCGTATGCCCGTACATCGAGCCCGCCGAGCCGCGACATCTGTCTTGGAAACACTACATCGTCCGTCGGTAATGCGCTTGATCCGACAGGACAGGGAGGAGACGGGACCAGCCTCGGCTGACGGTGCCTGAATCGCCGCGCCAGCCTTTGGGCAATGCCCGCCGGCCGTTCAGGCAAGCTTTGGTGCCATATCCAACGTCGGCCCGGTCCAGGGCGCGCATCGATCAAGGAACGCAGGTGCAGTCGTCGGCCGGCTCTCGCGCCCAAGCTGCCTGCGGAGGGATGGGCCCCGTCCGGGACGACGAAGAGGCCGAGCGTGGCTCCTTAGGGTTACGACCACCATCCACAATCGAAGTTGCACTCATTGGTGGCTCATCCCAAGCTCTCATCGCCGGCTTTCGTCGTGCTGCCGCGACCGCACTATCACGCAGGATGATCGTCCGTATTCCTGCATCCTCCAAGAACCGCCGATGTCCTTGCTGTGCGCAGGAGTGAAGACTGCTGTCGCGCTTTCAATGGCATGATTGCGCATGTAATAATGGCATGCCGGCAGTACTTCGCGTCATGATGCCTGAAGCATAAGGCTGGATGGAGCGTTTTGATGAAGATCTCATGTGTCGGTGCGGGGCCTGCCGGATTGTATTTCGCGATCGTGATGAAGCGGCGCAACCCGAACCATGAGATCGTTGTCCACGAGCGAAACCCGGCTGGAACAACACATGGGTGGGGCGTCGTCTTCTGGGACGATCTTCTTGCCACCCTGCGGATCAACGATCCGGACAGCGCGCGGGCGATCGCGGATCAGGCGGTTCCCTGGTCCGGGCAAGTGGTCGATGTCGAGGGGCAACCGCCGCTTCACTACGGAGGCGGGGGCTACGGCATATGTCGTCGTCGCCTCCTGCAGATCCTGATCGAGCGGGCGCTCGCGCTAGGGGTCGACATTCGGTTCGAGAGCGAGATTAGCGAGCCGAGTCAGGTCGCCGACGCCGACCTCATCGTGGCGGCGGACGGCGTCGCGAGTCAGTTGCGTCGGCATCACGCGGACCAATTCCGACCGCGGATCGAAGCCGGTCGCAACAAATACATCTGGCTCGCGACGACACGGCAGTTTTCCTCCTTCACTTTCGGATTCGTTCCGACCCACGCCGGATGGGTCTGGTTTCACGCCTACTCCTTCAAGGAGGGAGCCAGTACATTCATCGTGGAATGTGCGCCGGAGACGTGGAATGCGCTCGGTCTTGGCACGATGGCCGCGGATGCCGAGTTGCGAGTGCTAGAAAGCATATTCACCAAGCATCTCGACGGCCACGAATTGATCAGCCGCGACAGCCATGACAACAGGCTAGCATGGTCGAGCTTCCGTACCTTGGTCAACCGATCGTGGCACGCGGACAACTTGGTGCTGATCGGCGATGCCGCACATACGACCCATTTCACGATCGGATCGGGAACGCGTCTAGCCATCGACGACGCGATCGCGCTCGCCTCGGCCTTGAGCGAGCACGACAGTCTTGCCCGCGCCCTGGACGTGTTTGAGCTTCGACGCCACCGCGCACTCGCTCGCGTGCAACGGGATGCGCGCCTGAGTGCGGAATGGTTCGAGAACCTTCCACGCTACATCCGCTACAACGCACCCACCTTCTTCACGCTTCTGCTCGCGAGGCGCTCTCGCCTGCTCAAGCGGATCCCTGCGAGAACATACCTGTATTTACGTGACAGGTTTACCAGACTGACTGACCGCACGGCCTCGCCCTTCGCTCGGATCGGCGGACCAGCACACGCGTTCGGCTCGAAAGCCAATGTCGGCCCTGCGGGGCCGAGCCTGGAAAGCCCCGCCGTCGACGCTGTCAGCGCCGGAGCGGGCTGAGCCCGATCCCGCCGACGCGGAACGGGTCCCTGGTTCGGCTCCTGAGGCACGGCGGCCGGAGCCTGCGTGCCCAGTATTCGCCCAAGGCCGCCGCGCCTGCGCACCGATTACCGCTCCTCCCGGTCCAGCCGGAAGAGCTTCTTGTGATTCAGCGTGGGGCCCTCGCCCCGCAACAGGATGAGCAGACGCTGATAGCCGAACCGGCTCTTCTTCATCGCCCCTCTCCTGGACAACGGATCCTAGTTTCGGAATGAGGGCAGACCAGGGGCAAGGTCATCCGACATCTGCTGATTCCCGAATGTGCTGCGGGAGCACTGAGGTTCATGTCGGAGGCTTGCTCGGAGTTAGTCGGATCGGCGATGAACATGACGATGGACTTCCGCATGCGAGAAGCTGCATCTTGATCTGGGGGCCCCGTGTGAGTTGGAGGCACCATGAGCTACGAGATCCAACCTCATAACGCCAAGTCTGCCAGTGTCTGGAACTCCGGCGGAGCTCAGTACAACGAGATCAGTCGCGGCATCGCCGACAGTATCGAACACTGCGTGTTGCGGCTCGATCCGAAGCCGGGCGAGCGGGTGCTCGACCTCGCCACCGGCACAGGCTGGACTTCGCGCGTCGTTGCGCGGCGGGGTGCACAGGTGACTGGGGCTGACATCAGCGCCGACCTCTTGTCGTTCGCCGCCGAGCAGGCGCGGACCGAGGGCCTCGACATCCTCTACCAACTGGGCGACGCCGAGAATCTGCCTTTCGCCGACGGCGCGTTCGACGCCATCATTTCCACCTGCGGCGTGATGTTCGCGAGCCGGCCTGAGGCCGCAGCCGCTGAGTTGGCGCGGGTCTGCCGCAAGGGCGGACGGATTTGCCTCACCACCTGGCTGTCGGACGACAATGTGTTCAGGATGTTCATGGTGATGAAGCCCTTCATGCCGCCGCCGCCCACTTCGGCCCCGCCCTCGCCATTCGAGTGGGGCCGCACAGAGCGGCTTGAGGAGCTGCTGGGTCGGGACTTCGAGTTAGCTTTCGAGAAGGGCGTCTCGTTCTACCGCGAGCCGACCGCCGAGGCAGCCTGGGAGCGGTTCGCCGACGGCTACGGCCCGACCAAATCCCTGGCGACCAGCCTCGACGAGGATCGGCGCGCCGATCTGCGCCGCGACTTCATCGCCTTCCATGCTCAGTTCTCGACGCCGCTCGGTATCTGCGTTCCCCGTCAGTACTGGGTCACGCGTGGCATTCGCCACTAGCCGGAGCTTGGCAGGGCCGTGATGAGGAGCGGCCCTGCTACGATACGGCTCAACTCATCGCCTCGATCCAGAGCATCACTCCTGCGCAAGGAGGCTGGCATGAAGCGTTGCGCAATCCTCACTTTGTCAGTGCTCGCGATTGGTCCGGCATCGGCCGAGCCGGTGGAGCTCGCGGTCTTTCGGGATCTGTTGCGGCCTCCGCCGACGCTGCAACTCACCTACGGTGACGCCCCGTCTCAAGGCATCGACGTCTTCCTACCCGACGGCTCTGGCCCACACCCAGTCGCGGTTCTCATCCACGGCGGTTGCTGGAGTGTTGCCACCGCCGGGCGCGAGCAGATGCGTCACCTGGGCCCAGACCTGACGCGGCGCGGCGTTGCCGTGTGGAGCATCGGCTACCGGCGTGCCAACGAGAACGGTGGCGGCTATCCCGGAACCTATCAAGACGTCGGCGCCGCTCTGGACCGCCTCGCTGAAGAGGCGGGAGCCCACCACCTGGACCTCTCGCGCGTGGTGTTCGTGGGGCACTCGGCGGGTGGCCATCTCGCCCTCTGGGCAGCCTCGCGCGGTTCACTTCCCGCCGCGAGCCCTCTTCGAGCCATAACTCGGCTTGTGCCGCGGGCTGTGATCAGCCTGGGCGGGGTAGGGGATCTTGCGACGTTCGCGCGGTTCGTCCCTGTGCTCTGCGGCCCGGGCATTGTCGAGCGGCTCGCTCCAGCCGACAAGCTATCGGAAGTCTCACCCGCAGCCCTCCCGCCTGCAGGGGTGCCGATCTTTCTGGTCAGCGGCGTTCTGGACCGGCTCACGCCGCCATGGGTTGCCTACGACTATGCCCGCGCTTTGCGAGGCCGGTCCGGACGCGCGCCGCAGCTCATCAACGTCCCGGATGCCGGACACTTCGACTTGGTCACGCCGCCGGCGCCGGCTTGGCAGGAGGTGCGTCGTCTCATCGAGGCATCGCTGGGTCTCAAGTAGGTTGCTGTCAGACCGATATTTGTGCGGGCGATGAATACCGTCCGGATATCTGCTGAGGACGCTACCGGCCCGATCTTTTCCGGCGCACCCGAAGCATCCAACAATTGAGCGCAGAACACATCACCAGCCCTGAGGCGGCCTGGGTCCGGTGGGGAAGCGGGCCGAAGACTCGGTCGGAGCGCTTTGTGGATTGGGGGAGGAAGTCCCGGAAGCGGGGCTAGATGGCGGCACCGCGTCGGTGAGGAAGCGCGGGCGATCCGTTGCGCTGCCCGCAGCAACCGGCCGGGGAACCGCTGGGAGGGCAGGTCCAACGGCGGCGGGCGCGGGCTGCGCTAGGTATTGCGGGGCTGCAGGCCCTTGCGGCAGCATCACGAGGGTGCGGCTGCCGTTCACCGCCACCGAGGGAGCAACCGACGTGGCGGCCGCCTGGGGGCTCGCCGGAACCGCGGAGGCAGCCGTCTCGGCCGGTTCGGTCTGCTTCGGTTTCGGGCTCGCGACGCGTCGGCGCTGGATTCCCGTGCCCGGATCCGACGCCGGCCCGAGCCGCATCCGGACGAGGTCGGCCAACAGCGCCTCGGCCCCGGTCGGCTGCCGATGGCAATGCTGCACGCGCAGAGAAACCGAGACCGGTCCGCGCAGCGCGCTGCGACCCAGCTCGACGCGCTCGAGGCCGTCGATCCATTGCCAGGCGTAGGCGCAGCGTTCGCTCAGGGCCACGCCCAGGGGGCCGTAGGCGTTGTGCACGGGCCGGCGCACGATGCGGTAGGCGTTGCCGCCTTCGAGGCTCGCGAGTTCGGCAGCGATGCCGGTCCGGCTCGGCTTCGCCATGGCCGGGTCGTCCCAGACGCGGCCCGACGCCACCGTCAGATCAATCCGACCGCGGGACCCCGCGAAAACGATGCGCTGCCTCACGCCGGCGCTTGATTGCGTCTCGGTCACGGAAGCCACGGGGCCGCTGTTCGGGAGCGAAACGAGCGGCCGGTTGCCGGTCGTTCCGAGCGCGCTGAAAGCGGTCTCGAAGCGCGGCGTCGTCCGGCGCGCCGTTGAGCTCTGGCAGGCGCCGAGCAGGGTGAGGCCGAGCAGGCCGCCGATCCGGAACAGCGAGCGTGCGGTGGGGCGGTGCGGCCGGTCGAGGCAGAGCATCGGTCCCATCATCGATCCCGTCCTGCAATGCCCGGTTCACCGCGGCCAGTCGCGGCCGTATCGAAGGGGCCGAACCGCTCCCCGTCCCGGAACTGGCCGGGCCGCGGCGAACCGGCCTGGATCGTTGTGCCGGTCTCGGCTTGCGCGAGGGTTCCCACCGCCGGCGTCGGCGGACCCGCCTGCAGGCTCGCCCGAACCATCCCGTTCCAGCCCGGCAGCAGGGTGAAGCCGTAGCGCTCGTAGGGCATCGGCCCGACGCCGACGACGCGCCGGGCGATGAGCGGCGGGGCGTCGCGCACCTCGCGCAGGTACTCGCCCTCGCGGGGACGCGGCGGAGCGGCACCGCCCTCGCCCTGTCGCAGCGGGTTCTCGGCGGCGACGGCGATGGGAAACTCGCCGCGCAGGACGGGGAGTGGCCGGACGGCCACCGCGGCCGCGGTGGCGGTCGGCCTGGGAACCTTGATCCGGGCGGGCGCGGCGGCCGCCGGCTGCGGCGTTGCCGGAGCCGGTCCGCAGGGGCCGGTGTCGCGCGCTTGGGAGTCGGGTTCGGCGAAGACGAGCCCGACCACCTTCGGGAACAGCCCGTCGTAGCGGTTGACGATCTCCAGATATTCGCGGGTCCGCTTCAGGCGAGAGAGGCTGAGGGCGTAGCCGAGAACCGAGGATTCTCGCGGCTTCCATCCCACGGCCCGCTGGAACCAGTCGGCGGCGGCATCGAACTGGCAAGCATTGTAGGCGTACCAGCCCAAGGACTGCGCGCCCTCCGCCGAGCCGGTCGCGAGGACGACCTTGGCGAAGCGGTCGAGCCGCTCGGGCTCCACGGCCGCGCCCGAGCTCTCGCCCAGGCTGCGTTCCATGATGTCGACGTAGAGAGCGAGGTTCGTCACGGAGGCGGCACGCCACGCGAAGACGATATCCTCCGCCTCACGGGTCTGCCCCATCTCGCGCAGGGACAGGGCCAGCCCCGTCGCCACGGCGGCGTCGCCGCCCCTGCTCTGGGCCAGCTTGAACCAGTCCAGCGCCTCCCGGAACTGGCGGCGGTGATAGGCGTACCAGCCGAGCAGGGCGATCTGCGACGGGTTGCCGAGGCGGCGGGCCTGCTCGCCGACCGCGGCGAGTTCGGCGGGCTCGATCCGCCCCGCCGGCTCCCCGTGCAGGACCGCCACCATGCGGGCCCGGGTCACGTCGGGCCGGATCACCCGGAACTCGTCGGCGCCGTCCGCGCCGCGGCTGCCGAGGGTCAGAAGCGGCTCGACCGACGCGATCGGCATCGCCGCCATGGCTTTCTGGACCGTCGCGAGACGCAGGCCCGCATCGGTCTGCTCCGTGAGGAGTGTGCGGTAGACCGTGGAGGCTTGGGCGAGGTCGCCCGTGCGGGCATAGGCTTCCGCCAACGTCCAGGCGATGTCGATATCGAGATTCTGCACGGTCTCCTGGGAGGCCTTCACCCGGGCGATGATGGCCTCCCAGGCGCCGTCCCGGACGGCCGCGCGGGCCGCGCTGCGCAGGGTCCCCCGGTTCAGCTTGCGCGCGAGATCCTCCGAGGGCTGCCAGCCGGGATCCGCCGATTGGCGCACGCTGATGGCGGTGCGCAGCTCGTCGAAGCGACCTGCCGTGAAGAGATCCCACATCGGAGCCTCCTCGGGTGGGCTCGGCTTGAGGGTGTCAAGGTCGGCGGGAACGGTCCAGTTCGGGTGGCGGCGGCGCAGCCGGGCGATCTCGGCCTGGACGCGCTCGCCCTGGCGCTGGGCCGCGTAGAAGCGCAGCGCGCTCTCGTCGATGATCTCGGCGCTCCCGGAGAGCTGGGGCGTGTCGAGGATCACGGCGCCCCGGCGCTCGTCGAGCTGGAGCACGCCGGTGCGCACAGGCGCGGGCTGCGCCGCCGCGGTCACGGACCAGCCGAGGCTTCCGACGACGGCGAGCAGGACCGGCCCGGCGGCGCGCAGCGGGTTCAGCGGCCGAGGCATGGCCGGTACCTCATGTTGGCGGCCGTCAAGGCCAGGAGGTGGAGGGTGGCGGGATAGTAGTTCTCGTCGGCGGCCGGATCCTGAAGACCGGCCGGCAGCGGTGCACCCGCCACCGCGCAGGCGGCCAGGGCCGGGATGATCGCGTAGCCGGGCTCGGCCATGCGTCCCGCGACGGACCCGCTTTCCGTGTCGATGATCGGCAGTCCGGCCGGGTCCGGCTCGCTCCAGAGGGCCAGCAGCGGCTCGTAGTAGCGACGCTCGCCGATGCCCGCCATGGCAAGGTAGAGCGGCAGGCGCACGGCGTTGTAGGAGAAGTGGGGCGGGAAGCCGGAGGCGGGCTGGGGCTGGCCGCCCCGCATCGAGATCCACTCGGTCGGGAGTTTCGCCTCGCCGAAGCGGGCCCGCAGGACGAGGTCCCGGCCGGTCGCGCCGAGCCGGTCCCAGTCGAATTCCGGCGCGACGGCGGCGAGCCGCGGGAAGGCCGGGAAGATCCAGTACGAGAGGTTGATGACCGGCCCGTCCGGCCGGTCTTCCGCCGAGAAGCCGCTCATGGCCGGCAGCAGGAGCGGAGGGCTCTCGGTCCGGAAGAGGACCGTCCGGCGGGCGATATCGACGGCGATCCGGCGCGCCGCCAAGCGGTAGCCCTCGTCCGCCCAGCCCTCGCCGGCTTCGACCAGCGCCCAGGCCACGAGGATGTCCCCATCCGTCGCGTCGTTCATGTCGGCGACGGCGGGCCGCTTGTCCGGCTCCCAGCGCCAGGCCAGCAGCGCGTCGTCGCGCACCATCAGGTTGGCCCGTGTCCAGTTCCAGATCCGCTGGAAGGCGTCGCGGTCGCCGGCCGCCACGGCGAGCAGCATGCCGTAGCCCTGGCTCTCGCTGTGGCTGATCCGGCCGTTGGCCGTGTCGACCACGCGGCCCTGATCGGTGACGAAGCGCGCCTTGTAGCTGCGCCAGGCCCAGGCGTGACCGAGGCTGTTCAGCATCGGCAGCGTCTCGGCGGCCCCGGGAGCCGGTTTCGCGAGGGGGGGGCCGGCGGCCGGCTTCGCCTCGGTGGGCGCCGGCTCCGCTGCGGCCTGAGCGGGGGCGAGGAACAGGCCCAGGAGCAGCGAGGCTGCGAGGGCGCGTGTGCGACCGAACATCATCACAGATCCTCACGCCGGTCGTCGGCCCGCGGGGCGCCGGCGGGATTGCCCTGGGGGCGCCCCACGTCGCGCAGCACGGCTGAGGTGCTGAGTCCGAGGCTGACGGCGGCGGCGAACAGAATCAGCACGAAGAGACTCGGATTGGTCGAGAACCAGCCGGCGACCACGAGCCGAAAGTTTGCGATGGAGGCGGGACCGCTCTCGACGAGGCGGACCTGCTTCGCGTCGTAGACGGCGAGCGTCCCGTCATCGCCGTCGAGCGTGGCGACGCGGCCCTCGATCCGGTTCCAGATCGACGGGGTCGTCAGGCAGAGCGCCGAGGCCTGGAGGCTCGCCGCGTTCGGGGCGGTGAAGACCGTCAGCAATCCGCTCGGATCGCGACCCGGCAAGCCCTGGCCGACGATGAGGGAGGCCTGCGGGTTGATCTCGATCTCGGGCTCCCGAACCTGATCCTGGGCCCAGTTGACCGTCGCGGCCCAGCTCTCCCGCGCCGCGGCGGTGACCCGGGCCGTGAAGGCCGTCGCCCGGTCGGCGAGGCGCGGCTGCGCCGTCAGCGTCCCGTTCCAATCGGCCACGAGATCGCGCTCATCCGTTCCGAGGGCGTCAAGGAGCCCGCGCGAGGAGACGGGATTGGCCGGACGAGGGGCCGCCGCGGGCAGCGCGCAGGCCGGCGGCCGATCGTTGCGCAGCCGGTCGAGGCTCGCGCCGTCCATCACGGCCACGCGACGCGTCGGCTCGCCGAGCGGGGCCGAGGCCGCGCGCCCCTCCCAGATCTGGCGGATGCGGTCCGGGTTCAGACCCACGGCCCGCAGGACGTCGGGTTCGAGGGCGCGGGCCGGCGCCACGACCACGGTTGGGGTCCGCCCGTCGAGGGCGCGGTCGTTGGCGAGCTCGAAATGGATCGGCTTCTCGGCGGAGAGAGCCATCTGTACGGCGAGCGTGGCGGCGGCCGACATCGTCTCGCGATCGGGCGTCGGCACGACGAGGCGCGGGCGACGGTCGGCCGCCACTTTCGACAGGCCGCCGCCCAGCGTCGCGGCCAGGTCCGGCAGCCGCAGGGCCTGGGCAAGGCGCGGCACCGACATGCTCGAGCGCTCGAGCAGCATGAATCGCCGGCGCGCGGAGCCCTCCTCGCAGACGCGGTCCGACGCCGCCGGGAGCAGAGCCCGGATCTCGACCCGGTTGCGTCCGGGCCGCCAGCGGCTGAGCGGCAGGGCGATCGCCGCGTCCCGGAAGATGTCCCCGTCGGCGCGCGCCAGGGGCACGCTGGCGACATTGCGGCCGTTCAGGTCGACGATGATCTGCGCCCCGACCTCCAGGCCGGCGGCGTATCCGCCCGCGAGATCGAGGGTGATCTTGTCGTAATCCGCGGGCACGAAATCCGTCGGCAGGGTCACGTCGAAGCCGGTGCGGAACAGGCGGCCGGCGAAGTCCCGACTCTGCAGCCCGAAGGCGCCCAGGCCGAGCGTCTCGCTGCTGCGGACCGGGACGCCGCGCGCCTGGGCCAGCGCGTTCAGTCCCTGAGGAGTGCCGAGCGGATCGCGCATCGTCGTCACGCTCACGATCCGCTGCGCCGCCTCGATCTCGGCGGGCGTGTCGCCGGCCAGTGTGATGCGGGCGGCCCGCTCGCCCTGGGCGGGCTCGAAGGCGAGCGGCTGGCGCGCCAGCCCGGTGCTGTCGCCGTCGGACCCGCCGACGATGATGTCGAGGCCCGCCGGTCCGCCGGGCTCGGCCGCGAACTCCACCGCCGCCTGCGTGAACCCGCCCGCGAGCGCCACCCGCTGGGCGAGCCCGATCAGGCGCTCGAAGGTGGCGAAGCCCGGCCGGCTGCGCAGAACGATGCGGATCGGCACCACGCCCCTTCCGTCCGGGGCGATGGCGGGCAGGTCGCGCAGGGAGGCGACGCCCGCTGCGCCGGGCGGCGCGACGAGGCCGGTCCAGGCCGGATCGAGCTGGGTCCAGAGCTCGTAGGTGGCGTCGAGGGAGCAATCGACCCGGTGCCGCTGGATGCCGGCGACGGCCACGGCGTTGTAGCCCGGCTTCAGCAGGTCGGCGGGGATGTCGAACTCGATGATCCGGATCGCGCCGGGCGCCTTGATCTCGCTGCGGCCGATGGCGACCCCGTTGATAGTCGCGGTGAGGAAGGAGGCATCCGGCACCACCGAGATGGCCGCGAGATAGCCGATGCGCAGGCGCAGACGCTCGCGGGCCTGCGTCTCCGTGAGGTAGACCGGCCATTGCAGGCTGCTCTCCTCGCCGGCGAGCCGCAGCCCCGTCGAGAGGGCCGGGAACGGGCGTTGCGGCAGTGCCGGGGCAGGAGCCGGGGCGGCCGAGACCGTTTCCACGACCGCCGGGCCGGGACGCCGGGCGGCGGGCTGGGCATCGGGAAGGCTGAGAACCCGAGGCGCACCGCGGCCGAGGAAGCTCTGGGCTTCAGCCGGCGGGGCAGCGGCCACGAGCAGGCTTGCGAGCGTCAGCAGAGAGACGGAACGTGGTGCGGGGCAGCGCCGAGGTGTGACGGGCATTGTCGGGCTCGATCTCGACTTCGAGGACTGGGCTCGCATGCGGATGGGCTCAGCCGGCGCGGGTCGGCAGGAGGTCGGCATCGGTGAGGTCCGCAGCCCGGCGGCCGCGTTCCGTGCCGCCGGCCGTGCTCTCGGGCTCGACCATGAGCTGGAGCCAGCTCGGCGACGCGTCCGACGTCGGGGCGCCGGCGGCATGGCCCTCCGCCGTCCGGGTCGGTTTCGAATCGGTCGGGCGGCCGTGATCGGAGGCGCGCTGGCGCTCGGCGCTGCGCGGCCGAGCGGCGGGCTCCTCGACCTCGGGCGCGGCCGCGGGCGTCATCAGGCAGGCGAAGGCCCGGATCGGGCCGGTGATGCCCCAGCGGATGAATTGCAGCGTCCCGGAGACGATGTCCTTGTGGGCCCGGCGGCGTTGCTGGAAGCGGACCATTGCGTCCGCGTCGCCGTACATCAGGTCGGCCAGCGCGAAGTAGCTGCCTGGGGTCAGCGTCTCGAAGACGAGATCGCAGACCGATTCCTCGCCGGCCGCGGTGACCCCGGCCAGCCGCACCGGGATCGTCCGGGCATGGCTCAAGAGTGGCAGGTTCGCCTGCGGCAGCGCCGAGAGTGTACCGACGGAGCCATCGCCGGCCCGGCGCATCGGCAGGACGGCGTCCAGACGGATCCGGCAGCGGGCGCTTGAGATGCGCTCGACGGTGACGTCGAGAGCCATGCCGTTGAGGTTGAGCACCGCCGGCCGATCGACGGCCAGGGAGGGCGCCTTCTCGGTCTGGCGCCGCTCGGCCGCCACGCCCAGGGCGGCGCCCGCGGTGATGAGGCTGAACAGGTTCCAGAGGCCGACCACCAGCATCAGGTTGGTGACGCCGGGCTCGAAGGCGTAGCGATAGGCCGAGACCACGGCTCCGAAGAACAGCAGCGCGAAGACGAGGAAGTAGGGCAGCGCCAGCGGCGAGAGCTGATCGTGATCGAGGCTGACGTTCTTGGCCGTCACCTTGAAGGTCGGCTTGCGCGGCGACACGATCACGGAGGCTGTCGCCTTGATCAGGAACAGGCCCTGAACGTACTCGTAGAGTTCCGAGACGAAAGGCCAGCGCACCCGGCCGTAGAGATAGTTCTGCATCATCAAGTTCACGATGATGTAGGTCGCCGTATACGCGATGGCCTCCTCGACGTTGGCGACGACGATCTTCATATCGAAGAAGATGTACAGCAGAGGCGCCGCCATGAAGATCAGTCGCGGCAGCGGGAAGAACCAGAACGTCATGCTCGAGAGGTAGCAGAGCCGCTGGATCGGCTTCAGGCCGCTCTTGAGGATGGGGTTCTTCAGGAGCATGATCTGCAGCATGCCCTGGCACCAGCGCGAGCGCTGGCCGATGAAGTCGGACAGGGTCTCCGGCTGGAGACCGGCGATCAGGGGCTTGTCGATGTAGATGCTGGTCCAGCCGCGGGAATGCAGCTCGAAGGCGGTCTCGCAATCCTCGGTGATGGTGATGCCCGAGAATCCGCCGGCCTCGTCGAGCGCGCGGCGGCGCAGGAGGGCGGCGGAACCGCAGAAGAACGAGCCGTTCCACTTGTCGAGACCGCACTGGCCCACCGCGTAGAACATCTCGTTCTCCGACGGCATTCGATCGAACGTCTTCAAATTCCGCTCGATCGGGTCGGGATTGAGGAAGGCGTGCGGGGTCTGGACCAGGAAGAGCTTCGAATCGGCGCTGAAATGGCCGATCGTGTCGCGCAGGAACGAGCGGAACGGGACGTGGTCGGCGTCGAGCACCACGACGATCTCACCGACCGAGTTCTGGAGGCCGTTATTGAGGTTGCCGGCCTTGGCATACACGTTGCGGCGACGGGTCAGGTAGGACACGCCAAGATCGGCGCAGAGCGCCTGCAGCACCCTGCGGCGGGCCCGCGCCTCCTCGGCCTTACGGGGATCGGAATCGGCGCATTTCTGGTCCGTCCCGCCATCGTCGAGGAGCCAGACGGTGAGCTTGTCGGCGGGATAGTCAAGGGATTTGGCCGCCGCCAGCGTGGTCGCGAGGATGTGGCGGTCCTCATTGTAGCTCGGCACGAAGATGTCGACGGTCGGAAGGTCGTCGTCATCCTCCTGCGGCGCCGGTCCCCGCGACAGGGGGGCGGCGTTGATCACGAGGCTGATCGCCAGGATGTAGAAGCAGTAGAGTTCCGCCCCGATCAGGATCACGCCCGCGCCGAAGTTGATCGGGTCATCGACCGGCGGCAGCGTGCTCGACAGACGCCAGTAGATGTAGCGCAGCACGACGAGGCTGCCGATGGCAAGGAAGGTCAAGCGGCCGGTGCGGCCTTTGGCGAACAGCCACAGCAGGACCATCAGCACGATGGCGCCGATGCTCATCTCGAGCTGAACGGTCGTTCCCAGGGGTTGCGAGAGCAGCAGCAGCGTCAGCGCGGCACTGGCCAGCCAGATGGTTCGGGCAAGGAAGGGTGGCATCAGGCCAATCCCAGTCAGTCGAGGCGGATGGGAGCAGGCGGTCCGTCGCGGTCCGCCCCGTTCGGTCTCAGAAGGCGATCCGGCCATCGATGCTGGTGTAGTATCCGCCCTTGCGAATACGGTCGAAGGCGTAGCCCGCACCGAGCGAGAATTTCATCGGACCGATGGCGAAGCCGGTCACGTGTCCGCCTGCCCGCCAGCCATTGAAGAAGTTGTCGCCGAGGAAGGTGACTTCGGGACCGATGAACACGCCGGGTGCCACGGCGAAGCCGGCTCGGGCGCGGGCGTAATAGGCATTGAACAGCGTCGAGTAGGACGCGTTCACGGCGAGCAGCGTGTTGTCCGTGGGGTTGAGGTAGAGGTCGCCCGCGACCTTCAGGCCGAGGCCCGTGCCGACCACCGGGTTTTCGGGATCGAGGATCGACAGCTCGTTGCTGCGCACGTTCATGCCGATATAGCCCGCCAGCGCGGCCTGCTGCCAGATCCATTCGTAGCCGAGCAGAACCGTGCCTTCCTGCTGCACGCCCTTGACCGTCTGCCCCACGGCCGTGCCGGGATAGGAGTAGGTTCCGGCCACGCCCTGCAAGCGCACGCGCAGCCCGCTATCGAGCAGGGTTGCGACGGGAGCGATCGTCGCCGTGATCGTTCCGAAGGCGGAGTTGTTCGTGGTCACGGTCGCGCTGGCATCGACCGCCACGATCCACTCCTCGCCCGCGACCTCGCGCTCGGCGCCCGTGTACCAGTCGGCGGCGACCGCTCCGCCGGGCGCCAACGCCAGCCAGCCGAGCACAGCCGGCAATTTCATCCGGTGGTTGAACACGCCGCTTACCCCCAAAGCTCGCGCGAGTTCAACTCGCGTCGCGCCACGCCAACAAGCATCGGCATGGTTAACAGATGGTTAAAGCAGAATAGCTCGCCGGATCGTGTGCTGATTTCGCTACTCGGGCCATATGCCCGAGTCTGCCTAGACTCTCGCGCCGATGGATCTGATTCGCCGCGGCGGATGTCGAATTATTAGGCAGCTACTGCTTCTTCAGATATCGCACTGGCGACCGTCGCGGCAAGCTCTGTAAGACCGAAGGGTCTGCAGAGGACGTTCGCAAGAGCTGGCTTTAGAGACAAGTTGCCGGCGAAACTCGTCAAGACCGTGCGAAGATGTGGATGCGTCCGGGCGACGCTCGACACGAGATTCGCGAGATCGGTTCCTGGCGGGCCGTGCTCGCACAGCAACAGGTCAAAGCTGCGTTCGGCCTTGAGATGATGCGTCGCCTGCACCGCTGCCCCCGTGGCCGTGACCCTGTGGCCGAGGCTTTCCAGAGATTCGATTAGAGCCGCGCGCAGAACCGGATCCGCTTCAACGAGAAGGATTGAAGCAGTGGTCCCCAGGCGAAGGCCGGCCGGCTGCGCCGTCTCACTCGCCGGGAACCAGAGCGACACCGTTGACCCGTGCGGCCGGCCACCGAGGGCAACCTGTCCACCGAGCCCGCCGAGTAGGCTCCGGGCGGTTGACAGGCCGCGGCCGCCCGAGACGTCGCACGCCGCCGAGAGGGAGATCCGGATCCCGAGCCGACTGTCGAGCGCGCTCGCCTCGACCCGCAATGTCGCGCTCGCGTCCTCGGTCATGCGGCCATCGAGATCGCCGACGAGGGCGAGAAGCGCTGTTTCCAGCTGCTCCCGGGTGCATCGGATCGGGGGCAGATCGCCGTCGCGGGAGACGGCGAGCGTCATTTCGGGCGCGGCGGCGGCGCGGATCCGGGAGACGATGCCGTCGAGCACGGCGGAGAGGTCAAGTGCGGCGACATCCGCGCCCGTCGTTGTGTCGGCCTGGGACCTGTCCTGTCGGCTCGGAGCGCTGACGCGTCGTGCGATCGAGGCGCCACGCTCCGCACCGCGCAGGGCTGCGGCCGCAAGACGCCGGCTCCGGTCTCCGGCATCCTTGGCCTCGCCCAGGAGAGCGCCGAGGGCCGTCATCGCAGCCGTCAGGGCGCTGTCGAGATCACGGGCAGCCGTCCCGAGTTGCGGGGCGGGCTCCGCGGAGGCGCGGGGCGGAACGGGCGCGGCAAGGGTCGGCTCGGTGTATTCGCGGCTCAGGGCGTAGAGCCGGGTCGAACCGGCTCGGTCGGCGGCGATCCGGAGGGCCAGCCGGCGACCGGAGATGCGCTCGGTCCCCGCGCGGGTCCGCACGACCACGTCGCGCACCGTGCCGGGCGCGGCTTGGACGGCGTCGAGGGCGTTGCCGAGTGCCGCGCGATCCTCGGGCACAAGATGGGCAAGAACGTCGCCGAGAGCGCAGACGCGCTCCGGTGCCGCGCCGTTCTCGGCATCGTCCCCATCGGTCCAGATCACCTGTCCGGTGGTGCGCTCGATTTCCCAACAGCTCGACCCCGACAGGGCGCGGATGGCGCGGATGCGATCGCGGCTGCGCGCGAGAGCCAAGCGCTTCTCCTGAAGAAGGCGTTCCCGACCGAGGCTCTTGTCGGCGGCGGAGCGGATCTGCGCTGTCAGATCGTGCAGATCGCGCGTCAGGAACCAGGACGGCTCCCGCCGCTGCGTTTCCTGTCGGCAGAGCGCCCCGGCATGGGCAAGGTTGCGCCTGATCTGACCGCCCATGAGCCAGCCGAAGCCCGCCACGAGCCCCACGGTGCCGAGCAGGGTCAGGATCGGAATGCCCGACGGAGGCGCCTCCGGCACCCGCACGCTCACCAGCCAGCCGACGCCGCCCCGGCGCACGTCGCCGACCGTGGCGCTCGAATCCGGGCCGTGAACCTCCGGGCCTGACCGGTGGAGCGCGCGTCCCGCCCCGTTGAACATCTGGATCGACAGGCCGCGGCCCGCATCCGGCAGCGACCTGCGGGCGGCGGCAACGACCGCATCGGTCCATTGCGGGGTGAGCTGAACCGCGAGGACGCCGCGAACCTCTTCGCCGCTGCCCACGGGCGCCGCCACGATCACGTTACGCGGCACCGCCGCGCCCGCCCGGCTCGCCTCGGCGGCCTCCCCGATCACGATGCCGGCCAGGGATCTGGCGAACCAGGGGCTGCCGGAGACGTCGGCACCGACGATGCGCTGCCGCGAGGTGGCGAGTACGCGACCCGCCCGATCCGCGAGCAGGACGTCGGTATAGTCAGGATGAAGCCGGCGCCACGCCGCGAACAGGCGCTCGGCGGTCTCTCCGACCGTCTCCGGGGCTTGAAGGGCCAGGCTCTCACCGATCAGGGCGAGATCTCGCCCGACCGAGAGGAGCGCGTCTTCGACTCTCTCCGCGATCAGGAGCGCGCCGTCGCGCCCCTTGTCCTCGTCCTGCCGCCCGCCGCCGATTCCGATATCGGCGGTTCCCAGGATGACGAGGCCGCCGAATCCCGTTGCCAGCGCCAGCAGCAGCGTGAGCATGCTGCGGAGTGAGGAGAAGAGCCCATGTCTCACGGAATGGCCGGACGAGAGGCGAAAAATGAACGCGGCGTCAACGCAGATTTATTGCGCGCGATGAATTCACGGAAATGGTTAACAATTTATTAACCGCAATAAAACCACCTTGCAGCGGGCGTTCGCTCCTCGCCCGCCTCGGATATTCCTGTTGCGTACCTGCAATCCTCCCTGTCGACGTTGATCGGACATTCGAGCGCTGAAGCTGAAGTCCCGGAAGGGGCAGGAATTCTCCTGGATTTTGTAGTGGTGGTTCGGGCGGCGGCTGCAAAACCCACAGCTACTCTGCGCCGCCAGGTTCTGACATCTTCCTGTGCCGCTCCGCCTTCATGGAATCCGGCAGAATTCGCCTCAGTACGTGGGCCTCGAAATGGGTCGCGATACTGCCGGCCACGACCTTCTCCCGGCCCTCCATCATCGCCTCGTAGCCGGCCTTGGCCACATCGGCCGGGTCGCTCTTCGGACCCGCCCCGATGCGGGTGTCGTTCATGCCGGCGCGATGGAAGAAGTTGGTCTCGGTCTGGCCAGGCAGAAGAGCCGTCACGGTGACGCCGGTGTCGCGCAACTCGTTGCGAATGGCTTCGGCGAACGAGAGAACGAATGCCTTGGACGCGCCGTAGACGGCCTCGAACGGCACGGGCGTGGTGCCCGAGATCGAGGACGTGAACAGGACGCGTCCGCGGCCTTGCCCGACCATGCCGGGCACAACAAGCTTGGCGAGGTGGACGGTCTCGACGACGTTGATCCGCATGAGGTTCAGCTCGTCCTCCCAGCGGTTCTCGACGAAGGGACCGCCGAGGCCGACACCGGCGTTGATGGCGATTGACCTTGCGCCCTGTTTGCCCTCGTTCATAACCAGAGTCCGTTCTGGTTTTGGTCCTGTCGGGATCGGGTTGCAAACGCGTTCGGGGTGAGCTGGCGGAGGCTCGTGTGGGGGCGGCAGGTGTTGTCGTCGACCCGCCACGCCTCGATGAGGGTCCGGGCCGCCGGCAGGATTCGGAACAGATGCTCGTTCAGGCACTCGTCGCGCAAGCGTCCGTTCAAGCTTTCAACGAAGCCGTTCCGCTGCGGCTTGCCGGGCGCAATGGAATGCCACTCGACCGCACGCTCTTCCTGCCGGCGCAGGATGGCGTGCGAGGTCAGTTCGGTGCCGTTGTCCGAGACGATCATCAGCGGCTTGCCCCGGCCCGCGATGATCCGGTCGAGTTCGCGCGTGACCCGCCGCCCGGACAGCGACGTGTCGACCACGAGCGCCAAGCACTCGCGCGTGCAGTCGTCGACCACGACGAGAATGCGGAGGCGCCGCCCGTCGTCGAGCGTGTCGGAGATGACGTCGAGGTGAACCGCTCCGGGTTTCCCGGAGGCTCCAACTCTTGAGAGGATGGAGCCATGACGAAGCGCAGCACACCCTTTTCGCCTGAGGTCCGCGAACGCGCGGTCCGGATGTTCGAACACCAGGGCGAGCACGGCTCACAATACGCAGCGATCCGCTCGACCGCAGCCAAGATCGGTTGTTCGGGCGAGACACTGCGGAACTGAGTGCGCCAAGCGGAACGGGATCAAGGCCAGCGGGCCGGACCGACGACGGACGAGCGTGAGCGGATCAGGGCCCTGGAGCGCGAGAATCGCGAGTTGCGCCAACCCAACGAGATCCTGAGGAAGGCGTCGGCCTATTTCGCGATGGCGGAGCTCGACCGCCGGTCGCGGACAAGATTGCCTTCATCGGCGATCACCGTGAGACCTACGGGGTCGAGCCGATCTGCAGGGTGCTGCCGATCGCCCCGTCGACCTATCACGCCCATGCCGCGCGGCGGGCCGATCCCGGCAAGCTGCCGGCTCGGGCTCGCTCGGACGCGGCGCTCATGGTCGCGATCCGGCGCGTGTTCGAGGAGAACTTCCACGTCTACGGGGTGCGGAAGGTCTGGCGGCAACTCGGTCGGGAAGGGATCGCGGTGGCCCGTTGCTCGGCCGCCCGGCTGATGCGGGTCATGGGGCTGCAGGGCATCGTGCGGGGCAGGAAGGTTCGCACCACCATCCCGGACCCGGCCGCGGCCTGCCCGCTCGACCGGGTGAACCGCCAGTTCAAGGCGCCGCGTCCCAACGCCTTGTGGGTCAGCGACGTCACCTACGTCGCGACCTGGGCCGGCTTTGTCTACGTGGCCTTCGTGATCGATGCCTATGCCCGGCGCATCGTCGGATGGCGGGTCTCCCGCACGGCTCACGCCACCTTCGTACTCGATGCGCTGGAACAGGCCCTGCACGAACGCCGTCCCGTTCAGGGCGGCGGGCTCGTGCACCATAGCGACAGGGGGAGCCAATATCTTGCTCTGCGCTACACGGAGCGGCTGGCGGAGGCAGGCGTCGAGCCCTCGGTCGGCAGCGTCGGGGACAGCTACGACAACGCCCTGGCCGAGACGATCAACGGTCTGTTCAAGGCCGAGCTGATCCATCGCCGTGGACCATGGCGCTCTTTCGAGGCGGTCGAGTTCGCCACCCTCGAATGGGTCGATTGGTTCAACACCCGCCGCTTGCTCGAACCGATCGGCAACGTGCCTCCCGCCGAGGCTGAGGCGCGCTACTTTGCTCAGGCCAAGGTGCAAGCCTTGGCCGCCTGACCCAAACCCAACGGCCTCCGGGAAACCCGGGGCGGTTCAGTCGTCGATGACCAAGACCGCATCCGCCCCACCGACAAGGCGATCGGCCTCGTCGAGCCGCGCCCGCTGCAGCGGACCCTCATCCCAGATCCCGGCCGCGATGAAGTGGTGTAGCCGGTCGTAGGAAACCCCATCGGCCCGAGCCGCCATCGGCTGGACGCTCTTGCGATCACCCAGGCCGATGAGCCCAGCCACGTAGGATGGGCACATCGCCCGGCGTGCCGGATGCGACAGGCCAGCCAGGAACGGTTGCAGCCACCGATCCAGATCGTCGCGCCATCCGCCCACATCCGACATCGCGATCACCCACGTCTATCGCCGTGGCATGCGAAGCCGCGAACACCCGCTGCGTTCCCTCAACCTGCCAAAGTAGTGCTAGGGCAAGCATCGGAACGTCATGCGGGACATAGGGCGCGGCATTCATGGCTGCAATCAACTGTAACCCGATAATGTATCCGCCCAAGTTCATCAAAACGACGCCGATGAGCACGAGAACGATGTTAATTTGCCAGATCAAATTTCGTATTCATTTTAAATAGATCGAATACTGAAATTTATTGCGAATCAGGTAGATAAAAATTCAGCCCATGCCTTGAAGTCAGTGAAATCGGACCATTGGCCAGCTCCACGAAGTATCGCGCTTGTCTGCCGTGCAGCGTCGTTGTCGTGATTTGCCCTGTTGCGGTCGGAAGAGAGGATGACCCGTACGCCTTCTTCGGAAACTGTACCAGCGGTGCGAGCACTTGGTCACGGGAATCGTCCGACATGATGATTTTAGAAATATTATTTGTCGTTTTTGAGTATATTACTCTGCCGCTAAACGACCTGTCGCCGATCTTGGAAAATTTCACAAACTCAGATGTGAATCCCGGTGCAATTAATGGAATTTTATATTTGTCAGTATATCATAAGTTTGTGCATTCAATGCCTACCCTCTCAAACATCGGTGGTGCAAGGGACCGCGATCGGGGGATCAGACAGGGAGATAACATGTCAGTCAGTCAGATTTTCAGCAGTTATAGCACAGCCCTCACGGTTTTACAGCAGGTGGGGCGGGCCGGGTCCGTGAAGAAAGCATCCAGTGATGCAAACGATCTTATCAAGACTGCTAACGGCATATCGACTACTCCGAGTTCCGCAGCCAAGCAGGCATCCGGGGTAGCCTTTAGCTTCACGGTAAGCCAATCCCAAAGGGATGAAGCAGAGAAGGCCGAAACCCCGACATCCATTGTCATAGCCGGCATCGGCGGCGGTGAGGCCGTCGAGCGGTTCGGCTCTTGGGAAGCGGTGGAAGCGCGGATCCGAACCGACGGCACGATGAGCAACATGCAGAAGAGCGAGTGGTTGGACCAGGTCAATGGCCTGAAAAAGGCCTTCCAAGATGTTAACGACTTTCGTCGCTCGGATCTAGGTATTGCTCTCGAATCTGGCGACTATCAGCGTGCCAGATATGCTGCTATAAATGATTATCTCAATAACTGCACATCTGCGGACTGATTGAAGGAGCATATAATACATTCGCCTATTAACAGCTTCAGTTGAGTGGTTAATATTTAGATCTATGTTTGTGTCAGAGATGGAGTACACTAGATGTTTGATCCCAGGGTTTGATGGTGCAGTCTTCACGCTGGAGTGGAGGGACGCGCTATGGGCCAGGTTCTTCACGGCAGCGCCACGACGACTGAGGCGATCCGTCGAGCGATCCAGCATAGTCAAGCGAGCCTGAGAGCGCTCTCGAAGCGCTATGGGATCAACCCGAAGACGGTCGCCAAGTGGCGGCAGCGGACCTCGGTCGCCGACCAGCGCACAGGTCCGAAGGATCCGCGCTCGGCGGTGCTGTCACCCGAGGACGAAGCGGTGGTGGTCGCCTTTCGCCGTCACACACTCCTGCCGCTGGACGACTGCCTCTACGCGCTCCAGGCGACGATCCCGCACCTGACCCGTTCGTCGCTGCATCGCTGCCTGCAGCGCCATGGGATCAGCCGATTGCCGGAGGTCGACGGGGACAAGCCCAAGCGGTCCCGCTTCAAGGCCTATCCGCTCGGCTACTTCCACATCGATCTGGCCGAGGTTCACACGGCGGAAGGGCGGCTCTACCTGCTCGTCGCCATCGACCGTACGACCAAGTTCGCCTTCGTCGAGTTGCACGAGAAGGCGACTCGGCGGGTCGCAGGCGACTTCCTCCGGCATCTTATCGAGGCCGTGCCCTACAAGGTGCACACGATGCTCACCGACAACGGCACCCACTTCACGACACCCGGCAACGTTGCCTCGGCCGCATCCATCATCAGGGAAGCGATCGCCGCCGGCGAGACGTTCCGGGCCCACAGCTTCGAGTCCGCCTGCGCCCGAAACGATATCGACCATCGCCTGACCAAGCCGCGCCACCCCTGGACCAATGGTCAGGTCGAGCGAATGAACCGCACGATCAAGGACGCGACGGTCAAGCGCTACCCCTACGACAGCCACGAGCAGCTCGGCGCTCACCTCGCTGACTTCGTCAGCGCCTACAACTTTGGCCGACGCCTGAAGACCCTGCGAGGTCTGACCCCCTACGAGGCCATCTGCAAGGCATGGTCCGCCGAGCCGGGCCGCTTCAGATCAAACCCGCTCCACCAAATGCCGAGACCAAACATCTAAGTTGCTGGCACGGGCTTGATGGCGCAGGCGTTGCTCCACGTCTTGCCGTTCGATGATCTTGAGTCAGACCTAGAATGCTTTTGGCGCCACACACGGAAGAGCGCAAAAGCTCCCTGAACAAGAGCCTTTGCGATGATTGAACATTTGGCTTGCTCACTCTGCTGTTGTTTGGCGGCGATACTCACTGGGTAATACGCCATAGGCGGATTTGAATCGGCGGCCGAAATGGGTCATGTCCGAAAAGCCCCAGCCATAAGCGATGTCGCTCACCGCCCGCCCCCTCTGCACGGGGTCCTCCAGTGCTTGTCGGCAACGAGCAAGGCGCCTGGCCTGTATGAGTTGCATGATTGACGTGCGCTCTTCAGCAAGCACATCATTGGCATATCGAACACTGACTCCGGCTGCCTGCGCGACGGTACGCGCGTCGAGAGTTCGGTCTGCCAAGCGCGCTTCGATTGCAGCCCTGAGTCTTACGCGGACCAGTGAGCGAGCGGACGACGTGCGCGGCATCCCCTCTGCCATCGTTCCCGCAACGGAAAGGGTAATGAGATCGAGCAGGTGAGACTCAAGGAGCGCTCCGACGGTTTGGCCCAGGTCATGCGTGCGGAGCGGCAGCATCGCGAGGCTATCAGACAGCAGGCTGCTTTCGGCCGCGTTTGGTTTGATCGGTCGCGCCGCCAAATCCCGCGTCTGCCCGAGGCGAGCTTCCAAGAGTTGCCGCGGAACTTTGAGCACGAGCACCTCGGACGCTTCCGAGAAGCGCCCTTGATATGGCTGCCGCGGGTCGAGCAGCGTGATATCCCCCGGATCCAGTATGACTTGGCGGCCGTCCTGCTCAAGACAGAGGCTACCTCCGAACTGACGACAGATGAACAGCTCCTCGGGGTCCGCGCGGGCGATATGAGACCGTGAGTGGACGACCGACATTTCCGAGTTCTGAAACAAGACGAGGTCGATGGCCCCAACCGACGCCGAGCGAAGCTCAGCCTGAAAGGTGTTCCGGCACCGCGGTGTCGAGGCGTGCTCAACGACATCCTTCCTGGCGACGCTGTGCCAGAAGTCGAATCGGTCACGCGGGTGGATATGCTCTGTCGAGAAAACCGTCTTCATCCGAGACCCATCGGTTCAAACAGCCGACGATGAGTGCTGACTCAGCCGATTCGAACTCTCACCGCCATGGTTCATATCGTTCCCCAATAGGCTGAAGGCACCTAGCTCCGCCAGCTCAGGTTGGGAAATTAGATGCCACGATACGTCTCCGACACACCCCGCAGTGACGCGTTGCAGGATGACAAGAGGCTACTTCTTAGTGGCTTCGGCGTACTCATGCCAGACATGACGATCGCTCAACAAGCTGCAGCCTGAATTTCATAGCATGCAAGCGCAATGATATCAAAGAAGTGGAAATCTGCGTCATCGATGTCGATTGGTTGTAGATTGGATTATATTTATAAGCAGGAATATATATAAGAAATATTCAATATTATAAATATGTTCGAAAAAATGAGAGATCGTCGCAAAATCATGGAAGTCGCACTACTCGCGCCGATGGGGTTGTGCGGCGTTTTTTCTATCATAATTCTGCTCGACTCGGATTCAATTGCGTCAGAGACCGAGCATACCTGCAAGATCGTCGAAGAAATTCGCTTGAGTAGCGATAAGAAACTTACTTACACTCTTTGTCTTGAAGAACAATCACGCTGCGGCCATGACGCGGGCCAAATTTGTTCCGTTGGCCTTTCGAAGGAGGTTGCCAGAAAGATCTGCCGCTGGGTCCCTAAGATTGAGTGCAGTTATGGTATCGCAAATACTCAAACTCGTTAGGATTTAAATATTAAATTGGAAAGATAAAATCCGTCTTTGAGGGCTGCAGCGTACCAATAGGCTGATTAGCTCCGAATCCTAAGCGCTAAGCGGAGCCCGATATATGCCGGAAACGAAGCGGAATACGTCTAGCAGTTTGATAGAAATGGCTGGCGACATCGTCTCTGCCTATGTCTCGAATAACTCGATTCCGCCGTCTGAACTTGCGAAACTAATCTGCCGTGTTCATGATGCCGTCACCGAGATCACGGGCGGAGCCTCGACAAACGCACCTGCCGAGATCGACGGAAAGGCGACGCCGGCGCAGATCCGCGACTCGATCACGCCGGAGGCACTGATCAGCTTCATCGACGGCAACCCCTACAGGTCGCTCAAGCGGCACCTGACAGCTCACGGGCTCGATCCCCGCAGCTATCGTGAGCGTTATGGCCTCCCGAGCGATTACCCGATGGTCGCCCAGGGCTATTCTGAGGAACGGTCCCAGATCGCGAAGGCGATCAGCCTCGGCATACCAAGACCTCTCCCCGGTCACCGCAGAACCTCTACAAGCGGCAGAAGGACAGGTCGGAACGGCGTTCCATCCCGCTGATGCCGCATGCCTGCTGTCAGAAAAGGCGAGCGCGGCTCATCCGCGCTGGACGAGCTTGCTGCAAACTGGAGCGGGTTCGGCGCGTACGCGGGTGAGTGCTCGTTCATGGGGGCATGGACATCCGCGCCCAATCTGCCGTCGCTGCCCTGAAGCAGCCTCACGATCGCGAACCCTCCTGATCGTGCCGCCTCCTGCCGCGAGCCGCGGCGACAGGACCACCCAAGGAATCGGGCCGGATCTTTGGGATGTCTCTGATTGTATGGGCATGCCAAGCCCGTGCTACGCCTGAACGTCGCGAGCGATAGGCCTGCGCGGCCAAACCTCGCGCTTCGAATGGAACACACGATGCGCTCGGTCGACATGCGGCCGCAGCTTGCGACGCTCGCAACCGCCAGGGCCACCAAGCAGCAGCGCCTGCTCGCTGCCGTCGTCAGCCTCGTCTTCGGCACCGTCACGCTCGCGCTTTTGCCCATCGCGAGCCAGCCGATGCCATCGATGCCGGGCTTCGTGCCGGTCTATCAATCAGCGCTCATCGTGGTCTACGCGCTGACCACCTACCTCTTCTTCGCACAGTTCCACCGCACCCGCTCGGTACCGCTGCTCGTGCTCGGCGCCGGCAGCCTCTACGTGACCGGCATCGTCCTGCTGCAACTCCTGTCGTTCCCGAACATCCTGTCGCCGGATCGCCTGCTCGGTCACGCACCTGACACCACGATCTGGCTCTGGACGCTCTGGCACATTGGACCGCCGCTCTTCGCTCTGCCCTACGCGATCTTAGAGGGCTCCGGGCGCAGCCGGCTCGTGCCGGCGGCGCGCATCGTCCCGGTGAGTTGGCTGACCATCGCGGCTGTCGCGGTCACGGTCGCGCTCGCGGGTCTCGTGGTGACTCGGTTCGTCCACCTCCTGCCAAAGAGCATCGAAGGCGACGACTACCGGCTACTCACCACCTCGGGAATCGGGCTCGCCGTCATGGTCCTGATTGCCGCTGCGCTCGCAATCCTGTGCTGGATGACCCGGCTGCGCACCGTGCTCCAGCTGTGGCTGGCCGTCTCGCTCCTGCTCCTCATGTTCGACAACATAGTCACTCTGCCCGGCGGTGCCCGGGGCACGGTCGGCTGGTTCGCCGGTCGCATGGAGGCGCTCGTCGCGGGCGTCATCCTGCTCGCCGTCTATCTGCGTGAGATCGACTTTCTCTATGCCCGCGCCGAGGCCGCGGCTCACGACCGCGAGGCGCGCCGGGCGGAACTCCAACTCGCGCGTGACAACCTCGCCCTGGCGCTCGAAGCAGCGGAAATGGGTGATTGGGAACTCGACCTCAGCACCGGCGCCTCACGGCGAACGCCGCGCCACGATGCGATCTTCGGTTATACGAAGCCTGCGGCGTGGGACGTCGAGACTTTCCTCCGGCACGTCATTCCCGAAGACCGGGCACAGGTCCGGGCAGCCTTCGACGGGGCCGATTCGAGCGAGCGCCTCGACCTGCGCTGTCGCATCAGGCGCGCTGACGACGGTGACGTCCGATGGATCGCGCTGCGGGGCAAGGCGTACCGCGACGAGGCCGGCAGCGTGCGGACGATGGCGGGCATCGTCATGGACACGACGCGCCAGCAGGCGGTCGAGGAGCGCCTGAACCAGGCTCAGAAGATGGAGGCTATCGGTCAGTTGACCGGAGGTGTCGCGCACGACTTCAACAATCTGCTCACCATCATCGTGGGCAACCTCGACATGATCGTGCGCAAGCCCGACGATGCGAAGCGCGTCGAGCGCTTGGCGACTTCGGCGATGACGGCGGCAAGGCGCGGGGCTGAGGTGACCGAGAAGCTGCTGTCCTTCTCGCGCCGGCAGGTGCTTCGGCCCGTGACGGTCAATCCAAACCGCCTGCTCAAGGACTTCCGCGACCTTCTCGAACGGGCCGTCGGCGAGACCATCGCGGTGCGGCTCGTCTTGGACGCGAGCCTCGATCCGGTCCGGCTTGACCCGGGGCAGTTCGAAAGCGCCGTTCTGAACCTCGCGGTGAACGCGCGCGACGCGATGCCCGGCGGGGGCACGCTCACCGTGAGGACCTGCAACGCACACCTTGATGCCGGGGAATTGGCCGAGCGGCCGGACCTGTCGCCAGGACCCTACGTGCTCGTGGCGGTCTTGGATACGGGCCACGGCATGGACGCCGGAACCCTCGCTCGTGCCTTCGAACCGTTCTTCACGACGAAGGAGATCGGCCGGGGGACGGGACTGGGGTTGAGTCAGATCTACGGCTTCGTGCGGCAGGCTGGCGGCCACGCGCAGATCAAGAGCGAAGTCGGTCGAGGCACGTCGGTCGAACTCTACCTGCCACGCTCCGACGAGAGGGCTTTGGAGAGACGTCCGGAGGGTGCGATGCCGTTGCGCCGCGCCGCCGCCGGAGAGGTGGTGCTGGTCGTGGAGGACGAGCCGGCGGTCTTGGAGATGGCGACCGAAAGCTTGGCCGAGCTCGGCTACCGGACGCTGACGGCCACGCAGGCAACGGAGGCTCTGGAAAGGCTGAGCGGCCCGGAGCGGATCGACATCCTTTTCTCGGACGTAGTAATGCCAGGCGGCATGAACGGCGTGCAACTCTCGGTGGAGGCACGCCGCCTACGGCCGGGACTGCGGGTGTTGCTGACCTCGGGCTACACCGGCACGGCACTCGACGGCCAGGGCGTTCCGGACGACCTGCCGCTCTTGAGCAAGCCCTACCAGCGCGACGAACTCGCCGACAAGATTCGGATCGTGCTCGGTTGGCACTGACCCCATCGCGGCCCGAGGGCCGACCCCGCTCATCAGAGGCATGCTCGTCCGCCCCCCGGTCGCGCAGGCCCGTGAAGCGAACGGCCACGCCTGCCGTTCCGCGGCGTGGAATAGGTCGGCGCTGTCTCAGGCGGTCGACGCGCGCTGCGAGACTGCGGCGAGGGGTGGGGCGTGCCGCAGGTCGGGCGGTGTATTGAAGTCTCGGGCAGCGCCACGGGAGGCTTTGATGCCACGCGGATATCCGCTGCGATCCCGGTAGGATCTCCTCCGTCCCGCTGTGCGGCTGTGCCGTGTCGTGCTGGCTTGAGCGTCGATCAGGTCGATCGCCGTGATGCCGACGAGCAGAGCCAGTGCCACGACGACGTTGTCGCGCTTCGGATTGTCCGGCCGAAGCGCCGTCATGACGGTCGCGATGTCGAGTCCGTCGCCGGCAACGCGGCTCCAGAGGCCGAGATTCTTATCGACCGACAGCGAGAGAATGCCGCTCCCGATCTCGCGAGCTCCGTAGACACGCACCAGAGCCTCCTTCCCCTGCATCCCGAGCGCACGGGTGATGCGCTGGGGTGCCAGGAGTTGGGTAAGACCCAGGGCGAGACTGAACCAGCCGAGCCCTTTCGCGAGGCTGTCCGGTACGCCGCGCGAACTCGGCCCGGACCGAATAACTTTCGGATCGCCCTCGGACCGCGTGATGTTCGAGAGGCTTGCGAGGCTTGAGATGTTCGTCATGGTCTTCCTCTCGAAGTGTCAGGGTTTGAGGACGACCTTGATGCAGCTGTCCTGCTTGTCGCGGAACATCCGGTACATCTCGGGTCCTTTGTCGAGCGGGACCTCGTGCGTGATGACGAAGGAGGGGTCGATCTGCTCCTCCTCGATCCGCCTCAGAAGGTCCGCGGTCCAGCGTTGGACGTGGGTCTGACCCATCCGGAACGTCAGGCCCTTATTCATCGCCGCGCCCATCGGGATCTTGTCGACCAAGCCGCCGTAGACGCCGGGAATCGAGATGAGGCCACCCGGGCGGCACACGTAGATCATCTCCCGCAGCACGTGCGGCCGGTCGCTCTCGGCCAGGATGATCTGCTTGGCTCGATCATAGACCGTATCCGGCATGGCCGGGGTGACATGGCTCTCCATGCCGATGCAGTCGATGCACTTCTCTGGACCCTCGCCCCCGGTCAGCTCGTTGAGCCGCTCGATGACGCTCTCCTCGTCGAAATTGATGGTGATGGCGCCCCCCGCCTCGGCCATCTCCAGCCGCTCCGGGATGTTGTCGATGGCCACGACCTGCTCGGCGCCGAGAAGGACGGCCGAGCGGATCGTCATCTGGCCGACAGGACCGCACCCCCAGATCGCCACCGTGTCGCTGGGCTGGATGTCGGCTTGCACGGCGGCCTGCCAGCCGGTCGGGAAGATGTCCGAGAGAAAGAGAAGCTTCTCGTCGGAAATACCGTCGGGCACCTTCTGGACCGTCGCATCGGCGAACGGCACCCGCAGGTACTCGGCTTGGCCGCCCGGATACCCGCCGGTGAGATGCGAGTATCCGAACAGGCCCGCGGTAGTATGGCCGAACACCTTATCGGCGAGGTGCTTCTTGCGGTTACTTCGCTGGCACACGGAGAAGTATCCGCGCTTGCACTGGTCGCACTCACCGCAGACGATGGTGAAGGGCACTACGACCCGATCGCCCTTCTTCAGTTTTCCGTTGATCGCACGTCCCGTCTCGACGACTTCGCCCATGGTCTCGTGGCCCAGGACGTCGCCGGGAAGCATGGCGGGAATGAAGTTGTGAAACAGGTGCAGATCCGAGCCGCAGATCGCGCAGCTCGTGACTTTGACGATGACGTCGCGCCCGTCTTCGATTTCCGGATCGGTGACAGTGTCGCAGCGGATATCTTCCTTCCCATGCCAAACCAGCGCTCGCATAGCCTACTTCTCCCATCGGTTGTGGTGCGAGCGTCGGCCATGAAGCGGTGCGGCCGCTTCGGACTCGAGCCCTCGCCGGGAGGGGGATCGGGATGACAATGGGGCGAACCAGGGCAAGCGCTGCCTCGTTCATGCGAACGAATCCCTAGGAGACCTCCGGTGCGAGCCGGTTCCCCCGGACCGAGAGGAGATTGGCTGCGCGAGCGGGCCGGCATCGCGTCGGACCTACGGAGAGGCCCGGCTCGTCCCGCAGGATGCGCTGCATCACTTCACGCCCGAGAGGGCGGCTCGGCCGCCCGCGGATCCGGGGAGACCGCCGTGACCGATGTTCTTACGCAGGCCGACCGCGACGTCTGCGCCCGCGAAGCCGCCGCAGCGATCGAGGCGATCCTCGATCGGCGATGCCCCGAGATGAAGATTGCCTTCTGGGCCGCCGTTGGCCTTCATTATCGCCTCGATCCCAAGCCCGACGCGGCCCCGAGGAAGAGCCTGGATGGTGCGCCGCCTGCGCCGCCCGCGTTGGTATTGCCCTAAGGATGCCTCGCAGGAACGGGGACCGTCGCGGTCAGTTCGCGACGACATCAGCGCTTTTGGCACACAGATCCTCGCGGCAGACCCCTCATGCTATCCCTCCTCGAACGCGCCTTGGGCGTCGCCGTGATGGGGATCGTCCTCGTCGACGTCTTCCTTACCGTTCTCTACGCCCGCATCGGCACCGGGCTGATCGTCGAGCGCGCCGGTCATATCGCCTGGATCGCCTTCCGCCGCGCGGCCGAGGCGGCCAGCCCGCGACGCGGGACGGTGCTGTCCTTTTGCGGGCCCGTCATCCTTGTCCTCTACGTCCTTCTCTGGGCCTTCGGCCTGACACTCGGCGCCGGGCTCGTCATCCATCCTGGTCTCGGCACGGGCGTGCAGGCGAGCAACGGCCCAACGCCGCAGGACTTCGTGGCCGCGCTCTATGCCGGGGGCAGCAGCATGGCGATCGTCGGTGCCAGCGACTTCAGGCCAACGACAGATGCCTACCGCTTGATCTACCTCGTGAATTCGCTTGTGGGCATGTCGGTGACCTCGCTTGTCCTGACCTACGTCATGCAGGTCTACGGCGCGCTACGGCAGCGCAACGCGCTCGGTCTGCAATTCCATCTCCTCTCAGGAGGAACATCCGACGCGGGTGAGTTGCTGGCGCGGCTCGCTCCGCACGGACAGTTCAGTGCCGGGCACAGCCATCTCGTCACGCTCGGCGAAGGGATGGCGGAGATGAAGGAAGCCCATCACTTCTACCCGGTGCTGTTCTACTTCCGCTTCCAGCAACCCTATTATTCCGTCTCGGCCCAGGCCGATCTCGCTCTCGATATGGCGTCGCTGATCCGCAGCTCGCTCGCGGGCGAGGACGCCGCGTGGCTGAAGCAGGCCGCAGCGGTCGAGGCACTCTGGCGCGTGTCCCAGATGATGGTCGTCACGCTCGAGACGGCATTCCTGGAGGAGGATCCGCCGGTTGCGAAGGCTGTCGATCCGTGCGAGCGGCGGCGGTGGCGTGCCCATTGGGAGAGGTCGGTGTCCCGGCTTGCCGAGGCCGGCATCGCGGTCGCGCGCGAGGAGAACGCCGCGCAGGCCTACCTCGACCTGCGCGCGCAATGGTGGCCGCACATCGCCCGGCTTGCCCCTGCGATGGCCTACCGAAGCCGAGACATCGAGGCGGGCGGACCGGGCAGCTTCTAAGAGAGCGCCCGGATATACTCGCCGCGTCGGGAAGGGTGAATAGAGCTTTATCCCGGAGGGAAGGGGTGTGGACCAACGAAGCGGTCGAGCACGGCTTTACGGGCCGTCCGGAATGGCGGGATGCACACCGCCGGCCGTCGCGATGATAATCGCCTCGCTCAGGGTATGGGCGCCGAGCGCCTCCATGAGCCGAGCCCGGTGGATTTCGACCGTACGGGGGCTGAGGCCCAGCGTGCGGGCGATGGTCTTGTTGGTCCCGCCCCCGAGCAAACCTTCCAGAACCGCGCGCTCGCGCGTCGATAGGGTCGCAATCCGATCGCGGGACACGTCGCGCACCCGCACCTGCTCGGCGGCATCGCGGATCTCGGCCAACGCTGTTCGCACTGCGAACACCAGCGCCTCCGGTGTCCAGGGAGCTTCGAGGAAATCGATCGCTCCCGCCTTCAGGACGCGAACCCCAAAGCCGACATCGCCCTGGCTCGCGCCGACAGCCACCACGGGCAGGTGGGAGCGGTAGGCTTTGAGTTCGTTTGCGACCGCAAAATCGCTGCCCCCTTCCAGGTCGAGCACGACACAGCCCGGCATCAGCGAGTCGGCGACTTTGAGAAATGCCAGACCGCTTGCGAAGCCTCGCACCTCGTATCCGGCGGTCTGCAGGCCACCGACAAGTTTGAGCCGGGCGCCGTCCTCGACCGCGATCACGTAGGCGCGCAGGCCTGTGTCCTTGGTGACGTCCTGGGCGATCCCACCCACTTGTCGGATATGTCCGTCCTCGCCGGGAATCGGGAAGAAGGTATCCCGGATGCAGCGTACGGCGCGATCCGAGGCGCGCAGGATGCGGTACTCTAGAATCAGCGTTTCGCCGTGGCCGACCCGCTCCAATGCTTGTGCCGCGCCGTCGCGGTCCTCCGGGTGGACGCTGGCGAGCCAGTTCGCGATATCCGGCATGTCCTCGGTAGCCATGCCCCAGACTTTGGTGAAAGCCGGGCTGAGATAGTCGAGCTGCTGTGTTTCCAGATCGGCCAGCCACAGCACATTCGCCGAATGCGCGGCGAAGCGACGGAAGCGTTCCTCGCTCTGGCGCAGGGCCATCTCGGCGCGTGCCTCCCGATCGACGTCTTGAACCACCATGATGGCCTGCTGGATGGCGCTTTTGCCCTCCCGCACCGGGATGGCGCTGACGCGTATCCACCGCGTATTGCCCTCACCCGTTCGGTGCAGGAAGCTCATGCCCTGCACAACCTCGCCCCGTATCGCCCGCGCTAAGGGGGAGTCGTCCGGCATCAGGATCCGCCCTTCCGGGTCGACGCCGGTCCATTGAGGCTGCACGTCCGGATCGACGGAAGGAGCCCGTCCGCCTCGAAGGAACCGTCGGCAGAGTGGATTGGTGAGCAGCGCTCGCCCATCAGCACCAAACAGGCCGGCTCCAAAAGGGAGATGCTCGATCAGAGCATTAAAGCGGGCCTGTTGCGCCTCGACCTCCCGCAAGGCGGATCGAAGCCGCTCTTCCGTTCCGACCCTCTCGGTCGTCTCGTACACATGGCAGAGCACGCCCTGCACGCTTCCCTTGTCGTCTCGGACCGGCGAGTAGGCAAACGCCCATAGGCTCTTCTCCTGAGCCCCGTTGCGATTCACCGTGACCGTGTAATCCTCCAGATAACTCGCCTCCCCACGTAACGCGCGATCCGCCACCGGCCCGATCTGGTCCCATGACTCGCTCCAGACCTCAGGAAAGGGGCGCCCCAGCGCCTCGGGCTTGATGCCGAGGATCGGGCGGTACGCGTCGTTGTAGAAGCTGATAAGCTCGGGGCCCCAGGCGAGATACATCGGAAAGGCCGAGTTGAGCATGCTGCTTAGCATGTATCGCAGCGCAAGAGGCCAAGCTTCGAGCGGGCCGATCGAGGTGGATTTCCAGTCGTGCTCTCGAATGCGGAGGGCTACATGGCCACCGCCCGTGAGGAACTGATCGGATCCCACGTTCGTCCGCGTTCGCGCTTGCATCAGTCTGGACCACTCCGAGGCTGAGACACTGTTTTCGTAGAGGCGGCCCATTCTTCGGGGGCAACGGATGGCAGGCGAGGGAGCCGCAGCCGGTTCAGGCTTGGCCGAAAGCTTTGATTGGTCGTCGCTTTCGGTACGATCAATTCGAGGCGCACTCCTTCAACTATGTTGATTGATTTTGCACAATATAACTCCTATCTGTCCAGACTGAATGGGCTCGATCTTTGCTTATTTATCCATTTATAGGAAAATTTATCCTCATAATTGGCTGAATTCTTAGTAATTCCGTTAGATAAAGCTCTTATATTATATATGGTGAAACAAATGCGAACATTATTCGTTGTATGGCGGTGTATTTACTAGAATGAAATGCATTATTATGCAATTTCCTATTACATATGGAAATAAAATCCTGAATTTTGTTCGACATTGTTCGATTGAATTGTTTTATGGAATTGTTGCGCAATCCTTAACAGCGTATTGAGATCGCCAGATCGACCTTCGTCGCAGGCAAGAGATCGCTGATCTCTTCAAATGACCCTTGCTGTGCTGTCGCATCCGGACCGTGTTGCTCGATAGCCGACATTCGGCTTTGCGCTCATCCCTGCCGTTTCGTTGCTTGCTGCCGAACCCAAACCGACATCTGTTCAGCAAGCATACGGCGCCTTCGGCGAGGTCGCGCAAAGTGGCGTGAGAGCGCGATCGCTCGACTGAGATGGCGGTGGTCTGTGCTGCTCAACTCCCCACCCAGGAGCGCGAAGTTTTTAGGGTTGCTTGGCAGCGGCGCCAGCAAAGGTCTCGTCACGAGGATAGGCAGCAATCCGCACATGGTCGAGGTTCGTCGTGCACGCGTGATGAACCGGCTCGGCGCCAAGACGCTGTCCGAGCAAGACGCTCCCCGAACATGTGGCGATGGCCACTGTCGCCGGACCGAGGCGGTCAGATCGACGTGGGGGCCAGATCGTTCGCGACGAGGTGTGAACTCGAGCGGATGAGGTCGACGACGCAATGAAATTTGCCAGCCCAAACGAACAACGGGGATATCCTTAGGGATACTCGCCAGCAAACCAAGCTGCTCTGGGCGATGTTTTCCAGACGTGAAATGGTCGGGCAATCCGAACTTCGTCGCTCTGCCTTCCAATATGCTACCTGACTATCACGCGAGTCCGCACGTCGCAGCAATCTGACCAAGGGGATGCCCCATGGCTGACCGAGACGGCCACGCTGGAACGCGCGACCAGAGAGAGCATGATCGCGCTTCGGCTGGCTCGCGGGAGCACGCTGGGACGAGCTTCGGTGGCGTCGGATGGGCTCTGGCCGGTGTGGCCGGCGTGGCGGCCCTTGCCGTCCTGGGCGCAGAGCGACTCGGACAGCCGGGCCGAGGGCGGGCGCGAGGGACCCATGCGGCACACGGCTGGAGCGAGGAGCGCGAGGTCGAATATTCCATCACCATCGAGCGGCCTGCCGAAGAGCTCTATCAGGCTTGGCGAGCCCCGGAGACGCTCCCGCACATCCTGGCGTTCCTGGCCGAGATCCGCCCGACCGGAGAGGGGCGGAGCGAGTGGCGCGCCGACGGCCCTCTTGGCCAAAGCCATGCCTGGGTCATGCAGATCAGCAACGAGCGGCCCGGCGAGTTGATCCGCGCAAGCGCGGACGGCGCCGGCGCCCTCGTGAGCGAATATGAGGTCCGCTTCCGTGCGGCGCCGGGCGGTCGCGGCACGGTCGCCACGTTGCGCGTCCGCTTCGATCCGCCCGGGGGCATGCTCGGCGACGTAGCCACCCACGTCTTCAACGGCGTGGTGCCGAAGGAACTCGCGTCGAAGGCGCTTCGCTTCTTCAAGAGCCTCGTTCTGGCGGGCGAGATTCCCACCACCGATCGTCAGCCGGCGGCGCGGCGCGATTCTCGCTGAGGAGCTTGGTCATGCGCGCGCTCTACTGGAACGGCGTCAACGACCTGCGCGTCGGAACCGTCAAGGATCCCGAGATCGTCAACCCGCGCGACGCCATCCTGAAGGTCAGGTTGTCGACGACCTGCGGCTCGGACCTGCATTTCATCGACGGCTACATTCCGACCATGAAGGCCGGCGACGTGATCGGCCACGAGTTCATGGGCGAGGTCGTCGAGGTCGGGCCGGACGTGAAGCAGGTGAAGAAAGGCGACCGGGTCGTCGTGCCCTCGTTCATCGCTTGCGGTCAGTGCTGGTACTGCCAGCAGAAGCTCTTCTCCCTCTGTGACTGCACCCATCCGAAGCCGGAACTCCAAGAGCCGCTGCTCGGCTATCCGACGGCCGGGATCTACGGTTACACGCATGCCTTCGGGGGCTATGCGGGATCCCACGCCGAGTACATCCGTGTGCCGCATGCCGACGTGGACTGCTTCAAGGTGCCCGACGGCGTCGAGGATGAGACGGCCCTGTTCCTCTCCGATGCAGCACCGACGGGCTACATGGGCGCCGATTTCTGCGGCATCCGACCGGGCGACACGGTCGCGGTTTGGGGGTGCGGCGGTGTCGGCCTGATGGCGCAGCAGAGCGCGCGGCTGATGGGCGCCGAGCGGGTGATCGCGATCGACCGCTTTCCGGAGCGGCTCCGGATGGCGCGCGAGCACGCCGGCTCCGAGACGATCGACTACACGCAGGTGCATAGCGTCCTGGAGGCGCTGAAGGAGATGACGGGCGGACGCGGGCCGGATGCCTGCATCGACGCCGTCGGGATGGAGGCACACGGCACCGGACCGCAATACGCCTACGACCGGGTGAAGCAGGCGTTGCGCCTGGAGACGGACCGAGGCCAGGCGATGCGCGAGGCCATCATGGCCTGCCGCAAGGGCGGTACGCTGTCGGTGCTCGGCGTCTACGGGATGATCGACAAGTTCCCGATGGGCGTCATCATGAACAAGGGCATGACGGTGCGCACCGCCCAGCAGCACGGGCAGGCCTACATGGACCGGCTGCTCGCCCATGCCCAGAAGGGCGAGCTCAACCCGGCTTACCTCGCCACCCACCGCTTCTCGCTCGAGGACGGGCCGCGCGGCTACGACATGTTCAAGCACAAGACCGACGGCTGCGTGCGTGCGGTGTTCGCGCCGTAAGGGGCGCTGTCCATCGAGAGGCTGCTCGTCGCGCGCTTCGGGCACGGGGGGACGAGGTGACGGTCGTGTGTATCGTCGTGAATTTTTCGTGGTGGAGGGGGAGGGACGGTGCGCCCGTTTCCGTCGTCGACGTCATGAGAAATGGCTAGAGCATCATCCCGAAAGGTGGTTTGCGGCTTTCGGAAAAAGATGATGCAAAAACAAAAGCCTAGAGGCTGTTATGAACCGGCTGCGAGTAGAGCGGCCTTTTTGAGCATGAGGCAGACGAAGGCGACGAGGTGCAGGTCTGCCAGGGTGCTGGCATATCGCTCGTAGTCTTTGACGAGCCGGCGGAAGCGGGTGGCCCAGGCGAAGGAGCGTTCCACGACCCAGCGCCTGGGCAGCAGCACGAAGCCGCGCTTGGCCTCGGGCAGCTTCACGACCTCCAGTTCGATGCCATGCCTGCGTGCGGCCGTGGCCGCCTTGTCGCCGGTGTAACCCTGATCGACAAAGGCAACCTCGACGTGATCGTCGGTGGCCGTCTGCACAGCCTTGGCCAGATGCTCGACCTGGGCGCGATCATCGGCGTTGGCGGGCGTGACGTGGAGGGCCAGAAGATGGCCGAGCGTATCCACTGCCATGTGCAGCTTCGAGCCCTGTTTGCGCTTGGCCCCGTCGTAGCCGGCCCGCTCACCGCTCTCGGGTGTCGCCCGCAGCGTCCGGCTGTCGAGGACGGCCGCCGACGGCTCGGCCTTGCGCCCGGCCGTTATCCGCAGAACAGCGCGAAGGTCCTCGGCCAGTTGCTCGAAGCAGCCCGCCGACAGCCAACGTTGCGCCTGCTGGTAGACCGCCGCCCACGGCGGCAGGTCGTGGGGCATCCAGCGCCACGGCGCGCCTGTCTTCACCACGTAGCGCAGCCCGTTGAAAACCTCCCGCAACGGATGCGCACGCTGGCCGGCATCCTCGCGCACCAAAGTCAAATACGGGGCGACCAGCGCCCATTCGTCGTCGGACACATCGGACGGGCAGGCTTTCCGAGACAGGCTCATGACCCATCATCTGAGCCACCCAGACGACTGGTCCATAACAGCCTCTAGAGCATCGGCCCGAAAGGTGGCCGCCGGCTTTCGGAAAAACCGATGCGCTACGGTCGGACCTGCGAAAAACCTGCCGCCGCTGCGGGGTTCGCGCCGTCTTTGCGAGGAGGGGAGAGCATGGAGCAGCGCCCGCTCGGTCCCGTGCCGCGCGAGATCGCGGCGATCGGGCAGGGAACCTGCTACATCGAC
>Ga0233425_10002288_pt1 | contig 38420 bp, 40 predicted proteins | sample Watercolumn_Towu_2_FD_181712 | JGI IMG/M metagenome (GOLD analysis project Ga0233425, IMG submission 181712) | Freshwater microbial communities from Lake Towuti, South Sulawesi, Indonesia - Watercolumn_Towuti2014_140_MG | ecosystem: Environmental > Aquatic > Freshwater > Lake | place... | reverse complement strand
AAAACAGCGCACAAGTTGCCTGAATTTAGCCTCTGTGATTTTAGAGCGACTGTAGTATCTATTTTTATTAACCATTTCAGGAAGTTATCACACTTTAACAAGTGCTTTGCTTCCTAAGACCCTAAAGTAAAATCAACACTTGGTAGATAAACACTATCCTAAAGGTTAACATGCTCCGCATCACCGAAATCAAGCTTCCCATTGAGCACGCAGATACGCTCAAACACCAGGACGACCAAATCAAAGCCGCTTTACTGAAACGCCTGGAGATTCCAGAAAGCGAGTTGATTCGCTTTGAAATCTTCAAGCGCGGTGTGGACGCGCGCAAATCGCATGCAATTCTGTACGTCTATAACCTGGATGTTGAAGTCAAAAACGAAGCAAAGATTCTCGCCAAGTTCAAAAAAGACCCGCATATCAAGCCGGCACCAGATACCAGCTATCACTTTGTCGCCAAGAATGACGGCTCAAACAAATCGCGTCCTGTCATCGTCGGATTTGGCCCCGCCGGCATTTTCGCAGCCCTCATTTTGGCGCAAGCCGGTTTCAAGCCTATCGTGCTGGAGCGCGGCAAGGAAGTACGCAAACGCACGCAAGACACTTGGGGCTTGTGGCGCAAACACAAACTAAACCCGGAATCGAACGTGCAGTTTGGCGAGGGCGGCGCAGGCACGTTCTCTGACGGTAAGCTCTACAGCCAGATCAAAGACCCGAAGCATTACGGCCGCAAGGTGATTCAGGAGTTTGTCAAAGCGGGTGCACCGAAAGAAATCATGTACGTAAGCCATCCACACATCGGGACTTTTCGTTTGGTAGGCATGGTGGAAGAAATGCGCAAGACGATTACCGGGCTGGGCGGCGAAATCCGTTTTGAAAGCCGCGTGACGGATATTGAAATCAAGGACAATGCTGTGCAAGGCGTGCGCCTGCAAAGCGGAGAATTGATTGCAACACATCACCTCATTTTAGCTGTCGGGCATAGCGCCCGCGATACCTTCGAAATGCTCTACAACAAAGGCATCTACATCGAAGCCAAACCATTCTCAATCGGTTTCCGTATCGAGCACCCGCAAAGCCTCATCGACAAAGCCAGATATGGCAAAAGCTATAGCGAAGACATACTGAATAAACTGGGCGCTGCCGATTACAAACTCGTACACCATGCCAGCAATGGTCGCAGTGTTTACAGCTTCTGCATGTGCCCGGGCGGCACCGTGGTTGCAGCCACCAGCGAGCCGAATCGCGTGGTGACCAATGGCATGAGCCAATACAGCCGCAACGAGCGTAATGCCAACGCCGGCATCGTCGTCGGCATTGAGCCGGAAAAAGACTTTCCGGGGCATCCCCTGGCCGGAATGGAACTGCAACGCCAGTTGGAAAGCAACGCCTTTGTGCTGGGTGGCAGCAACTACAACGCGCCCGGGCAATTGATCGGCGATTTTCTCGCCAACCAGCCTTCCACCCAATTCGGCGAGGTAACACCTTCTTATCAACCCGGCGTACACCTCACCAACCTGGACACTGCACTGCCAAGATACGCCATAGATGCCATCCGCGAAGCGATCCCATCTTTTGCCAAACAAATCAAAGGGTTTGACTTGCCAGATGGTGTGCTGACCGGCGTGGAGACGCGTACCTCGTCGCCAATTCGTATTAAACGTAATGATGACTCGCTGCAAAGTATTAACACCCAGGGGCTTTACCCGTGCGGCGAAGGCGCCGGCTATGCGGGCGGCATCCTGTCCGCAGCGGTAGATGGTATCAAGATTGCGGAAGCAGTGTCGCTGGCAATGACAGCAAAATAAACGCAAGTTAAATGTAACCGGAATCACTTACCCATTGCCAGTACAGGCGCACAATATGCATTTACCATGACTACCCTGAGGAGAAAAGCGAAATGAAAGTGAACGTAGGCGGCATTGATAAAATCTTGCGCATCGCTGCTGGGTCAGCGTTAATCGCCTGGGTACTGTTTGCAGGCGGCCCGGTATGGGCATGGATAGGCGTTGTGCCGCTGGCAACCGGCCTGATGAACTTTTGCCCTGCTTATGCGATATTGGGCGTCAACACCTGTAAAATCAAATAGCCTTCAAGCATTACCCACCAGGGCCTCGCCGCTGGAGGTGCGGCCATGGTTATCATGCCAGGTCAGGCTAACCTTGTCGCCTGCTTTGGCGCCTGTCAGATAAAACGTCAAGTAGGGGTTCTTGGCAATGCCGGTACCCCATTGCATCTGCAGCACGGGCTTGTCATTCAAGCTCACATCCACCAACTGGATAAAATCCGCCGGGATCAGTTGCCCAAAATCATCCTTGGCATGCCCGGTGTGCATGGGATGAATCATGATGGCCTTCACCTCGGCCACGTCCCCGCTCAACCTGGCACGCATCTTCATGCTGGGGTCGAACTTCTCGTTCGCGCTGCCGCCACCACCGCAGCCGTTCTCCATCACCTGCACCAGCTTGCTGGCGCTGTAGTATTTACCGCCCGCCTGCACCACCACTTTCACGTCCGAGGTCTCGGCCATCTTGATGCGCGTCACCAGCTTGCCTTGCACACGCTTGTCCAGCACAAAATTGGCAATCAGCGCCGTCGGGTTCTTGTCCACGAAAATAGACACGCCAGTGGTATCAGGAATCTTGCTGGTGACTTCCACCTGCACGATTGCGCCGTTCTCGGCACGGTCTGGCGCGACGATCTCAATAGCTTTGCTGGGAGTCTCACCGCTGATGCCCAGGCCATGCTGCGCCTCATCCAGCCTGGCCGCTTCAAATGCCAGCTTGTTCCATACCGCGGCGATGGCGCTCAAAGGCAACAAGCAGATAGCCCCCGCCAAGCCCGCCAAACTAATAAATTCTCGCCGTAACATGCTGCTTACCCCGCTTTATCCTCACTGCTTTGTAAACGGCGCAACTCTTTCAGGCGCGCCTCCACGATGGAATGCTCATAAAAATTACCATCTTTGGCTTTAACGGCAATATCCATCTGCTCAATGGCCTTTTGCAGATTGTATTTACGGAAATAGGACTCTCCCTGCGCCTGAAAGCGCAGCAGATCTTTGCCTTTGGCACTGTATGCCTTGGCCAGCAGGTCATAAAAATAAGCGTCGTCGGGATAAAACACCTGCTTCTCCTGCACCAGTTTGATTGCCTTGTCCGGCTGGTTGCTCGCCAGATAATGCTCGGCATAGCCGTAGATCAGCGCACGATGCAAGGGATAAGCGCTCAAGGCCTTAGTGTACAGGGCGGCCGCGGCCTTGGGATTGTTTTTTGCTACTTCTACCCGCGCAGCCAGTGTATCGGAAAACGCATTCCTGGGCGCATTCTTGGCTAGCCACTGCGCTTCCCGGCTAGCGCCGGCCAAATCATGCTTACGTAGCATAGCCAGTGCCAACCCATAATGCTCGGCATACTCGTTAGCGTAGCGCCCCTCCCTGATATTGTCTTCAAACTGCTCTATCGCTCCTTGCGCCAGCCCTATGCTAGCCCGAAGTTTGGCGCGCACAAGATGGAATTCCAGGCTACTGGAAACCTGCTTGTAAGGCATGCTTTCCACACGGTTCCCTACATCTGCGATACGCTCAACAGTCAGCGGATGGGTGCGCAGAAAGCTCGGTGCAGCCCCCTCGGAGAAGCGCGTGCCACGCTGCATCGTCGCGAAAAATGCCGGCATAGCGCGTGTATCAAAGCCTGCGCCATCGAGGATGGACAAACCCACGCGATCAGCCTCACGCTCATGCTCGCGGGTGTAATCCAGCTGGCGCTGCACATTGGCAGCCGAAGCCGCTGTCATCGCTCCGCTGGCCAACTGCGGATTCGCACGCGACAGCAGTATCGCCAGGGCGAACGACCCCAAGTTCTTGAACATGTCCGTTTTTTGCGCCGCCAGCATGCGCGCCAGATGGCGCTGCGTCACATGGCCAATCTCGTGCCCCAGCACGCTGGCCAGCTCGCTCTCGCTGTTGGCCGCCAGAAAAAGCCCGGTATGCACCCCAATCACGCCGCCCGGCATGGCAAACGCGTTGATGGAATTATCCTGCACCACAAAAAAGGTGAATTTCTGGCCTTTATCCGGCCCGCTAGCCGCCAGCTTGTTACCTAGAGCCTGCAGATAATCCCGCACCTCGATGTCCTGCACCACCTCGTCACTCACTGCCACCTCGCGCAAAATCTGCGCGGCGATACGCTGCTCCTCCTGCGGCGTCAGCACGGTTTGCGACACATCCCCCAAATCCGGCAGGCTGGTGTCCAGGCTATCTGCCAGCACCAGATTGGACGCCAGCAAGGCTGCAAGTAAAATTAACTTCAATTTCATTGCGTGTATGATAATCTGTTTACCGATTAGTTTAGAAAAAATTGTGAATGGAAAGTAACAAACATGAGCCAACTCACGCATTTTGACAGTAGCGGGCAAGCCCACATGGTAGATGTGGGCGACAAAGCCGCCACCAAACGTACTGCGGTGGCGCAAGGCAGCATATGCATGCTGCAGGAGACGCTCAAACTGATTCAGCAAGGCAACGCCAAAAAGGGGGATGTACTAGGCGTAGCACGCATCGCGGCCATCCAGGCCAGCAAGCGAACAGCCGATTTGATTCCGCTCTGCCACCCGATTGCCCTCACCAAAGTCTCCGTCTCGTTTGAACTGGACGAAAAAACCAGCACTGTCACCTGTACCGCCACCACGGAAACCATCGGCCAGACCGGCGTCGAAATGGAAGCGCTTACCGCGGTGAGCGTGGGCTTACTCACCATCTACGACATGTGCAAAGCCGCAGACCGTGGCATGGTGATAAGCGAAATCAAACTGCTGGAAAAACATGGCGGCAAGAGCGGGGATTGGGTTTCCCCTCAATAAAAGCATTTGATTCTCAGGAAACAAGGAACGCTCATGCGCATATTGTTACTACTCTCCTTCATGCTGTTTTACATGCCGAGCCACGGCGCGGCAAGCCATCCGGACACGGTGGATGTTTACATTGTGCCGATGGATGACTTTCCGGAAGACAAGGCTGCCGAGATTGCCAATTTGATGGCAGAAGACATGCGTCTATGGGTAAAATCTTCCGTAAGACTTGGCAATTTGTATGCAAACAAGCTGCCTGGCACTAACCAATTGATGGCAGAAGATATTATCGAGAAGTCGCAGCCCGTGATTAAAAAATTGGGCAATATCACTGAAAAGACCTATTTCCTGATCCTGACAACGCGAGACATCAATCTTGGCGCGGGCAATCTGCGGTTTGTCTTCGCCTCGCACAACAAGGCATATAACACTTCGGTTATCTCGCTGCAGCGCATGGTCAATTATGTCAATGGAGTGCCGGTATTCGACGAAATCTCACAATCACGTCTGTATAAAATGATGAAGCGCTCGATTGGTGAAATGCAATTTGGCTGGCAAAGAACTACCGACATCAACGACATCATGTATGCCCCCATCATGAGCCTGGATGATTTGGACAAAATGGGCTTGCAGCATCGCGAAGAAAAGGCCGAAGAACCCGCCACAGACACCAAATTGCCGATATAGCGCTTACGCGCGCTTTCATTGTAAAAACAGATGCCCAGAGAGCCAGTCTGGATGCGGCTCCCAAGCCATTCCTTTACCTAATGAAAATCTGAAGTAATCAATTCAACAATCCGCCGCGCGCTTTCCGGCGCCATGGTGACGCCATAGCGGAAGTGGCCAGTGTTGAGGTATAAATTGGCAATGGTTGGGTGGCGCGCGATGGTGGGCAGGTTTTCCGGCGTGCCAGGGCGCAGACCGCTCCAGTGCTTATGAATGGTGGCGCCTTTCAAGGCGGGCAGAATCGCCTCGGCCTTGGCTTGCATTTCCTGCCGCGCGCTTTCGGTGACGCCGGTATCAAAACCGACATCTTCAAGCGTGCTGCCCGCTAATAAAAACCCGTCACGGCGCTGCACGAGGTAGAAACCATCCTGATATACGATATGCGGCAGCGTGCCGAGTGGCATTTCGTAAAGCAGAATCTGCCCGCGCATGGGTTTGATGTTGAGCTGCAGCGCGGTGTTTTTGAGCAAATCGAAGCTCCACGCGCCGGAAGTAACGACGTAGGCATCTGCCTGCAGCGCCGCGCCGGTACTGGTTTGCCAGCCGGTTATTTTGCCTTTTTCTGCCAGCTCGGTCTCGTTCAACGATGTAAGCTGGGTCAGCTCCAGCAGCGTCACGCCGCGCTGGATGAGCATCTGTCTGAGCGATTGCAACAGCCGTGGGTTACGAATCTGGCATACCTGCGGTAGCAGAAAATCCTCGCCTTTCTGCACGTATTCCAGCCCATTATTTTCGCACCAGGCCTTGGCATCGCCCTGGTCGTAAGGCGGCTTGATCAGCATGCCGCAAGGAGTAAGTTCGGGGTCTATGCCGGTTTCTGCCAGCAATTGCCGACAAAGCTGTGGATATAGCGCAGCGCCCCTCAATGCAAGCTCATTCACTTCATCGCGATACATCCACGGCAGCAGCGGGAACACGATGCCCGCGCCCGCCCAGCTTGATTCGCCGGAGGTTTGCGCCGCAATGATATTACGCTCCACCACGGTAACGCGGTGGCCGGATTCGGCCAAGGCCAGCGCAGTAGTACAGCCAGCAATACCGCCGCCCACCACCAAAATATGCTTGCTCGTCATTTGCCGTAAATCAGGTAGTTTTCAGCTTCCAGCAGACCTTCGGTACTACCCAGCAATACCAACACATCCCCGTCAGTGAACACGATATCCGGCCTGGGTGGAATGTCTTCCAGCATGTTGGGACGACGCAGAAAATGCGGCTCTACATTCATCCTGGCAAAGTTGATATGATCCAGCCGCAAGCCATGAGCATAGGCGCTCTTGCTGATTTCTACCGAATGCAGGCGAAGCTGCCGTACATTACCCGCATCCGCTTCTGCATCGGTAATACCACGGAAAAAGCCTTTGAACATCTTGTAGCGCTCTTCCCTAAACAAGCGGATGCGCTTGACTACGCGGTTAAGCGGTATGCCCAGCAATACTAGTGCATGGCTAGCCAGCATCAGGCTGCCTTCCAGCACCTCCGGCACCACCTCGGTGGCACCAGCATCGCGGAAAGCATCAATATCAGCGTCATCATAGGTACGCACAATCACGGGCAGATTTGGATAAGCCTCTTGCACCGTGTGCAGCACCTTCATGCTGGCGCGCATGTCGGAATAACTCACCACCAGTGCCTTGGCACGATCCGCACCCGCCGCAGCCAGCACCACCCGGCGCGCGGCATCGCCAAACATCACATGTTCACCCGCCGCCGCCGCATCATGCACCCTTGCCGGGTCAATATCCAGCGCTAGGAATGGAATATTCTCCTCGCGCAAAAAACGACCCAGATATTGGCCGCTACGCCCATAGCCCGCGATGATGACATGTCCCTCGAGCCGCTTGCCCACATGCTCAATCGCATCCACTTTCTGGCTGCTGTTGCGGGTGTAGCTTTTGACCAGCTTGCGCGTGATGCGGCCATTGTACTGAATGATGAATGGCGCAATGAGCATGCTGAGGAGGCTGGCTGCCAGCACCAGCTGCAACTCATCGCCGCCGATCAGGCTCTGCTGCAGACCCAATGCCAGGATAACGAAACTAAACTCGCCTGCCTGCGCGAGGATAATACCGGTACGGATGCCCACGCCCACCTCGAAACCAAATGCGTGTATCAGCATGGCCACCACCACCAGCTTGAACAGCACGAAGCCCAGCAATAACGATAATACCAGGCCAATATGCGTCGACAGATACCCCACGTTCAGCAGCATACCCACGCTGATAAAGAACAAGCCCAACAGAATGTCGCGGAATGGCGCAATGTCCGATTCCACTTGATAGCGGTAACGTGTTTCGGAAATCAGCATCCCGGCAACAAACGCACCTAAAGCATAGGAGAGCCCTGCTACCTTGGTAGCAAATGAGAGCAGCAATGTCACCATGAGTACGTTCATCACAAACAACTCACGCGAGCGCTGACGCGCCACCAAAGCGAACCAGGCGTCCAGCGCATTCTTGCCAAACTTAAACAGCAGACCTAGCAATACCGCAGCCTTGACCACTGACCAGCCCAGCGTGGTACCGACATTTCCATCGAATGCTGCCAATGCGGGAATCAGCACCAAAATCGGAATCACTGCCAAATCCTGAAACAACAATATCCCGATACTAAGGCGACCATGCCTGGAATTCAGATCCACCCGCTCCATCAGGATTTTGGAAACAATAGCCGTAGAGGACATGGTAAGCGCAGCACCAATGATGAATGCGGTAGGCAGCCCTAAACCAGCAAGCACCCCAGCAGCCATGATCACCAATAAGGTAATCATCACTTGCAACCCGCCCAAGCCAAACAGCGTCTTGCGCATGGCGTACAGCTTGGGCAGGCTGAATTCCAGACCAATACTGAACATCAGAAAGACAATACCGAACTCGGCGAACTGGCGTCCTGCTTCCTCGTTATGCACCAGATTCAAGACCGATGGCCCGAGCAAAACCCCCACGGCAAAATACGCCAGCATCGCGGGCATACGCAGCGCGCGAAATAGCGCAACCGCAAGTACCGAGCTGGTCAACAAAAGTAAAACACTGGTTATCGAATTAAACATATTTTTATAAAACGGCAAGGCAAAATTTGTGCCTACTTTACCGAATTTTAGTTTATTTTACTTTATTCCGGTGAAATTCCCTTTTATACTTAAGTTTTATGGCACCTACATTACTACAATCGACGCACCAACAAGCGCCAAACACCGATATCCTGGACTTGGCGCGCAAAGTCCTATCCATCGAGGCCAAAGAGATCGAAGCGTTGGCGACACGACTGGACATGCAATTTTCAGCTGCCGTGCAGTTGATTTTAAACTGCAAAGGCCGCGTTGTGGTCAGCGGCATGGGAAAATCCGGCCACATTGGCGGCAAAATCGCCGCCACACTGGCCAGCACCGGCACCCCAGCCTTCTTTATGCACCCGGCGGAAGCCAGTCACGGCGACTTGGGCATGATCACGCAAGACGATGTAGTCATTGCGCTATCCAATTCGGGCGAATCGGATGAGCTCCTGAACATTCTGCCCACTATTATCCGCCTGGGCGCAAAAGTCATCAGCATCACCGGTGCGGCTGGCTCTGCGCTGGCCCGGGAGGCGCATATACACTTGAACGCAGAGGTGTCGCAAGAAGCCTGTCCTCTGGGCTTATCCCCTACCGCCAGCAGCACAGCCGCACTGGCATTGGGCGACGCGCTTGCGGTTTGTGTGCTGGAATTGCGTGATTTTACTGCTGAAGACTTTGCACGCAGTCACCCTGGCGGCAAGCTGGGTAGACGTTTGCTGACGCGGGTGAAAGATGTCATGCGTACCGGAGATATGGTTCCGACGGTCAGTGCCAACATACCACTGATCGACGCGATTAACGAAATCACACAAAAAGGCATGGGGTTCACTGCAATTTTGGATGCTGATTCCCGTCCGATCGGGATTTTTACTGATGGCGATTTGCGCCGCGCTTTTGCCGCCGGGTTGGATGCCAGCAATACGATCATCGGCGACGTGATGCGCCCACATCCGCAAGCCATACAATCGCAGCAACTGGCGGTAGAAGCTGTCGAGCTAATGGAAAACAAGAAAATCAACGCGCTACTGGTAACCGACCAAACCGGGAAACTCATCGGCGCTTTTAATATCAATGACTTACTAAAAGCGAAAGTTATTTAAGGCATGAATGAAGCAGTGTTGGAGCGCGCCAGAAAAATCAAGCTGGTGATTTTTGATGTAGACGGCGTCATGACCGACGGCGGTCTAGGCATCGGTGATGATGGCCAGGAGTATAAGTTCTTCCACAGTTTGGATGGTTTCGGCATGAAATTGCTCAAGCAAAGCGGTGTGGAGATGGCCATCATCACCGGTCGCACCAGCAATGTCGTGGTCAAACGGGCTGAAAACACTGGCGTTTTTCATTTTTATCAGGGTGTGGATGACAAACTGGAAGCATTCAATGACCTGGTGCAGAAAACAAACCTGAAACCGGAACAAGTAGCCTTTATGGGAGACGATATTGTGGATGCGCCGCCGATGTTGCGTTGCGGACTTGCACTTACCGTGCCGACCGGACACCACCTGATCAAGCCTGTCGCCCACTATGTGACACAAGCACCTGCGGGCCGTGGTGCGTTGCGTGAAGTATGCGAACTGATCATGCAAGCGCAAGGCACCTTTGATGAAATGATTGCACCTTACTTCAAACAGCCCTGATGCATAATGTTACAGCGCCCAGCGATTCTCTTTCCGTTGATACTGGCAGGCCTGCTGGCCATTATCACGTATTGGATCAGCCAGAGCGTAGAACAGCAAAGCCCGAGAATCAGCGGCAGCGACCGACATGACCCGGACTACACCATGAACCACTTTGTCACGACCAGAACCGACAAGACAGGCCAACTGCGCTATGTGCTGGCCGCAACCGAAATGGTGCATTATCCGGATGACGACAGCACTGTGCTGCAACGCCCACGCTTTACCCAATTCACCACCAACAAGCCATATACCCAGATTCAATCCTTACGGGGCTATGTTTCTAGCGATGGCGAAGAGATTGAGCTAGTGGACAATGTCAAAGTAGTGCGACAGGCGTGGGGCGAAAAAGGCGAAATGCAGGTGCTAACCGAAAAACTGGTGATCCTGCCTAATCAGGAAATTGCAAAAACCAACAGTCCGGTCGTCATCAAACAAGCCCCCAAAACCGTTATCCACGCTACCGGTATGGTGTACGACAAAAAGAGCCAGACCGTTCGCCTGCTAAAACGTGTCAAAGTGCATTATGAAAAACCTGCGCGTAAAGTAGTCAAACCAGCCAGCCCAAGGAAGAAACGAACCAAATGAGTCGCGGAGCATTTATGAAAAACTTATTGTGCTTAAGTCTGCTGCTGTTAGGTGTAGGCTTGACTACTTACGCCATGGCGGAAGCGGCCGACCGCGACAAACCGATTGAACTGGAAGCCGACACCGTGACGGTGAATGATGCCAAGAAAACCAGCACCTACTCCGGCAATGTCATCCTGACGCAAGGCACCTTGGTGATTCGCGCGGACAAGCTGGTGGTGCGGGAGGATAAAGAAGGATTCCAGCACAGCACCTCGACAGGCAACCCAACAACATTCAAGCAAAAGCGTGAGGGTAAAAACGAATACATGGAAGGCAGCGCGCGGCGTATTGAATATGATGGCCGCATGGACAAGGTGCAGCTTTACACCAAAGCCTGGGTCAAGCGGGGTGAGGATATTGTACATGGGGATTACATCAGTTATGACGCCAATGCGGAATACGCTGAAGTCATTGGCGGAGCCAAATCCGAAAGCCAGCCTGGCAGCGGACGTGTCAAGGCAATCATTCAGCCCAAGAATAAACCCAAACCGGCTGAAGAACCACCGGCAAAACCATCTGCCGCCCCGCAAGTGATTCAAAAGTTACGCCTGAGCAACAAGCTGGATACGAACGCCCAATAAGCCAAAGACAAGATATGAGCGTATTAAAAGTCGAACATCTGCGCAAAGCCTATAAAACCAGAACTGTGGTGCAAGACATCTCGCTGGAAATCACCAGTGGCGAGGTAGTGGGGCTGCTGGGACCCAACGGTGCGGGCAAAACCACCAGCTTTTACATGATGGTTGGCCTGATTCCAGTGGATGCAGGACGTATTTTGCTGAATAACAAGGACTTGAGTCGCATGCCGATTCACAGCCGAGCCAAGATGGGCTTGGCCTACCTGCCACAGGAGCCTTCCATATTCCGCAAACTTACGGTAGAAGAGAATGTCCTGGCAGTGCTGGAGCTACAAAACCTGACCGAAGCGCAGCAGCATGAACGCCTGGAATCGCTGCTGCAAGAGCTGCATATCGTGCATATCCGCAACAGCATGGCCATCAGCCTCTCCGGCGGAGAGCGCCGCCGCGTGGAAATCGCCCGCTGCCTGGCCACCAGCCCGAATTTTATCCTGCTGGACGAACCATTTGCCGGCATTGATCCGATCGCGGTATTGGATATCCAGAAAATCATTCGCTATTTATCGTCACGCAATATCGGTGTACTAATTACCGACCATAATGTGCGCGAAACATTGGGTATATGCGATCGGGCCTATATCGTCAACGATGGTACTGTATTCGCATCCGGCCCACCGGCCGAAATCGTGGACAATCATGCTGTGCGCGAAGTATACCTAGGTAAGGATTTCAGGCTGTAACCATGAAGCAGAACCTACAATTACGCCTCTCACAAAACCTGGCGCTTACGCCGCAGCTGCAGCAATCCATCCACCTGCTTCAACTTTCCACGCTGGAACTCAATCAGGAGCTGGAGTTGATCCTGCAGGAAAATCCTTTGCTGGAACTGGTTGAAGGAGATGAAGCAGATGATGCTTCGACAGTGGAAACGCCAGAGCGCGCTGATGCTGCAGATGAAATAGCGAATGAGGCTGAACCTGGCGGCTTAACTGACTTTGATGATGAAGCCAGCCTCCAGCCAGCTGCGGATGTGCCCGAAGAAACACCACTGTCGAGTGAAGAGTTCAGCACTGAGGAATTTAACGAAGATTACGACGAGTATGATGCCAGCAGCTGGGAAGGCAGCCGTCAGCCAGACGAAGACGAGGACGGCGAATTTGGCGGCCAGGAAGGTACTTCTATCAGTCTGCGCGAATATCTATTGGGCCAGCTGAAATTGATGCAGCTTTCCGAACGCGACCAAAATATGGTGCTATTGCTGATAGATAGCCTGAACGATGACGGCTACCTTGAAATATTGCTGGAAGAATTGGCAGAATCACTACCGCTTGATCTGGAAGTGGATTTACTGGAACTGGAAACTGCACTCAAACATCTGCAGCATCTGGATCCAGCCGGCGTAGGTGCCCGGAATTTGCAGGAATGCCTGTTGCTGCAACTGAATGCACTTGAGCCGGAAACCAATTATCTGGGGCAGGCCAAGGCAATCGTGACATCGCATCTGACTTTGCTTGCCAACAAGGACTTCCTCAAGCTGCGCAAACTGTTAAATTGTGATGAAGCGACGCTAAAAGGCGCACAACAGCTCATTAGGCAGCAAAACCCGCGACCAGGCAGCGATTTCGCCAAACTTGGATCGGACCATTTTATACAGCACGAAGTAGTTGTACGCAAAGTCAAAGGAATCTGGATCGCCAGCCTGAACGACGGCGTAATCCCCAAATTGCGCATTAATCAAATGTATGCTGATATCCTGCGGCGCAATCGCGAAAGCTCCAGCCAGTATCTGCAAAGCCAGATGCAAGAAGCCAAATGGATGATCAAGAACATTCAGCAGCGCTTCTCCACCATTCTTCGCGTCAGCCAAGCCATTGTGGACAGGCAACGCAACTTTTTTGAACACGGGGAAATCGCCATGCGACCTTTGGTACTACGCGAAATCGCCGATGAACTGGAACTGCACGAATCGACCATTTCACGCGTCACTACACATAAGTACATGCTCACTCCGCGTGGCGTTTACGAACTGAAATACTTTTTCGGCAGCCATGTGGCTACCGATACTGGTGGAGCATGCTCTGCGACCGCGATTCGCGCGCTCATCAAGCAGATGGTGGCAGAAGAGAACCCAAAAAAACCCTTGTCTGATAACCAGATTACTGACATTCTGGCCAAACAAGGCATTGTCGTAGCACGCCGTACCATCGCCAAGTATCGGGAATCCCTGAATATTCCGCCAGCCAATCTGCGTAAATCGCTATGATGATTGTACGAAATTATTCCCAAATGCTATTTTTTTGTTTACTTGATTTACCTAGTTGCAAGCTTGTACCAAAAGTGTACACTGAAACTGTTTTGCACAACAAAGTTGGCAAAACAATTCTAGAAAAGGAGCACGTTATGAATTTGCAACTCACTGGACATCATCTGGAAATTACTCCTGCATTACGCGATTATTTGCACAGCAAGCTCTCTCGCATCAGCAATCACTTCGACCATGTGATTGACATGAAAGTCACTATGAGTGTTGAGAAATTCGCCCAAAAGGTAGAAGCAACCTTGCACGTGCCAGGCAATGATCTGCACGCGGAATGTATCGATGAAAACATGTACAGCGCAATTGATATGTTAACAGACAAGCTGGATCGCCAGGTTTTGAAACATAAAGAGAAACAAGGCAACCATCACAAAACCAATGGTGCGGTTAAACACCAAGCCGCCAATTAACCAAAGGAAATATGGCTCAGATTACTGTCAATGAGCTATTCAAACAAACCCGCCTCAAGCTCAAACTCAAATGGGTTGCCGGGCTTGATGGCGGCCTAAAGGTTCTCACCTCCGAAGCCGTTACCAAACCTTCACTGGCGCTTATCGGCCACCTGAATTTTGTACACCCTAATCGCGTACAAGTGTTGGGATGTGCGGAAATGGATTTTTTGCGAGGCTTGAGCATATTGGCGCTGCAACAATCCATCACTAATCTGTTTGCAAATGATCTGGCAGCTATCGTAATTGCCAATGGCGAGAAGGCGCCACAAGCCCTGATAGAAGCTGCCAACAGGCATCAAACGCCCTTGTTAAGTTCGCCATTGCAAAGCCCGCAGCTAATGGATTTACTGGGCCACTTTCTATCTACCGCCTTGGCTGAATCTACCAGCATGCATGGCGTGTTTCTGGAGGTGCAAGGCTTTGGCGTGCTGATTCGCGGCGGACCTGGTCTAGGTAAAAGCGAACTTGCACTGGAGCTGATTTCACGCGGACACCGTTTGGTGGCAGATGATATCGTGGATTTCTTTCATGTATCCCCTGAACGCATTGAAGGCCGCTGCCCGCCTTTGCTGCAAGACTTTCTGGAAGTACGCGGCCTGGGCATATTGAATATAAGGGCGTTGTTTGGTGATAATGCGGTCAAGCCTACCAAACCGCTGGATCTGATTATCGACCTCAGAATGGCCGACCTGCTTAAACCACAGGAACTGGATCGCCTGAACGCCAATATGCAAACAGAGAGTGTTCTAGAAGTGGAAGTAAGCAAGGTAATAATCCCGATTGCGGCCGGGCGCAACATTGCCGTGTTGGTTGAGGTAGCTGTGCGCAACCACATGTTGTTAATGCGTGGTGAGAACAGCACCAAACAATTTACTAAACGTCAAAAACAGTTATTGCTAAAAGAAAGCAAACCAGGTTAAGCATGCGTATTATCATTGTCACTGGCTTGTCTGGCTCAGGTAAAAGCGTAGCTTTGCGAGCGCTGGAAGATGGCGGGTTCTATTGCATAGACAATTTGCCTGCAACCCTGCTGCCACAGATCTCACACCATCTTGACGCAACGGATCAGGAAAAAGTTGCCATTAGTATCGACGGCCGTAGCGCAGCGCTGGAAGCGCTGCCCAATGCCATGGAAACCATGCGCGCCGGTGGCCACCAAGTGGAACTGATCTTTCTGGATTCCAACACCGAGACACTGGTAAAACGCTTTTCCGAGACGCGCCGCAAGCACCCTCTGAGCAACGAAACCACCACTCTCGCGGAAAGTATCCAGCATGAGCGCGCATTACTCAGCAACATGATCGCGCTCGGACGCCATATCGACACCAGCAATCTGGGGCCCAATGCCTTGCGCCAACACATCAAGGCCATGGTGGAGGCGCCGGATCGTGGCCTGACCCTGCTCTTTACCTCTTTTGGTTTTAAACATGGCATCCCTCTGGACGCGGATTTTGTGTTTGATATTCGCAGCCTGCCCAACCCGCACTACGACCCGGCCTTGCGTCCGTTGACAGGTAGAGATCCTGCGGTACAACAATTCCTGCAAAATACGCCCGAAGCCAGTGAAATGCTTGAGGACATCCGACATTTGCTGGAAAAATGGCTGCCAGGGTTTATCCGCGATCATCGCAGTTATTTGACTATTGCAATAGGGTGTACCGGGGGGCAACACCGTTCTGTGTATTTTGTAGAATCACTTAGCGCTTACTTCAAATCACATTACCAGGTACTAATCCGCCACCGCGAACTTAACGAATAACGATAACGAATCAGGGAACTAGAAAAATGGTAGGTATATTAATCATTGCACATGGGGATCTGGGAAACAGCCTGATAGCCTGCGTACATCATGTGCTGGGCAAGCCGGCGTCCCAACTGGCCAGCTTGGCCGTACATACGCATGATGATCCGCTTGATCTGCTACCACAGGCCAAGGCAATGGTGACCGAATTGGATACCGGTGATGGTGTCGTTGTGCTTTCCGATATTTATGGTGCATCTCCTTGCAATCTGGCGGCCAAATTACTGGAGGCTGGCAAGGTCGCCGGTGTCGCCGGTGTAAACCTGCCCATGCTGGTGCGTGTCATGACCTATCGTAACGAACCGTTACCCAAAGTCATTACTAAAGCAGTCAGTGGCGGACGTGACGGTGTTGTAACTTTTACCGCCTCTGGTTGCAACCACCACGAAAGCTAGCGCCATGCTGAAAGAAAATATCGAAATCATTAACAAGTTGGGGCTGCATGCACGCGCCTCCACCAAGCTCACGCAAACCGCTAGCCAGTTTGCGAGCGAAGTGTGGATTTCCCGCAATGGACGTCGTGTCAATGCCAAAAGCATCATGGGGGTAATGATGCTGGCCGCGGCAAAAGGCAGTATGGTGGAATTGGAAACCAACGGTGCAGACGAACAAGCCGCGATGGATGCACTCAAAGCTTTGATCAACGATTACTTTGGTGAAGGTGAATAACTTGACCCATCCAGTTAGCTTCAGCATTCATGGTATCGGCGTCTCCAGCGGCATCGCCATTGGACGCGCCCATTTGGTATCCAACGCGCTGCTGGAGGTTGTGCATTTTCAGCTCAAACCAGAGCAAGTGAATGAAGAAATCGAACGTTTTGACAAAGCAATTGCCACTGTCAGCGAAAATCTGGAAAGTATTAGTCAGCAATTGCCCGAAAATGCCCCTACGGAAATGGCCTCCTTCATCCAGACGCACCTGGCCATGCTGAAAGACAAATCCATCTCGCAAGCGCCTAAAAATATTATACGTAACGAGCGCTGTAATGCCGAATGGGCCATCAAGCAGCAGATGGATGATATTGTCGAACAATTTGATGCCATTGAGGATGAATACCTGCGTGAGCGCAAACAGGATGTGATCCAGGTCGTTGAGCGCGTCATCAAAGTACTGCTTGGCCACCCCGGCCATACGCCGCAGAATGAAGAAACCGTGCAGGAAAAGCACATGATCCTGGTCGCACACGATATTTCACCTGCCGATGCGATCCTGTTCAAACATCACCACTTCGCTGCCTTTATCACCGATGTGGGTGGTGTGACCTCGCATACCGCCATCCTGGCGCGCAGCCTGAACATCCCGTCCATCGTCGCACTGCAAAAGGCGCACGATCTCATTAGCGATGGTGAGCTGATCATTGTGGATGGCATTCTGGGGGTTGTCATTGTCAACCCCAGTAAGGAAGTGCTGGCAGAATATGAACTGCGTCAAGACCAATTCGAACTGGAACAGCAAAAACTCAAACGCCTGAAATCCACCAAAGCCGTTACGCTGGATGGCACGGCAATTGAGCTGTATGCCAATATCGAAGTGCCTGAGGACGTGGCAGCCGTCAAAGCCTCCGGCGCAACCGGCATCGGCCTGTATCGTACCGAGTTCCTGTTCATGAACCGCCGCGACATGCCGGATGAAGAAACGCAGTTCGCCGCCTACAAGCAGGTGGCCGAGATGATGCACGGCTTGCCGGTGACCATCCGCACACTGGATTTGGGCGCCGATAAGCAAATGAACCCTGATCTGGACAGCGACTGCGCCAACCCGGCCTTGGGCTTGCGCGCTGTTCGCCTGTGCCTGGCAGAACCGCAAATTTTCCATACCCAATTACGCGCATTGCTGCGAGCCAGCCACTACGGCAATATCAAAATTTTGATTCCCATGTTGGCTACTATTTCTGAGTTGCGTCAGACCAAGCTGCTGCTGGAACGTGCCAAACAATCGTTGCGTAAACAGAATATCCCGTTTGACGAACAGATCAAAGTCGGCGGGATGATTGAAGTACCTGCTGCTGCCATCAATGCTTCGGCTTTCGCCAAAGAGCTTGATTTCCTCTCCATCGGCACTAATGACCTGATCCAGTACACCTTGGCCATTGACCGTACCGACGACGCCGTAGCGCACTTATATAGTCCTTTGCATCCGGCGGTATTGCAGCTGTTGGACCTGACATTCCAGGCTGGCCTCCGCTATGGTAAACCAGTCTCCGTATGCGGCGAGATAGCCGGCGAAACCAAGCTTACCCGATTATTGCTCGGCATGGGGTTACGTCAATTCTCCATGCACGCCAGCAATATTCTCAGTATCAAACGGCAAATCCTGCAAAGCGACTTGAGCAAACTCAACCGCTTCGCACATAAAGCGCTAGGTACCGATGACGCCGACAAAGTGGAACTATTGGTCAGTAAAATCAATCAGTAATTTGTAAGGAGCAAACCATGGCAGACATAATTACCACACCCAGCAATGACGAGAAAAATATCGCCACGATCACCCACTTGGCAGGCACCATTTTCTGGTTCGTCCCGGCACTTGTGGTGTGGGTACTCAAGAAAGACGATAGTGCTTATCTGGCAGACCAGTCTCGCGAAGCACTCAATTTCCAGATTACTATTTTGATTGCACAATTCATCGCCGGTTTGCTGGCTATTATTCTCATTGGCTTTGTGCTGATGGGCATTATCTGGCTATTCAATATCATTTTATGCATCATCGCCGCCGTTGCCACCAGCAAGGGCGAGACTTACCGCTATCCCTTTTGTTTAAGACTCATCAATTAAGCTGTTAGGATTTTCCGTGTCAAACCCCTTGTTACATTTTTCCAGCCTACCCCGATTCGACCAGATCAAACCTGAGCAGGTCAGCCCGGCTATTGACAGCCTGCTGGCCGAAGGCCGCGCTTTGGTAGAACAACTCGCCAACAGTACCGAAGTGCCTAGCTGGCGAAATTTCGCACATAAAATGGAGGACTTCGAGGAAAAGCTCTCCCGCGCCTGGAGTCAGGTGGGGCATATGAATGCGGTAGTGAACACGCCAGAACTGCGCGAAGCCTATAACGAAAACTTGGCGAAATTGACCGATTTTTATAGTGATTTATCGCAAGATGAGCGACTTTACGCGAAATTCAAGCAAATACAGTCCAGCGCAAACTTTGTCAGACTCTCGCCTACGCAACGGAAAATCGTCAATAACGAAGTGCGCGATTTCAAGCTGGGCGGAGCCGAGCTTCCTGCTGACAAAAAAGCGTGTTTCAAGGAAATTGCCGAGCAATTGTCGAAAATTGGCAGCAAGTTCGAGGAAAATATTCTCGATACCACCAATGCCTTCAAACATTTCGTCGCTAACAAGGCAGAGCTAGCCGGCATTCCGGAAGATGCGCTGCAAGCCGCAGCGAATGCCGCAAAGGTTGAAGGTAAAGATGGATGGCTGTTCACCCTGCACTTCCCTTCCTACATGCCGGTGCTGCAATACGCCGACAATCGCGACCTTAGAGAATTACTGTACCGCGCCTATGCCACCCGCGCTTCCGAATTTGGCAAACCCGAATGGGATAATACAACGCTGATTGCCGACATCCTCAAACTCAAACAGGAAGAGGCGCACCTGCTCGGCTTTAGTAACTATGGTGAGCTCTCGCTTGCCACCAAGATGGCGGACACGCCGCGACAAGTTACGGAATTTCTGCACACCCTGGCCAAGCGCGCCAAACCCTATGCCGAAAAAGACATGGCCGAGCTTAAAGCGTATGCCGCAAAGCTCGGCTTGGAAGATATGCAGGCTTGGGACGTGGCTTACGTGAGCGAAAAACTGCGTGAAGACAAATACGCCTTCTCCGATCAGGAAGTCAAACAATACTTCCCGGAAAACAAAGTGCTGGCCGGCCTGTTCCGCGTGGTTGAAACCATTTTTGGCATGCAGATGCACAAGGCCGACGCGCCCACATGGCACACGGATGCCAGCTTTTACGAGATTCGCAACACGCATGGCATAACCATCGCCTATTTCTATCTCGACTTGTATGCGCGCAACGGCAAGCGCGGCGGCGCCTGGATGGACGAATGCATCACCCGCCGCAAGAAAGATGGTGGCATCGAACTGCCAGCCGCATTCCTCACCTGCAACTTCTCCGCACCGGTTGGTAATAAGCCTGCTTTGTTCACGCACGACGAAGTCATTACCCTCTTTCACGAGTTCGGTCACGGCCTGCACCACATGCTCACCGAAGTGGATGAATACAGCGTCTCCGGTATCAAGGGCGTGGAGTGGGATGCCGTCGAGCTGCCCAGCCAGTTCATGGAAAACTTCTGCTGGGAATGGGAAGTGCTGCAGCATATGACATCTCACGTAGACACCGGCGCACCCTTGCCACGTGAACTGTTCGACAAAATGGTGGCCGCCAAAAACTTTCAGGCGGGGATGCAGACCGTGCGGCAAATCGAGTTTGCGCTGTTCGATATGCGCCTGCACAGCGAATTTGACCCGAACAGCAGCAAAACTGCTTTGGACCTAATTGAAGAAGTGCGCGACGAAGTCGCCGTGGTGCGCCCGCCCAAGTGGAACCGCTTCCCCAACAGCTTCAGCCACATCTTCGCCGGTGGCTACGCCGCAGGCTATTATAGCTACAAATGGGCCGAGGTACTTTCCGCTGATGCCTACAGCCTGTTCGAAGAACTGGGTGTGCTTTCCGAAGAAGCCGGCAGATTATTCAAAAACGAAGTGCTCGCCAAAGGCGGATCCCGCCCCGCACTGGAATCATTTATCGCCTTTCGGGGCCGCGAACCCAGCATGGATGCGCTTCTCAGGCATAACGGGATGACTTCATAGCTCTATGTACCACGATTTCTGGCACAACAAATGGCAAAAGAACGAGATTGGCTTCCACCTACCGGAAGCCAATCCGCTGTTGCTAGGCCATTTTCCCGCGCTCAAGCTGTCGCCAGGCGCTCGCATCTTTTTGCCTTTGTGCGGCAAAACGCTGGATATTCACTGGCTGCTGGCACAGGGCTTTCGCGTGGTGGGCGCAGAATTGAGCACCATTGCGGTTGTAGCGCTGTTTGACGATTTAAAGTTGACGCCCACGCTGGCCAAAGTTGGCAAGCTGACACGCTACAGCGCGGCAAATATCGACATCTTCAACGGTGATTTTTTCGCGCTGACGACCGACATGCTGGGCGCTGTGGATGCGGTGTATGACCGCGCGGCGCTTGTGGCTTTGCCTGCCGAAACTCGTCCACGTTACGCTGCACATCTGGCGGCAATCACGCACACCACGCCGCAATTGCTGGTGTGTTTTGATTATGACCCAACCCAGTATAACGGCCCGCCGTTTTGTGTGAACGCGCAGGAAGTAAGTACATACTATCGACCTTTGTATCACCCAAACTTGCTTGCCAGCATAAAAGTAGCTGGCGGCCTGAAAGGAAAATGCACCGCGCATGAGCAGGTATGGCTGCTTACACCATGCGCGTAGCTTTATTCGCCGCAAAGTCTTTCACAGAATTCATCTTTACCCAATCAAGCTCGCCTTCCCCCAAATGGGCTATTGTTTATCAGCAATGCTGATGTAGCATTAGTGAGAAATATGATAAATTAATTACAACACCAAGCATAAAGCAGGGGGAATCATGAACATACAAACCATGCCACGGTATATAGGTTTGAACGGACTCAAGATGCCTCAAGTCATCAAACCATTTCTTTTAATAGACATGCTGTTATGTGTTGTCTACCTTGCCAATCACATGCTCGGCAAGCCTTACAGCGCGATAACCACACTCTTGGATTTGGATGGTGAACATGGTCTTGGAATGTGGTATTCCTCTATGCAGTTATTTTGCATCTTCTTACTCAGTTTCTTCTTCTGCTACACAAAATTCAGGCAAGACAAAAAATTGTTACCGTTAATGATTTTGCCGCTGTTGTTTTTGCTCTTGTCCATTGACGAAGCCATTCAGATACATGAATGGCTGGGGAACCAGACTGACAATCTATTGGTGGGTCACAGCCGTAACAATACCCCTTTCAAAGAAACCGGCATCTGGATGTTTGCCGTTGGCATTCCATTCGCCATTTTCTTCATGGCATATGCTGATTCAATCAAACATCATTTCCAATCCAACCAGCAGGCGTTCAAAAAACTGCTGCTGGGAATGACGATTATGCTTACAGGAGCAATAGGGATGGAGACCCTTGTCAACTTCATTAGCCATGAGTACAGCTTTTTTGAGGTTGCACTTGAAGAAAGTTTGGAGATGGTAGGCGCCACCATTATGCTGTGGGCGGCTTACGATATGGCGCTGGACACCTTGGCAGCCCACCCCGGCTTACTCACCAAGCGGGACTGAAGACCACGAACAGGCCTGATTGACATGGTAAAATCTGGCCTGTTAAGCCTTTGAAAGCCCTGTCTTGGAACCCACCACTTTTAAACTCGCTACTTGGAACGTCAATTCTCTCAATGTCCGCCTGCCACACCTGCTGGATTGGCTAGCTGCAAATAAGCCGGATGTGGTCTGCCTGCAGGAAACCAAGCAGGAGGATGCGAAGTTCCCCTATACCGCCCTGAAAGAGGCTGGCTACAACGCGGCGCACAATGGCCAGAAGACATACAACGGTGTGGCAATCCTTAGTCCACACGTCATCGAGAATGTGCAACTGGATATCCCCAATTTCGCCGATGAGCAAAAGCGTATCATCAGCGCGGACGTGAAAGGCGTGCGCGTGGTCTGCGCCTATGTGGTGAACGGCCAGGCGGTGGATTCGGACAAATACCAGTACAAGCTGCGCTGGCTGGAGGCGCTCCAAGCCTGGCTTGCGGGCGAACTGGCCAAACACCCGAAGCTGGCTGTACTAGGAGATTACAACATCGCACCGGAAGACCGTGACTGCCACGACCCCGCAGCTTGGCAGGGTCAGGTGCTGGTGAGCGAGCCGGAGCGTGCGGCTTTCCGCAAATTGCTGGATTTGGGCTTGCACGACAGTTTCCGCCTGTTCAATCAGGAGGCCGGGCAATTCACCTGGTGGGATTACCGCATGGCGGCTTTCCGTCGTAACATGGGCTTGCGCATCGACCACATTCTGGTGAGCGATGCATTGAAAGACAAATGCCTGCGTTGTGAAATTGATAAAGCGCCGCGCAAACTGGAGCGCCCCAGCGACCACACGCCGGTGATTTTGACACTGCAAGATACTACTGTTTGATTTTCATTGGCAAGCTGACTGCCCTGTAAGCCAATCAAGACGATGCCCTTAGGCCGATTGCCGCAACAATGAAGCGCGCGTACGTAAAGATTACTGCCCGCCGCCTTTAATGCTGATGCCCAGTTGCTTCAGCTTGCGGTACAGGTGGGTGCGCTCCAGGCCGGAAATCTCCGCCAGCTTGCTCATATTGTTGTTGACCAGCTTCATATGGTGCTGAAAGTAGAAGCGCTCAAATTCATCCCGCGCCTCGCGTAGCGGCTGCGCGATCTGTACCATCTGCGCCATTTGCGGCGCAGGCTGCGCCTGCGGTTCGATTAGCACCTGATTGAACTGCTCCATCACGCGCGTCACATCCTCCAGCGTGATTTTGTCGCCAAGGCTAGTCAACAACAGGTTCTGCACCACAGATTCCAGCGCGGCAAAATCGCCGGGCCATTCCACATTGCGCAAAGCATTGAGTGCAGCAACATCGAAGTTCTTGTAGGTAGCGCCCGTCTTCTCCGCCACCAGGCTGGCCATGGAAACCGCCAGGTCCGGAATGTCCTCACGATGGTCATTGAGCGCCGGCACCTTGAGCGTACTGGCTGAAAGCGCTTGCAGCAACACGTTGTCAAAATGTGAGTTCTCGGCCAGTTGCGGTAAACCAAAACTGGTACCGCATACCACGCGCGCACCGTATTTATCTGCCTTGGAAAGCAACAACAACAGGCCTTTTTGCTCGGTCTTGTTCAGCGCAGTCACTTCTTCCAGAAAGATGACGCCGTCACGCACCTGTTCCAATAGCTCCATGGGAGCATTGGCCAGTTTTTCATATTCTGTCAGGCTCAGCCACGGCGTGCCGGGCGTATGTAGAAAGCGGGCGCACAACTCCACGCTGCCGCCTTTTTTGCCCAGCAGCAGCAATGCGCGATTGGTGCGGGAGATTTGCTCCAGCCGCTGCTTCAACTCCTGAATCACCGGGCTCTTGCCCAGGCTGGCCAGATTCAGCTCGGTTTTGGGCAAATGCTCGGCATGCTTGAGCGCGGCATTGACCGTTTTAAGCAGCTTTTGCAACGCGATGGGTTTTTCCAGAAAATCAAATGCGCCGATGCGCGTTGCCTCGACGGCAGTATCTATCGTACCGTGGCCTGACATCATCACCACCGGCATGGTCAATAGGCCGGCGTTGTTCCACTCTTTCAGCAGGCTTACACCATCGCAATCCGGCATCCAGATATCCAGCAGTACCAGGTCAGGACGCTGCTTCAGGCGCTGTTCTCGTGCGCTTTGCGCGTTTTCCGCCAGCGCGATACGATGTCCCTCATCCATCAGGATGTCGCTTAACAACTCACGGATACCAATCTCGTCGTCAACTACCAGAATATTTCGTGATGCCATTTACTGCTTTCCTTGAACTCAAAGTTCCTGCCTAGTTCGTTGTGGTTTACTGCTTTCTTGTTTATCCAGTGGCAAGTGTATCGTGACACATGCCCCACCAGTAGGATTATTCTCTATTTTAATTTGCCCGTGGTGTTCTTCAATCATTTTTTTTACAATCGGCAATCCCAAACCGGTGCCGTGCGGCTTGGTCGTCACATAAGGCTCGAACGCGCTTGCCAGCAGGTCCGGCGGGAAGCCTTGCCCATTGTCCTGCACGACCAGCTTGATGTAGGTCTCATCAAAACCGGTGCTCACCAGAATTTTTGGGTCATTGACCTGCAGCAGCGCGTCCTGCGCGTTCTGCATCAGATTATGAATCACCTGCCGCAGCATCGTCGCATCACCTATCATATCAGGCATTCCCGGCATCAGGTCAAATGCGATTTTTGCATGTGAGCTATCGTACAAACCGGAAATATCCCGAATCAGGCTGTTAATGTTCAGTGACGTGAATTTAGCTGATGGCGCACGCGCATACTCGCTGAATTCATTCACCATGCTCTTCATCGCACTCACCTGGTTTACGATGGTGTCGGTCGCACGCTGCAGCACCTGGGCGTCATCCACTGCCAGCTTGCCGCCCAGCTTGTGCTGCAAACGCTCTGCCGATAACTGTATTGGCGTCAGCGGATTTTTGATCTCATGCGCCAGGCGGCGTGCTACCTCCCCCCAGGCCGCATCCCGTTGGGCCTGCGCCAGCGTAGTCACATCATCAAATACAGCGACAAAACCGTGGCCAGAAGACTGCGGCAAGCGCGTGGCTCGCACCAAGAGCAACTGCTTGCCTTGCGGCTTGAGGATTTCCAATTGCTCGGTGTATTCCGGCTTTTCCTCCGTAACCTCACGGGTCGACTCGAAATGGCTCTGCAGCACCTTAATAAAAGGCTGCAAATATGTGTGATGCTCAGCAATCTTATGGTAAGGCTGGTTCATGCAGCCGGAAAGCTCACAGCCCAGAATAGTGCTCGCCGCAAGATTGTAAGTACGCAGTTCTCCCTGCGCATTAATGGCCAGCACGCCAGAGGATAAGTGCGCCAGTATCGTTTCCAGATAGCCGCGCGCCGCCTCCAGCCGCGCACGATTGCTTTCGGAAGCACGTGTCGCGTCCTCCAGCTGGCGGGTCATGCTGTTGAACGACTTTACCAACACTCCCAGCTCATCTTTGCCATGTTCCGGCAGCATTGTGCTGAAATCGCCACTGGCAATGGCACGCGTGCCTTCCGCAAGCACAGTCAGCGGCTGAGAAAGGCGCCGGCTCAACACAAAAGCCACGGCCAGTGCAGAAAGCATCGCCAGCAGCAGCACCAGTGTCAGCGTCAGCTTGAACACATCGCGCAATGAATCCCGGCTATAGGAAAGCTCCTGGTAATCACGGTATACATCCTGCACCGCCTCGGCCGTATTAGACAAAGCCTTAGGCACAGGCTGCAGCAATTGCAGGATACGCGTCTCCCCGGTCAAGTCCTGCATCACCACCGGCGTCAGGATACGCATATACAGGCCTTTGCCGGGTAGCGGCTCGATCTTGCCATACGCACGTGTCCTGGCATGCCGCAACTGCGAGATACTGGGCAATTCCGGCAGGAAGCTGCTAGGATCGCCGCTAGCCACGGACAAGATGCGTCCTTCCTTGCTCAGTAGCACCGCATCCTGGATACCGGACTTCTCGCGCAGGTCATTGAGCATGCTGTATTGCGCGCGGTCCGGTTGCAGAGCCAGCGTTGTGGCCATGTTGTCGGCCTTTTCCTCCATATCCGATAGCATAATATCCAACGCGCGCTGACCAAGACTTAAGCCGCCGTCCAATGCAGATTCGACCTTGACGTTAAACCAGGACTCAATCGAACGCGTCAGGAAATTTACTGATACCAGATACACAATCAGGCCAGGCACAATCGCCATCAAGGCGAAAGCTGTCACCAGCCGTAAATTTAAACGACTGCCCATGACACGATCGTTGATTTTGCGGTAAAGCTGCCACAGCTGGTTGACGATCAAGCCCAACAACACAGCAGCCAGGCCAATATTGAGATAAAGCAGAACTTTGTAATAATTGCCGGAAAATGCCGTGTTGGCGCTGGCAATGGAGAGCAGGTACAGCAAGGCTGCACCGAGGGCTACGCTGACAAAAAAGATATACCTCATGCCGGCAGCCCCCTACTTGCTCAGCTCCTTGGGCATCCATTCGTATTTTTGCGACGTAAGCGCCCACTCTTCCGCGCCAATCGCATTCACCTGAATCGCCTTGGGAAGCTTGGCCTGATCCAGACGCATCATCAGTGCCGCCCGGTACGACTCGCCTTTTTCTATCTGCGATTTTTCCAGCACCTTCCAGTCGCGCACCTCCGCAAGCTCCAGCTTGGCCTCCAGCAGAGTATCATACGACTGCTGCCGACCCTCACGCATCAACAAATATTGCCGCGTCAACGCATGGTAGCTCAGCGAGACATTCTGCGTCTTGGTCACAATCTCATCGTCGAACCAGTATTTGCGCGGGCTCACCACCTGAAACTCGACCAAAAAATGCAGCACGACACCTTTGTTGACAGCCTCTTCCACATCCTCGTCAAAGCGAATATCCAGGTCAGCGTCCAAGCTATATACCTCACCATCCGGACGCAAATCTGCATTGCGGATGTGCATATTGCTAGAAGCAGCATGGCTGGAAGCGCTCCAGAGAAATAACAGAAACAACAACAGGAATGCCTTGAAAACCCGCGCTAAAAGCGAGTTAAACAGACGCGCGTTTTTGCAGCAATGCATAAAAAAGTCCGTCGTGCTGCGGGCTTGGGATAAGCTGGCCATCGGTGATGTTGAAATTGCTCTTGTTATCATCATCTAAAATAATGGGCTGCAAAATTGCATCGGGTGTCTTTTGCAAAAAATCCTCAATTTGCGCCCGATTTTCCTCATCAAAAATCGAGCACGTGACATAGAGTAATTTACCGCCTTTTGCCAGAATTTGCCACAACTGTTGCAGAATTGCCGACTGCTGTTGCGCGAATAAGACAATGTCCTGCTCACGCCGCAACCATTTCATATCTACATGCCGCCGCACAATACCGGATGCCGAGCATGGCACATCGGCCAATATGAAATCAAAGCGGGCTTTAGATTGATTATCGACTGGATCTGTGGGCCAGTATTCACGCGCCTTTTCAGCCTGCCCTGCTTTCAGCTCCGCCTGCAAACCCAAGCGTTTCAGATTCTCTTCTACGCGCTGCAAACGCGTCGCGTCGCTGTCCATTGCTGTCAATTGCACATCGTACAGCTCCATGAGATGGCAAGTCTTGCCGCCCGGTGCGGCGCAAGCATCCAGCACGCGCGCGCCTTTTGACAGCTTTAACAAATGCGCGGCGAGTTGCGCGCCGTAATCCTGCACACTCACCAAGCCTTCGTTGAAACCGGGGATTTTTTCGACTGGTAATGGTTTTTCGAGTATCACCGCTTCAAAACCCAAGTGACGCGCGGCGATGCCGCTTTCTGCCAAAGTTTGCAGATAATCCTTCACTTTCGTCTTGCGCACATTCACGCGCAAAGTCATGGGCGGATGCTGGTTCCCCGTCTCCAGAATCTGCTGCCATTGGCTTGGGTATTGGCTTCTCAGCTTGTTGATCCACCACTTGGGATAACTGAATCTTGCCGACTCATCAGCCAGAATCTTGGGGGAAAAGCTTTCTTTTTGCCGCAGGAAATTGCGCAATACCGCGTTGACCAAGCCTTTGGCCCACGCTTTTTTGCTGTATTCGGCAGCAGTCACCGCCTGATTCACCACGGTGAAATCATCGTCGCTACCATGCAGCAACTGCGCCAGCGCCACAATCAACAGGCTACGAACTGCTTCATCGGCAATGGGTTTGCTGGCAAGCGCCTTGAGATACGCCACCGCCTCGCCATAAAAGCGTAGCGCGTTATAGCTCAAATCCTGCGCCACCGCTTTTTGCTGCAGCGTCGCCTTGGGGAATTTCGCTAATGCCTGCGGCAAAGTCAGCGACAGATTACGGCCATTAATAACGCCAGAAACGGCCTGCGCCGCAATGAGTTGGGAAATATGCAAAATAGGGGCTTCGTTACAAAGCCCCCATTTTAATAGATATTAATAGTTAACTGCCATCGCCATCAATCTTCTAATCCGCTCTTCGGTCTGCGGGTGTGTACTAAACAACCCACGCAAACTGCCGCCGGATAATGGATTGATGATCATCATCTGGGCGGTCTCTGGGTGCGCCTCGGCTGTCATATTGGGAATCTGATGTGCGTAGTTGTGTATCCGCTCCAGCGCACCAGCCAGAGATTTCGGGTCACGGCTGATTTCTGCACCCATTCTATCCGCCTCAAACTCGCGGCTACGTGAAATAGCCATTTGAATAAGCGCTGCAGCCATAGGCGCCAGAAACATCATCAGCATGCCGATTACCGGGTTAGGCCTGTCTTCACCATCTCGATGCCCGCCTCCAAAGAACATGCCGAATTGCGCCAGCGATGAGATAGCACCCGCCACAGTGGCGGAAATGGTGGAAATCAATGTATCCCTGTTCTTGACATGCGCAAGCTCATGCGCCATCACACCGCGCAGCTGGCGCTCATCCAGAATCTGCATGATACCAACAGTGGCAGCCACAGCAGCATGTTCCGGGTTACGCCCGGTAGCAAAGGCATTGGGCTGGCTTTCGTTGATGACATAGACTTTTGGCATAGGTAGTTGCGCGTTTTGCGCAAGCTCTTTCACCATATCGTAATACTTGCGGAATTGACCATTACCATAGTTATTCTCAGGGTTGATTTCAGCCGCGCCATACATTTTCAATACAGCTTTATCGCTAAACCAATAGGCGTAAAAGTTCATGATGCCAGCCATCGCCAGCGCCATGATCATGCCGCTTTTGCCACCTAATGCTCCACCCACCATCATAAATAATGCGGTGATGGCGGCCATTAGCATGAAGGTTTTTACCCAGTTTCCAAACATCTTAGAAGTCTCCTCAAAACTTGTTTTAGTAATATGCGCCCTGATGACTGAATTTTCAATCGTCAACCAAACAGGTCGCCTGGTTTGACATGCTGTCCCTGAATAAATTGCACTGCGCTTTGACGTTTTGCGCCGGGCATTTGCAACTCGTGAATCTCCAAGACACCTTGCCCGCAAGCCGCATGGATATTGGCTCCCAGGCTGATTATTTCACCCGGTTGGGCGCTACTTGTCTCATTCAAATCTGTTGCGAACCATATTTTCACTGTCTCGCCGCGAAACTGCGCGGTAGCTACAGGGAACGGGTTGAACGCCCGCACCTGGCGTGAAATATCGACGGCAGACTTTTTCCAGTCAATCGGGCATTCGCTTTTTTCCAGCTTGTGCGCATAGGTCACCAGGCTTTCATCTTGCGGCTCGGCAGATAGTTTTCCTGATTTCTCCAACTGCTGCATGGCTTGCACCATCAAGGCCGCGCCTTCTTTGGCAATGATGTCGTGTAAAGTTTGTGTGGTGTCAGTTGGTCTGATGGGCGTTGAGAACTTGCTCACCATCGCACCCGCATCCAGCTTGGGCAAGACTTCCATAATCGTCACACCGGTTTCAGCATCACCCGCCAAAATCGCACGGTGAATTGGTGCTGCACCGCGCCAGCGCGGCAGCAGCGAGCCGTGAATGTTGTAGCAGCCTTTCGGGAACAGATTGAGCACCGCAGTGGGAATAATCAACCCGTAGGCCGCCACAATTAGCACATCCGCACCCACTGTGGCGATCTCGGCTTGTACTTCTGCGGGCTTGAGCGATTCCGGCTGAAGCACACGCAAGCCATGTTGCAGCGCCAATTGCTTGATGGGGCTGGCTTTGAGCTGCATGCCGCGTCCGGCGGGGCGATCTGGCTGCGTCAATACCATCGCCACTTCAAAATGAGTGCCGCCAGAAGCCGCATCCAGCAAGGCTTGTAGCGCTGGCACAGCAAAGTCCGGCGTTCCGGCAAAAATGATTTTCATCAAGAAGTAACTTTCCTAAAAATACAAGCCTCTAAATCACGCAAGGCGCGCGCAAAAAAAATTGGACGCCACATATAGGCAATATGTAAGAACTATTTTTTGTAAGCAACGCTGCATGATGACGAAGATTTTATTTTTACAGTGCGCGTGCTTTTTCCCGCAGGTGTTTCACCATCTTACTTCTAATTCGATTGCGCTTGAGTGGCGACAGATATTCCACAAACACCTTGCCCAGCAAATGGTCCATCTCATGCTGAATGCACACTGCCAACAGGCCATCTGCATCCAGCCGGAATTTTTTGCCCTGCGCATCCAAAGCTTCGACCGTCACCTTTTCCGCCCGCATCACTTCTTCATAAACACCCGGCACCGAAAGGCAACCCTCTTCGTACACCTGCTCGCCTTCTTTGTGCGTGATTTTAGGATTGATAAAGACTTGTAAAGCGTTCTGCTCTTTAGCCAGGTCAATCACGATGAGCTGAATATGCCTGTCCACCTGTGTTGCTGCAAGGCCAATGCCGGGCGCAGCATACATGGTTTCCGCCATGTCCTGGATCAATTGCCGGATTTCGTCAGTCACTTCTGCAACCGGTTTTGCAACCGTATGCAGACGCGAATCGGGATAATTAAGTATATTTAGCAGCGCCATATCTCACCATATTGCCGTATATAGAGGCAAACTTCTATTTTTCAATTTGTCGTTTCAAGCCAACAAGGCTTTTGTTTGCATAACCTTAATACCAAAAATGCTTGATTGTTGAATGAATTACATGATAGATTTAATGCAATTTCGCGGATTTTCCGCCCTTTTTGACCGAGGTCAATACATGAATTTTCGTATTATACCGTTGCTTATCCTTGCGTGTTTAAGCCTAAATGCCGTTGCGGAAGACATTGCTTTACAAAAAAATCATCCCGAACGCTACACTGTTGTCAAAAGCGATACGTTATGGGGTTCTCCGGCAAATTTCTGAGAGACCCGTGGAAATGGCCAACAGTTTGGCGCATGAACCGCGCACAAATCAAGAACCCGCATCGCATTTATCCTGGTGACGTGGTTGTACTGGACAACAGCGGCAGTAGTCCACAGCTCAAGTTGCTACGCGAAACGGTCACCCTGCAGCCCGGGGTGATTGAAGAGCCGCTGGAAAAAGAAGCTATCTATACCATTGCCCCTAATATCATCGGACCGTTCCTGAGCCAGCCATTGCTGATTGAGAATAACCAGCTGGAGAACGCTCCGCATATCGTCTCCGGGCAAGATAACCGCGTAGTGCTCAGTCCGGGCACACGGGTTTATGTCAGCAGCATTGAAGAGGGCAGCAACACTCACTGGAGCATCTACCGCAACGGCGAAAAACTGCTCGACCCGAATACGGGTGAAATGTTAGGCACCGAAGCCATATACCTGGGTGATTTGAACGTGACACGCTTTGGTGCACCGGCATCTGCTGATATTGTGCGCGCCAAGGAAGAAATTTTTGCACGTGACCGCATCATAGTAGCGTCTAATGAATTCAAGAACAGCTTTGTGCCCCACGCACCGGATAGCGAAATCAATGGCCGGATTATCCGCATCTATGGCGGTGTGGCAGAAGGTGGCCCAAATACGGTCGTTTCAATCAACCGTGGCAAAAATGATGGGCTGGAAGAAGGCCATGTACTGGCGATCAGCCGCTATGGTCGCACGGTACGTGATCCTGAATTCAAGACCAAGAAAGATGCAAAACAGCTGACCGAAGAGCAGCTCAAAACCAATGGCCAGGTGAAATTGCCTAATGAGCGTGTTGGGCTGCTAATGATATTCAGAACTTTTGACCGGGTATCTTATGCCTTAATCATGAGTGCAACTGATGCTGTATATACATTGGATGCCGTGCATACGCCTTAATGCCACTTAAAGATGCGCAAGATGCCGCACATTGGCTGCGGCTCAGCCTGATTCCTGGACTGGGCAGCGCTACTATCTGCCAATTGCTTGCCAAGTTTGGCACCCCAGTTCATGTACTGAACGCTACCAATTACCAACTCCGGGAAGTCGTAGACGCTGAAATGGCACAAGCCATCCATCAAGGTGCCGGCGAACAATCCGTTGCGCAAACGCTGGAATGGCTAAAAAAAGACCTTGCCCATTTGGTCACCTTGGCCGATGAAACCTACCCGAAACAACTGCTGGAAATCAATTCGCCCCCAGCCGTATTGTATGGTTTGGGTAATATTCAACTGTTAAGCCAATCATGTATCGCAGTAGTCGGTAGCCGCAACCCTAGCCCGCAAGGCGAAAAGAATGCAGAAGATTTTGCGGAGAACCTGTGCCAACATGGCTTATGTGTGGTGAGCGGCATGGCATTGGGGATTGACGGTGCAGCGCATCGAGGTGCGCTAAAAGCTAGCGGCGCTACTATCGCCGTAGTGGGTACCGGCCTGGACATTGTCTACCCGGCACGCCATCGCGATCTGGCGCACAAAATCGCCGAGCGCGGACTGATACTTTCCGAGTTTCCGCTAGGCACGCCATCCAAAGCGCAGAACTTTCCACGCCGGAATCGCATCATCAGCGGTTTAAGCTTGGGTTGCCTCGTTGTTGAAGCCAATATTGACAGTGGCTCACTCATTACCGCCAGGCTTGCGGCCGAGCAAGGCCGTGAGGTGTTCGCCATCCCCGGATCCATTCATTCCCCGATCGCAAAAGGTTGCCATCAACTCATCAAGCAAGGTGCCAAGCTAGTAGAAAGCGCACAGGACATCCTGGACGAGCTTCCAACTGCCATCCGCGCCAATATTATCCCACCCAGTAGCCCACTTGGGTCAGACCCAGTTGAGCCAATCGGATCCTATGACGATTCGGAAACCGCTAGAATCATGCAAAGTATGGGTTATGATGCCATGTCATTCGAGGTATTGCTAACCAAAACCGGGTTGACATCACAGGCGCTTTCTTCCATGCTGATGTTACTGGAGCTTGAAGGAAAAGTTGCTGCACTGGCAGGCGGCCAGTATCAGCGACTGATATAACGTAATTACAACAATATTAAACACGACCACTTTATTAAATACTGAAAATTGGGGATAACTATGTTTGAAGTTTTAGTGTTTATGTTTGAGAATTATTTTGCCCACCACACTGCTCCGGACAATGTTGTGCTAGAGCAGGAGCTATCTGCCGCCGGATTTCAACAAAAAGATATTCTTGGTGCTTTTGATTGGCTCCAGGAAATGACCAGCAGGCTTTCCAGCCAGCAAAGCGAATATAACTTGAATAAGCTATCCACTAGGATTTTCAGCCCGCAGGAATTAGAGCGGCTGGATTCGGAAAGCATCAGTTTCATTACATTTATGCAACAAGCCAGTGTTATCAACGATATGGAGCGTGATTTGATTCTGGATCGCGCGATGGCCTTACCGCAAGCTGAAGTGACTATCGAGGAAACTCGCTGGATCACCATGATGGCACTGTGGAACCAGGGTCGCGAAAAAGACTACCTATTCGTTGAGGATGCCTTGTTTAACCCACGCGGGCAAACCCTGCATTAGTCGTAAGAATAAGTAATTCGTTCTATTCCAGATTATCCAGAATCTGAGAAATCAAACCCGCCTGGTTCAGTGTATAGAAGTGCAAACCGGGAACACCCCAGTCTCGCAAGGCTTCACACAACTCGCTCACCACATCCACACCCAACTCACGCAAAGAAGCTAAGTCATCACCACAGGCTTCCAAACGCAACCTAAGCCAGCGAGGAATCTCAGCACCGCAGATATTTGAAAAACGTGCTAATTGCGTGATGTTATAAATTGGCATAATGCCTGGAATAATTGGCTGTGTGATTCCCTGCTTGGCACACAACTCGACAAATCGGAAATAGGCATCGACATTATAGAAATACTGGGTGATAGCCCGATCTGCGCCCGCTTCAAACTTACGCTTCAGGTTCTCTACATCTGCCAGTGGCGACGACGCTTCCGGATGAAACTCGGGATAGGCTGCCACTTCAATATGAAAATGCTGGCCTGTTTTTCTACGGATAAATTCCACTAGCTCACTGGCATATTTGAAGTCACCCATAGCCACTTCGCCGGAAGGGATATCACCGCGCAAAGTAACTAGTCTGTTGATGTTTTTGTCCTGATACTTTTGCAGTAAGTCAGCAATCTCCACTCTGGTAGATGAAATGCAAGAAATATGCGGTGCCGCTGAATGGCCTTCTGCCTGAATCTCGAAAACTGTCTCCATTGTGCGATCGCGCGTTGAGCCGCCCGCACCGAAAGTCACGGAAAAGAATTCCGGATTGAATTTGGTCAACTTCGCCCGCGCTTCGCGCAGGTTGGCAATCCCTTCCGGCGTTTTTGGCGGAAAGAACTCAAAACTGATAGGTAAATTTTTCATTAGTTTTGGATATTAGTCTTTATCTATGATAATCGCTGCGAGCACCCAGGAAATTACACTATAGGCTAGCGCGCCAATAATGCCTGCTTTGAACGTTTGCACTTCGAAACCTTGCAGAAAATGCCCCACCCCCCAAAATAGCAGGCCGTTTATTATCAGGATAAACAGGCCAAGCGTAAGAATGGTGATGGGTAATGTCAGTATAACCAGAATTGGCTTGATTAAAATATTTGCCAAACCAATCACCGCTGCGGCAACAAGCGCGATAGCAAATCCGCTCACATGGATACCGGGTACGAAGTAAGCGACTGCTAGTAGTGCAAGTGCATTCACAATCCATGCTGCAATCAACTTCAACATACCCTTCTCCTTTCAATCAATAACGATAATGCCCAGGTTTGTACGGGCCATTCTTGTCCACGCCGATATAAGCCGCTTGCTGGTCGGTCAATTCGGTTAATTGGGCATTCAGTTTTTTCAACTGCAGCCTAGCCACTTTTTCATCCAGGTGTTTAGGCAAGGTGTACACGCCCACCGGATATTTGTCAGTTTGCGTGAACAGCTCGATTTGCGCAATGGTCTGGTTAGCAAAGCTGGAGCTCATTACATAGCTTGGGTGACCTGTACCACAACCCAGATTCACCAAACGTCCTTTTGCCAGCAAGATGATACGTTTGCCATTAGGGAAAATCACATGATCCACTTGTGGCTTGATCTCTTCCCACTCGTATTTTTCCAGCGAAGCCACATCGATCTCGTTATCAAAGTGTCCGATGTTGCACACGATTGCTTGGTCTTTCATTTTGGCCATGTGGTCGTGCGTAATCACATGATAGTTACCCGTCGCGGTTACGAAGATATCTGCATGTTCAGCTGCATAATCCATGGTCACTACTCGGTAACCTTCCATCGCTGCTTGCAGCGCGCAGATCGGGTCGATCTCGGTAACCCACACTTGGGCGGAGAGCGCACGCAGCGCTTGCGCCGAGCCTTTGCCCACATCGCCGTAACCTGCGACCACGGCCACCTTGCCCGCCACCATCACGTCGGTCGCACGCTTGATACCATCCACCAGGCTTTCACGGCAACCATACAGATTGTCGAACTTGGATTTGGTCACGGAATCGTTGACATTGATGCCCGGGAATTTCAACTCACCACGCTCATGCATTTGATACAAACGATGCACGCCAGTGGTAGTTTCTTCGGTCACGCCCATGATTTTACCCAGACGTATGGAGTACCAGGTCGGATCGGTTTTCAGCTTGGTTTTGATCGCGTTGAACAAACAAACCTCTTCTTCGCTGGAAGGGCTGGAAATCACCGACTGATCTTTTTCGGCACGCGCGCCTAAATGCAGTAGTAAGGTTGCATCTCCACCATCATCTAGAATCATGTTGCTATAGCCACCATCTGCCCACTCAAAGATGCGATGTGTGTAATCCCAATATTCATCCAGCGTTTCACCCTTCACGGCAAACACTGGCGTTCCACCCGCTGCAATAGCTGCCGCAGCGTGGTCTTGTGTAGAGAAAATATTGCACGATGCCCAGCGCACTTCTGCGCCCAAATCTTTGAGTGTCTCAATCAACACTGCGGTCTGGATGGTCATATGCAGAGAGCCGGTAATGCGTGCGCCACGCAATGGCTTGGTCAGCGCGTATTCTTCACGAATTGCCATCAGGCCCGGCATTTCGGTCTCGGCAATCGCAATCTCTTTACGGCCCCAATCAGCGAGGTTTAAATCGGCTACAACAAAATCTGTCACTGTATTCATTTTAAATATTCCTAAAAAATAACGAGACAGAAAAGCAAAACGGCGTTCACTTTTCTTCTTCAAGTAAAAGTGAACGCCGTTACAAGATAGCAATTATACCGCCGCTTGATACCGAGCCTGGGGGAAGTTGAAACCCTCGCAACGTTCCTCGGAATATCCGCGCATTGTACTCCCTAACACGCAATAATACAAAAATTCAACTGGTTATCAATTCGGTAGCACAATTCAACCCCACAAATCATTCTGGTTCCATAACGCATTTGTATCGACTAATCCCCATTTTTCCGGATTTTCATGCCCGACAATCCGATCGCCGATGCCCGATTTGGACAAATCCAGCACTTCTAAAGGGATATGCAATTTCGATTTGGTAGAAAAAAACACCTTCACTATAGGCGTTAGTAAGCTCTTGGGGCTCTGATCAATCACCAAGGCCAGTCGCCCGGATTTGAGCAGCACAATCGAACCTACAGGGTATATCCCTACACATTTCACAAATGCCTGAAACACCTTGTCGTCAAAATGATCTTTCCATTGAGACATCCGCTGTAGAGAAATTCCCGGCTCCCAACCTGCCTTGTAAGGACGGTTGGAAGTCACGGCATCATATACGTCGCACACCGCGCCCATTTTGGCAAACAGGCTGATTTGACTACTATCCAGCTTGAATGGATAACCCGTACCATCGATTTTTTCATGGTGATGCAAACAAATATCTAAAACCACCTCATCTGTGACATTGCCTTGTTTCAATAAAGCATGGCCACGTTCCGGATGCAGTTTCACCAGATTAAACTCCTCATTGGTCAATGCACCTGGCTTGTTCAGCACCTCAATTGGAATCAATGCCTTGCCAATGTCATGTAACAAGCCGCCCACCCCGGCCTGGCGCACCTCAATTTCGGATAATCCCAATTCTCGTGCCAATGAAATCATCAACGCACACACCGCTACGCTGTGCATGTATGTATAGTCGTCTGAAGCCTTAAGTCTGACAAGGCTGATTAAAGCCCCCTCATTACGGTCCAACGAGGCAGAAATCTCCTCAACTAGCGGTGAAGCAGCCTCTGTATCAATTGCCTTACCCATCCGCACATCATTGAACATGGAAACCACGGCCTCTTTGGAATTCTCGATGATGCGCTTGGCTTGCGCACGCTCCTCGCTGACTGATATACGTTTGGGTTTGCCTTGCTGATGGCTGCCATTTTGTTTGCGTGGCAAAGCCGGGGGTTCGGATACTGCCGACAGACTATCATCCGCCACATCCAGCCCTTTTGACGTATCAATGACCACTTGCTTAACGCCGCTAGATTGTAGTTTATTCAGGTCATTCGCATCTTCCAACATAAATGCGTTTTTCCAGAAAGGATGATCTATCCATGAACCTTTCAGCGAATGGATGAACATGCCCATGCGAACTTGATGAACTGGAATAGTTTTCAACATATTCTAGATATTTTGCTAAGGGTCTTAGGAAGCAAAGCACTTGTTAAAGTGTGATAACTTCCTGAAATGGTTAATAAAAATAGATACTACAGTCGCTCTAAAATCACAGAGGCTAAATTCAGGCAACTTGTGCGCTGTTTTGC